>Ga0315276_10003490_pt1 | contig 14421 bp, 6 predicted proteins | sample YL17G05_0_MG_FD_204542 | JGI IMG/M metagenome (GOLD analysis project Ga0315276, IMG submission 204542) | Sediment microbial communities from Yellowstone Lake, YNP, Wyoming, USA - YL17G05_0 | ecosystem: Environmental > Aquatic > Freshwater > Lake > Sediment | place: USA: Wyoming | collected...
ACGGTACTGGGTAGGAATCTGGCCGAGCTGGTCTCGCCGCCGATTCGGGGGGATGACGATGCGAGAGCTTCTTGTCGCTCTGTTATCGGTCTCCAGATTTCTCGCTCTCGCGTCCGCATCCGTATCCGCACGCACGCTGCCGATCGAGCAGCCCGTGGCGGCAAGGTGGAGGCTGTAGGCGATGTCGACGGCAGCCTCATCGCGAGCGCGATCCCTTTGTTCGGTTGTGAGGCCGCCGGAGTTGGAAGAGAGGAACGATCGCTGTCGTGAGGCCTGTGGTGTGTCGCGGAGATGAAGTTGCGCAGGAGAGAACCGTCTCGTCTCTGGCGAGCGTAGGGGGAACCGCAATGCGAAGAGTCATTCGTGCGATCGGTATCGTGGTACTCGCGATGCTCGTCGGAGCATCCCTCGCGCAAGCGCGCGAGCTGACCTTCGAGCAACGGGTCGAGGCGCAGCGCGCCATCGAGCGCGTCTACTGGAACCACCGGATCTGGCCGAAGGAGAATCCTCAGGCGAAGCCGCCGCTGTCGGCGGTGATGCCGGATGCCACGATCCGCGCGAGGGTCGAGGACTACCTCAAGAAGTCGAACGCTCTCGACAGGTGGTGGCGTCACCCGATCACGGCGGAGCAGCTCCAGGCCGAGATGGACCGGATGGCGAAGGACACGCGCGACGGCGCGACGCTGCGAGATCTGTACGCGGCCCTCGGGAACGACCCGTTCCTGGTCGCCGAGACGCTGGCGCGGCAGACGCTCGCCGATCGCCTGATTCGGAACTGGTATGGGTCCGACACGAGGTTCCACGGCGACATCAAACGGGAGGCAGAGGCGGCTCTCGCGCGGACGAAGAGCGCCGCCGGCATGAAGGCGATGGGCGGAGATTACGCCGAGCGGACCATCGCGCTGCGTCACGACGGCGAGAAGGTCTCCAGGAAGACTCCCGGGAATCGCGCCATCGAGCTCGATCCCGAGGAGTGGAAGGAATGGAAAGGTGACCTCGCCGGGCGGTTCGGGACGACGCCCGAGGCGATCCCTATGCAGCGGGTCAGTGGCTTGCAGGAAAGCCCGGAGGGGTTCTCGGTTGCCGCGGTGCTGTCGCGCGGTGACGACAAAGCGGTGATCGCGAGCGTGAGCTGGCCGAAGCAGTCGTTCGACGCGTGGTGGTCGGTGGAGCGGGCGACAACCAGCGCAACCCTTCGGGCCGCAGCGGAGCCGTTCGCGATCAGGGCCCCGGCGAGCGGCGCATGCACGGACGATACTTGGGAGAAGCGGTCCTACGCGCCGTCACCGCGGGGCTACCACACGGGGGTGTGGACGGGCACGGAGATGATCGTCTGGGGCGGGAACATTCTCGGTGGGTCCGGCGACGGGTGGACCAACACGGGCGGCCGGTACAACCCCTCGACGGATACATGGACGGCGACGTCCACAGGCTCCAACGCGCCTACGATTGGCTTACCCACCGCGGTGTGGACGGGCACCGAGATGATCGTCTGGGGCGCTTTTGGCGGCGAGTCCAGCGGGCGGTACGATCCGACCACGGATACCTGGGCGGCGATGTCTACCTTGGGAGTTCCGGCTGGTTCTTTGGGTTACACAGCGGTCTGGACCGGAAGTGCGATGGTGGTCTGGGGCGGCTACAAGGACTACACCTACTACAACACCGGCGGGCGGTACGATCCGGTCACGGACACTTGGACGGCGACGTCGACCGTTGGTGCGCCGTCCGGACGCGCCTTCCACACGGCGGTCTGGTCGGGAAGCGTCATGGTGGTCTGTGGCGGCTACTACGTCGCCCGGGGCGACGACGGCTACTACCACGACATCCACCCCAACACCGGCGGGCGTTACGATCCGGTTACGGACACCTGGACGCCGACGTCGTCCGTGGGGGCACCGCCCTTCGGTGCAACGGCGGTCTGGACGGGAAACGTGATGGTGGTCTGGAGCGGCGCCAACGTCGGCGGGCGGTACGATCCTGCGACGGACACATGGACGGCGATGTCGACCGTTGGGGCGCCGACCCTCTCTAATTACCGCGCGGTGTGGACGGGCCAAGAGATGATCGTCTGGGGCGGGTTCTGGGGCGGCACGTACACCACCACGGGCGGCCGGTACAGCTCCTCGACGGATACATGGACGGCGATATCGAACGTGGGGGCTCCGACCCTCGCTGGGCACACGGCGGTGTGGACGGGCCAGGAGATGATCGTCTGGGGCGGGGGCACGGGCACGGGCGGTCGGTACAACCCCTCGACGGATACATGGACGCCGACGTCAACGGGCGCGACCCATTTGGAGGGGCGATTTCGCCACTCGGCAGTGTGGACGGGCGCGGAGATGATCGTCTGGGGCGGCGCAGATGGCCACACCTTGCCTGCCTCCGGTGGCCGATACGATCCCGCGACAGACGCCTGGACGCTGATGTTCGGGGGGGGGCCGGCAATGCAAAATCCCAAGGTGGTGTGGACCGGCTCCGAGATGATCGTTTGGGGAGGGGATTATGGCGCCAACTCCGGCGCCCGGTACAACCCCACGATGGACACGTGGCTGGTGACGTCCACCGGCGCGAACGTTCCAGAGTCGAGGGTCGGCTACACGGTGGTGTGGACCGGCTCCGAGATGATCGTTTGGGGCGGGGTCAGCGACTACTGGAACACCTACATCAACACCGGTGGTCGGTACGACCCCACGACGGACACTTGGGCGCCGACGTCCACCGGCGCAAATGTGCCGGAAGGGATGTGGGGTCACTCGGCGGTGTGGACCGGCGAGGAAATGATCGTCTGGGGTGGCTCTTTCAACGCCGACAGCTGGGTCTTCTACGTTACAGGCGGCCGGTACAACCCCTCGACGGATACCTGGACGCCAACGTCCGCAGGAGCGAATGTGCCGGAAGCGAGGTGGGGTCACTCGGCGGTGTGGACCGGCGAGGAAATGATCGTCTGGGGTGGCTTCAGTTTTGACGCCAACGGCAATTCCTTCCCCTACGATACCGGCGGTCGGTACAACCCGTCGACAGAAATCTGGAGTGTGGTGCCCGCGGGCCCTGACGGGGTTGGGGGGCCAGCGCTGTGGAACGGTGGGGCAGCGCTGTGGACGGGTCGGGAGATGATCCTCTGGAGTGGCTCTGGGCTACATAGGGGCGGTCGGTACAACCCATCGACGGACAGCTGGATGGCGACGTCCATGGATTCGAACGTGCCGCAGAAAAGGTATCATGGCCAGACGAGAGTCTGGACGGGAACGCGGATGATCGTCTGGGGCGGAATTCCCTTAGACAATTCCGTCTACCTCTACTGCGCCTGCCCCTCTCCAACCTCCGTCTACCGCGACTTCGACGGCGACGGCTACGGCGATCCCACGAACTCGACGACCACCTGCGACGGGACGATTCCCACCGGCTATGTCGCCGACAACACCGACTGCAACGACGCTAACCCCACCGTGCACCCTGGCGCGGTCGAGGTCTGCAACGGCATCGACGATAACTGCGACGGTCAGGTGGACGACGGCGGAAATGCACTCTGCGACGACCACGACGTCTGCACGGAAGACATCTGCCAAGGAACCGCGGGCTGCGTGAACCGGCTGATCGACCACGACGGCGACGGCGTGTGCGACGCGAACGACCACTGCCCCGCCACACTCCTGACGCCGACCGTGGTGATTGACGGCTGCGACAGCGGGGTGGGCAACCAGATGATGCCGGACGGCTGCAGCTTCGGAGATCAGATCGCCGCGTGCCGTGCGGGTGCGAAGAACCACGGCCAGTTCGTGAGCTGCGTCGCGCATGTTGTGGACGCATGGAAGAAAGCCGGCCTGATCACCGGCCAACAAGGAAGCCGGATCGTGCGTTGCGCGGCCGCCGCCGGGGCTCCGGGCAATGGCCGGCGCGGCGCGCTCCCGCCGGCGATCACCCCCGTTCGTGGCGAAGCGGAGGCGGCCCCGCTGACCGGTGCCGCAGATCTCCGCTTGGGCAAGGACAAGGTCAATTGCCTCGTCAAACTGTCCTGGTCGGGAGGGACAGCTCCGTACCGCGTGAGGCGCTGGAACCTCCTCACGGGCTCCGGCATCCCCGCGGTGGACACGCTTGTCAGCGATCGGTTCTACGACGACGACAACCTGTGTGATGGGCTCAATGCGAGTTGGTCGGTCGACTGAGACGCGGAAGCACAGTTTTGTTCGGTCGCGACGCAGCCGGAGTTGGAAGAACTCTGGGCGGCCCGTCGGGATGGGCCGCAAGAAAGGAAGGAAGGGCGTGTACGATCGAGCCTGGAACACGCGACGATCTCCTCGAGGAAGTTCATGGGGCTCGACGACACGGCCGGACTCGAGAGGTTGTCCTCGGTCGAACTGGTGTGCCGCGCACGGGACGGAAATCGTCAGGCGCTCGACCATCTCTTCGCGCGCTACCTCCCGGTTCTTAGACGCTGGGCGACGGGGCGCCTTCCCTTCTGGGCGCGCGACCTCGTGGATACCGACGACATGATCCAGGACACCCTCGTGAGGACGTTCCGGAGCGTGGAGGCGTTCGTGCCGCGACACGATGGCGCCTTCGCGGCCTACCTCCGCCAGGTCCTCGACAACCGGATCCGCGACGAGGTGAGAAACGCGACGCGCCGGCCGCGGGGGGACGAGATCTCCGAGAGCCGCGCAGGGTCCGAGGTTTCGCCGCTCGAGGCCGCGATCGGGGGCGAGGCGCTCCGCAGGTACGAGGGAGCCCTCGGCCGGCTCTCCGAAGACGATCGCGCCCTCGTTTTGTCCCGCATCGAGCTGGGGCTCGGCTTTGCGGAGGTCGCCCGCGCGACGAACAAGCCGACGGCCGATGCGGCGCGCATGGCGGTCCGCCGGGCTCTCGTGCGGCTCGCCACGGAGATGGACCATGAGTGATCGAAGAGAGGATCCCGAGAGTCTCGCCGGTCGCGTCGCGGAAGGTCTGCCCGTGGACTGGGAAGAAGCGATTCGCAGCGCGCCCGATGAACGCGAACGCCGCATCGTGCGCCACCTTCGTCTGGTGGAGAGCCTGGGAAGAGTGTACCGGGGCGCCGAGTCGAAGTCTGAGGCGCGCGAGGACACGCTCGATGCAACGACCACGTTGAATCCCGTGGCCGGCCTCTCCGATCCGCTTCCGCCGATCGGGACCTGGGCCCAACTCGAGCTTCGCGAGAAGCTCGGCGAGGGCGGCTTCGGTGAGGTGTACCGCGCGTGGGACCGCCGCCTCGACCGCGAGGTGGCGCTGAAGCTACTCAAGACGGAGGAATCGAAGAACCATTCCGTCGCGTCGCAGGTCGTCGAGGAAGGGCGCTTGCTGGCGAAGCTCCATCATCCCAACGTCGTCGCGGTCTTCGGCGCCGAGGTCCACGACGGCCGCGTCGGCCTCTGGATGGAGTTCATTCGCGGGCGTTCCCTCGAGCAAGTTCTGAGCGAGCACGGTCCCTTCGGCGCTCGCGAGGCCACGCTGATCGGCATCGACCTGTGCCGCGCCTTGGCCGCGGTCCACGGAGGCGGGGTCGTGCACCGAGACGTGAAGGGCCAAAACGTCATGCGCGAGGAGGGCGGCCGGATCGTGCTCATGGATTTCGGCGCGGGCCTCGACGTGAGCGGCCGCGAGCACACCGCGCAAATGCACATTTCGGGAACGCCGCTGTACATGGCGCAAGAGACGATCCGCGGGGAGCCGGCGACTCGCCAGTCGGACATCTACAGCCTCGGCGTGCTGCTCTACCGGCTCGTCACCGGGTCGCATCCGGTCGAGGCGACCTCGTGGAGCGAGCTTCGGGACAAGCACTCTCGCGGTGAGACGAGGCTCCTGCGTGACGTGCGATCAGACCTGCCCGAGGCGTTCGTCAAAGTGGTCGAGCGCGCGACGGCGTGGAACCCGAGCGAGCGATTCGGAACCGCGGGCCAGATGGAACAGGCGCTCACTCGCGCGCTCGGCGTCGAAGCCTCGACCCCGACGATTGCGAAACCGGCGAGGCCGCGTCCCGTCGTTGTCTTCGGCGTCGCAGGTCTCCTTGCCGCCGCGATTGTCGTGGGACTGTTTGTCGTTCCGGCGCTGACGAGGAGAACGGGTTCCGCCACCGGCACGTACGCCGTGGAGGCGGCGCTCTACCGTAATGGCGCGGACTCCGGGGCTCGCGAGCGCTTGGAGCCCGGAGCGCTCCTTGCGCTCCAGGATCACCTGACCCTCGAATTCAAGGCGTCGGTGCCACTCCACGTCTACGTCATCGACGAGGACGACAACGGTCACTCCTACGCTCTGTTTCCGCTTCCTGGGCTCGAGCCCAGAAATCCTCTCGCACCCGGCACGACGCACGTGCTCCCCGGCTCGCGAGACGGCGCAGAGCAGTCGTGGCTCGTCGATTCGCCCGGCGGGCGCGAGCACCTTCTGGTGCTGGCGAGCCCGACGCGCCTCATCGAGTTCGAGGCCGAGATGAACAACCTCGCGCGCGCGGGTCAGAGCGCGGTGCCTATTCCCGAGACGACGATCGCGCGCCTCCGCGGCATCGGCGGGCTCGCCGACTCTCCGGCAGCGAGCGACGGGAAGCCGGCGGAGCGCCTGTTCGAGATGGCGAAGAAGATCGCCGCCCGCTCCGAGGTCGTGAAGGGGATCTGGGTGCGGACGATCGAGCTCGAGAACCCGCGTCCGAAGTTGCGAGGTAGGCCATGAGACATAGGCACGGTCCTCGATCGATTGGAGTCGTCCCGGCGATGGCCGGGCTGTTCCTGGCGTTCTCCTCGGTCGTTTTCGCCGGAGATCCGACGACCGACCGGCTCGCGGAGCTGAAGGCTCTGCTCAAGGCGGGCAAGTACGCCGAGGTGGAGAGCGGTGCCCGCGAGCTTCTGGCCAAGGTGGAGGCTGCGGCCGGCGCGGACTCCGTCGACGCCGCGCGGACGCTCGACATGCTCGTGTCCTCGCTCAACTTCGGCGGGAAGACCAGGGAGCCGGAGACACTCCAGCTGGCCGAGCGGGCGGTGGCCATCAAGGAGAAGGCGCTGGGTCCCGATGACCTCCAACTCGCGGTAAGCTTGAACAACCTGGGAAAGTTACTCGAGGCCATCGCTGATTTCGCGGCCGCGGGCCCGATGTACGAGCGCGCCCTTCGGATCCGCGAGAAGGCGCTCGGCCCCGACCACACCGACGTCGCGGCCAGCTTGAGCAGCCTCGGGACGCTGCGCCGCAAAACGGGCGATTTCGCGGCCGCCCGGTCGCTGTTCGAGCGCGCGCTGGCGATCCGGGAAAAGGCGCTCGGCCCCGACCACCCGGATGTGGGACAGAGCATGAACGCGATGGCGAACCTGCTCCAGAGTACGGGGGACTTCGCCGGTGCGCGCCCGCTGTACGAGCGCGCGCTGGCGATCTCGGAGAAGACGCTCGGACCCTCGCATCCGTTCGTGGGGGGCGGCCTGAGCAACCTCGCGGTGAATCTCAAGACTCTGGGCGATTACGCCGCCGCACGTCCCCTGCTGGAGCGTTCCGTGGCCATCTGGGAGCAGGCGCTCGGTCCCGACCACCCCGACGTGGCGATCGGCCTCGACAATCTTGCGAGCCTGCTCTTCGCCACCGGCGATTACGCCGGCGCGCGGCCGCTGTCCGAGCGCGCTCTCGCCATCACCGAGAAAGCCGTCGGCCCCGACCATCCCGACGTGGCGGATGCCTTGAGCAACCTTGCGAAGCTGCTCTGCATGACCGGCGATTTGGTCGCGGGGCGCTCGCTGTACGAGCGCGCTTTAGCGATCCGGGAAAAGGCGCTTGGGCCCGACCACCCGGACGTCGCCGTGACCCTGAACAGCCTGGCCGGCCTGCTCTCGGACACCGGCGACTATCGGACCTCCCGTTCGTTCTACGAGCGGGCACGCACGACAATGGAGAAGTCGCAGGGTCCCGACAGTCCGATGTTAGCGGACGTCCTCGATGGTCTGGCCAGCCTGCTCTGGAGCACGGGGGACTACGCCGCCGCGCGCGCCTTGTACGAGCGCTCCCTCGCGATCGACGAGAAGGCGCTTGGGCCCGAGAGCCCGTTCGTGGCAGCTCACCTGAACAACCTTGCGAACGTGCTCACCTACGCCGACGACTACGCCGCTGCGCGTCCTTTGCTCGAGCGGTCCATCGCGATCGACGAGAAGGCGCTCGGACCCGATCATCCCGATCTGGCGCACAGCGTGAACAATCTCGCGAACGTCCTCTGGTACACCGGCGACTACCCCGCCGCGCGTCTGCTGCACGAGCGCGCTCTCGCGATCTGGAGGAGGGCGCTGGGGCCCGACCATCCCAACGTGGCGATCGCCCTGCACGGCGTCGCGCTCGTTCGCGCAATGCAGGGCGAAACCGCGGGAGCAGTCGAAGACTCCATTGAATTGGAACGGATCGCACGCGAGCACCTCCGGCTGACCGGCCGCGCTCTGTCCGAGCGGCAGGCGCTCCGCTACGCGGCCGTCCGCACGTCGGGCCTCGACCTGTCGCTGACGCTCGCCGCACGGGGACTCGACGGTCCGTCGCGCCGGCGCGTGCTCGACGCGCTGGTGCGCTCGCGGGCGGTGGTGCTGGACGAGATGGCCGCGCGGCACCGCGCGGTCGGCGGCGCGGTGGATCCGAAGGTCGTCCCTTTGGCCTCCGCGCTCTCATCGGCGCGGGCGCGCCTCGCGAACCTCGTGGTGCGCGGTGTCGGCGATCAGACCCCCGAGAGCTACCGCAAGCTGCTCGACGACGCACGGACCGATGGCGAGCAAGCCGAGCGCAAACTGGCCGAAGCGAGCGCGGGCTTCGCTCGGGAGCTTTCGCACGAAAGGCTCGGCCTCGACGAGGTGGCGGCGAGCCTGCCGGCTGGCAGCGCGCTCGTCGCGTTCGCGCAGTACCGGAAGATCGATTTGACGCCGAAGAGCCCGCCGGCGAAAAAGCCGGTGAAAAAGACTGATGCGGCCGGAGACGTGCCCTCCTATCTCGCCTTCGTGCTGCGCGCGGGCGAGCGGGACCCCAAGGTCGTCGAGATCGGTTCCGCCGAGCAGATCGATGGCTTCGTCGCGGGCTGGAAGCGCGAGGCGGCGGGAGGCGCGTTCCTTGCGGGCGTATCGGGAGAGGAGGCCGAGAAGAACTATCGCGAGGCAGGCGCGCCACTGCGAATGAAGGTCTGGGATCCCGTCGCCTCCGCGATCGCGGACGCCGGGCGCGTGTTCGTCGTGCCCGACGGTTCGCTCAACCTGGTCAACTTCGCCTCGCTCCCGACGGAAGGTGGAGGCTATCTGGTCGAGGGAAAAACGCTCGTGCATTACGTCTCGGCCGAACGAGACCTCGTGCCTTCGGCTGGGACTCGGCGCGGCGAGGGTCTGCTCGCGCTTGGGGGCCCGAGCTACGATGCCACTTCCCTATTCGCATCGCTGCGCACGAAAGCCGGTGGGGGCGCAAGGAACGACACGATCCCAACTCCGGACAACGTCGCAAAGGTCTATCGCGGGCCACGTTCGCCCTGCGGCGACTTCGCGTCGGTGCGATTCGAGCCCCTTCCGGCCACGGAAAAAGAGACGCGCGAGATCGTCCGGCTCTGGGAAAAACACGGCGAGGATCCGCGAGTCCTTCGTCCGTCTTCTGAAGTCGCTGCAAAGTCCGAAGCCGCGCTCGACCTGCGCGCGGCGGGGGCCAGCGAGACGGCGTTGAAACGGTCGGCTCCGGGGCGGCGCGTGCTGCATCTGGCGACACACGGTTTCTTTCTGGGCGGGGCGTGCGAGTCGGCGCTAGGGAGTTCACGAGGGATCGGCGGATTGGCGGCAAGGCCCACGACGACCTCGTCCCAGGCCCCGCCTCCGGTCGGCGGCGAGAACCCGTTGCTGCTGTCGGGTCTGGTGCTGGCCGGGGCCAACCACCGCTCCGCGGCCCGCGAGGGGGAGGACGACGGCATCCTGACGGCCGAGGAGATCGCTTCGCTCGATCTGTCGGGCGTCGAGTGGGCGGTGCTGTCGGCGTGCGAGACGGGGGTCGGGGACGTCCGGGCGGGCGAAGGGGTGTTCGGTCTGCGCCGTGCGTTCCAGGTCGCGGGGGCGGGCACGCTGATCATGAGCCTGTGGTCGGTCGAAGACGAGTCCACGCGGGCGTGGATGAAGGCGCTGTACGACGGGAGGCTCGTGCGCAAGCTCGACACGGCGGAAGCGGTGCGCGAGGCGAGCCTGGCGGTGATGAAGCAACGCCGCGAGGCGGGCGAGTCCACGCACCCGTTCTACTGGGCGGCGTTCGTCGCCGCGGGGGATTGGAGATGAGAGGCCCGTTCCGGCGCGGGGCTCCAGCGATTCTTTGGGACTCCCTCACCGAAAACTAGTCCATTTGCGACGCGGTCGAGACGATCTGGGCCGCGCGGCTTGCCGTGACGAACCTCACTGTCGCGGGACGACCTACATCGACGCGAGGGCCGATCCGAGCGAGCGCATCCGTAAAGGGCCGTAAGGAGGTGGGATCAAAGCCAGGAAGGGGGAGCGACCTGTGGTCAGCTCCAAGTCCAGACGCCCGCGGGGCCGGATGAAGGGAGCCGACGCGCGAAGGCTCCGGCTCGCGCTGGCGCTGTCGTTGGCCGAAGTCAGCCGCGCGCTCGGAGTGAACGGCAAGTACCTCACGCGCGTGTTCACCCGGGCCGTGGGGCAACGCATGCACGCGTGCCGACTGCTGCTTGCGACCGACCGGCCGGTCAAGGCGATCGCCGTCCACTCGGGCTTCCGGCAGGCGGAGGGGTTCCGCCGCGTTTTCCACGAGCACGTCGGCGTGCCCCCTGCGACGTACCGGCGGATCTTCACCGCGGCCTGACGCCCCTGACCCCACGTCGGAATTGACTGCGAGAGCGCGGAGACTCACGGCTTTGAAATGTCATCGTTCCGCGATGGCATTTCAAGGTGATGGAAATCGACGACCCCGGTCCGCGCGGTCGCGAGAAGGCAGCCCGGGCGAACGCTTGCGCCAGTCCTCTCGCCGCCGTGATGGTCGAGTCGTAGCTCGGGGCCTTTTCGGTCCGCTCACGAAGCGGCGATTCGGCGTATACGTGCCGCACGTCCGACAGGGGTGCGCATGACGTTCGCCCCCGACGGCTGCGATGGTCTGCATGAAGGCGGAGGGGGTCATGAGAAGAGAGCGAAGAATCCCGTTCTTGTTGTTCGTGGTGTGTCTGGTCGCTGCGATGCCAGTCTCGTGGGGCGAAGGCGGCCTCAAGGGTTTCGACCTTGCAAGGCCTGTCCACCCGAAGGTGACGTTGTGCCACCACCCGCCAGAGGACCCGACGAATGTTCAGACAATCGAGGTGAGTCCCGCAGCGGTGCGGGCTCATCTGGCGCATGGCGATTCCCTGGGCGCGTGTCCCCAGGCGTGCGGGGTTCCGGCGGCGGTGCCAAAGACGGGACAGACAACGTGCTGGGACCAAGTCGGCCACCTAATCGGTTGCGCGGGGACGGGCCAGGACGGGGAGTTGCAGAAGGGCGCTTCGGTGGACCCGAGGTTCACGGATAGCGGCGACGGTACGGTGACAGACAACCTGACGGGATTGATTTGGTTGAAGGATGCGGTTTGCTTTGAACGGCAAACTTGGAGCGACGCTCTCAGCGTGTCGAACACCCTGGCGAGCGGGGCTTGTGGTCTGTCGGATGGCTCCGTGGCCGGGGACTGGCGCTTGCCGAACCGCATGGAGTTGGAGAGCCTGCTTGACCTCGGCCAAAGCCATCCGGCACTTCCCGCAGGCCATCCGTTCTCCGGGGATCAACTCGGTCTCTATTGGTCGTCTACGACCTACGCGAACGACCCGAGCATCGCGTGGATCGTGTTCCTCAACTTCGGCAACAACGACAATATCCTTAAGACCTACGCCCTCGATGTGTGGCCGGTTCGTGGTGGACCATGAGGGACTCTGGTTCTTTGGTCCTTTCGGGGGGCGCCGGGGAACAGAGCCCCCCGGCCGTTTGACGGCGACGACCTCTCGAGGCGTGACTCGATTCTCGCGGCGGCCTGACGTCGCCGCCACATCTCCGAGAGTTCCCAGACGTCACGAATGTCACTTTTCGCCCCCTGTTGTCACTTTTGACCCACCTGTTTCCGCTCGTTCGCGCGCGCGAAGCGCCGTACGGTACTGGGTAGGAATCCGGCCGAGCTGGTCTCGCCGCCGATTCGGGGGGGATGACGATGCGAGAGCTTCTTGTCGCTCTGTTATCGGTCTCCAGATTTCTCGCTCTCGCGTCCGCATCCGTATCCGCACGCACGCTGCCGATCGAGCAGCCCGTGGCGGCGCGGTGGAGGCTGTAGGCGATGTCGACGGCAGCCTCATCGCGAGCGCGATCCCTTTGTTCGGTTGTGAGGCCGCCGGAGTTGGAAGAGCGGAACGGTCGCTGTCGTGAGGCCTGTGGTGTGACGCGGAGATGAAGTTGCGCAGGAGACAACCGTCTCGTCTCTGGCGAGCGTAGGGGGAACCGCAATGCGAAGAGTCATTCGTGCGATCGGTCTCGTGGTACTCGCGATGCTCGTCGGGGCATCCCTCGCGCAAGCGCGCGAGCTGACCTTCGAGCAACGGGTCGAGGCGCAGCGCGCCATCGAGCAGGTGTACTACCGCCACCAGATCGGGGTGGCGAAGCCGTTCGAGGAGGCAGTGCCCCGTGCGGTGCTCGAGGCCAAGGTCCAGAGATACCTCCAGCAGACCGTGGCTCTCGACGTCTACTGGAAGACGCGGGTCACGAACGAGATGCTCGGGCGCGAGCTCGAGCGCATGACCCGGGGGAGCCGGGCTCCCGATCGTCTTCAGGAGCTCTTCGCTGCGCTCGGCAACGATCCCTTCCTTATTAAGGAGTGCCTGGCGCGCGCGACGCTCGTGGATCGGTTGACGCGCAACTTCTACGCGTTCGACACGACCCTGCACGCCGACGCGCGGCGGCGCGCGGAGGAGCTCCACCGGCAGCTCGCGACGGGCGCGCTCGATCCTTCGAGTGACCACCCGGGTCGAACGGTGGTCGATCTCGTCTTGGGTGAGGCGAAGGCCGGCGAGCCGCAGGAGCGGGAACGACAGGACGGCCTACTGGCCGCGGATCGGCTCGCTCGACACGAACTGTCGCCAGATGAATTCCGGAAGGAGCGCGCGCGACTGCCCGATGCTGCGGGCAGTGTGGCGCCGGTGGCGGACGAGCGCGATGCCTTCGTGATCCGCGTGGTGCTGAGCGATGCGCCGGGCGAGGTGCGTGCGGCGAGCTACGTCGTCGCGAAGACGAGCTGGAATCAGTGGTGGGAGAGCGCGAAGAAGGATCTGCGGGGCGAGCGGGTCGCCGCGGTGGCCGCAGATGGAGGTTCTCTGCCGATGGCGCGGGGTGGCGCGAGCGGGGCGCCAGGGAGGACGAGCGCGTCGGCGGAGTGGGATGGGAACGCGCTGAGTGGGACCAGCTCACCGTGCTCCGCCGACGACACGTGGGACAACGGGAGTCTCGACAACGTGAACGCCCCTTCCTCGCTTGCTTACCACACGGCGGTCTGGACGGGAAGCGTGTTGGTGGTCTGGGGCGGCTGGCTCAACAGCGGCGGCACAGGCAGCGGTGGACGGTACGATCCGGCGACGGACACCTGGACGGCGACGTCGACCGTGGACGCTCCGTCCGCGCGCGATGGCCACACGGCGGTATGGACGGGAAGCGTGATGGTGGTCTGGGGCGGCCAGGGCGGCTTCGCCAGCTACGGTGTCAACACCGGCGGGCGGTACGATCCGGCGACGGACACCTGGATAGCGACAGCGACCGTGGGGGCTCCGTCCGGGAGTTTGTACCACACGGCGGTCTGGACGGGAAGTGAGATGGTGGTCTGGGGCGGCATTGACGATAACGGCACCTACGGTGTCAACACCGGCGGGCGGTACGATCCGGCCACCGACACCTGGACGGCGACGTCGACCGTGGGGGCTCCGTCCGGGCTTTGGCAACACACGGCGGTCTGGACGGGAAGAGTGATGGTGGTCTGGGGCGGCTTTGACAGCAGCTTTAACTCCTCGAACACCGGCGGGCGGTACGATCCGGCGACGGACACCTGGACGGCGACGTCGACCGTGGGCGCTCCGTCCGCGCGCGTCGCGCACACGGCGGTCTGGACGGGAAGCGTGATGGTGGTCTGGGGCGGCGGCAACTACAACAGCTACCCCGTCTACGCCTTCAACACCGGCGGGCGGTACGATCCGGCGACGGACACCTGGACGGCGACGTCGACCGTGGGCGCTCCGTCCGCGCGCGTCGCGCACACGGCGGTCTGGACGGGAAGCGTGATGGTGGTCTGGGGCGGCTACCGGGGCACCTACCCCTACTATGACTACCTCAACACCGGCGGGCGGTACGATCCGGCGACGGACACCTGGACGGCGACGTCGACCGTGGGCGCTCCGTCCGCGCGCGTCGCGCACACGGCGGTCTGGACGGGAAGGGTGATGGTGGT
>Ga0315276_10003492_pt1 | contig 14415 bp, 14 predicted proteins | sample YL17G05_0_MG_FD_204542 | JGI IMG/M metagenome (GOLD analysis project Ga0315276, IMG submission 204542) | Sediment microbial communities from Yellowstone Lake, YNP, Wyoming, USA - YL17G05_0 | ecosystem: Environmental > Aquatic > Freshwater > Lake > Sediment | place: USA: Wyoming | collected...
CGTTGGGCAGACTATTGAGGTCCTATCCGCCAGGAGCTGAGTCGATGCCAGAGCGCGAGAATCGGGGGGATTCGCCAGCAGTTCTGCTTGAGCAATACAAGCTTGCGGAGGCGCGCAGAACGGAATTTGGTCGTCAGTTCATGCAAACGGCCGCGTTCATCACTGCCCTCTTCGCTGTTGTCGTTAGTGTCATAGGTGTCGATCAGCCTGAACTTCTTCGCATCGCTTGTGGGGTCGGCGGTGTGCTCTTCCTTGTGATTGCCTATCTTGGGTACCGACTCGGAAGGCGACAGGACGACTGCGAGGACACCCTGGCGGAGATCGAAAGTCTCCTCCGTGCGGCAGGATGCGATGGCGTGGTGTCGCTCCGGCGTGGGGCAGGCGGCTTCGGGGCGCGAAAGCTCCTCATCCTCTTCATTGTAGCAGTGGGAATCTTGCTCTTGAGCGGAGCAATACTCGGAGTTCCAGTAACGCAGCGACCTCAGAAGGCCAAGGGTTCAATAGCGGTGGGGCAGCCCAACACCTCGCTGCACCCGGCGGCCCCCGAGCAAACGCCCGGCGGCCGCGGGTGAGCGCGTCGTTAGCCAGATTGGGGAGACAGGATTGAGCAAGTCAATCGAGCTTCTGATCGCAGCGCTCCTCGGCGCCCTGGTGCAGTTCTTCGTGCCCGTGAACTACTGGGGAACCGAGTTCTACAAGAAGAGGATGCGGCGCAAGGACCTGGATGCCATCGCCCGCGCTCTTCGTCACTCAGATTCATCCTTCGTGGTGGGCGACTACGAAGTACCGGAGATGTCAGTGTTGCCGCTGCTCCATGGGCTCCACAGAGACGACATGACGTGTCGATTCGTGCCTGACGCCAAACGGTTGCCCGAGACCGTTGAAGCCCTCAAGCACACGTACTTGCCCGAGTACGAAGAGGAGCAGCGCGCGCGCAACCGCACGATTGACTACAACGACACTTATGGTCTGAGGGGCATCCGCGTCCGGCGGCCCCAGTCCGAGGCCGACCTTTGGAGAGATCGCCGCAATACGATCGAGTGCTTGTTCGAGCCCAGCAACTTCAAGTTTAACCTCATCGCCAACGAAGCCCTGGACAAGAAGCTGATTGTGGACCAGGGAAAGGCCGTGACGGTCAGGGAACACCTGGGCTTGGCCGGCTTCGATTGGGCGAGCCTGCCGGAGATACCCATTCATATGTGGTTCTCCACCGTCACTGGTGTGAGAACGTCCGACGACAAGTTCGTAGTTGCTATCCGCAGCGGCCTCCAGTTGATTGGGGCTGAGAGCGGCTTGTCCGACTCCGTGAGGGCAAGCATGTCTGCTGCGGAGGGTATGCTGAGACCTGTAGACTCCCTGACCCTGCTGCCGCAAGAACTACCTTCGCCCTTCAAGACGTCGGAACGTTCCATTCAGAAGGAGCTGGGACTAGTGCCGGGCGAACACTACATGAGCTCAGATCTGGAGTTGATCGGCATGTGCTTCGACACACAGCGCTATCAGCCTCTTGGAGTCTTCTACATCGCACTGCCCGTGCCATTCAGTGTGGTTCTCGAGGCGTGGAAGGTTGCTGACGACCATCACGAGAACAGCGCTCTGCTTCCGATTGGAGTCGGAGCCAACGAGTTTGCCGACCTACTTCAAGGCAAGGTGCGCCGGAACGACCTACGAGTTGAACTGTTCTCGAATCACCAGAGAGTTGGCGTGCTGCTCACTGCGTGCAGGGTATTCGGATTCCGCCTCATGCGTGACATCTTGAAGCACCGGCGAGTGTGGACTGGCTAACAACGGCATCCAGACGGACAACGCTTCGCGTTGCCGCTGATGCCGCCGTTAGACGACATTGGTGGAGGACGTCTCCTTGAATAAGCCCACCCTCCAGGAGATCCAGACGCAGGCCATCGAGCGGATGGCCGAGCTGATGCCCGCGCAGGATGACCTCATTCTCATCGTTCTTCGGGGGCACCTGTTGGTCGAAGAGCAGCTGCTCGCAACGGTGAAGGCGCACGCGCGCCGGCCCGAGGCCATCCAGGAAGCTCGGCTTAGCTTTCGCCAGATGCTGCACGTCGCACGATCTGTTTCAACGCTGCAAGTGCCGGACGCGGTATGGAGCGCTGCTCTAAAGCTGAACGAACTTCGGAATGCCCTCGCTCATCAACTTGAACCCAGCGCACTCGACGCGAAGATCAGTGCCTTGGTAGATCCGCTCATCCGTCTCTATCCAGCCGTGTTTTCCCACTTCCCCGCGACTGCCACGGGTCGGGTCCGTAGTTCTTTGTCCGTCATCTATGGCAACATCCTTGGCTTCTGGTCCGTGCATGCAGCACGATAGTGAACTGTCGTCTAACCAGCCGTAGCAGCGGCCGGTCCGCTGCGCGGTCCGCCGCTGAACGCCGGTCGTTGGACGGACCAGCAGGTACATGGGTAGGAGCTCTTGATGGCAATACCCGACTACCAGACGGTCATGCTCCCGCTCCTTCGATTCCTGAGAGATGAGATAGAGCACAACATCGGCGAGGTGGTGGGTTCGCTGGCCGACGAATTCGGCCTCTCGGCGGACGAGCGCCAGCAGTTGCTCGGCAGCGGCCAGCAGACCATCATTCGGAACCGCGCAGGTTGGGCCCGTACGTACCTCCAGAAGGCCGGGCTGATCGCGTCGACTCGCCGCGGGTTCTTTCGCATCACTGAACGCGGTCAAACAGTTCTCGCGTCGAAGCCGGAGCGGATCGACGTGAAGTACTTGGAGCAGTTCCAGGAGTTTGTGGCCTTCCGAGAACTGCGACATGAGCGCGAGGATGAACCGCCAGCGCCGGTGGATGCCCCTAGCGATGCCACTCCGGAGGAAGCTCTTGACGCGGCCTACGGGCGTCTCCGCCTTGACCTCGAAGCCGAACTCCTCGATCAAGTGAAGGCTGCGTCCCCCTCGTTCTTTGAGCGCCTCGTTGTCGAACTCCTCGTTCAAATGGGGTACGGCGGCACGCTTCGAGATGCCGGACAGGCCGTTGGCAGGAGCGGTGACGGAGGAATCGACGGGATCATCAAGGAGGATCGCCTGGGCCTCGACGTGATCTACATTCAAGCGAAGCGCTGGGATTCAACCGTGGGTCGCCCCGAGATCCAGAAGTTCGCCGGGGCGCTTCAAGGACACCGGGCCCACAAGGGGGTATTCATCACCACTTCGTCTTTCTCCGGCGATGCCCTTGAGTTCGTGTCGCGCATCGACAGCAAGATTGTGCTCATAGACGGCTCGGCGCTCGCAAAGCACATGATCGACCACAATGTTGGAGTGTCCACGTCTCGATCATACGCGGTCAAGAAGATTGACTCCGACTACTTCAGCGAGGAGTGAGCACGGGCCGTCCAACAGCGGCATGCAGCGGACGGCGCTTCGCTCCGCCGCTGATGCTGGACGTTAGACGGCAACAAGAGGAGCTTCCATGGATGCCATGACCGCCGCGGAGTTCTGGAGCCTTGTTTCCAGCATCGTGTCCACAATCCTGGGCATCGGGGCAATCGCGCTCTCCCTCTACTTCTTCGTTGCCAGCAAAAGGACGGAAAGGGAAGTCGCCACTGCGCTGACGAAAATCGAGACCCAAACTGAGATGCTCCAGAAACTGACCGGCAAGCAGCTCGACCGGCTAACTCGCTTTGTCACCACCGAACGGCAGGATCCGACATCTGAGGTTACGCGCCTCCTCCTATCTTTCACTGCGTTGACCAAGCCTCTATCCGCCAGCATTCCCCCCGCTGAGCCCAGTGCGAATGCGGACGATCTCCGCGCCGAACTGCTCACCTGCTACATCGCCATCTACTACTACGCCGCCATTACGAACTTTTGGAGTCAGCTCTACCTCCCCGCCGCAGCCGACTTTGATGACACCAACGAATTCCACATGCTGACCAAGCGGGCCGTAGACATGAGCGCAGTTGATTTTACCTACATGGCCGGGATTCTCGCCAAGTGCGACCAACGAGCCCTGGCCGTCAGCCCGCTTGCTCATCTTCCTGCTGAGGCGAAGGACCAGTGGCGGCACTCAGTACGTCCGGCTGCCGACGTATTCATCGCCCGCGAGAAAGGCGACGAGTGATGGCCTTGCCGTCGAACAAGCGGATGGACCAGACGGCGCTCGGGACGTTGCTCAGCCTTGGACGAGGCGCGGTAAGTCTCGCCGCGCGGTTCATGCGCGGGCGTTCAGCGAGTGAGATGAAGTGGAGAACACGCCCTGTGATTGGGCCCAAGACGCTGGCAACGGGAGGTCCAGGAATGGACGGGGTTCGAGCCGTGATTCTTCTCGGTCTGCTCGTCACTGGATCCGGATGCGCAGATCGAAGGCAGATAGCTGCACTTGAGAAGAATGTGGCCGATCTGGAAGCTCGGGTAGAGGAGCTGAAGGCCTCTGTCCAAGAACTGGAGTCACAGAAGTCCTTCGATGAGATCCTCCGCAGCATGGAGGCGGTGGCGTACCTGACGCCCGGAGCAGAAGGGTACTCGACCATTCAGACCGACCTCGGCCGCATGACGGTGTCGTTGGAGAACGTCCAGGCCTACGCAAACGGAACTCGTGTCACACTGCGATTCGGGAATCTCACGAGTGCGACCGTCAACGGCGCGAAGGCGACAATCGAATGGGGCAGCGTGGACGACAAGGGTGTTCCCAAGAACGACTCAGCCAAGTCGCGCCAGGTGAGCTTCAGCCAATCGCTTCGAGCAGGGGCGTGGACAAATGTCCAGGTTGTGCTCGAAGGCGTTCCTCCAACGGAGTTGGGGTTTGTCCGAATCCAGGAAGTTACGCATACAGGCGTCAGCTTGCTCAGATAACGCGCCGTCTAACTTCGGCATGCAGCGGCCGGCGCTGCGCGCCGCCGCTGATGCCGAGCGTTAGACCCCACTCTCTCTGAGCTTGAATGGAGGAGTTGAGTACATGAACAGATATGTCGCTCTTACGGTTGTCTTCTTGATCATCTTCAGTGAATCGGCCAGCGGTCACGAGGCCCGAACGCAGGGCTTTCACAGCAACTTCGGGCAGCGGGCTATGGATCATGTCATGGCTCTTGTTAGACTCGGGCCGCGGCCTGCGGGATCATCTGCAGAGCGGGATGCAGCTGCGTACATCCGGAAACGGTTTAATGAGATGGGTCTCCCAGCCAAGATCGAGCCTTTCGAATTCGAGACCTTCGTTGTCAGCACGGCGACTGTTTCCGTCGGTACGGCCAAGGCCACCCCCAGTATGATCGGGTTCAATCCTTATCAGGGCAAACTCAGTCTGGAGGGTCGGCCTCTGCTTGTCCGGCCCGATGTGGGTAGCGACGACTTGGGCAGACTCCAGTTGACGGATGGTCTCGTGATCACTGCCGATCCGGCTCCCTTCTTTGCGCTGATGTTCGGCAGGCCGCGCGCAATCATTTACTTGGAACCCGGAGACTACGAGTCTCTTACGGCCAGCCCGTGCTCGCTGGCAACGCTGCGAGTCGTAGGAAACGCAGGCAAGTGCGTATCTGCCAATGTGGTGGCCACAGTCGGTTCGACTGACCCCGACGCCGAGGAGATCGTGGTGTCGGCGCACTATGAGTCGTACCGACAAAGCCCTGGGGCGGATGATAACGGCTCCGGAACAGGCATCCTCATCGAGTTGGCGCGTTACTTCGCCACGCGGAGAATCGACCCCCACCTGCGATTGAGATTCGTGGCCTTCGGTGCCGAGGAACTGGGCGTCGTTGGCTCGCGGTCCTACCTGAACGCTCATCGAGAAGAGCTCGCCCGGTGTGCCCTGCTCATCAATCTTGATCAGGTGGGAGGACCCAAGGGACCGTATGTGGAGATGACCGGAGGCGTCTCTGGGGTTCAGGATACCACTGTCGAGAATCGCTTCCCTGCCGACCTGCAGAATTGCGCCTGGGAGGCGATGGACGGTCAGTGGAGGCTCGTCGATCCTCGCGTAGTGGAGCTTTTCATGGTCTCGAACCGACCACCATGGCTTAAGGATCTCATTGCCGAGAGCGCAGCTGCCATTCATTGTGAGTTGATTCCTACGGGCAACATGGGAGGAGACCAACAGGTATTCACGCAGGCGGGGATCGTCGCAACAGGCATTGGCACCTCAGGGAACACGTACCACAGTTCGGAAGACACGCCGGGGCAGGTGGTTGTGGGTCAGATGGCAATCGCTGGCCGTCTCGCTGTCGAAATCGCGCTCCGTGTCATGGAGAAGCTCTGCCGCGCGGACGGCAATACCGAGTAACGGGGCCTAACAACCGGTTGCAGCGGGCGGTCCGCTGCGCAGCCTGCGGGTGACCGCGAGCGTTGGGCAGACAAGGCGAGGATGGCCCCCGGGAAACCGGAGTCGGGGTGAAAGTGGCGGAGTTGATCCGGTTGCTGGGACAAGATGGCCGGCAGTTGGCCCGAACGAAGGGAAGTCATCGGCAGTTCAAGAATCGAAGGAAGCCCGGGACAGTGACGGTCGCCGGCAAGCCGCGCCCGAACATCCCTTCCGGCACGTTGAACGCGATCCTGAAGCAGGCCGGACTCGAGAAGGAGGGAGTGGACGAATGACGAGGTACATGGTGGTCATTGAGCACGGTGACACGAGCTGGGGTGCCCATGTGCCGGATCTGCCCGGATGCGCCGCTGTTGGCGAGACGCGGGAGGAAGTTGTCCGCCTGATTCGAGAGGCCATCTCCCTTCACATCGAAGAGCTCAGGCGCGAAGGGCTGCCGGTGCCGAGGCCAACTTCCGAGGGGGAGTTCGTTGACGTGGAGGCTGCCTATTCATCGTTCGGCAGATCAAGAGGTGTACAGGATGCCCGAGAAGACCACATGGGAGCGGTTCTTCGACGCCCACGCTCCGATTTACGAAGACAACGTGTTCACGAAGAACACCGTACGCGAGGTGGATTTCCTGCTTGATGAACTGCTCATTCCCCCTGGCGGCGCGGTTCTAGATGTCGGTTGTGGCACAGGTCGCCACGCCATTGAACTGGCGAAACGGGGCTATGTCGTGACGGGACTGGACCTGTCTTCGGAGATGCTTTCCAGAGCTGCGGACAAAGCCAAGGCCGAGAATGTACATGTTGAATGGGTTCGTTCGAATGCAACCCAATTCGTATTCCCAGGAAGGTACGATGCCGCAGTCTGTCTATGCGAAGGAGCCTTCGGACTTCTCGGCCAAAGTGATGATCCGATCGATCAGCCGCTGTCCATCTTATGCAACATCTCCCGGAGCCTGAGGCCACAGGCAAAGGCCCTGTTCACCGTTCTCAACGGGGCATCCATGCTCCGCAGGTATCAGAACAAGGACGTGGCGGAGGGGCGCTTTGACCCCCTCACCATGGTTGAGTCGTCGGAGTGCGCACCGCAAGAAGGACTGCCCGCCGTCGCCGTTCGAGAGCGAGCGTTCGTCCCAACGGAGCTACTTCTGCTCTTCCGCATCGCGGGTATGTCCGTGCTCAACATCTGGGGCGGAACCGCTGGGAACTGGGGAAGAAGGTCACTCGACCTGGACGAGATCGAGATCATGATCGTTGCGTGCAAGACTGCCGAACCATTGGCTGTGGGCGACGCGGGCAAGCCGCGCGCCTGACCCGCAGCGCCGGGCCCCTTCAATAGTGGAGCGAAAGGAGGCTGCAAATGACATTTCGAACGCTGCTCGTCGTCAAGGCCGCAGTCTGTTTGGTCTTCGGAGTGCTCCTGCTTCTTGCACCGGCCGCGCTACTCGGTTTGTTGGGCGCGGAGTTGGGTATCGGCGGCATGTTCACGGGTCGGGAGTACGGCGCGGCCCTCATCGGGACCCTTCTGCTTACGTGGTTTGCGAAAGACGTCAAAGCATTCGACGCCAGAGGCGCCATCCTTCTCGACCTGCTGGTATACGACGCGATAGGAATGGTTGTGACGCTCCAAGTGGTCGTGTCGGGGGTACTGAATGCGCTCGGCTGGGGCATCGTTGCGGTGTACGCGTTCTTCACCGCGGCCTCGGGCTATCTGCTTCTTAGGGACAGACCGTTCCGGCGGGCTCACGCGGAGGGCAGGGCCTGACTCGCGTCCAGGTGACGGCCGCCGCGCGATCGCTGGCCAACGCGCTTCCGCATGGCCACGGGATGCACCAGCCAGTCCGCTGCGCGGCCCGCCGCTGATCGTGCCCGTCCGGCGACCCGGCCGAGGCGTCCATCGTGGACGCGCTTCGCGACGCCTGCCCGGAAGTGGTGTCCCTGGTCGCGGTCGAAGGCGACAGGGTGCTGGGCCACATCCTCTTCAGCCCCGTCTCCGTGGCCCGCGGGCAGGATGTCACCGGGGGCATGGGGCTTGCGCCCATGGCCGTGCTGCCGGAGCGGCAGCGGCAGGGGATCGGTTCCATGCTGGTCCAAGCCGGAATCGCCGCGATCCGCGAACGACGCTGTCCGTTCCGTCGTTCTTGGCCACCCGGAGTACTATCCCCGTTTCGGGTTCGCGCCGGCGTCGAGTCGCGGCCTCTCGTGCCAGTGGGACGGCGTGCCCTACGAGGCGTTCATGGTGCTGGTGCTCGACGAATGCGTCATGGCGGGCGTATCTGGCGTTGCGCGCTACCGCGGTGAGTTCGATCAGGCGATGTGAAGGCCGAACCAGCCGGGGTGTTGCCCGCATGGGGCCCATGACGAGGCCGGCCTGACGCGGGAGCTCCGGCGGTCCACGTCCTGCCGCACTTCATCGTGGGCGATGGGCGGGGTCGTCGGGCTTCCGGCGGAAACGGTGGGCGAGATGGACCAACTCGCAGGACGAGGGCGCTGACATGCCGGCCAAGTACGCGATGCGACCGATCGGTTTCGTTCGGAGTCCATACCGCGAAACGGGGCAGATCCCGAAGGGATGCGGCGCCCAGCACGAAGCGGCCGGCATCCTCGAGATCCTGCCCGACTACGAGCAGGGCCTGACCGACATCGAGGGCTTCTCTCACCTGTTCGTGCTCTGGGTCTTCGACCAGGCGGAGGGCTGCGAGTTGATGACGCAGCCGCCGACGGACACCGTCCCGCACGGGATCTTCGCGACGCGGGCACCCAGGCGGCCGAATCCGCTGGGGCTGACGGTCGTGCAGCTCCTGAGGCGGGATGGGCCGCGGCTGCATGTCCAGGGGGTCGACATGCTGGATGGGACGCCGATCCTCGACCTCAAGCCCTACCTCTCGAGCGTCGCGCCGGAAGCGCTGCGGCGCGGGTGGCTGGCGGAGTCCGAAAGGCGGAAGGGCGGCTGAACGGTGCCGCGCGCCGCCCGGTCCATGTCGGGCGCGCGGCACCGCCCGGTCCGCAGGCGAGCCGCCTCGGGCAAGAGGGAGCGATGGCTGGACGCGGATGCCGCCGCAGCCTCGACCGGTGACGGTCCGCATGGCGCAGTTTCGGGCTCGCTTCAGCACCTCATCAACCCACCTCATCATCGTATTGCCCGGGGGGCTCCCCCGCCCGTAGAGTTCCTCGCACTCTGGTCCGGTGGCGCTCGCCGGATCCGCCCCTCCGGGCCGGCCTGGGGGACAAGTGACTGGGGAGGTTCGCGGCATGGCCAGGAAGTCCAGGATCGCGTGGTTGCCCGGCGACGGCGTTGGCGTCGAGGTGATGGAAGCGGCGAAGCTCGTGCTCGACAAGGTCGGGCTCGACGCCGAGTACGTCCATGGCGACATCGGCTGGGAGTTCTGGTGCAGGGAGGGCGACGCCTTCCCGGCGCGCACCATCGAGCTGCTGAAGGGCGTGAAAGCCGCGATGTTCGGCGCCATCACCTCGAAGCCGGTCAAGGCGGCCGAGAAGGAGTTGGTGCCCGAGCTGCAGGGCAAGGGCCTGGTCTACCGCTCGCCGATCGTGCGCATGCGGCAGCTCTTCGACCTCTACGTCTGCCTGCGCCCGTGCAAGGGCTACGCGCAGAACCCGCTCAACTTCAAGGAGGGGATCGACCTCGTCGTGTTCCGCGAGAACACCGAGGACCTCTACGCCGGCGTCGAGTTCAACACCGTGCCGGACAAGTTGCGCGACACGCTGGCGGAGCTGTCGCCGCCGTTCAAGGCCTTCAAGGATCTGCCGGGCGACCAGTACGCGATCTCCGCCAAGATCAACACGAAGAAGGGCTCGGAGCGCATCGTCCGCGCGGCGTTCGAGTTCGCGCAGAAGTTCGGGCGCAAGAAGGTCACGGTGGTGCACAAGGCGAACGTGGTGCGCGCCACCGACGGGCTGTTCCTCGAGACGGCCAGGCAGGTGGCGAAGGACTTCCCGGGCATCGCCATGGACGACGCCAACATCGACGCGATGACGATGTGGCTGCTGAAGAACCCGTTCAACTACGATGTGCTGGTGGCGCCAAACCTCTACGGCGACATCATCTCGGACCTGTGCGCCCAGATGGTCGGCGGCCTGGGGTTCGGCTGCTCGGGCAACATCGGCGAGAAGCTCGCGGTGTTCGAGCCCACGCACGGCTCGGCGCCCAAGTACGCGGGCCAGTACAAGGTGAACCCGATCGCCACGATCCTTGCGGCCAGGATGATGCTGGACTGGCTGGGCGAGACCGACGCCGGCACGCGCGTCGAGAAGGCGGTGGCCGAGGTGGTGCGCGAGGGCAGGGTGCGCACCTACGACATGGGCGGCACGGCCAAGACGCTGGAGATGGCGCAGGCCATCGCGGCGAAGCTCTAGCCGTTCCGAGGACGCCATGACGCGCATCGTCATCCACGAGGTCGGCCCGCGGGACGGGCTGCAGATGGAGAAGCAGGTCGTCCCGCTCGAGACGAAGGAAGGCTGGATCCGCCGGCTGATGGAGGCCGGCGTGGACATCGTCCAGGTGGGCTCGTTCGTCCACCCGGAGAAGGTCCCGCAGATGGCCGACACGGACGAGTTGTTCCGGCGGCTCACGGCGGGCAAGACCTCGGCGGCCGTGCTCTCGGGCCTGGTGCTGAACGAGAAGGGGCTGGAGCGCGGCCTCGCCTGCGGGGTCGAGATGTTCTGCCTGGGCGCCTCGGCCAGCGAGACCCACAGCCGCAAGAACACCGGCATGGGGACCGACGAGGCCACCCAGCGCATCGTCGGCGCGGCGAAGCAGGCCGTGGCGGCGGGCCGGAAGGTGCAGGTCTCGGTGCAGTCGGCCTTCGGCTGCGGCTTCGAGGGCCCGGTCCCGGAGGAGCGCGTGCTCGGCATGGTGCGCGCCTACCTCGAGGCGGGGCTCCGGAGCATCAGCCTCGCCGACACGGCGGGCCACGCCGATCCGGAGCGGGCCGAGCGGCTGTTCGGCGCGGTGCTCGGCCTCGACCCGGCGGTCGAATGCACCTGCCACTTCCACAACACCTACGGCCTGGGCATGGCCAACATCTTCGCGGCCATGCGCGCGGGGGTGACCTCGTTCGAGACCTCGTTCGCGGGCCTCGGCGGCTGCCCCTTCACGAAGGTGGCGGCCGGCAACGTGGCCACGGAGGACTTCGTGCACGCCCTGCACCGCCAGGGCCTGCGTCCGGACGTGGACCTCGGCCGGCTGATCGCGGTCGCGCGCGACGTGGCGGCGCATTTCGGACGTGACATGCAGGGCTACGTCCACCGGACGGGGCCCATCGGGACGAAGGAGGCTCCATGAGCCGGTCCATCCTCTCCGGGGTGCGGGTGCTCGACCTGACCAACGTGCTGGCCGGGCCGTTCTGCACGCTGCACCTGGCGCTGCTCGGCGCCGAGGTCATCAAGATCGAGAACCCGAAGGACGGCGACCTGGCCCGCAAGCTGGGCATCGTGCCCAAGCTGAACGAGCAGTTGATGGGCACCAGCTTCCTCGCCCAGAACGCCAACAAGAAGTCGGTGACGCTCAACACCAAGTCGCCCGAGGGCAAGGAGATCTTCAAGCGGCTGGTGAAGGACGCGGACGTGCTGGTGGAGAACTTCCGCCCCGACGTCATGGGCCGTCTCGGGCTCGGCTACGACGTGCTCAAGGCGATCAACCCGCGGCTCATCTACTGCGCCATCTCGGGCTTCGGGCAGACCGGGCCGGACGCTTTCAAGCCGGCCTACGACCAGATCATCCAGGGCCTGAGCGGCGAGATGGCCGTCAACGGCGACGAGCGCCTGAACCCGCTGCGCGCCGGCTTCCCGGTGTGCGACACGGTGGGCGGGCTCAACGCGGCCTTCGCCGTGATGGCGGCCCTGTACCACCGCGAGCGCTCGGGCGAGGGGCAATTCATCGACGTCGCCATGCTCGATTCGATCATGCCGCTGATGGGCTGGGTCGCGGCGAACCTGCTGATCGGCGGGCAGCAGCCGGTGCTGATGGGCAACGACAACTTCACCGCGGCGCCGTCCGGCGTGTTCAGGACGAAAGACGGCTTCATCAACATCGCGGCGAACAAGCAGGAGCAGTGGGAGGCGGTCTGCGACGTGCTCGGCGTGCCGGAGCTCAAGACCGACGAGCGCTTCCAGAAGCGCGACATCCGCAAGCAGAACCGCAAGGCGCTGACGCCGCTGCTCGAGGCGAGGCTGGCCGGGCGCGCCACGAAGGAGTGGGTGGACCTGCTCAACGCGAAGGACGTCCCGAGCGGGGAGATCCTGGGCCTCGAGGAGGCGCTGCGGCAGCCGCAGGTCCAGCACCGCGGCACGCTCAAGCAGGTGCCCGTGGAGGGTCTCGGCACTCTGCCGCTCTTCGGGCTGACCGCGAAGTTCGAGAAGACCCCGGGCGACATCACGGCCCCGCCGCCGCGCCTGTCAGCGCACACCGCGGAGGTGCTGGCGGGCGTCGGGGTGACGCCGGAGGAGCTGGCGGCGCTCAAGTCGAAGGGCATAGTCTGACACGGCCGCCGAGGGAGGAAGTGAACGCGATGGGCATGACCTACGTGCAGAGACTGTTGGCCCGCGCCTGCGGCAGGCCCGCGGTGGCGGTGGGCGACGTCCTCGAGCCGCCGGTCCACCTGGCGATGTCGCACGAGAACGGCGCGCTCGTCATCAACCAGTTCAACGAGATCTTCTCGGGCACCGGCCGGGAGCCGAAGGTCTGGGACCCGTCGCGCATCGCCATCATCTTCGACCACCGCGTCCCCGCCGAGTCCTCGAAGACGGCGACCAACCAGAAGAAGATCCGCGAGTTCATCGCGAAGCAGGGCATCACCAAGTTCCACGACATCCGCGGCGACGTGGGCGGCATCTGCCACCAGATCCTTCCCGAGAACGGCTACGTGCGGCCGGGCTCCGTGCTGGTGGGCACCGACAGCCACACCACCACGCACGGCGCGCTGGGCGCCTTCGCCTTCGGCATCGGCGCCACCGAGATGGCCGCGGTCTGGGCGCTGGGCAGCATCCTGAACGTCGAGGTCCCGGGCACCATCAGGGTCGTGGTCAAGGGGCGCTTCACCCCGGGCGTCTATCCGAAGGACCTGATCCTCCACCTCATCGGGACGCTCACGGCCGAGGGCGCGAACTACAAGGCCATCGAGTTCCACGGCGAGGCGATCAAGGCCATGCCGACCTCGGGCCGGCTGGTGCTGTGCAACATGACCGTGGAGGCCGGCGCCACCGCCGGCATCGTCCCCCCCGACGCCGAGACCGAGCGCTACCTGCGCGACGAGGCCGGCGTGAAGGACGCGCTGGACCTGTTCGGGCCCGACGCGGACGCCATCTACGACCGGGTGCTCGAGATCGACGTGGGCACGCTGGGGCCGCAGATCGCCTGCCCGCACGCGGTGGACAACGTCAAGCCGATCGGCGAGGTGAAGGGGAGGAAGGTGCAGCAGATCGTGGTCGGCTCGTGCACCAACGGCCGGCTCGACGACCTCGAGGTGGCGGCGCGGATCCTCAAGGGCCGGCGCGTGGCGGACGGCACGCGCCTGCTGGTGTTCCCGGCCTCGTGGCGCATCTACTCCGAGGCGCTGCGCCTGGGTTACCTGCGCGACCTGGTCGCGGCCGGCGCGGTGGTGTGCAATCCCGGCTGCGGCCCGTGCCTGGGCGTGCACCAGGGCGCGCTCGCCGACGGCGAGACGGCGCTCGCCACCACCAACCGGAACTTCAAGGGGCGGATGGGCAACCCGAACGCCGAGGTCTACCTGTGCTCGACCGCGGTCGCCGCGGCCAGCGCGCTCACCGGCGAGATCTCCGACCCGAGAGGAGTGGACTGAGATGGCCACAGGCAAGGTCGTGCGCAAGCTCGGTGACGACGTCTCGACCGACATCATCTACCCGGGCCGGTTCATGGCGACGGTGCTGCCCACCGAGACGCCGCAGTTCGCCTTCGTGGACGACGCGGAGTTCAACCGGAAGCTCAAGGCGAAGGAGATCCCGCCCGGCTCGTTCATCGTGGCGGGGGGCAACTTCGGCTGCGGCTCCTCGCGCGAGCAGGCCGCCTCGTGCATCAAGGGCTACGAGATCACCGTCATCGCGCGGAATTTCGCGCGCATCTTCCTGCAGAACTCGATCAACGTCGGGCTCGCCATGGTGATCTGCCCGGCGATCG
>Ga0315276_10003493_pt1 | contig 14413 bp, 14 predicted proteins | sample YL17G05_0_MG_FD_204542 | JGI IMG/M metagenome (GOLD analysis project Ga0315276, IMG submission 204542) | Sediment microbial communities from Yellowstone Lake, YNP, Wyoming, USA - YL17G05_0 | ecosystem: Environmental > Aquatic > Freshwater > Lake > Sediment | place: USA: Wyoming | collected...
TTTCGCACTTCCTCCTTCTAGGAACGGCACTCTATACTTCTTCCGTCAGCTCTTCCGTCGGCGAACGGCCCTCCTGGGATTTGTCATCGTCGCAGTAGTCGCCCTAGCAGCCTTGCTCGCGCCTTGGATCGCACCCCATGACCCGTTGGAGACGGATGTAGCCCACAAATTCGCGACGCCGACGCTGTCGCACCCCTTCGGTCTTGACCAGTTGGGGCGGGACAACTTGAGCCGGGTTATGCACGGCGCAAGGGTGTCGCTGGAGCTGGGCTTGTTTGCCACAGGGATCGGCGCCGGCGCGGGCATTATCTTGGGGATGCTCTCCGGCTTCTTCCGGGGAACGCTGGACTCCGTGATCATGAGGGTCATGGATGCGCTGCAGGCTTTCCCGGGCCTGCTCCTGGTTGTTGGCCTTGCGGCCGGCATGGGGACCGGGCTCAGGGCGTTGATTATCGCAATTGGGGTGGCCACTACACCCAGTTTCGCAAGGGTGCTGCGGGGGAACGTGCTAGTGGTGCGAGAGATGGACTACGTTCAGGCTGCTAGATCGATCGGCGCCGGCAACCTGAGACTCATGGCCCATCACATCTGGCCCAACTCCCTTCAGCCAATAATCGTTCAGGCAACCCTAGGAATCGGTGTCGGGATACTTATTGGCGCCGGCGCCAGCTTCATCGGCGTTGGCGTACAGCCGCCGGAGTTCGACTGGGGCCAGATGATTAACTCCGCCCACCAGTACATCTTCAGTGTATGGTGGCTATCGCTGCCAGCAGGCCTTGCAATCATGCTCACCGTGCTCGGCTTCAACCTCCTGGGCGACGGCCTGAGGGACGCCCTGGATCCTCGCCTGAGGGGGATGGCGTGAGTCATCCAAATCGGCTGTGGGATGCCAAAACCTCATCGGTATCTGGGAGAGCGGCGAGTGGCGAGCCAGGGCCGGCCGAATGCCGGCAGGGGAGCGCAAACCCTCTGCCTATCACGCACAGGGTTGGCAACCATCAAGAGCCTTTGCCGTTAGGGGGGATGAGGAACCTGGAGCTGGCGCGGGCCAGTCTACGCAGCAATCCGCTACGGCGACACCTGCATTGCGAAGTGCACCGTCGTCGCCTGGGCGGCGGATCCGTGATTTTGCGCCTCCTCGGCGACCTTGTTTAATATCTTCGTACGGCCGTGGCTAACGACCGCGAGATTCATTACAATCGCCGTGAAGGCCATCGCTCGGCGGAGCCAAGGAGGCTTTCAATGGAAATACGCCGCTTGGGGAAACAGGGCCTCGTCGTCTCCACCATGGGATTGGGCTGCATGGGCATGTCCGAGTTCTATGGCCCGGGCGACGACGCAGAATCCATCGCGACGATTCATCGCGCCATCGAGCTCGGCGTGACGTTCATCGACACCGCGGACATGTACGGCCCCTACAAGAACGAGGAACTGGTGGGTCGCGCCATCGCTGGCCGCCGCCACGACATCGTACTGGCGACGAAGTTCGGCATCGTGCGCAGCGCCGACCCGGCCTATCGCGGCTGGCGCGCAGATCCGGAGTACCTGCGGGAGTCCTGCGAAGGCTCTTTGCGGCGTCTGGGCACCGACTACATCGACCTCTATTACCTGCACCGTGCTGATCCGAAGACACCCATCGAAGACACCGTCGGCGCTATGGCCAGGCTGGTGGCTGCAGGCAAGGTGCGTTACATCGGCCTGTCGGAGGTTGCGCCGGAGACACTTCGCCGTGCGCAGGCAACTGCTTCCGTTAGCGCCATCCAGAACGAGTGGTCGCTGTGGAGCCGCGATCCGGAGGACGAGGTCGTGCCAACGGCGCGAGAACTCGGCATCGGCATTGTGGCGTACAGTCCGCTAGGTCGAGGCTTCCTGACGGGCCAGATCCGTAGCATTGAGGACCTCGCGGCCGACGACTTTCGCCGCTCCGCGCCACGCTTTCAAGGAGAGAACTTCCGGCGCAACCTCGAGCTCGTCGACCGCGTGCGCGAGATAGCCGAGGAGAAGGGCGTGACGCCCGCCCAACTGGCGCTGGCCTGGGTACTGGCTCGTGGAGACGACGTGGTGCCGATTCCAGGTACGAAGCGTCGACGCTACCTCGATGAGAACGTAGCCGCACTCGACGTGATGCTGACGGCGGAAGACCTGCGGCGGATCGAAGAAACGGCACCGAAGGGCGCGTTCGCTGGCGAGAGATATGCCAATATGGCCCCCCTCGGGGGCATCACGCCGCCGAAAAAGGGCTGAGCGGCCTTCGAGGGCGGGCCGGAGCAGGGTCTCAAAGTCGTATCCGGGGAAGGAATTGGAGCGGGAAACGGGACTCGAACCCGCGACCCTCTGCTTGGGGAGCAGACAGCGCTATGCGCGGTGGCGAAGCAGTCCGCCGAAGCCTCCCGTCGTGAGCGAAAAACGTCCAGTTATCGTCTCAATAGTGAACCGCCGACCCATCTCCGTAGCGCAAGATGATCTTCTGCGGAGGCCTCGACATGGGTACGCACTCTTAGTGTCGCAGGAGCCGGCCGACAAGACCGACTAGCCGCTTGGCGAGGACAAGGCCGATCCCCAGCCCGATGGCGCTCCAGAGGGTGAAGACAGTCTGCACATTGCCCTTCACGGACCGCGAGAGGAGGAAGAGCGTCTTCGACTCCTCCATTGACACGTCGTTGCCCACTACGAACACCGCCGCGGTCTCCTTCAACTCCACTTCCTTGCCGCGAGCGAACACCACCGCGCTCTGCTCCAACTCCACTTCCTTGCCGCGAGCGAACACCACCGCGCTCTGCTCCAGTTCAACCTCCTGTGCCTCAACCCGCTTGAGCCGCGCCTTCTTTATCTTCTCCTCTTCGGGCTCCTCCTCCGCTTCCTCTTCTTCCTCGACTCGTTCCTCAGCTGGATGTTCCAGCGACCCTTCTTCCCTGTCAAGCATCGTCCTTGCTCCTATGGCTGCACCGGCTGTACAAGGCGCTAATACTCTCTCCAATCATTATCGCACGGAGCACACAAGGCGTGGGGCAACATTATTTCATCCGTATCTGCGGAGGTCAAGCGCTGGCCCACTCGTACTCGTGCGGAGAGTGCCGAGAACCGGTGGGCCGATGTTCCCGCAGGCCTTTCCCCGCTGCCTATCACGCAGAGGGTTGCGCACCGGTCTCCTCGCCCCAAAGGGGTCGGATCTTCATTTCCCGTCTTGACAACCGAACCTTCTGTTCCTAACATGGCTACGCTCATTGTGACGAGACCGACAAGCGCCTCAAACGGCTTTAATGGGGGAGTCGAATGTCCGATACAGAAGAGCGACTGCGGGAACTTCAGGAACTGAAGGCGAAGCAGGCAATAACCGAGAGTGAATACCGCGAGAGACGTGAAGCGATTCTCGACCAGTTGACGGGGGTCGAGGCGCCAAGAAAGAAAGGCCGACGCTCGCTTCTAGTCATGGGCATCGTTGGCGGTGTGCTCGTTGCTGTGTTCTTTGTGCTCTCCATAGCACTCCTCAGCATGTGGGGGCTGGGGACTACCAGCGTAGGGACAAGTCAGTCTCCCTATCAAGCGGGGTCATCAAGCGGGCTAAGCAAAGAGGCATACGGAGCTAGAGTGACCATCGAGAGGATCGACGACCCCGCGATTCCTACAGCGGGCGAAGAGAAGGCCTCGACCGGTAAGCGCTACATCGCCATACAGACGGCCGTCGAGAACATTGGCCTCAGTAACATCAAGGCACTGGATCCTCGGCTGAGGACCTGGGATGGGCATGAGTACAGCCCTAAAGTTGTGCCTGGAGTCGGCGCAAGCGACCTCGCGTTTTTGAAGAATCTCGCGATCGGTGACAAGACAGAAGGCACCATCGCTTTTGAGGTGACCGAACAAGCTGAGGTGCAATGGCTGAGGTTTCGCTCGGACCCCTCAGGGATCGAATTCCTCTTCGGCGAAGACAATTGATGCTCTCTAGTCCCGGCCCACAATCGAGTGCAGACTCTCAACGGTGGCGCCGTACTCTCCGCGCAACCAGACACTAAGTGGGGTTCTTATGCTGCCAGTCAACGCTCGGCGCCTCGGCAGGGCATTTCCCTATCACGCAGAGGGTCGGAGACCGCCGCTCGGGAACCGATGGCCTTTGCACCCCTTGGACGACTAGGCGCTTGAGGCGTTACATTCTGTCTGAGAGTAGGGTACTACCGTTCGGAAGGAGAGAGAAGTGAAGGCTGCCGTCTGCTACGAGTTCGGGAAACCGCTGGTGGTCGAAGAGGTGGAGATCGACCCGCCGCAGAAGGGCGAGGTCAAGGTTCGGCTGGCTGTGACCGCCATCTGCCATAGCGATATTCATTTCATTAGGGGAGAGTTAGGTCGACGCCTCCCGGTCGTGCTGGGCCACGAATGCTCGGGCTATGTCGAGGAGTTGGGAGAGGGAGTGACTTCGGTGAAGCCGGGCGACCCGGTCGTTGTGTCTCTTGTCGCGTGGTGCGGGCGCTGCCCGCAATGCATCCTGGGACGTCCCCACATGTGCCAGTTCAACTGGCCTCTGAACAGTGAGAGCCGCTTGCACAACGAGCGGGGCGAGTCTCTGGGGAACGTGCTGAGGATGTCCGGGTTCGCAGAGTACGCGATCGTCGACCAGTCGCAGTTGACGCCCGTGCCTTCGGAGATGCCGATGGACAGCGCCGCTCTCCTCGCCTGCGGGGTTATCACGGGCGTTGGTTCCGTCATGAACCTGGCGAAGGTCCCGGCGATGAGCAGCGTCGCCGTCCTCGGTGTGGGCGGCGTCGGGCTCAACTCAGTGCAGGCGGCCGCTATTTCGGGAGCGTATCCCGTCATCGCCGTCGACTTGCTGGACCACAAGCTGGAGGCCGCGCGAGGGTTCGGCGCCACCCATACCGTCAACGCCGGCGATCCAGAGGGCGTGAATAAGGTGCGCGAGTTGACGTCGGGTAGAGGGGCGGACTACGTGTTCGTGACTGTGGGAAGCAGCGCGGCGATAAGTCAGGGCTTCATGATGACGGCGCCCCGCGGAATGATGGTCATGGTCGGTCTGCCGCCCGCCAGCGAGCAAGTCACGCTGCCCACAGCGATCATCTGGGCGGAGCGAATGGTGACAATGAGCGTCATGGGCTCCATCCGACCGAGTGTTGACATTCCGAAGCTGATTGCCCTTTATCAGGCGGGGCGTTTGAAGCTGGACGAACTGATTACGAAACGCTATCCGCTGGAGCAAATCAACGAGGCGATAGAATCCGTCGAGAAGGGCGAGGCGCTGCGCAACGTGATCGTGTTCTAGTCGGGTGTGGGGTGCCAAAGCCCCATCCGTATCTGCGGGGCCCCCTCACCAAGTCGACCCTGCGCGTTGTGACCGGCAGAGGGCAGCGATCCTCGACCGCTGGTCAGCGTCGACCCCATGCGTGATAGGCAGATGCTCCCACTGGTCCCCGCCAGTAGCCATGGCCACACTAGCATCGACCGTGGTAGCCTTCATGGGGGCAGGTCAACCTCCACGCCAGGTGCTACGTGAGCACCCCAGCTTCCCTCAAGGTCGCCAGGCAGCAAGGCGTTAGCGCTCCATCCGCTGCCGCCATTATTGTCGCCATTTTGTCGCCATACTGGGCGACAAACGGTGTTATGACGAGCGATTCGGTGGTATAATGGTGCCGGTTTTCAGATACGAAATGGCCCTCAAAGGCACCAAGAGTGACGCGTTGGGACGGCCGGGGACGGTTTCGTAAACCGCGGGTCGAGGGTTCGAATCCCCCCGCTGGCTCCAAACCGGTTCGAGTGTGTTCGCCGATTCCCTGCTCTCCGCCTTAGCGCGCACAATCTGGAACATCCGACGAATCGAGAACGTACGAATGACTCCCGATAACCCCCCGCCTGCTGACCGAGAAGAATGGGCGAGTCTCTATGCCGCCTTCGCCATTCTCCGCAAAGAATCGGAGCGTGCCTTGTCTGTCTGGCAAGTCACCGTTTCCCAGGCTACAGTCCTGGGTCTCCTCGCCGAAGCTGCGCAGCCTCTGTCCGTGGGTGCGCTGGCAGAGTTGATGTTACTGGAGAGCCCCAGCGTCACCAGCCTGGTTGATCGGATGTGCGAATCGGGTCTGGTGGAGCGCCTGAAAGACCCCCATGATCGACGCAAAGCCCTGATCAAGCTCACCAACAAGGGTCGGAAGGTACACGATGATGTCCGAGCGTCGGCAGCCGCGGTCAGCGACGAGCTGTTCGGCGTCCTTTCCGACAAGAAGCGAGAAGCTCTCAAGCTCCTCTTGCAGGAGTTTACCCGTCGCAACATCCGGCGCCTCCGCTGATAGCCCCGCCCCGCTGCGGATTCCCTCGCTCCACCCTCGTCGTCGCGTACTCCGAGACGGTGATCTTCCGGCGCCTGAGGCTCTCCCGCCGTGGCCATCAGGTTCTGCTTCCCACGCCTACCGGCCATGGTCAAACTAACATGGACTGTGGTAGCGTTCGTGGAAGCAGATCATGGGAGGGATGTCATATGCAAAGAGATAACCCGCGAGTCTGCCCTGCCGAGCATTCTTGGGGTCTTCTTATTCCTATCAGGAAATGGTTTCACAACCCTCAGAGGATCCTCAGAGAGTTTGTCAAAGAGGGGATGACGGCGCTGGACGTTGGATGCGGGCCGGGATTTTTCTCCCTGCCAATGGCCACCATGGTTGGCAAGACCGGAAAGGTCATCGCAGCAGATCTACAAGAAGAGATGCTGAAACGACTGAAGAACAGGGTCAGTGGGCAGGAAATAGAAGAGAGGATTCAGCTACATCGCTGCGAGGAAGACAGAATAGGGATCGCAGAGACAGTCGATTTCATTCTGGCTTTTTACATGGTTCATGAAGTCCGGAACCAGGATGAGTTCTTCCGAGAACTCAAATCCATATTGGAACCTGATGGGCAATTGCTGGTCGTGGAACCGAGGTTCCATGTCTCGAAGAAGGCGTTTGAGGAGACGGTGACCAAGGCCATCGCCGCCGGCTTCACGCCTACCAAGGGGCCCAGTGTGTTCTTCAGTGAGTCGGTCGTCTTAAGACACGGGCCGTGAGTGCGCAACCACGGCCTGCGCCCACCGGCGCAGCCCCGTACTCGGCCGCTCTCTCTCCGCTGATTCTCTCCCCTCAAGCTTGACGCGTGTACGACCGCTGGGCTAACATGCAGCCCAAGCCGGGCTGGCGCATCTGGCAGGAGTTCGCCCTGGAGAACCCGCCGGAGAGCCCGCCCAACGCCGATGCCTAGACTCCCTGAGGAGACGTTTTGACGAAAAGAAGGAAGGCCGGCGCAATAAGCATTGGCCGGCTGGCGATTGTTGCAGCGGTTCTGATCGCCTGCGCACACACGCCATCCTCCGACAGTAGCGCGATCGAACTGAATGGGCGACGCTTCACTGTCGTACTGGATGACCAGTCGCCCCTTACCGTCGACAGCATGGAGGAGATGGAGAGAGTAGGGGGATTTCCGTTCGTGTTTCCTTCGTATCTGCCGGATGGGATGGACGACAAGATGAGCCTAAGCGCATGGGGAGGTGGTGAGGCAACCGTCAAGGGGATTCACGTCAAGGGTGATCCCTACGAATCAGTGCTGATCTACCATAAGCATCTCGATACCCCCAGCATAACGATAACTGAGGAGATGCGGGCCTCCCCGGAATCCGATTCAGCGCGGTGGATTGGTCGAGAGTCTCATGTCATCGGAGGGATAGACGTCCGCTGTGACCTGATGAACCCGGGGGACGAAGTCATTCTGGTGTGCGATTGGGAGAGCGATAAGAGGGAGTTTGAAGCCATGTTCAGGCGGACCGGGGGTTCTCCCACCCCCTATTCCATCCCAGAGGACATGCGGCAAGAAGCCTTGAAGGTCATCCAATCCATGATTGAAGCGCCGGCTCAATGGGAGCCTGTGGCCACCCCACAGGTTGCCCGGAGACCGCGCTAAGCCCCTACTCCGCCCCTGCCAGCCGCCGCTGCAGGGACTGCGCCGCGAGCTGTACCCCCTCCGCAGCCGTCGCGAAGGGCGGCGCGTACGTCAAGTCGAGGCGTAGGAGATCGGCCACCGTCATCTTGCCGTAGAGCGCCGTCGCAATCACGTCGATACGCTTCGCTACCGTGTCGTGGCCTGCCATCTGCGCCCCCAGCAGCCGGCCGCTCCGCCGCTCCGCCACCAGCTTGACCGTCAGCGTCCGCGCGTCGGGATAGAAGCGGCCGTGCGAGGGGAAGCGCGTCACTGCCGCCACCGCGTCGAAACCGGCCAGCTTCGCCTGCTCCTCCGATAGCCCCGTCCGCGCGATCTCCAGCCCGAAGACCTTCACGCCCGACGTCCCGACGATCCCGGGGAACGTCGAGTGCCCGCCCGCCGCGTTCTCCCCGGCGACCCGCCCCTGCTTGTTGGCCGTCGTCCCCAGCGGATAGTACACTGCCTTGCCCGTGATCAGGTTTCGCGTCTCCACGCAGTCACCGGCGGCGTAGATGTTCGGCAGATTCGTGCGCATCATATCGTCGGTGGCGATCGCCAGCGTCTCGCCCAGCGCGATGCCGGCCTCGCGCGCCACGGCGACATCCGGCCGCGCCCCCACCGCCACGATAACGATGTCCGCCTCCACCTCCTCGTGATCGGTGACCACCTTCTGGACGGCCCCCTCGGCGTCCGGCTCGAAGCTGACGGCAAGCTGCTGCCTGAGCACTGTGACACCGTTGCTCGTCATCTCATCGTCGATGAGCTCGAAGATCGGCGGTTCGCTACCCGGCATGAGCGAGCTCGTGGCCTCTACTATCGTCACCTCCGCGCCCACCATGCGCAGCGCCTCTGCCATCTCCAGTCCGATGTAGCCGCCGCCGATGATCGCTGCCTTGCTCACCTTATGAGCCTTGAGATACTCTCGTATCCGCACGCCGCCCTCCAGCGAGCGCAGGCTGAAGACGCCGTCGAGAGAGATGCCCGGTATGTTGGGCCGGATGGCATGGGCGCCGGCGGCGATCACCAGCTTGTCGAAGGGAATGCTGACTTTCTGGCGCGTCGACTGGTCGGCGGCTTCGACTGTGCCCGCTTCGGCGTCGATGTGCTGCACCTCGTGGCCGGTGCGCACGTCGATCTTGCGTTCCTCGCGGAAGTACTCCGGCGTGTAGACGATCAGGCTCTCCTTCTCCTTGACGATCTTGGAGACGAGATAAGGCAGCCCGCAGAGGATGAACGATACGTGCTGCCCGCGCTCCAGAGTGATGATCTCCCAGTCCGGTTGGCAGCGGCGGGCGGCCGTCGCGGCGCTCATGCCTGCCGCTCCCCCGCCGATGATCACCAGCGTCTTCTTATCCTTCGCCATCGTGGACCTCCCTGCTTATGGCCTGGGCGGTGCCGTCCGCGTGGAACAGCTCTGGACTCCAATTATAAAGGAGCTACAGCGATCCCGGAAGTGACGACGGACGCGTGGGAATTGCGGGGATCATTTCGGGAGCACCCGTAGGTCGGGCCTGCCTGTCCGATAGGCAGGCGTCTCGCCCGACACGGGGAGCGTAATGGGGCTGGGTGTATGGGAGCGACTTTAGTCCTCCAGGGGTGGGGATAACCCGCAGAATAGCACGGAAACGGGCGCTTGATTGGGAGCGTTTAGAGGATTAGGACGTCAGGCCGACTCTTGCAGCTCGTACCGCTCTTCGAGTTGCGACTCTGCTATGGTGAGCAGCGCTGTAGCCGTGTCGCCGTCCTCGGGATGGGCAGCGGCGCCCAGGCGCAGGTCGGGCGTCCAGTTGGTCTCGACGCCGCCCGACGGCCGGAGCTTGCGAATGTGGGCCGCGATGCGCTCCTGAGTGGCGATGGCGGGGATACGCTCCGTCTCCGGCAGCAGCAGAGCGATGCTCGCCTCGCCGTAGCCCGCCATGATGTCCGGCGTCCGAATCTGGCCCCTCATGACGGCGGCCACCCGTCGCAGGAACACCCCTGTCTGCTGGCTCCCCGCTTCCTCCGTCAACCGGTCAAGGTTCTGGAAGTGAAACAGCAGAAGGGCGAAGGGGCGGCTGTACCGCTTTGCTCGCGCGACCTCTTCTTCGAGGCGCTGGCTCAACCACTCGCGATCGAACATCCAGCGGGCAGGGTCGATGCCGCCGAAACGGTAGCTGCGGTTCAAGGCGCGCAGACGCACCAGGGCCAGCGAGATGTGGTCGGCGAGCTTCAGATATTGCTCCAGGTCCCCTTGACCCTGATCGCAGAACAACGCGACACCCAGGTTCTCGCTCTCCCAAGCCAGGCGGCAGAGAACGGCGCGCCGCGGGCCGGCGTCGACTCCGTCCTCTCCCGTCACATCCTCCAGGTTGTCCGACACTACGATCTCGCCGCCGCTGAGCACGTCGGCTACGGGCCCCGGCTCGGTGGCGGACAGCCGAATGTCGGCCAGATCGGGAGGCGGGCTGTGCTCGCCGATCAGCGGCGACAGCATCCCGCTGCCGTCGTCGACGAACGCGCAGGCCGTCAAACTGCCGGACGGGCTGTCAACGAGAGAAGTCAAAGCATCGGCGAGGGCGCGGAAGTCTGCAGCGGCGTAGAGCGGGAGGAGGCGGTCCAAGAAATCGACAGCGCTGCCCCTATCCAGGGTCGCTGCCGGCTGGTCGTCAGGTTGGGTGCCGTCTTTTTTGACAGATTCGTTCATAGCGCCGCCTTGCGCAGTGATAGCCGGTTTCCTTGAAGGATTATCGGCAATTCGGGGCGGAAGAATTAGGGATGACGACTAGTAGATCGTCCCCATGGTGGGGGGATAAGCTAGCCCCCGATAAGCAGAGTATATGAATGCTTATGCCTGAAGACCATGGTCTCACTAATATAGAGTGTGGTAGCGTTCATTGGGGGCAGGTCAGGATGTTCCGCGAGCGCCTGGCGCCCGACTACGTGCTGCGCATACCGCGGCTGGCGGGCGACTGGGTGGCTGCGCTGATAAAGTTGGGCAAGACCGGACCCTTTTGGCGGCTGCGCGGCGGATGGGCCAATACTCAGGAGATCGCGGAGCCTGCGGGAGGGGCAATCCACTATCAACCCGGCGATGCTACTAATTCCTTGGTCGCCCGACGGAGTTGGGCATAGCTGCGGAATTCGTCCACACTGAGTAGGATGAGTTCTAGGTAGGAGAGGGACATGGAGTACGAAGCAAAAGCCCCACGAAGTGAAAGCTGGCTACTCTACGGCGTTTCAGCCATTGTGCGAAAGGCCTCCGACAGGATGCTCGCCCCCTTGGGTCTCTCCATCGCCCAGCTGCCAGTTATGGTGGTCCTTCGCGACGCGAAACACCCGATCATGATCACCGAGGTGGCTCGCCGCCTCCACCTTGAAACCCCTAGCCTTACCACAATGATCGACCGCCTCAGCGAGCGTGGTCTGGTCGAACGCGTAGATGATCCTGAAGACCGGCGCAAGAATCTTGTAACCCTAACGCAGAACGGAGAGCGCCTTGTGGAGAGCATCTGCGAACCATATAGGAATTTGCATGAGGAGATGTTCGGCGTGCTGGACGGCGACGAACGCGAGAACCTGACTGCCATGTTGCAGAAGTTCTACGATGCAAATCTCTACCTCGTCGAATAGGAACAGATATGGTGGAGAAGTAGATACGTCAACGCTAGCAAGCGATAAAGTGTGCCCGAACCTCACCGCGTACCGGATTGACTATCAAACGGCAGCCGGAGTGCGCCTTCGTACTCACAAAGAAACGCACTAAGATCATGTTTCCCGAGGCGAATTTCCTCGGAATGTCGACTGACACTAAGACCCCATAACGGCGGTGTTTTTGCTCACGCCGTCGCGTCCGGACGCAGCATCGTCAGTAGGCGCACTCCGCCCATCTCGCGGAAGCTCTTGCCCTCGCTCACGTAGGGCAGCGCGACCTCCGGCGCCACGACGCGCGCCCCCGAGATGACGTCGACACCGTGCTCGAAGAGGACGGGCGAGAGCGGCGTCGTCGGGCCCAGCACGACGACCAGCGCGCCGGGCCGGCGGTAGCTGAGAAGCGCGTCGAGCGAGTGGTTAAGGAGCGTCGTGCCCGATATCGCCAGCACGTCGGCCTGAGGGATGATGCGCTGCGCCTCCGCTGCCGGCAGGTCGCCCGACCGGGGTTGCAGCTCCAGCACCCAGAGCTGCCCGACGGCGTCTCGCAGCTCCGGCACAAAGGGGAAATGGCCGATCAGCGCCACCTTCTTGCCTCGGCTCCGCTCGATCAGCAGGTCGCGGGCGTTCATCTCGACGCAGCGGCTCTCGTCCACGTCCAGCAGCGAGTTGATCGCCGCCATGCCTAGGCTCGCCTCCGCCGTCTTCGAGCGGGCTCGCTCCGCCAGCTCGCGGGCGCTGCTGCCCCTGAGCGACGCTGGATCCACGTCGACCGCCTCCCCCAGCGTCGACGCCAGGCCGCAGTGACGGCTGCAGACCGCCACCCAGTACGGCCCGACGCGTACCTCCTGCACAGGGGCGTCCGCCGTGAGGCTCTCCAGCAACTCGTCGATTATCATCCCAGCGCTTTCGCCTCGCCCGCGGTGTCGAAGAAGAACTTGCGCGCCCACAGCGCCACGTACACCAGCGCGATCAGCACCGGCACCTCAATCAGCGGCCCCACGACCGCCGCCAGCGCCTGTCCCGACTCGATGCCAAAGACGCCGATCGCCACCGCTATCGCCAGCTCGAAGTTGTTGCTCGCCGCTGTGAACGACAGCGTCGCCGTCTCCGGGTAGCGGAAGCGCAGCCGCCAGGACATCAGGAACGACACGCTGAACATGATAAGGAAGTAGAGCAGCAGCGGTATCGCGATCCGCAGCACGTCGAGGGGTACGTCGACGATGTATTCGCCCTTGAGAGCGAACATCACGACGATGGTGAACAGCAGCCCGATGATCGCTGTCGGGCCCAGCCGCGGCATCAGCACTCCTTCGTACCACTCGCGCCCCTTGCGGCGGATGCCCACGTAGCGGGTGACCATGCCGGCGACAAGGGGGATGCCCAGGAAGATGAGGACGCTTCTTGCCACCTCCCAGAAGCTGATGTGGACCTCCTCACCGCCGCCGAACCAGGAGCTGGCGATGCTTACGAAGAACCAGGCGTACAGAGAATAGAAGAGCACCTGGAAGACGGAGTTGAGCGCCACCAATACGGCCGCGTACTCGTTGTCGCCCTCCGCCAGCATGTTCCAGATGAGCACCATGGCGATGCAGCGCGCCAGCCCGACGAGGATAAGCCCTGTCCGGTATTCCGGCTGGTCGGGCAGGAGGAGCCAGGCCAGCGCGAACATGATCACCGGCCCAATGAGCCAGTTCTGGATAAGCGATACGCTGAACACCTTCCAGGCCGTCGCCACTTTGCCCAGTTCCTCGTAGCGCACCTTCGCCAGCACCGGGTACATCATCCACAGCAGGCCGATGGCGATGGGTATGGACGTTGTGCCGATGCTGGCGGAATCGATGGCGTCCGCCACGTCGGGGAAGAGCTTGCCCAGCCCGACACCGAACGCCATCGTGAGTATGATCCAGAGGGCGAGGAAGCGGTCGAGGAGGGAGAGGCGTCCGGCAACGCCGGCGGCGGGTGAGGCGGCTTCAGAAACAGCCATGAGGGGGAGTCCTCCTACTCTGAGTTGTTGTTGGTGGAATGAGGTGGTAGTGTCGTCAAAAGCTCCCTCACCCGCGCCCGGATCCCGTCGCGCACCTCTCGGAAGAAGGCGAGCCGTTCCTCGGGCGTGCCCCTCACTGCTGATGGGTTGGCGATGCTCCAGTGCAATCTACTGGCCGCGTTCGGGAAGAAGGGGCAAGCCTCCTTGGCGTCGTCGCAGACCGTGATCACGTAGTCGAACCGCTGCTCCACGAAATCGTCGACGGACTTGGCATGCTGCCCGCTGATGTCGATTCCCTTCTCCGCCATGACCGCGATGGCCAGCGGGTGTAGCTCGCCCGGCTCCGTCCCCGCGCTGACAGCCTCGACGGCGTCACCCCCGAAACGGCGCAGGAATCCCTCCGCCATCTGGCTGCGTGCCGAGTTGTGCGTGCAGACGAACAATACCCTTGTGGGAACGTACCGCTCCTCACTCATATCTTGTTGCCCTTCTTGTCGTGCAGTCGGCACACCTGCTCCGCCCGCCGCCTGTCTCCCGCTGTTGGTTGGACGTCGAGCAAGGCGGCCAAGCGCTCGCGCAGAGCGGCCGCCGCCTCGCGATTCGCTCTGTAGAACACCCAGCGCGCGTCCTCCTCATCGCGGCGGCACTCGACGAGACCCGCCCGCCTGAGCGCCGCGAGGTGGTTGGAGACGAGGCTCTGCGAGAGGCCCGTCGCATCCTCGACCTCGCAGACGCACATCTCAGCCGTGGTCAGGAGAGCGAAGATGCGCAGCCGGTTCTCGTCGCCGAGGAGGCGGAGGTACTGGGCGAGCCCCGCCTCAGGCACATTTTCCCGGTTACCTATGGCCGTTGGTGAGCGAG
>Ga0315276_10003495_pt1 | contig 14409 bp, 11 predicted proteins | sample YL17G05_0_MG_FD_204542 | JGI IMG/M metagenome (GOLD analysis project Ga0315276, IMG submission 204542) | Sediment microbial communities from Yellowstone Lake, YNP, Wyoming, USA - YL17G05_0 | ecosystem: Environmental > Aquatic > Freshwater > Lake > Sediment | place: USA: Wyoming | collected...
CTTGAGGTGCTGGACGTGGTTCGGAATATTGCGCCGGGCAGAAATGCCATTCTGGTCCAGGGAACGGACGAGCGATTTATACACAGCGGCCCGGTGGCGGGCTGCAGCGGTTCACCTGTTTATATTAACGGGCGGCTGGCGGGAGCATTGGCATTCGGCTGGACTTTCAGCAAGGACCCGCTTTACGGCGTAACTCCCATCGAAGAGATGTTAATGGTCGGAGAAACGGCGAACCAAAGGACCGGTGAAGCAGAAAAACAGCAGACGGACAACCTGCCCTCATTCGGGTTTGATTTTTCCAGACCGATTAATTTTGCCGAAATCAACAGGAAACTGACGGGGAGCAGAAATCAAAGCACTGCATATTACACTTCAGGCATTGTTCCGCTGCCCTGCCCGCTGATTACCTGCGGTCTGCCGGACAACGTTTGTGAGCAGTTAGATGAACAGGTCAGACCTTTCGGGCTTATGGCGGTGGCGGGTATCGGCGGAAATTCAAACGCGGGCATCGACAAATCGAACTACAGCAAGACCCATTTGGTCCCCGGCGGTTCTCTGGTTGTGCCGCTTATGACCGGCGATATTTCTATGGAGGCGGTCGGCACCGTTACAGAAGTTGATGGGGACAAGGTCTACGGTTTTGGACACAGTTTTCTGGGCTACGGCGAGGTCAATCTGCCGATGGCTACCGGTCAGGTCCATACGGTAGTTTCTTCAATGCTTCGCTCTTTTAAGCTTGCCAGCTCACTCGAAATAGTGGGCGCTGTTACGACGGACGAGTCAACGGCCATCCTTGGTCGGATAGGCGCAAAGGCCAAAATGATACCGCTGACGATAAAAATTGACCGTTACAACGACCCCCAGAAACGGGTATATAACTGTAATGTAGTGAGCAATCAGATGCTTACTCCGTTTATACTCGGCTCGGCGATTCCGGGAGCAGCATATATGCGCGGCAACCTGCCGCCGGACAACACAGTTGAGTATAAGGCAGCCATCAACATAGAAAACGCCGACCCCGTTGTGTTTGAAAACAGCTCGACAGGCGTCGGACTTTCCGAAGCAATAATGGAAACGGTCGGCTCCGCAGCGGTGCTTATGAACAATCCATATCAGAAGGTCGACATAAAATCGATGTATTTTGAGGTCCGCATCGGCTCGAAAAATATTGCTTCGCATATATGGTCTGTCGACCTGTCTGCATCGACCATCAAGGCTGGCCGGAAACTCGATGTATTCGTAACTATCGAATCAATCTTCGGGGAAAAGAAGAAATATCAGTTCGAGCTGGAAATACCTCCGAAACTGGCAGCCGGCGAATACAATTTAATCGTCTGCGGAGGTCTCGAATATCAGAAGTTTCTAATCCAGAACGTGCCTTACAGATTCATCCCTCAGGACATGACAACCCTTATCGAGGCAATAAATGACATACTGGGCATCAGCAGGAGCAAACTCTATTGCCTTTTGGTTCTGCCCGACAGCGGCATCGCCGTTGAAAGAGCGGAACTGCCCGACCTGCCCGCCACCAAGGCAATGGTGCTGCAGGATGCAAAAAGAACACTCACGACCCAGCCTTGTGAAAACTGGATAGAAAAAACGCTGGAAACAAAAACAATTATCACGGATAAAAAAGTTGTCCGTATAAAGGTGGAAGAATGACGCCGGTTTACAGGAAGAGGGACATTATGAAAAACAGTATCGACTCCGCTTATGAAACAATGCTTTTGAAGATAGTTATATGCTGTGTCATCTGCTTTACGGCAGAATGGGGATTTGGTGTTACCAGCAAGGCTGTCCGTCATAAAACCGCAGCAGATTTGTCGGGCGGGGAGACTGAAAATGTTATCGTCGGCTCACGCGGGACGCTTCAGCTCGGCTGTTCAGCGGAAACACTCGTTGAAAAATTCGAGGATGTCTGGTCGATAAACAGTATTGTCGTAAGCGGAGGAGCGGTTTTTGTCGGCACAAGCCCAAACGGCTGCCTTTATAAATACAGTCTCGGCAAACTGACAAAAATCTATCCGCCAAACGAAGGGCGGACAAGCCCGCTGAAATCGGACAAAAAACCGGAACAGAAGCACGACGCCTCCGTCGATGCAAACAAGCCTGCTGATGCGAATACCGTCAAAACGAACCAACATCTGGCAAATGAGCATATCTTTTCAATGGCAACAGACGTATCGGGCAGACTCTTGGCCGGCATAAGCGGCGATAAGTGTAAATTGTGCCGGCTTCAGGCTGATAAGCTGGAAACTATCTTTGAACCCAACGATGCCAAATATATATTTGCAATAACGCTGGACAAAAGCGGCAGCATCTACCTCGGCACAGGCCCGCAGGGGAAAATTTACAAACTTGATTCGTCCGGCAAAAATCCGCAGGTCATCTACACTGCTTCCGACAAAAATATACTGTCGCTGGCAGTGGGAGAAGACGGCCTCATATACGCCGGCAGCGACACACGCGGACTGGTTTACAGGATAAATTCTAAAACCAAAACGGCAACAATCCTATACGACAGTGACAGGGAAGAAATTGCGGCGCTGCTGTTTGCAAGAAATGGCGACCTGTATGCGGCCGCAACGTCGGCAAAAACCTCCCGCACAGGAATAGAAGCTACACAGCCGCTCTCGCTGGCCGGCAGACCGGAAACACAAATAGAAAAAGGCGACGACAGCAAGGATAAAAGCGACTTGAAGCTTAAGGTTGCGAATACTAAAAAAGAAGCTGAAGAAAAACCGGTCAAACCGCCGATGCCGCCTGTCGGCCTGGCAGGGGTGGGGCAGGTCAGCCATATATATAAAATAACACCGGACGGTTTCGTAACCGATGTGTTCAGCGAAACCACGGTTTTGTTTTGCCTTGCTGAGCGGCAGCAGGAGCTGCTCGTGGGGACGGGCAATCCGGCGAAACTTTTCAGCATTGAGCCTGCCCTCGAGGAAAAAGTAGTCATATATAAGGATAAACAGGTATCGCAAATAACGGCGATTGCCGTGGTCGGCGACGAGGTATATGCGGGAACGGCAAACCCGGCCAGGTTAATAAAACTCGGGAAAACATTCGCCTCTGAGGGGACATACAGCTCCGTTCTGATAGATGCCAACCAGCCTGCGACGTGGGGCAAGCTGCAAATCGAGGCCGATGTCCCCGCAGGCTGCAAAGTCCTCGCAGCATCCCGCAGCGGAAACGTCAAAGACATAAACGACCCGACATTCTCGGGCTGGACAAAGCCGGCTGAAATAACTGAGCCGACACAACTGCAATGTCCCCTTGGCAGATTTTGTCAGTACAAACTCATCCTCAAAAGCGAAAACGGGCGCAAAAGTCCTCTTGTAAGGGAAGTCGCCGTCTCGTATATAATTCCCAATCTGGCGCCGAGGGTCGAAGAAGTAACGGTCAGCCGAAACGATTCCACCGGAAAAACAGGAACATTCAAAATCAGCTATAAAGCCAAAGACGACAACGATGATAAACTCGTTTATGAAATAGATTTCAGGAAAGTCGGACGGGAGAAGTGGATTAAGCTCGAAGATAAAATCGAGGCCGACAATTTTGAATGGGACGGCAAAACCATCGAAGACGGCCGCTACGAAGTCAAAGTAACCGCAGACGACAGGCGAAGCAACTCTGAACAGACGAGGCTGACGGGTAACAGAATCAGCGACCCTGTGGTCGTTGATAACACAGGGCCTGTAATTAAAAAGTATTCGCTCGAAAGCAGAGAAAAAACCGTTACCGTGAAGCTAAAAGCCGTTGACGAACTAAGCGCCATCGGGAAAGTAGAGTATACAGTCGACAGTAATAAAAACTGGATAAGCACCATACCGGATGATTTGGTATACGATACGACAGAAGAAGATTTCACCATTCTTCTTAAGGATTGCACGGCCGGCGAACACGTCCTTACAGTCAAAGTCAGCGATGACGTCAATAATGTAACGTATAAGACATTTGATATTGATGTGAAATAGTCATCGGAAGATATCTGTTATCTATGCGGCATATCGAGTTTGACAAGGTTGTGCAGGCCGTCGAATCTTTATGTATAGCGGCCTGCTATGAGCTGCCTGAAGACGTTTCAGATGCGCTGAAAAATGCGGCACAAAAGGAATCAAACGCGGGAGCAGCCAAAATTTTGAATCAGCTTATCGAGAATGCGCGCATAGCAAAAGAGGAACGAATACCGCTCTGTCAGGACACGGGAGTGGCGGTGGTATTTATTGAGCAGGGTTCTGAAACGGTCGTTAAAGCCGACAAAGGCAAAACGATTATAGATGCAGTTAACGCCGGCGTTGCAGCAGGTTACCAGAAAGGGTATCTGCGAAAAAGCGTCGTGTCTGAGCCGTTAAACAGGCGTAAAAATACCGGCACAAATACCCCCGCTGTGATTCATTACGCTGTTGTGCCGGGGGACAAACTTAAGATAACCGTTATGGCAAAAGGCGGCGGCTGTGAAAACAAAAGCCAGTTCAGAATGTTAAATCCGACGGCAGATAAAACTGAGGTGATTGACTGGATTGTCGAAGTGGTGAAAAAAGCCGGCGCAGATGCCTGCCCGCCCTTCGTCGTGGGCGTCGGAATCGGCGGCGATTTCGAGTTGAGCTGTCTGTTGAGCAAAAAAGCGTTGCTGCGGAACATCAAGGAGGCAAACAGCGACGAATTTTACGCCTGCCTGGAAGCAGAATTGCTTTCCCGTATAAATGCTCTTGGCGTGGGGCCTCAGGGTCTCGGCGGCGACACTACCGCTCTGGCCTGTCTGGTGGAAACCGCACCGTGCCACATAGCTTCACTGCCGGCGGCGGTAAATATCGAATGTCACAGCCATCGGCATAAATCGGCGGTCATTTAATCAAAATAAAGGCGGCCAAAATATGGGAAACTTCAATCGTGAAAGCCGGCAAAGTATTTATTTCGACATCAGTTATATAATCGCCCGGGATTGGGCCGCCGACACGATGAAACGTCTTCAGTTCCAGAAAACGCTGGCGGAAAAACAATTAGATTTTCCGCAGACCGGAGCCGGGCCCAGCGACTTTACCTTGATACGAATCGAGCCGTCGCCGCTGCAGGTCAAGGTTGCATCATTGGGGCCGCGGGTCTCGAGCATTTTTATCGGCTCTGAAAACCCCGCTTATATGCTTGAACTTTTCGGCAAAGAAGCCAAAACAGTCTGCGATGCATACCGCCAAACCTGGCTAAGTGAGCCTTGCCAAATCCTTCAGTGCAATGCGAGAATCAGGCATTTATACAGTTGCCGGGACCACGCCTTCAAATATTTGTGGGAAGACAGGCTCGGACAGACGCCGCAGGATTTCCATTACCTCGGCAAACCGGTTCTCGGCGGAGGACTGCGCTTAGTTATGCCTCCGCTTAAAGAGGACACAGAGCCGGTTCAAATCGAAATCAAAATAGAATCTTTCCTCCGTGAGCCGAAGAAGATGTTCGTCGAGACTTTTTTTCTCTGGCCTCAACCGAGACTACTGGCGGAGAACACAGGCTTCGACGTTGAGGCACGCCTTAAAAGCGTGGAGAAATACGCAACTACAAACCTCTGCGATTTTATCGCACAAAGCGAGATAAAACCATAGCTGTTTATTTTCTGCTCGTCCCCGTCAGAATCTTACGGCACAGATTGGCAATGGCAATGAAACCCTCCGGCGAAATGCGCTCAGAACGGTCCGTCGGCTCGATGGAACATTTATCGAAAATTTCGAGCCAGTTGCCGATTTCGGCAAGTTTCCCTTCGGCAAATTTTGTGCAGCCTTTGAGCATTTTCCGGCGGTAATTCATAAAAAGGCCCACCACTTCATTGAACAGTTCCATATTTTCGATTCTCTCGGCCTTGCGTCTGCTGTAGACAAAACTTATCATCGCTGAATCGACTTTCGGCTGCGGCCAAAAAACGGTCGGCTTCAGAATTCTTATCGTTTCCAAATCGCCGGTTGCGGACAAAAAAATGCTTAATGTGCCGTAACTCTTACTGCCGGGGCCGGCGGTCATACGCTCGGCGACCTCCTTTTGAACTGTAACATACATCGCATCTGCAATTACAGACCCGCAGGCCAGATTCAGCATTACCGAGGAGGCTGCGTTATAGGGCAGATTTGCGACCAGCAGAAATCGTCCGCCGTGCTTTTTGCGGGCTGATTGAACCGCTTCTACAACAGCGGCATTGATGGTAACTTTGTCCGCAAGGACATCGGCGTTGATAATTTCAACATTGTCTCGTCCCGTAAGCTGTGCTTTTGCAATGCCGGCAAGGACTTTATCAAATTCGACGGCGATACAGCAGCCTGCTTTTTCTGCTATGGCCTCGGTCAGAGACCCTGTGCCGCAGCCGACCTCAAGCACAACATCGTTTTTATGAATGTCTGCGGAATTGACAAGCAGCCGCATAAGGTTTAAATCGATGAGAAAATGCTGGCCGAGCCGTTTGTTCGGCAAGACCCCCGCTGACGAAAGCAAATGCTGAATTTGATGTTTAGTCTGCACAATCGAGAATAAAAATTTAAAACGAAAAAACCGAAAATTGCTGTTGTATATCAGAAATTAAAAGGTCAAACCGCAGAAATTACAAGACAAAATCCAAATACCCCCGTATTCTTTTCCGCTTAATGGTGGGATTGCTTACACTGAACCTGTCGAACTATTTAGCTTTTTAGTTTTTTTATTTTTTTGCGGCCGGCAGCTTATATCTTATTCGCCGCCACCCCGTAAGGCCTGCACCCAGTCCCAGTAGTATTGTTGTCATCGGCTCAGGAATAGTAACTGCGGATTCACTTGAGCCGTCAGGCAGGGCGATAATATGTTCGCCGATGCGCAAACTGCCGTTGCTCAGTTCGTCAATTATGTTCCCGAATGTTTTGCCATCCGCCAGATTAAAAGTGATTTTGACCCATTCACCCGGATTTATGCCGTTTTGAGGAGGCGGAGCCTCAGCGCCGACGGAAAGTGCGTCTGTTGTTACAAATGGGGTATTAAGCGTATGGCCGGCAGGCAGATTGGAAGGTGTCGCAGGCTGGCTGAATAATGTCCCCGAACCGTTGATTATGCCTGTGATTTCCGAAAGCGACCCATCATCAAAATAGATACTTGCGATGCAGGAATTTATGGTGCTTTCATTATGGAATGTGAAATCGACCTGTCCTGAGCCGCCGTCGGATACTTCAACGAACAAATTTAAGTCAGGACTGTTGTAATAGCCGCCGTTGCTGGTAAAAATTTGAGGATAAACAAAAGACGCCTCCGCCGTGAAGGCCAAAAACCCCGCCAAAAAAAGAACAACCAATCGCTGCAAAAAAGCTCTTCTCCTGTCCATTGTATTTTTCCTTTTGTTATTGGAAGGTCAGAACACACCGTTTCCTTCTGTTTTGTTAATAGGGAATATCCGCATTTTGTTTTCCGATATTTTCAGGATGTTTATTTGTATCACGGGAAGCCCGTGTTTATTTTCACGCTGGGTTTATTGTCGGAGTCTCACCAACAACTTTAATCCTCAAACCCAGCGAAGAAGAGGAGAGAGAGTTTATAGCCTCACTATTTATTTTTATCACGGCAGAGCCGTGTCGGCTTTCTGCCGGACCTGGCAACCTCGCTTTATTTTGGTTTTTGTCTCGGTTTCAAGTCCAGCTTTTAGGGGGAGAGAAAACTCTTCGCGAGCTTTTATAACATCACGGTCCGATTCGACCGTGTCTGCTCTCATAAGCATTCGGCAGCGTTATCGTTTCATACGGGACATCGTTTTTGCGATGACGGTTTCCCTGATGCCTAAGACACCGGCGACGGTTTCCCGAAAGAACTCATCGCTTTCATCGTCGGCAAGAACCGCACGGACACCCAGACTACGGGCGGCAATTTCCTGCAACCGGTCACCGGCCCGCACAAGAGCGATAAGTGCGGTATCAGGCTTTGCGATTCTTAGCCGCTTGAGAAACCATCCGTCCGGCATATCGTCGAGGTCCCATCTACTGATGACGCCGTCTACCTTTTCATTTTTCAAAGAACACGCAGCTTCAAGACCAAACTGCTTTGTTATCACTCGTATCGGCAATTCTTCTAAAACTTCGTTTTTGCCGTTAAGCCCTACCGTAAGCACCGTTGCTCGAACAAGAACAATCATTTTTTCCCTGTATTTTCCTGTTACTGTTCATCACGGCTGCACATACAACTGATTTACTTTTTTTTACTATTTTCATCGTGGCAGACCCACGCTTGTATACACGCCGGGTTTGCTGTTGGTTTTCCAACCGCTTCAAACCCAGCGAAGAAGAGGAGAGAGAGTTTATAGCCTCACTGTTTATTTTTATCACGGCAGAGCCGTGTCGGCTTTCTGCCGGACCTGGTAACCTCGCTTTGATTTGGTTTTTGTTTCGGTTTCAAGTCCAGCTTTTAGGGGGAGAGAAAACTCTTCGCGAGCCCTTATAATGTCACGGCCTGATTTGGCCGTGCCTGCTCTCAAGTTTTAATTTTTCAGAGAACTTGTTGCTTTTTAATGATTAGCTTAAGAGCGAAATGCGTGCCAGATGCAGGGGCCGGGCGCAAAAAAATTTTAACTACCGGAACACACAGTGATTATGAGCGAAAATTTTTTTAGCACGCTATGGGGACATTTGAAGTGATTACGACCATAATGGCCGCTGTAAAACGACGATTTTCGCAGCAACTTTTTACGGGCGGGTTTGTTATAAAGAGCCGACCATTTCGGTCAGGTCTGACCAAAATGGTCGGCAAAAAATATTTGTACTACAAAAAAGAGATGAGAGCGAATTTTTTTATTCGTCAGCGTCTTTTTGGGCAATAAGAATATTCAGCCTTTCAATAAGACGATTTAATTGACGGCGGTCGATGCCGAGAATTTTTGCGGCAGCGAGCTTGCGGCCTCGGGTAAATTCAAGAGTCTGGGTAACAATTCTTCGCTTCACTTCATCGAGGGTCGGCAGCTCATACTGCGGATAAGGCGGAGAATCGGAAATTATAATCTCGAACGGCAGCATAGCGGGCTGAATTTCTTTGCCCACCGACAGGACATAAGCGCGTTCCATCGCATTGGCCAGCTCGCGAATATTGCCGGGCCAGGAATAATTCAACAAAAGATTTTTTGTGCTTGCGCTAAGGACTTTAGACGGTTCATTATAAAAGGCAGCCTGATTTGCCAGAAAATACTCGGCCAAAAGCAAAATATCCTCTTTTCGCTGACGAAGCGGCGGAACTTCCAGAGTAACCACGTTCAGGCGGTAATACAGGTCGGAGCGGAATTTGCCTTCCTTAATCATATCCTGAAGATTACGGTTGGATGCGCACAGAACCCGCACGTCTATAAGATGAGGTTTTGTCGAACCCAATGGCGTTACGGAATTTTCCTGAAGGATGCGCAGCAGTTTACCCTGCAGCTCAAGGGGGATTTCGCCTATTTCATCAAGGAAGATTGTGCCGCCGTCAGCGGCCCTGAAGAAACCGAGCGTGTTCTCAACGGCACCGGTGAATGCGCCCCTTATATGACCGAACAACTGGCTCTCAAATAGTGTGCCCGTAAGAGAGGTGCAGTCAACGGGGACAAAAACTCTGTCGGCACGGTCGCTTGAGTAATGAATCTGGCGGGCGACCATCTCTTTGCCTACGCCGGTTTCTCCGATTATTATAATAGGGCATTTCCGAGAAGCTATTGCTTTTATCGTTTCAAGAATCGAGTTAAATGCGGGTGATTTTCCGATAAGACCGTCTATAACGACTCTGTTGGACCGGTCGCTCGGCGCAGAACCCAATTGCGGGATTTTTATCGAATCTTTACTGAAGTCAGACCACTTCCCCTCGTCTGACCCGTTTATAGAGTCCTCTCTCATCTCTTCTTCGCTAATTTTCCGATGCGAGCAGTAATCACCCTCGCAACCAAACAACAATATTTCTGGGCAGGATACCCAAGGCATAGGTAGACCTACCCGCTCCTTCTCTAAAACTCTACCGTGTTAAGATAGAAAAGTCAAGAAAATTTATCGGACAATCCTAAAAATACCCCAAATTAAAGCAAAAAATGGCTATTTCTGCCCTCAAAAGACCTGAAACGCCATTTTTGGCTTGAAAAAGCCTATTCTCAAAATAGGCTTCTTTTGAGAAATTTAAAGCACATTAACTTCTAAAAATCCGGATTTGCAGGATATTTTTTTTCATTCTATAGAGGTCGCCTGCTATATTCTGGTATCCTGTCCGATATTTTAGGTATTTGATATGTATGTAATACCAGCTATAGATTTGATTGACGGCAAATGCGTCAGGCTCATTCAGGGTCAATATGACCGCAAAATAACCTATCGGGATGACCCCGTTAAGCAGGCGGAAGACTTTCTCGCAGCTGGCGCTGAATGGCTGCACATCGTCGATTTGGACGGCGCAAAGGGCGGCAGACCCGTCAACGTAAGTTCGGTAAAAGCCATAGCAGAGCTGGGGAAACTCAAGATTGAAATCGGCGGTGGAATCAGAAATGAAGCTGCTGTAAAACAACTGCTTGATGTTGGCGCCGAACGCATAATCATCGGCACAAAAGCCGTCAGCGATTTTAAGTGGTTCAGCCGAATCGTCAAGAAATTCAAAGGTAAAATTGTGCTTGGTCTTGACGCCCGCGGCTCAAGCGTTGCCACGCACGGCTGGACGCAGGACAGCCCGCAGCAGCTTCTGGATTTTGCCGTTCAGGCCGCCAAACTGCCGCTTGCGGCCATAATATATACCGACATCAGCAGGGATGGTATGATGACCGGCCCAAATCTTGAAAGAACAAAGACCCTCGTTGAGATGGTCGGTGTCCCCGTTATCGCTTCAGGCGGCGTCAGCAGTATCGATGACATTAAAAACTTAGTTGCATCAGGCGTCGCCGGTGCAATAGTCGGCAGGGCCTTATATGAAGGCACGCTTAATCTTGCCGAAGCCATTTCCGCTGCAAGATAACAGCCATCGCAAATTCTCAGAAGCAGATAAAATTTTTGTGAAGTAATAAAAAATTAAGTTGACGGCAAAGAGTCTGCTGCGTAAAATTTGCCGGTTTTGTAGACCACTCCCCGACCTTTCGGGATTAAAAATTTCAGAAAAATTATCGACTGCGATACGTCCCTGCCTGCGGGCAGGAAGCTGTTGTAAAAGGAGAAAAGTTTATGGCTACGCCGCTCGAAAAATGGGTTGAAGAACAGGCGAAACTTGCCCAGCCTGCCAAAATCCACTGGTGCGACGGCTCAGAAGAAGAAGCTCGCAAACTAATAGAAATCGGTATGCGTGAAGAAAAAGTAAACGGCAATCCCGTTTTCTATAATCTTAACCATAAGAACTGGCCGAACGCTTATCTGCACAGAAGCCACCCGACAGACGTTGCTCGAACCGAACATCTTACGTATGTCTGTCATTCGGAAAAAGATACCGCAGGCCCAAACAATAACTGGATGCAGCCCGAACAGGCAAAGCAGATGCTCACCAAGCTGACCGAGGGCTGTATGAAGGGCAGAACAATGTATGTGCTGCCTTATATGATGGGTCATCCCGATTCGCCTTACGCAAAGGCCTGCATTCAACTAACTGACATTTCTTACGTGGCGGTCAGCATCAGGATTATGGCCCGTATGGGAAAAAATGTCCTCGATAAAATCGGCAAACGCAGCGATTTCGTCAGGGGTATACACTCGGTCGGCGATTTCGACCCCAACAAACGGTTTATTATGCACTTCCCCGATGATAATCTTGTCTGGAGCATCGGCTCCGGCTACGGCGGAAACGCACTGCTGGGCAAAAAATGTTTTTCGCTGCGAATTGCATCCTGTCTCGGCCTTGCCGAAGGCTGGCTCGCCGAGCATATGGTCGTTATCGGCATCGAAGACCCAAAGGGCAGAACCACTTATATAACCGCAGCCTTCCCAAGCGCCTGCGGCAAGACAAATCTGGCAATGCTACAATCGGCTCTGCCGGGCTATAAGGTCTGGACGCTCGGCGATGATATTGCATGGCTCAATATCGGCCCTGACGGCAGGCTCTGGGCAATCAATCCCGAATACGGATTTTTCGGCGTAGCGCCCGGCACCTCAATGAAAACAAATCCCAATATGCTGCTGACGCTGAAAAAAGATAAATTCTATCCCACTTTATTCACCAATACAGGGTTAGATGTGGATAAGAATGAGCCGTGGTGGGAAGGACTCGATGGTGCGCCGAAAAATGCCCTCGACTGGCAGGGCAAACCGTGGGACGAAGCCTCAGGGACAAAAGCTGCTCATCCAAATTCGAGATTTACCGTAGCGATACATCACTGCCCGACACTGTCAAAGGAATTTGATAACCCGAAGGGCGTGCCGATTTCAGCGATAATCATCGGCGGCAGAAGAACGCATCTTATGCCGCTGGTTGTCGAGAGTTTTAACTGGCAAAATGGCGTATTCACCGGCGCAAGGAACGGCTCTGAAACTACCGCTGCTGCCATCGGCAAGGTAGGTGTTTTGCGAAGAGACCCGATGGCGATGATACCTTTCTGCGGATACAATATGGGCGACTATTTCGGCCACTGGCTCAATATCGGAAAGAAAATGGCGAATCCGCCTAAGATATTTGCAGTCAACTGGTTCAGGACTGATGAAGAAGGGAAATTCATCTGGCCGGGCTTCGGCGAAAATATCCGCGTCCTCAAATGGATAATCGACAGGGCGAATAATGCCGTCGGCGCGAAAGAAACGCCTATAGGACTTGTTCCGCACACAAAGGATTTGGACCTTACCGGCCTGCATATACAGAAAGAGAAACTCGAAAAACTGTTTGAGGTCAACATCGCTGACTGGCCTGATGAGTTGAAAGAAATAAAAGATTTCCTCAGCCAGTTCGGGAATCGTTTGCCGAAAGAAATGTGGGACGAATTTAATCGCATTTCGTAGCTGCCGGAAGGCTCATCACGAAAAGCGGGATGGCTGGCACCATAGCGCCAATTGTCTTGAATGGTGCTTGAATTAGCTCGAATCACACTCGAAATACTCTCGAAATAGTGCTGAATGGTGCGCCAAATTGCTCGAATTATGCTGAATTTCCGGGGCTGATTTTGCTTTAAGGTCTTGTGCCATAATTGATTATATTCAGAATCAGTCAAAAATTCGTATGAATTTTTGATAAATTTCCGCCAAATGGAGTGGCGGTAAACCCGCCATAGGCGGGTAAAATTGGGTTTGTTTTGCATAATTCGTGCCCGTGGCTCGCAAACCGGATTCGATATAAACTTGTCAAAGATGCGGGAACGGAGTTTGGGCATCCCATAATAAGGTGAACCTGCGTGTTTGATTCGATCCTTCTTCGCCCTGCGGGCTACGAAGAACAAGCAGAGAATAGATAACTTGTTATAAGATAGTGGGTTAAGAAATTTGAAAAAAATTTAAAAATTTTTGTTTTTGGGGGAGGGTTTTATGTATTTTTGATTGAAATGGAATTTGTTGCTAATTATTCAGCCTTAAAATTAACGGCAACTCTCTCGAACTCAGTTTAGCCGGAGAAGTGAACTTCAAAGCGTTCTGGCGAGGCACTCACAATTGGCGATTAAGCCTTTCGCCAATTGTCTCGGAGTTTTCGCGCTTGGGAAAAACTGAAAAAAGAAAAAGGCAAAAATAGGTGCCTGTCCCTAGTTTTTGAGATAATAAGTAGCTTGCTTAGACATTATATTTACCTCCTTCCACAATTGCAATTTCGTTCGGTGTATGGCCAAAAGGTTTATTAGTTATGAGGTTCATTTTGGGTATATATCCTTTTATCTTTACAGGTGCTTTATCGTTTTCATGCTGTGGTTCATATTTCCATAGGAAGATATTCTTGTGGTGGTTGAATGTTTGGAAATACTTGTCTTCTGACAAATTTACGCCAAGGCGATAGCTATCAGCTATATCTTTGAAGTGAGACATTACTTTAAATTTAGCATTTTGATTTTTACTGATTCCAGAATCCTGATTAGCAGGGAATAACGAATTACCAGGACAATTAACTTGTCTCCATTCAATTAAATCCCGACCACATAAATGTGACGTTCTGACGATTCCAGCAAATAAATCCGCAAGTTGAATGATATAAAATTTAGATGAAGTTGACTCTTTTGGTGGATGGATTTTTGCAAAATTAAACTCCCGAAATTTTTCGAATAGGAAGGGCACACCTCCCTCTACTTTGGAAAGATTTGTCCTGCTTAAATAAAATGCTATTTCCTGCCAGTTTATAGCGGTATGTTCATCCGGGTAAAACTCCCATCTAAACTGATTATTCCATTGCTTAATGGTTACTTTTAAGATGTGATAATACATCCTCTTGAAGTTTTCTATATCATCCCGCCCCTTTACTGAATGTCTGCTGTCTTGCGTGTCCCACACCATGACATTGACTCTGATAGTTCCTTCATGGCATTTTTTCAATCCC
>Ga0315276_10003496_pt1 | contig 14406 bp, 19 predicted proteins | sample YL17G05_0_MG_FD_204542 | JGI IMG/M metagenome (GOLD analysis project Ga0315276, IMG submission 204542) | Sediment microbial communities from Yellowstone Lake, YNP, Wyoming, USA - YL17G05_0 | ecosystem: Environmental > Aquatic > Freshwater > Lake > Sediment | place: USA: Wyoming | collected...
TGTCCTCGGGAAGCTCTATCACGGAATCAGGCTTTGACTTTGACATCTTGAAAGAGCCGTCTAAGGATGGGGCATATTTATGATATAGCCCGGAAGGCGCGAAAAACTTGTATTTTTCCTTTGTTCTTTTTACAATATCCCTTGTCAGCCTTATGTGAGGGTCCTGGTCTATGCCGACAGGAATTATCCCGGGCATTCTCCTTTCAAGCTGGGGATATAATATATCGCCAACCTGTGTTAATGCTGCCATTATCCTTCCAGGGTCGGCTATCCCGTAAATTGCCCTGAATTCATTCAAGGTAATTTTTTTTGAAAACTCGTAAGCAAGATGCATTACATCTTTATTATCCGATTGAAAATAGAATATGGTTTTTTCAGGATTAAGCCCTAGCGCTATGTAAGCTGGAACATGAAATTCAAGAGCTATTTTTCTTGCCTCTTGCAGGCTTATGCCACGAGTTGCAGCTGCCTCTAAATCTGCCACCAAAACATAAGTCCGTGCATTATGCTCTTGGAAATACTTGATATTCTCTACAACCATCTTTGTGCCAAGATGGATTTTTTCATTGGAAGGCATAATGCCTGAAAGAACATAATACGGCTTGTTGTGCTTTATTGCTTCCGCTATAATGTCCATGTCCCTTCCTGCGAATACAACGCCCCTGCGCATTAATCTGTTTGGCTCTGGAAAGCTGCCGCTATATTTCTCCAGCCCAAAGTCCTTCACAATCTTCTCATAGCTTTCAGGCAGCTTTGTTCCCCATGGATCTATTATTTTTTTCATATTTCATCCTCTTGTTATTTGATTTTAAAAAGTTTTATGCTCTTCTGTAGCAGGGACCGTCATCTATGCAGTGATGCATCAGATTGAAATATTCGGCATCCTTTTCAGAAACTCTGTGAAAATTAGTTCCTGAATTAGGTCCGAGTTTGTAGTACCTTGTTTTATAAGCCTTCCCTTTATTAATTTCTACTATTGCCAGTTGGAATATACCAGTGACGTCATAATCACGAAAAGTTTGCTCATGAAACTGTATTACTCTCTCTGTAATTCCATCGGAATTCTCATGCAAAACCCCTTTCAATGCCTCTCTGACATGTTCTGGCAAATCATCACTTGTAGTCATTTTAAACCTCCATTTATTGAATATTATATATAGTAAAACAATGAAGAATACAGCTACCGCCAACAGATTTCTGCCATGCCTAATAGTTTTTTAATTAGTAAAAAGAGAAAATCAACGCCAAAGACAATCACTCGTTTTCATTGTGAGTTGGGTGGTTAAGGGTGTATTTAAATGTTTGTTTTAATTGAAAATCTCATCAGCCAAGATTTGTCAACACACCTCTAAAAAAATTATTGGCAGGCACTTCATACATTAAATATAAAGTTGTGGCTGAAAGCCTATCGATTCTTATTTCCTTTCTTACTTCTGCCATATTTCTTTTATATTGGCCTATTGCTCGTAAGCCTTCGGCAGCTTCTTGAAGGAACCAACTCCGAACAGGAGGTGTTAATACATATCGAATGTCCTCTGGTTTTAATTTGGGCGCTTTAAGTATATGTTCAAGATCGTTTCCCGAACGCAGAAGTTCTTCCTTTGAGATACGATATTTTATCATATCTTCATCGGGAATATTTAGCAGCTTTGCTCTAATGTCTGTATGATAATCTTGCAAAGTATAAAATATTCTGGATGCCGTGCCCAATGGTTTAACAGCTTCCAATAATCGTTCAACATATTCAGAATAACCGCCGCGTGCTTTTATTATTCCCGAGATTGTTCCAACTATATCCAATTTGTCGAAATGATCTGCCAGTTCATCTCTTGAGTATGCCTCTATACCGCTAGTTTTGGCCTTAAGCAGTCTTCTAGAATCGAAGAGCATTGACGATAAGATGGCATTAGTTTCTTCATCAATGCTGAAGCCTAATCTTGCAGCCAAATCATAACAATGCACCATTCTGCGATCTACTGCATCAATAGGCTGCGCCTCAGCAGGAGATTTTCTTAGCGTTTTAGAAAAATCTATTTTATCCTGAACAAATTCAACCCCAGAACCAAACCGTTCAGGAAGCTTAGCATCGCCATCTACAACATCATCAACATACCTCATCATCACATAAAACGACTCTACTAGCTCTCCTCTTTCAGGACTCAGATAAACATATCTAGATACTAAATTGGCAAATCTTAATGCAAGAATCATTGCCACGTATTTGGTGCCTCTTGTGGCAAGCATATGGAGATATATCCCGTCTCTCATTTCATCTGATACTAATCTTGTAATTAATTGCACCCCTTAATTTGCCAGAAATAGCCCTGCTTATTTAAACATTATTTCCATCTGGTCAAATATGAGGAAATTCTTATCAAAATCACCGTTTTCTAAGAAAGGAAAGCAATTCCTCAGCTATTGATGCAATGGTTCTTTCGCCCCTTGCTGTTTCGATAATTTTGCCAATGCCTTTATTTCTTTCAGGCAAAGCTGAGCCTCTGTCTAAAATTGCAGCAATGCGAATTTCCCTATTTTGAGTTTCCTGCAAAAAATTGAAATAATATTCCTGTGACTGAAAAATATAGTTCTGGTTGCCAACAAGCACTACCCCCTGTATTGCTTGCGGATATTCAAAAGGCATTCTAACTTGATGAATAGTGTCGTGAGAGGCACCCTCATAACGAACATTGACCGACATTGCGATAGCATCCATAAATCCGTGTCTTGATTCTTGCCCAATGTATAAAATTTTCATTTTGCTTGGTATTAAATAATAGCATATAAAGATTTTGTTTTGTCTATAAGCATTTCAGGCTACAATGAAAAGCCAAGATTATATCATCCCAATCAATCTAATAATAAAAAATCCAATCAAACACCCTACTGTAAGAAACGGCATTGCCGGGTAAAACTTTCCTCTCTCTCCCTTTACTAAGAGGATAAAAAGAACTATTGCAGCAATTATTGGAATTATCAAAGACAAGGCAAATCCGTATTGCTTCATCACAACACCGGCAAACAGCAACGGGAATGCAATATCTCCCCCGCCGAGAATTGCGCTGGTGATTCCTGTTTTTGCCTCTGATTTTTTGATTTTTGCCGGCTTCGCGCTGATTTTTGCTTTTTCTTCCTTTTTTGGTATTGATATGCCTGCAAACACCTTGGATTCTGTCTGGAATTCCGCGAGGGTAATCATGTGCTTTATCTTCCAAACTGCAATCATGTCATAAATCGAAATTAAAATCAAGAGAATCAAAACTGCGATGAAGTTCATTAGCGGAACAAAGACAGCGGCAAGTCCTCCATAAATGAAAATCTCAGTTAGATTATGTATTATTACGTTTGGCCTAAAGACTTTGAAAATTGTCAGGATAACACTGATTAGGGCTGCCAAAAAAGGGTTAATAAATGCCGAAAATGCTATTGCCAAGGTTATCGAAACCGCGAGAAAGAACCACAGTTTCCATAAAAGCATTTTTTTTATCTTTATTATCAGCAAAATTAGCAATGTTCCGATAATTACGCCAACGATTATGAAGATGAATGATGTTGACTGCTCCATTTCCGGGCGCTCTATTGAATAAGGCAGATTTTTGTAAACCGTCTGCCCTGTTTCTGTGGTTTTCTGGACATCCACATATCGGTTTACAATTAAAAGCCCAACAAACTGAGCGAGTAAGAAAATGCCTATGAGCAGAGATATTATTTTGAGGCTGTGCTTCATTAACCAATAAAACATTTAAAGGATATATAAATTTGCTCTTTTATGAGGCTAGCCAACAATATTCTGTTGACAGTTTTCTGCAAGGAAGATGAGGATAGCCAGCAAATTCTTAATGTTATGAAAGGATTATTTCCTTTCGACTTGGATTCTGAAAATATTGAGGTGAAAAAAGAAAATGCTCTCGGTTTTAATGAAAAGAAAATAGTGATTTTTAGGATTTTTTTGGAAAAGGAAAAACACATTAATGAATTTATAAATAAGTTGAAACAAGAATTAAGCGATGAGCAAAAGCAATTGCTATTAAGGCAGCTTTCGTCCAGACTGGATGACGAATTATACTTCTACATAAGGTTTGACAAAGAAAAGCTCGTCATGGAAAAGAGGCTTTGGATTACAGATTCTGGGAATTGCTTTCATTTGAGGATGAGCATTACAGCATTCCCAAAGAGGAGGGAGATTGCCGAAAAAATCGTGCAGGAAATATTTTCTTAGTAAAATTTAAAAATAAGGAATAATAGTATTAAATAATGGATAAATACAACTTTTCTCTGGTACTGGTTATTTTATTTCTTATTGTATTGTTTCTAGCCCTGGTATTCAACGACAAAATTTCTGTTATAGGAAAAACGATATTTTCTAAAAAAGATATCAGCTGTGAGCAGGGCTGGATATGCCAGGATCAGAAAACAAGCGCCTACCAGAAAGGAAATTGCGAAATTTCTTATCAGGTTGCCTGCCTGAATATATGTGAAGATGGAATGTGTAAATGAGATTTTTATAATTCTATTTACCATAATTAAGAACAAAATTTAAAACCTGTCGTTTAATCCTATATACGGGTAAGCTAGGTTGGGAGGCCAGCCATCTCCTGTGACTCTAAACAGGCTTTATGAGAGGACTGAAGTTTAAGAGAGGTGCTTGACTAAGCCCACAGGTCTTGCACCGTACAATGATATCTTGCCCCCTGGGGCTATGCTGATGTGAACTATGTCAGGTCCGGAAGGAAGCAGCATTAATCATTAGTTATAGTGTCCAGAGACCAGCGGGATTGAGAAAGGTTCAAGGTAGCCTTGTGCTAATGCCGGCATCCATCTTGGACGCGCTTACCCACTTATTTTATTAAGCTAATTATGATTTGTTAAATAATATCAGCCACTCAATTGTCAGAAATCCATGGTTTCTGAGCATGCTCAGAAATTTTCTAAATTTCTGACACAGCGTGGAGCCTATTGCAGCAAAGACAAACTGCAAGACAAAGCCCCGCCGGCGATTGGGGCGTAATTATTTATTTAGAAAATTCCAAAAAAATCACATTACTAATTTCAACATATGTTTAGAAGCCCCTACAATTAATTTATCTCCATAGCTGAATTTATACTCCTTGGGCAGGGAATCAACAACAACCATGCCCCGAGGCATTTTTGAAACAACTTGCACCTTTTCATTATGCCTTAAAATTCCTTTCAGGATTCTCTGCTTAACGAGATTTCCATGATAGGGCTCTCTTGCAACAAACTGGTAATTTCTTGATGCCAGACTCATGTTTTTCCCATGAGCGCTTTTAATCCAAGCGTAAGAGCCCGCCGGAGTGCCAATCAGAAGCCCCGAGGTTCTCTGCAATTCTCTCTTATTTCTGATTTTTAGATAGTATTCTGACATGTGATATGGTTTTTTACACCCAATAAAATATTCATTAAGGGCTATGGGGAGTTTTTTATTATTCAGCCTTCCCTCAAGCCTTAATAAATCCAAGATTTTATATTTGCCCTCAAGCACCGCCTTCAGCTTTTTTTTGTAATTGTATTTATGACAGCATGTGAAAAATCCCTCTTTCATCCCCGGCTCTGCATTTATTCCAAGAATTGGAATATCATAAACGTGATGCGCTGTTTTCAGAAATGTTCCGTCTCCGCCTATTGTTATTACCAAATCCGCATTTTTTATTTTACCGCTTAATTTGTCCCTTAAAGAGATTGTGCAATGCCTACCCGTAGAAGATAAATAATTGCAGACTTGTTTTGTAAATCTTCCTTCTGGTTTCATATACACCAAAAAAATTCTTTTGATTTTCATTTTATTATTATGGCAGGCTTTGTTGGCAGCGCTTGCTTTGCTTTTTCATGCCTTGAATCCTCGGCTTTCTCTATTACAATTTCGCACTGGAATTCCTTTTCAAGGAACTCCTTTGAGTCCTGCAATGACTTGAGCTCTTTCTCATGCGAGGTTAATCCCTTAGGAACTCCCGATTTCAGCAATTTTTGAAGTATTTGTGAAACTTCTTTTGCATAAGGCTTGAACTTGTCTTGCTTTAAAATTTCTTTGATTAAAACCTGAAAGTCCCTTGTCTGTCCAATCTCTTTTGATGCCATGTCAAAAAATTCATACTTCCACGGCTCCGCAATAACAAGCGATATCTGCTGCGGCCTTGTTATCTTCAATATACCAAGTATTGCCCTCACATCGTCGACAGTCCTCTCCATAATTTCCTCGCTCTCCTTAAGCTCCGGATTTATTTTGTGAGCGTCAAAACTTGGCCATTTTGCAAGTGAAATAAATCCCTGCCTGTTTATTTTCTCCCAAATTTCCTCGCAGATAAAAGGAGCAAAAGGGGCAATCAGCAAAATTTGTGTTTGTATGGATTTGTTCATTAATTCTAAATTGGGCTTTCCTGCTGTTCTCTTCAAATACCATTTAATAATCCTCTGCAAGTCAAAAAAGCTTCTTTGCAGTGCACTCCTGAACATTGTTTCTTCCATATACTGGGTTGCATCCTTAATTATTTCATTCAGCTCTGATTCAAACCAGGAATCAATCTCCCGCTTTGCTCTTGTTCCTTTATTGTAATGCTCAAGGCAGAATTCGTAAAATCTTTCAAGCTTTGCTTTCATATTTCTGGCAAGCTCTGAATCCCAGTTTGCATCGTCCAGGCCCTCTCCTCCTGAAAGAATTGTGATTCTTGAGGCATCAGGGCTAAAGCGCTCAGCCAATTCCCGCAAAAGAATGACATTCCCTAAACTTTTGGACATTTTCTGGCCGTCTACTGTAACCCAGCCGTTAGTGCCTATGCCTTGAGGCCAGTGTTTTTCGGGGAATATAGCTACGTGATTGAAAATGAAGAATGAAAGATGATTCTGTATTAAGTCTTTTCCAGAATTTCTGAAATCAACTGGGTACCAATATTCAAATTCCTGCTTCATTGCATCAATGTGCTTGATTTTTGGCTTTAATCCTTTGCCCAAAAAAACATAATTGAATATATCCTCTGTAACATGCTCCGCTTTAATATCCTGCAATAAATGGGCTATTGTATAATATGACATGTAAATTGTAGAATCGCTCAAACTCTCAATCACCCATTTTTCATCCCAGGGAAGCCTTGTTCCAAGTCCTAATTCACGGGTGCATGCCCAGTCATTCAGCCAATCCAGAACGTATTCAAACTGCTGCCTTGATTTTTCAGGGTATAATTTCATTTTATCCAGGCATTTATGCGCCAGTTTCTTCCATTCCTTGTCGCTGTAACGTATAAACCATTGGTCGGAGACTATTTTTACGATTGAGGGTGTGAGGCATCTGCATATTACCTCTCCAGTTAAATCATACATAATGTCCGCTTCCCTGTTTTTTATCATCTCTTCCTTCACAATATTTTTTGCATCCTCAACACCCATATCCGCAAATCTCCCGCAGTTTGCCTTCATTTTGCCTGTGTAGTGCTCTTTTTTGTAAATCTCCTTTGTTGCCTCTTCAAGCTTGGGGTCATTCTGGTCCTTGATTTTCATTCTCTGGCAGATTTCAACTGCTGGAAAATCAGAATATCCCTCTATGGAAATCATTGAAATCGGCTTGATTTTCATAACTTCGTGGCTATTCAATCCATATTTTTCTATCGCCTCCCTGTTTTTCTGCAAATCGTAAAGCCCCATCCAGTCAGGGGGCGCATGTGCAGGAACCGAGCGGACTATTCCGGTTCCCAATTTAGGATCGCAAAAAGACGCTGGAAGAATTATTATTGATTCCTTTGTCATTGGCGTTGTGCAGTATTTCCCAAGCATATCCTTTCCAGATATTTTACCTATAATCTCAACATTTTTTTCCTGCTCTCTTAGTTTTACTGCGCATTCCGAGCTCATGATCCAGATTTCATCATTCACCTTTGCCTTGACATAATCTATATTTGGATTTACCCATATGTTTGTGTCCCCAAAAATTGTCTCGGGCCGTAATGTGGCTGCCACAAGATAGCTGTCCTCAAATTTGTATTTCATAAGAACATATTCCTGGGGAGTCTCTCCCTCTCCCTTAACGCGCGCATGGTCTCCAACTGGTGAATTATCCTTTAAGCACCACACAACAGGATGTTTTCCTTTTGCGATATATCCTTTTTCTTTAAGAATCTTGAACTGCCATCTAATGAATTTATCGTAATGCGGATTTAAGTCTGTTGTTATAAAGCTCCTCCTGAAATCAACGCTCAGCCCCATTCTTCTGTAATCCTTTTCGCTTTCTTTTGGAAAATATTCTGTCCAGTATTTTGGCTCCTCAAATTTCTTTATCTCTTCATCAGAAAATCCTGCTTGTTTCATCAGTTGAATCTGGGTTTCCTCTTTCTCTCTTATGCGCTGGGCGGCATTTTCAATAGGGCTTCCCGTGCAGTGCCAGCCTTGGGGAAATAATACATTAAAGCCCTGCATCCTCTTGTAGCGCGCAAATGCATCCACTCGCATTAATGTAAAAAAATGCCCTACATGAAGATATCCGTTCATGTAAGGATAAGGAAATGTCAGAAAAAATTTTGGCTTTGAGGGGTTAGCATTAGCCTCGTAAACATGAAATTCATTCCATTTATGCATCCATTTGTCAACAATTTTTGAAAAATCCACCATAACGCCGAAGATAATAATATTGTATTTAAAATTTATGTTTAAAATTTGATAAATATATCAGAAAAAATATCGATAACGCCTCAGTCGCCGGCGGGGCTCAACTAGTATGCTCAGGCCTTCTTGAACTGCGCCGCTGTATCTATCAAATCCACATGCCCCAGAAAAATAGCCCTGCAGCAGTATCGCTCCAGTCCCATTTCATCCAAAATCTTTTTCCTTTCTTCGCCTTTTGCAAGTCTCTCCTGAAAGTCCTCCCACAAATGGGCAATAGGTTTTCCGCAACTCCAGCATCTTATCGGGATTATCATTTTTTCACCTGTATGATTTTTGCACCTTTGAGCGTGCATTTCCGGCCGTGTTAGGTTTTCTTGTTTCTCTTTTTCTAACGTCTGCAATCAAAAGATGCCTGTCATAAGCCAGAAATTCCTTCTCAAGTTTTTTATCTTTTGAAAATTGAATCAAAGCCTTGGCAATTGCCAGTCTTGCCGCTTCTGTCTGCCCTGAAACTCCTCCTCCTCTAATAGTTACATCTATGTCAACTTTCTGCGACAAATCTCCTGCTATAAGCAAGGGCTCTCTTAATTTTAATCTCCATATTGCTGGCTCATAAATATCCAGAATTTTTTTATTGATTTTTATTATGCCGTTTCCTGATTTAATAACAGCTCGTGCTATGGCTTTTTTTCTTTTCCCTGAAACCAGTATTAATTTTTGTGCTGCCATTTCTTTCCACCTAGGTGCTGACAAAGATCGTGAACATACATATAATTATAATGGGGAAGTTTGCTTATATTAGCTTTTGCTATTGATTCTGCTTTTGTGTCTTTAAATTCCTCTGGAACACCGATATAGCATTTTATTCTTTTGAAAACCTCTTTGCCTCGGGAACGCTTCCATGGAATCATGCCGCGGACAACCCTGCGAACAAATTTGTCAGGCCTTGTTTGAGTATAAGGCCCCTGATGTGGCTGCCCCATATGAAGCTGGGCAAGGTATTTTTCAAGTATGCTTTTCTTATTGCCAGAAATTGCCGCATGCTCACAGTTTATTATTGTTACATCTTCGCCCATTATTGCTTTTTTTGCTGCATAAGTAGCCATTCTTCCAAGGATTAAATCTTTTGCGTCTATTATCATTTTATCCTATTATCTTAACCTTTTCCCCCTTCGGATTTTCCTTTAGGAGTTCTGAAATGCTAAGCACCCTTGCTTTTATTTTTTGCAATTTTGTTAAAGCCCCTTCTGAATATCTCCATGCTGCTATTGTCAATGGATGCTCTATGTCTCCTGAAGACAATACCTTTCCTGGAACTATAACCACATCATCTTTTTTTGTATATCTGTTTATTCTTGATAAATTTACAATCCTCTTCTGCCTTGTGGGCTTTTCCAAATCAAAGGCTATTCTTTCCCATACATTAATGTCCTCCTGATGGGCTTTTTGCTTAAGCTCCTGTATCAGGCTTCTAAGCTGCGGGTTTGTCGGTCCTGTTCTCATTTTTGTTGAATATATGCGGGGGACGTGACTTTCACCAGTCTCTGCATCAAGGTTTTGAGCCTTTGTCGTGAGACTTCGCGAAGCGAATGTCTCACTTGAGCGCTCTCTACCAGATCTCTAGCAGAGATCTGCTTTGAACACGCGTACCCACTAAGGGACTAGCCTTTTGCAATTGCGTTTCCTCAAGCTAGCGCATTTGGCCAGGCTCTGCCACCCCCGCATCATTTTTCCTCTTTCTTCTTCAGTTCTTCCTGAAAGCTGTCCAATTTCTCTTCAAAAATATCAAGTGCTGTCTCGATGATCTCCTTGCAACTGAGCTGCCCCCATGATTCCATATAAAAAACAAAATCTGTATTGCTAGCTCCGCTTGTAACTCCCTGCGCATCCAATGCAGTGGCGCATCTGCTACAATCCAAAAGATGCTGCTCAATCAGCCTTTTGTTTTTTGAATCCTGGGAATGCTTTGAGCAGAGCTGAACTGCATTTTCGCTGCTTTCCAAAACCTTTGTGTTAAGTATTGGCTTATATGCATAAAATACGTGCCCCGGACTCCATTTTGAATGAATTTTTCCCTCTCCCAAAACTGCTATTGCCTCAAGCTCAATTTTCTGCCCCTTAAGGAGTTTCACGATTGGCATCTTTGGATAAACCGGCTTTATTTTCGGATCTTTTGTTTTGATGTCTGAAGCATAGACCATTGCCGGACCCTTAATCTTGAGCATCATTCTTAACTGGCACTTCGAGCAGCCCTCTCCATTGCATTTGCATTTTATAGGCAGGACATAGGATTTTAAATCAGTGCTTAAAGGCAATAGGCCTAATCTTAAAGCAACCATCTCGTCATATAATGCGGAACTGTTTCTCCGGAACTCTACATCTTCAATTGCCATTACAGGGACTTCCTCAAGCATTATTCTTCTTAATGCATTTGCAAATGCGGGTGTTGAGTTTTGCAGCAAAAATGCAAGCTCATTCTTTTTCTCGTCTTCTGAAAGCAGTTTTAGCTCCATTATACTCGCCTTCCCCTCTTTCCGCCTTTTTTTCTGCAGCCGTCGTGTGTCATCGGCGTTACATCCTCTATTATGCCTATTCTCAATCCTACCCTTGACAAAGCGCGAACCGCTGCCTGCGCCCCAGGTCCTGGATTATTGGGGCCGTTATGACCGCCAGGGGCTTTAATTTTAACATGAATCGCATTAATGCCTTTCTCAATAGCTGTCTCTGCAGCCCTCTTTGCAGCAGCCATCGCTGCTGTGGGAGAGCTCTCCATCCTGTCTGCCTTCACAACCATTCCCCCTGAGGCCCTTGAGATAGTCTCAGTGCCGGTCATGTCTGTGATATGGATTATTGTATTATTGTAAGACGCATAAATATGCGCAATTCCCCATCTTAAGTTGCTTTTTCTCATCATAAAATCATGCCTTTATTTTTTTTTCAACAAGCGCCCTTTCTGGGTGCATTGAATTAGCAATTGATGATGTAACTTTAAAGGATATTTTTTCCTCTTCTGCCTTGTTTGCCAAATATGAAGGCACTGTGATTACCTTGCTCCCTACCGTTACGTGCCCGTGCACTATGAACTGCCTTGCTTGTTCAATTGACCTTGCCAGTCCTTTTTTGAATACAATGGTTTGCAGCCTTCTCTCCATGACATCCTTAAGCTTGATGTTCAATACCTCACTGATGTCGCTGCCTGCCTGTATAAATCCGAATGAGATTAATTTGTCTAATAGCTGCTTTTTTTCCAGCTCTGCCTGTTTTGTTTTTAATGCAATAAGGCGCTTTGCATGCTTTGTGAAATTTTTCAGGATGGAACTTATTTTCCAGATTTCGCGCTTGTTCTTAAGCCCGTATTCTTTTATAAGTATTTTTTCCTCATCAATCCTTGCCTTCTGCCACGGATGGGTTGGCGTTGAGTATTTTTTCTTTGGCTTTTTTGGATCTCCCATGAGTCATCATTTCCTCCTTTCTTCCTTCGACTCTGCCACTGCTGCCTTGGCAATCTTGCTCCTTAAAACACCTGGTCCTTTGCCCTTATTTTTCCTGAAATTGGACCTTGTGCGCTGCCCTCTTACGGGCAATCCCAGGATGTGGCGCACGCCTTTATAGCACTTTATTTTTTTCATTCTTCTTACATCAGTATCACGAGCAAAATCAAGTTCTCCAGTCAAAAAATGTTTATCTGCGCCGTCATCAAAATCTTTTCTGCGGTTCAACAACCATGCCGGAAGAAGCTTTGAGGCATTTTTTATTGCATCGTCCAGCCTTCTTACTTCCTCCTCATTTAGATATCCTGCCTTTTTTGTTTTATTGACGCTTGCAGCAACACAGGTGGCGCTTGCGAAAGAATATCCAATTCCCTTTATTTTTGTAAGGGCGTACATAATCTGCTTATTCCCGTCCAAGTCTGTGTTTGCAATTCTGACTAGATATTTGAAATCGTCCGTTGTTTGCATAGCTGGTTTTTGTTCCATTCTGATTAAGCACATTCCTAGAAGCATTAGCCCTAAACTCGCTCCCTAGGAACTCGGGCCTCTATTCTGTGGATAAGGCGAGTGTTTTTAAAGGTTTCTGTTTGAAGTTTTGGAGATAGTAATATTATAAAAAATCAATCACTAACTAAAAAAACTACTGTATTGTATTCTCCTCATTAACGTATTCCTCTCCAGAAATAACTGCCTCCATCTGCATTACCATATTCTTTGTTTTGACAAAGTACTCCTTTATTGTGTCTGTCTCTATTGGGAGCACATTGTCTTCTACAACCACTGTCATTGTGACATGCCTCCTGAACTCATTGGAGCGCTTATAGTCTGCCTTGGACACCTTTTTTAGAAAGGTAAGAAAATTCACAATTTCTTCCGAAAGCTCTCCTGGATATGTCTTTTTGAAAAGCCCTAGTTTAAGCCCCATATTTGTTGGCACTTCCTCTATAAGCTTCTCCTCTTTTGAACGGTTAAGAGATACTGTTATGGTTGATTCCAGACAGTTAATCATCCGCTCAATTATGCTCTTAAAAATGTCAACTGTTCGCGTATATTTTAGGCTGACAAATATGAGATGGTCAGCCCGTTTTATCTCCTCGCGGGCTTCTTCAAAATATATGTGCTTTGCTTTAGAACTCATTTTTGCAGCTCTATTATTGCCCTGGCTATATCTCCGTGGGTGTTTTCCAGCGCCTTTTTAGCCATTTCGGATGAAACATGCGCATGCTCCATGACGGTTTTGAGGTCTTCCTCCGAAATAGCGTCTTCTCTTGCCCTTTCCTTTACACTTCCAATTATCTGAAAAGTGTCCTGTCCCATCATGTTAATCTTTGAAACCTGGGGATTAGTTATTACTATTTCCTTGTCTTTTGCTTTTATTATGACTTCCTCTGCTTCAATGTCCTGGGACTTTATGCCCATGCGCTTCATTAACTGCTCTGCCTGCCTTTTGTCAACGCCAGGAAACATGAACTACCCCACAAATCCGCCGTAAAAATGAAGAAGCAACTCTATGACAATAACGACAATTGCCAAAACTATGACATGACCTGGCTTAAGCTCTATCTTGCTCTTATAGTCATCATAATACTGTATAAGCCCGCCCATAGAGCTGGGCATTCTTATTTTTCCTTCGTCTGCCATAGATAATAGTAAGTAAGGAAAATATAAAAACCTTTGCATTAAAAGTAAAGAGGAGTTTATTGAAAATAAATCCTCTCAATCGGCGAGGCCTATTGCTGCTTAATTTTCTGCAAATCCATGGCCCCCGCGGCCTGGAGCGGGATTTATTAAAAATTACATAATTAAACAATTAAGAAATTAGTAGGGTGGGATAAGCCGCCTTCTGTGGAATGCAAATATTGCTATGCAGCAATACGATCATTCTTGCTGACATTATACTGTGCGTCGTAAAGACTTGCACTAGCCAGGGCTGGTCGTTTCACCAGGGCCTTGATGACGTCAGGTGCTTGCTCGCTGCAGTCGCCAGCAGCTTAGCCACCATCATTCCATTAATCAAGGCTGTATCGTTTCTGAGCCGTTGCCTTCCCTATTAGGGAACTCTCTTTCAAGAGTGGCCTTTTTGAAGTGGGCGGACTTTCCTCAGCAACGCCCCGTTTAAGAAGCATTTCCGATTATCAGCTCGCCACCCTACTATGAAAAAGGTGATTTTTTGTGTATTTAAATGTTTTTGATAAATCTTTAATAAGTTCCCTTGATTCTTCGCTCACATGGATAACAAAATACCTACAGGCTCTCCTGTCATGGACAAGCTCTTGGATGGGGGCTATGAGATAGACTGCGTTACAACCAT
>Ga0315276_10003499_pt1 | contig 14401 bp, 17 predicted proteins | sample YL17G05_0_MG_FD_204542 | JGI IMG/M metagenome (GOLD analysis project Ga0315276, IMG submission 204542) | Sediment microbial communities from Yellowstone Lake, YNP, Wyoming, USA - YL17G05_0 | ecosystem: Environmental > Aquatic > Freshwater > Lake > Sediment | place: USA: Wyoming | collected...
CAAAGGCGAGTAGCGAGGTCTTTTCGCTCTCTCCGTTTAATCCCGCCGATCCAGAGCCTCGCACGAAAGCAGGGAGGTGGTCCGGCTGGATCATCTCGTCCTTGCACGTGATGGTAAGCCCTTCGACCACATTGTGCAGCTCCCGTACGTTGCCAGGCCAGTCGTGGCTTTGCAAGATGGTCAGCGCGGCTTGAGTGATGCCTTTGATGCGACAGTCATGGTCGCGGCGGGCAACATCTAAGAAAGATGTCAGGATCGGTTCGATATCTTCTGGTCGTTCTCGAAGCGGCGGGATGCGCAGCTGATAGACGTTCAGCCGATAGTAGAGGTCCAGGCGGAATCGCCCGGCTTTGATCTGAGCCGGCAAATCTTCGTTCGTGGCCGCGATCACGCGAATGTTGACGTGGATGCTACGCGTGTCACCCAGCGGATCGACCTGGCGACTCTCCAGGACGCGTAATAGCTTCGCCTGTGCGGAAGGGCTCATCTCACCGATTTCATCGAGAAAGAGCGTGCCGCCCTCCGCTTGTTGGAATCGTCCAGGTTTGCTCTGCTTCGCATCGGTAAACGCCCCGCGCTGATACCCGAACAATTCCGATTCGAGGAGGTGTTCGGGAATGCCGGCGCAATTGAGGGCCACAAAGGGGCCTTTGGATCGGGGGCTGGAGGCATGGATCCCATGGGCAAAGAGTTCTTTGCCTGTGCCGCTGTCGCCGGTGATGAGGACGGTCGCATCGGTTTGGGCGACTTCAACTGCCAGATGTTTCAGCAGTTTCATCTGAGGCGACCGGCTGACGATCTGATCGAATGCCGAGGAATTCTCTTCCCGTGCTTGGGGCTCTGGCGCTTCGAAGAGGTGGGTCTTGTGGATGGCAGTCTGAAGATCCTTCGCCGTGACCGGTTGTGCGAGATAGTCGGTGGCGCCCCGATGCAGCGCCTCGACCGCGGCTTTTGCTGATCCGTCTGTTCCGAGGATGATCACTGGGAGGTTGTGATCGGTGCGTCTGGCCTGAGAGAGGACCACCTGGCTCGCAATCCGTCCCTGGCTCTCGTCACACAGGATGAGTGCGAGATCTGCTTGGTCTTTCAGGAGGCGCAGACCCTCTTCGGTTGTGGTAGCAGCGAGGATGATGGCACGGAGGCTGTCGAGAGCCTGTTCAAGCAACGGGGCGACAAGGGGATTGGCAGAGATGAGCAGCAAGATCGGAGGATGCATAGCGCGTTCCTTCTCCTGCTAAGTAATGGAAACAGCCTACTCCTCTTTCAGCCAGGAAGAAAGAGGCGGGCTATGAGGCCTGGCCCCCTGTCTGTCGGGTGTGGTTCTCCTGTGCAATCCCCATGTTGCGAAGGAGGCCGCTTCGTTTGGCTCGCTTGAGGGGACTCTCTTTGAACGTGGCAGCAAAACTCTCCTCGCTGATCTGAGCCAGGGCTTGGAGGCTGGGCGCGAGGGTCAACGGTGTGGGGGCAAAGGCTGGTTCACTCGTCGCGTCTGCCTGTAGGTTGAAGGGGCAGACGTCCAGGCAATCGTCGCAGCCGAAGATGTGGTTTCTCATTTGAGAGGCGAGCTCGTTTGGGATCGCTTCCCGGTCACCACGGAGTTCGATGGTCAGGTAGGAGATACAGAGTCTGGCATCGACGACATAGGGTTCAACGATGGCGCCGGTTGGACAAACCTGAATACAGAGGGTGCAGCTTCCGCACAGATCTGTGGCCGGTTCATCCTCTTTTAGATCGAGGGTCGTCAGAATCTCCCCGAGCAGGAGCCAGGAGCCACATTCAGCCGAGACGAGGTTGGAATGTTTTCCGATCCAACCGAGGCCTGCCTGCTGCGCCCAGGCTTTCTCCATGATCGGGCCTGTATCGACGTAGGATCTCGTGGTCACGCCTGGCGCCAGGGCTGCGATCTTCGCTTCGAGTTGCAAGAGCCGCTGGCTCATCACCTCGTGGTAATCCTTTCCCCAGGCATAACGGGCAATGCGTCCCATGCCAGGCTGCTCGTCCGCGCGGTTGTCCGTGTAGTAGTTCATCCCGACCGACACCATCGATTTGCATCCGGGCAGTACCAGTCGTGGATCGCTTCGACGGGAGGGGTCGCGCGCCATCCAGGCCATCGTGCCGTGGTAGCCTCGCCGGAGCCATTCCGAGAGACGGCTGAATAAGAGATGGGGTAAGGGAGTAATGGGAGGTGGGGTCAGCGGGGTAGCGGGGTAAGGGGGAAGAAAAGAGTCAGTCTGAAGACTGATAGCTGATGGCTGATGGCTGTCGGCGACTCGGCTGATGCCGACGGCGTCGAAACCCAGGGCGAGGGCTTCGGCCTTGATCGCCTCAGCGAGCGACATAGTCGCAGGCTGCTGAAAAAGTCCGCCAGCATCGTTCTCGGCTCATCGAAATCCTCAACGTACCCTCGAGGGTACGCTTCCGGTTTCGACTCGCCTGCGGCCTTGCTGAACGGCCTTTTTGAGCAGCCTGGGTGGAGGTGTTTTGTTGTGCTAGTCGTGACACCATCGTCTCCCCGCAGACGTCTAGTGTGACTGCTGTGAGCAGTCAAAACGGACAATAAACTGGACCGAACAATGGTCTGATTTGCAGCGGCCGCAGGAGCCGGTGATCTTGGTTTTCCAGTCCGTGGCTTTGTCGTCAAATCGGCAGAAGGTTCTTCCGCCTTTGGAGATAGTCGTCCAGGGTTTGTCGGTTTCGGGGATATTGGCTACGAGGCAGCCTGTGGGGAAGGGGACATGACAATTTTGCGAGGCCTCTCCCTTCGCCATACCGAAACTGCAAGACTGTTCTGTGGTGGCGGTCGACTCAGAGAGAGATTGTGCCTGCGCCGCTTCTGAAAGGCTCCACAGGCCGAAGAGTATGAGCAACAGGAAGGACCAGCGTTTTATCACGCCGCATCCTAGCACAGAGATGTTTGGACGAGTCAATCGAGTTTCTACGCATCAGCAGGATGCTGAAAAAGCCCGCCAGCGGCGTTCTCGATACCCGTGAAGCGTGAAGCGTATCTCGCAAGCATTCTGCATCTCGGTCTACAACGAGATACGAAAGACGCTTCACGAACGACGGGCGAAGAGGGCGGCCTTTTTGAGCATCCTGCAGGATTGCTCTCCTGCTGTGCCACACATACAGACCATCGAAGCGTTAGTCTGCAAAAATAGTTTTTCGTATCCTGTTAGAACTCGCATGGCTCTCATATATAATTGCGCCATGTTGTGGCGCTCGATGATCGTCATGTGTTGTTTCGTGCTCGGCTGGTCCGGGTGGAGCCGTGCAGCTGAGCCGGTCGTGCTGGATGTTCGTCCGGAACCCACCGGCGGCGTGCGGGTGACGGCCACGATTCTCTTTCCCGCGCCTGTTTCGGTGATACAGGCAATCCTCACCGATTATGCACATTGGCCTGAACTGTTTGAAGTGCGGATGAAGATCGCCGATTTGAAAGTCCAGGATGGAGTCGCCACGATGGATGTACGGATTGAGCATGCGTTGGTGCCGGGGGAGCGTCGGCTGGTGACTGAATCGAGAGTTTTACCAGGCGGAGAGTTGGTGGCCGATCTCAAAGGCGGAGATTTCAGACGCTATCATCGCCTGTGGAAATTGACATCGGCCAATGGTGACGCTCAGACCCGTGCCGACCTCGAGCTTTTCGTCGAGATTGAGTCGGTAGTGCCGGACTGGCTTGTCGCTGTTGCGATGCGGCGAGATCTTGAATCGCATTTTCGAATCGTGACGGAAAAGGCACTCGCGCGGGTCCATCAGGAGCTGCAGTCGAGGTGATGAGTGGGACCGCATTGGAGGGCCTGGCAAATATCCCGCTACTGAGGAAAGGTGAATTGGGACAACTCAGCTTTCTCGAGACATTGCTTCACCAGCGCGCCAATATCGAACATTCGTTCGACCTTCAGAATGTCATCGAGTCTGGTTTTTGTGCTGGGGTGCGGCGGCGTGAAGAGTGAGCAGCAGTCTTGATCGGGCTCGATCGAGATGGCGAAGCTGCCGATGCGCTCAGCCTGGTCGGTGATCTCCAGCTTATCCATGCCGATGAGGGGGCGCAGGAGTGGCAACTTTGCCGCCTCTTCGATGACCGTCAGGTTCTCCGGTGTTTGCGAGGCTACTTGCCCTAAGCTATCGCCTGTAACCAGTCCCCAGCATTGCTCGCGTTTGGCTAATTCCTGCGCGATGCGGATCATGACGCGTCGGTAAAGCACGACGCGATAGGGGGCCGGCGCATTGGCCACAATGTCGCGTTGAATCTCTCCGAACGGGATGACGTAGAGCTTCGACGTGTATTGATGGGCCGTGAGGAGCTGCACGAGTTCTCGTACCTTCTCTTCCGAGGCACGACTTACGAGCGGTCGGCCGGAGAAGTGGACGAAGAGAGCCCGGCATCCGCGCTTCATCATGCGATAGGCTGCGACAGGCGAATCGATCCCCCCGGAGATCAAGCAGGCGACTTTTCCGCTGACGCCCACCGGCATTCCGCCCGGCCCCTGAATCTTTTGGATCGAATAGTAGACCTCTTTGGAGAGCAGTTCGAGATAGATCGTGAGGTCGGGGTCTTTCAGGCTCACTTTCTTGCCGGTTTCTTCACAGACAGCGGCGCCGACGTCCCGCGCGACTTCCATGGAGGTCAACGTCAATCGTTTGTCGGCGCGCTTTGCCGATACGCGAAAGGTGGAAAAAGATTCAGACCGGAGCGATTCGATGACCGCCTTGCTGAGCGCTCCCAGGTCTGGATGGGCCAGATCGAGCGGCAACCCATGGGCGAGCGAAAAGTTGGCGATCCCGAAGATTCTGTTGAGTCGGTCGATGATGGTCTGGTCCGGAACCGTGTCAGGCAGGACCACGCGAATCCGGCTGCGAAGATTCTCGACGCGTCTGACGCCGAGGTCTCTCAACATCCATTGGATATTGCGGACGAGCCGCTCCTCGAAATATTCCCGGTTGCGGCCTTTGAGGGCGATTTCGTGGTAGTGGATGATGGCGCAGCGCATATCTAGTGATGGGTGAGCGGTGATGGGTGAAGTGTGAGGAGTAAGCTGTCATATCCTGGATTGCTATGACCCATCACTGATCACGCATCACTCTTCACTGTTTCCAGAAATCGTTCTACATCGATAGCTGCCATACAGCCGGAACCGGCGGCGGTGACGGCTTGGCGGTACGTTGAGTCCTGCACATCGCCTGCGGCGAAGACGCCTAGCACAGTCGTGGCGGTTCCCTCTGTCGTGCGGATGTAGCCCTTGGCATCCAGGTCTAATTGGTTGCTAAAGAGAGCAGTGTTGGGGCGGTGTCCAATCGCGACGAAGACACCAGCGCATGGCACCTCTGTGATCTTACCAGTTACGAGATTCTTCACTTGCACGCCTGTCACCAGGTCGTTCCCCAGAATATCTTCGATGACGGAGTTCCAGAGAAAGGAAAGTTTTTCGTTCTTCATTGCACGATCCTGTAAGATTTTCGACGCGCGGAGTTTATCGCGGCGGTGGACCACTGTGACCTTGTTGGCGAACTTGGTGAGGAACGTGGCTTCCTCCATCGCACTGTCGCCGCCGCCGACGACAATCAGTGCCTTGCCTTTGAAGAAAAACCCGTCGCAGGTCGCACAGGTTGAGACGCCGTGCCCCGTGAGGCGCGCCTCGTTTTTCAACCCGATCTGAATGGCCGATGCGCCGGTCGCAATGATGAGGGTCTTGGTTTGCACGGTCTGTTCGCCGTTGATCGTGAGGGTAAACGGACGTGGTGTGAGGGCAATAGCTGTGACATCGGCGGTCAGAAACTCCGTTCCGAATCTCTCCGCTTGTACCCGCATTTCTTTCATCAAGTCCGGGCCCATGATGCCTTTGGCAAAGCCGGGGTAGTTCTCGACTTCCGTCGTCGTGGCCAGTTGCCCGCCGGATTGCCAGCCCTCAATGAGCAGGGGCGAGAGATTCGCCCGTGCTGCATAGATTGCAGCTGTGAGTCCTGCCGGCCCAGAGCCGATGATCACGACGTTTCGCATGAGTGAAAACTTAACATAGGGGGTGAAGGGAATGCACGGCAGAGGGTGGAGCGCTAAGCGTGAAGGCGAAAGTGCTTGAATAACTGGCCCACTTGCTTGCGGAGAGCAGGACGAGGGAGGGTCCCCTTCAGTACGTGGTCTGCTTGTTGGACTTTCTTGGCTAATGGCATTTGGCTGCTGATGCGGCGCAGCGCTTCGGTGCGAGAGAGGCCATTTCTTTTCTTGAGGCGGGCGATTTGGGTGTTGCGGTCGGCAGTGACCACAATGATTGTGTCGACGCGTTTGTCGACATCGGCCTCGAAGAGGAGCGGCACTTCGTAGAGGATTACTGCACGGGGCTTGCGTTTGGCGATCAGACGCACCAGTCGTTGTTGCTCGCGGGCGACGCGGGGATGGATGATGCGTTCGAGTTGTCGGCGTTTCGTCCGATTGCAGAAGACGATGTTCCCGATGGCCTTTCGGTCGAGAGAGCGGTCCTGCTTGAGGACAGTCTTCCCGAAAAGTTTGACGATTGCTCGCCAGGCCGGTTTGTCCGGTTCGACGACCTGACGCGCCAGCAGATCGGCATCGATCAGAACTGCGCCGCATTGCTTGAACATCTTGGCGACGGTGCTCTTGCCAGTTGCGACGCCGCCTGTGAGGCCAACCAAAATCATCGGTGCGGAGCATAGCATGCGAACTCTCCCCTCACAACAAACCCCGATTGACTTCTATCGGGGGAGGGCTGTATGAGTTTCTGCATGAAAAAGCTTCTGGTGCTTACAGGATGCTGAAAAAGTACGCCAGCTTCGTTCTCGACTCATCGAAATCCTCAACGGGCCGAAGCGTACGAATCGCCTCTTCGCTTGCAGCGGCATTGCTAGGGATAAGGCGCGGCTCGGCACGACAGGGTTGGGCGGGTGAGAAGTCTGGCCTTTTTGAGCATCCTGCTGGGGGGTGCTCTTCCGGTCCTAGACGTGCAGGTCATCGAAGCGATGCGATACCGAATTGGTTCTTCCTCAGCCTGCTAGGTTTCAGCGCGGCGGTTGGCTTTTGGAGCTTCGGCCTGGTGTGGGCTGACGAGGGGCCGCTGCTTGGTCCTCGGACTATCGTGGTCGCGCTGGATGGGACCGGGGACTACGTCTCTCTTCAGGAAGCGGTCGATGCCGCCAAGAAGGGCGACACCGTCTTCGTCAAGGCAGGCCAATATCCTCAGGACGTGACCATTCACAGCAAAGAGAAGATCAAGTTTGTCGGGGCAGGAGTAGATCAGGTGACGATTCTTGGGCGTGATATCGTAGTGGGCGCTCTCCACGTGGGCAAGTGGCCCTATGGGGCGACGGATGTCGAGATCAGCGACATGACCATCAATGATCATGGCGGCCATGCTGTGGGCCTTTTCAATGGCCAAGGGCTTGTCCTCCGCCGTCTCAAAATCAACGGCATGTTGTTCAGCCAGCAAGTCCATGATGTGCGTATAGAAGATTGTGACATCGGGGGGAGCGAGACGACCGGCGCTCAATTCGCCGATTCAGAGGCCGTCCTGATCGGGAATTTTATTCATGATAACGACCATGGCGTCTCGATTGCCGGCAAGTCCAGTGTACGGTTGGAGCGGAATGTGATTACGCGGAGCCTCTTTGATGCTGTGGTTGTCAGCGGCCATGCCCGCGCCGTGATCGTGAGCAATACCTTGGTCAAGAATGGAGGCGGAGCGGCGTTTCTTGAGCAATCCCAGAGTGACGTCACCGGCAACGTGGTCGGACTGAATCGAGTGGGTTTTGTGATTGCCCCATCCAGTCAGACTAGCACCTCTTTCAATGCGTTCTACAACAAGGATGGTGATTATCTGCGGGCGGGTAACCCGAACCAACCGGCTCCGGAACTCAAGGCCAAGTCAGATATTACCGGTGACCCGTACTTTGTTGACCCAGGGCATGACGATTTTCGCCTGCGTCTCGATACGCCCCTTCTCAAGATCGGTCATTTCCCATACCTCGGCGCCCTTGCACCTGCCTCAACCGCTGCCAGTCGATCGACTGAAAAGTAGCCTTCAATCAATGCGATAGGCCTTTCCCCCAGGGCGAGAACTTCCATGTGCTATGCTACTTGTACGCCGTAAGTAAAATAGGTGATGGGTCTCTGGCGTAGGAATTGCTGATCCAAATTGTCAGAGAAACAGGAGGCGATAGTGGCAAGTTACCGACAAGAGCTGGAAAAGCGTGGATTTGACGGGATTCCGTCGCTCGACGACGTCGAATCAGGCAAGCTGGTCGGCGCCGTTCTTCCCATGTCAGAAAAGGCCCAGATTCAGATGCGCAATAGCATCGAGGTCATCGACTACCTCCTCAATCAAGAACGCGTCGTCTGGAGCTGACGACCGCATTCTCCGCTTCCTGAATCCCCGATCAAAGCCGCCCGCTTGACAGGCCTCTCGCGCCTTCGTACGCTTGTTGCCATATATCTTTCCTTTCTAACCAGGAGACATACCGATGGCATGCGTACACCTGCATCATAGGTTTTCAATGACTGTGGCATATAGGCTCATGATCGCGACGGCGTGCGTGATGCTGATGCCTTATACGGTGCCAGCTTCTGATGAATTGCCGAAAGAGGCAGTCTTGCCGATAGGTATGGCCAGCAAGGCGATCCAGGCATCGTTGGATGCTTGCAAGAAAGACGGCTACCGGGTGAGCGTGTCGGTCGTGGATCGAGCCGGTATGCTCCGCGGCATGGCTCGAGCCGATGGGGCTGGGCCGCATACGGTCGATAGTAGCAGGAAGAAGGCCTATACCGCGGCTAGTCTCCGCCGTCCTACGACTGAGTTGGCTGAGCTGATCAACAAGGTGCCGACACTGCAAGCTCTTCGTGAGATGAACGATCAGGTGTTGATTCTGGGGGGCGGACTCCCGATCGAGATCGGCGGTGAGGTCGTCGGAGGGATTGGCGTTGGTGGGGCACCCGGTTCACACCTCGACGATGCCTGTGCTCAGGCAGGGCTGGATGCGATCGGCGCTGCGCCGAAAGTTTCGGTTGGTAAGTGATCCGAGGCCATACGGCAAGCTGCTTGGTTAACCTGCTCCTCCTTCTCGGGGCCTGCAACAGCGATGAGCCAGTGCGTGCCTCTGTCGAGTTCTCAGCAGATCAGGTGCGCCTGACGATTACCAGAGTCGCCACCAATCCATTTCTCTCTCGGCACGATCTTCGACTCACACTCGTAGGGCCTGGAGGCTGCTCCATCGAGGCTGAGCTGTTCCCTAATACGGGGTATGTAAGCCGACGGAACCTCTATCAAGCGCGAGCTGGTGTGCTTTATGTGGTGGGCCAGTTCGATGCCCGCGTCATCGATTCCCTGCACTGTACGATCACACTTGTCGAGTTTCGCACCCTTGATCGCTACGTGACCTTCCTCGGCAGCTTCGATGAGAACGATCAGAAGCGGTGGACCTACTTTCCCGCCAGTCAGCGGCCAGAACTCCCCTTTGAAAAGCGGTAACGGGGCAATCCAGAGCGCCGAAGGAATGGGCGGCAGGTTGTCTGTCTAGCCGTGATCTATTCGTCGGACGCGATCAAGTCGATAGAATGCTTGTGGTTTCAGGAGGTGGTGGTACGCTTTGATCTGATGAGGAATGGCGCGATAGGCGTATGAAATCTAGATTCGGTGGAGGAGCGATCCAGGGAGGATGATATGGCAACTGTGGCGTTGAACGTACCCCACTCCAACTCTGAACACATTGCGGCGGCTGTTCGAGAAGAGCAGCGGGCCTACACGTTCAAGGTTGCTGTGAGTATGGCGCTCTATGCCTGTCTGTTCTTCGTGCTTGCCTTCTGCGGACCATATGTCCTGCCCGCCATTACGCTCTTTTCAGATGCGTCATTGACGGATCGCCAGGTCGCCGCGAGCCAGCTGCTTCTGCTGAGCGACACGGTGTGGGTTGCCATCCCGGTATTTTTCATGGGGGCTATTCTCTTCAGCTTGCTGGTGACGCGTCGCGTTGCCGATGCGCTCGAGCGCCTGGGTCTGAGCGCCAGAGCCTGGGCATCCGGAATGGTGTCGCATCGACTCCAGTTCCGGGAGGCTGACGGGTTGAAGGACCTGGCGCAGCTTCTCAATCAAGGCTGGAGTCAAGTTGGGCAGGGGGTCGAGACGATGCAGCAGGAATCGTCTCGTGCTCGAGCGGCCTTTGATGGCGCGATGAAAATCATCTTGGCTCAGGGTATGGGAGGATCAGACGCCTTCCGTCAGTTACAGGCTACAACGGAGGCGTTGGATCGCATTCAAGCTGCGCTGCGCCGATTTGAGATCGGACTACCTCACGAATCTCGACGGTCATGACGATGTATCGGCATTCCCGCATACAGAGCCCTGACGGGTTCACTTTGATCGAGTTGATGATCGTGGTGGCCATCCTGGGGATCCTCGTATCCGTCGCCACGGTCTCGTACAACCATTTTGTGATCAAGGCAAAGTCTGTTGAAGGTGAGATCGTGGTTCACGAGATCGAGCGCTTGGAGTATCTCTATCACGCATCAAACTATGTTTACACGGACAGTCTGATTGATTTGGGATTTGCCATGACTGGGACGTTGAAATACTACACACCGGAGGTACGGAAAGGGGCCGTAACAGACAAAATCAGCTATCAGGTTCGCGCATTGCCCGTCACGGTATCAGCAACTGATTCCTGGCTCTTGACGAGCTATCGTGATGGCTCAGTGCAGGTTGACCGGATCCCCGTGAGTGATATTGGAGCTTTTGCGACTGCGCGGTACCTGGGCAATGCGGGGGCGATAGCTTCCACCGAGGCTACGACCATCTATTTTGACGCCGGGATGTCCGGCAACAACGAGCCAGAATGGTCTGATGCTGGAAGCCGCTCGCGATGCCAAGAGTGTGGCCGTGTGGTTATCAATCAACGAGCGGGCTCCGCCCCCGCCCAGAAGTAACCCCCGCCATTTGGCGGTCTTATTTGCGCGCATCGCTTTTGAGACGGCGTTCATAAGCAAGTTTGCTTGCGGCGTATTCTTCTCCTCTTCCCCCAGCCGTGCGTCCTTGTTGCACCGCACAACGATGGCGCCCATCACATCGCTTTCCTGAAGCCTTTCTTGGTGCTAGTGGGAGCTCCGGTCTTTGAAGGTGAGTTCAGAGACTGCGGACTTGTCCAGTTCGCCTTTGTCGAGTGCGACCAGGCGTTGATATTGATCGTAGGCCGCTTGAGCTAACGGTACGGTGAGTCCAACGGTCTTCGTCAACGCCAGGGCGATGCCTGAGTCCTTAGCTGCATGGGCTGCCGAGAAGTAGCAGTCATGGGCGCGGTTCTGCATATCCTCACCATCCGTCTCCAACACGTGCGATGCGGCTCCTGTTTGGGCGAAGATGTCTCGCAACATCGTCAGATCGAGGCCGAGTGCTGCTCCAAGCCCAAGCCCTTCTGCTAGTGAGGCCGTATTGCTGTTCATCACCATATTGACGAGGGCTTTGACCTTCGCAGCCTCTCCTGCCAATCCGATATAGCGTAGGTGCGCGCTCAACTTTTCCAAGAGCGGCTTCGCTGACTCGAACACATCCGGACGACCGCCACACATGAGGTAGAGCGTGCCTTGGCGCGCTTGCGTGATGCTGCTGGCCATGCAGGCTTCGAGGCTCTGGCCTTCACGCTGCGTCACCAGAGTTTCGACATCAACGTGCACAGCCGGTGTGAGGGCGGCGCAGTTGATGAAAAGCCGGTTCTTGGCGTGATCCCTGTCGTACACAGTTACGATTGCTTCTTGTTGATCTTTCAAGCACCGGGCCATGTTGGCCCCCATCCGTCCGACTCCCACGAAGCCGATCCTCGAATCAGACTGCCTCATCACGCGTGTTCCTCCGTTCGTGTTAGCATATGCGCGACGCGCGAGTTTAGTATACCTTTAACATGATACTGAAAAAGTCCTCCAGCGGCGTTCTCGCTTTGCTCAGAGGCTCTACGTACAAAACAGAATACGCGTCGCTTTTTCGCATACTGCGGCCATGTTGGACGAACGTTTTGAGCATCCTGCGGGATATTCTCCCATTGCCCCAGACGCGCGGACCATTGAATTTCCATCATGCCACAATAGTTTTTCCGCAGCCTGCTAATGATTCGATGATGAGAATGTGAGGGAGGTTTGAGCGTGCAGCAACACATTGTCGGATTTCATCTGGACGAATATGGTGATTGGGTGGCTGATCTACAATGTGGCCATGGTCAGCATGTGCGTCACCAGCCGCCGATGACGAATCGGCCCTGGGTCCTGACAGAGGAAGGCCGCAGACAGCATCTCGAAGAGACCTTGAACTGCAAGAAGTGTGACGAAGTAGAAGCTTGATTTATTCGATGGTGGTGACGTACGGGGAAGGTTCTGATTTCATGTCCAGGCCAGGTGCCGACCAGGGTTGCAGGCGTGAACCTTCATATCTGTAGCCACCGGTGACTGGATCGCTGACCAGCAAGAGCGGGGTATCGAGGTCGAGTATGTCAAAGCCGCCAAGTCCCAGGACCAGGCTGAAGGAGCAGCCCATCGCAATGCGTGTTTCGATCATCCCGCCGATCATCAGCTTAAGGCCGGATGCTTTGGTGAAGGAGGCAATCTCTACGGCCTCAGCGACGCCGGTCTTCATGATCTTGATGTTGATGTAGTCAGCCGCGCCTCTAGCGACGAACTCTTGCGCGTCCGCGAGCGAGCGGACTGATTCATCCGCTGCAATGGGAATGCCAGCCTCTCGACGGATCGCCGCCATGCTGTCGAGGTCGTCCCGCACCACCGGCTGTTCAAGCAGCACCATCGTCCCGCCAAATCTTTGCACCCCTTGGGCAAACGTCAGGCAGTCCTGGCGCGAGAAGCCCTGGTTGCCATCGCCGATGAACGAGATGCCCGGGAGTGCGCGATGCACGGCTTCCAGACGCAGGATGTCGCTTTCAACATCTTTGCCGACCTTCATTTTGAAGAGGCGAAACCCCTTTGCATACCATCCGCGCGCCAGGGTGACGGTCTTGTCAAGGTTGGTGATGGGAATCGTGATGTCCGTCTCTCTCGCTCGCAGGTCCGCGCCACCCCAGAGTTGCCACATCGGGATGTGCGACGCGCGGCAGTAGTCATCGATGACAGCGGTTTCGAGTCCACAACGTGCGGCCGGATGAGTCAGCGCCTGTTCAGACAGCAAAAGCCCGATCTCCTTGTAGTCTGCAGCTGAGAGACCAAGACTTGCTTTGCCGAGTTGGTGGAGCGCGACAAGGCAGCTCTCGCGAGTTTCTCTTCCGACTTCCGGAAACGGCGCCGCTTCCCCATAACCCTGGGTGCCATTGGCCAGCGTGACTCGCACAAAGACATTCTCTGCAACCGTTCGTGCTCCGGTGGCGACGACGAAGGGATCAGTGATGGGCACATCCACCGGCCAGAATTCTACCTTGCGTATGGTGACTGACATGCTATCCCTTGGAAAGGAAATAGCCTGCTCCTTAGTAACTTGATAAACGTCGGACGAACTAGCGCGTGAATCTTTGAGTAAGGGTTCTCGTTAACGGATGGAGACGAAGGGTATAGGTCGGCTAGAGGGTCTCATCCATATCGATCATTCTCCCAGGGGAACGCACTGTTCGAATAACCCCGGACTTCCCAGAAGCCCTTCACATCCTTATCTGAAAGCGTAATCTCCTTCACCCACTTTGCCCCCTTCCAGGCATAGCGCTTTGGCACGATGACTCGCACCGGCCCGCCATGCTCCTTCGTAAGGGGTTTACCGTTCCATTTGTACGTCAGCAGCACGTCCTGATCGTCGCAAGCTTCAAGCGGCAAATTGGTTGTGTAGTCATCAAACGATTTGAAGAGGACGAACTTGGCCGAATAAAGCGGCTTCACCACGGACAGAATGTGTTTGAAACTGACCCCTTCCCACTCGTTGTCGAACCGGCTCCAGCTCGTGACGCAGTGGAAGTCTGAGACATCCTTGAACTGGGGCTGAGTGAGAAACTCTTCCCAGCTCCAGGTGACGGGATTGGCCACGGATCCGCCGATGGTGAGTTTCCACTCTGAGAGCGGAATGTCAGGCTTTTGACCGAGGTCAAGCACCGGCCAGGTCTCGACAAGATGTTGTCCTGGTGGCAAGCGCGCATCTCCTTCGTAAAACACTTCCCGTTCTTCGCCGCCACGGCGGGCCTTGGCCCACTGTTCCTTGGTTTTGATGAGTCGGTCGTCTTGATCCATAATCTGGGCCTCCTGGTCCTAGAGTACGGGAGCAGGAGCTCCCCTGACAAGTCTCTGATGGGGGAGGCATCTCTGACCGTTCACGATAATTCTCTTCGTAAATCATGGGCCTGTGAGGCAACCAGCGCCTGGTACACTTATGTGAATGGTTGGTCCGTGGTTGTGAGACAGAGATCAATGAACGTCAGTCATCACAGGCAA
>Ga0315276_10003501_pt1 | contig 14396 bp, 4 predicted proteins | sample YL17G05_0_MG_FD_204542 | JGI IMG/M metagenome (GOLD analysis project Ga0315276, IMG submission 204542) | Sediment microbial communities from Yellowstone Lake, YNP, Wyoming, USA - YL17G05_0 | ecosystem: Environmental > Aquatic > Freshwater > Lake > Sediment | place: USA: Wyoming | collected...
CCCGGACGCCAGAGCGTCAGCGTGAACGATTCTTTCTCGCGCGTCCGCTTCAGGAGCGTCACCTCGACCTCTTGCCGGGCGCCGGACTGTTTCAGGTCCCAGCCGCGCACGTTCGAGCCTTCGACCTTCTCCACGAGATACCCTTCGGGCGCCTCGACCGAGAAGAACTCGCGCTCGCCGCGGCGGAACTCCAGCGTCACCGTCCAGCGCAGGCGCAACTGGTCTTCCTGCACCTGGAGGTCGGCGGTGGAGTCGGCCGTCAGGGTCAGGTCGACCTGGCCCTCGGCCACCTTCGGCCGCCACTGGATGCTGATCGTTCCGGCGGCGCCCAAGGCGGTGGCGATGGTCTCGTCGGCCGCCTTCGTCTCGTAGGCGCTGCGGTCGGCAACGCCGCCCAGGCGAACCTCGGTGCCGGCGTCCGGCACGCGAATCGTCAGGGCCGTTGCCGAAACGGCCGGCACGCGGCCCTCGGCCACGCGCCACCCGCCGCGCTTCTCCAACTTCATCCGAACCACCAGGTCCAGCCTGTGCCGCCCCTTCCCCGTAACATACATGGCGACAAACGACGCGGGAGGCCGCATCCTGGCCTCCTGCTGCGCACCGCCTTTAGGAGCCGCGACCGGCACGGCTTCGGCCTGCACCACGGCGAGGCGCGCCGCTCTGCCGTCGAGGTCGGCCTTCGCCAGCACCCCGCCCTCCAGCGGCAGCGGCACGGTGACGTAGCCGTCGGCGTAAACGTCGATATCAACATAGCCTTCCAGCAGCAGATACTCCTCGCCCTTCAGAACGGCCGTCAGCGCGGCCCCGGCCGGGGCATACGGCGCGGGCGGCGCCTTGGCGCCGATAGGCTTGTCGGGATACGCCAGGTTCCAGAGTTCAACGTACCGATCGTACGGAATCAGCAGCCGGTCGGCCGCCTGGACGCCATTCTTGGAGGCGGGGTCGTAGGGGAGGAGGATGGCGTCGTCGGGCACCTTGACCGGCTCGGGCGGCGGCGCCAGTTGAATGACGTACGGCGGCATCGACGCTCCGGCCGCCAGGGCCGCCGCCGTCCCGATCACGAGGATCGTGCCCACCACCATGACAATGATGGCCGCGGTCACCAGTACCGCAGGCAGCGGCACGCCGCGCACCTTCCGCACCAGCCACCGCACTGCGCCGACAACGAGGTAGTACGGTATGAGCAGGCACGCGGCATAGAACATTCCGTTGGTGGCCAGCGCCAGTTCGATCCGCGCCGTGATGACCGGCAGGAGCGTGGCCACCAGCGCCACGCCGACGACAAACATGATCTTGCGGCCGACGGGCTGGTTGGTCATCGCCATGCCGACCAGCAGCACCGCCAGCGCAAGGCCCCACGCCAGCGATTCCAGCCGGTGCTCGTTGGCCACGACGAGGCCCAGGCGCGGCTCGGCGCCGAGGCTCCTAAACGTCACGGCCTGGCCGGTGCGGTCCAGGTCGATCCGGAGGCTGGCGACGCCTTCGAGTGCCCAGCCCTTGTACTTCGATTCCTTCTCAGTCGGTTTCTTCGCGGGCGTGGGGGTCTGCGGCCTCCCCGCGACAGGCCCTCCGGCAAACAAGATCGGGGATGCGGCCGGCGCGGCGGTTTTCCCACCACTGCCCGTGACGATCAAGGTGCCGGCAGTGATAGTCGTGCCGCCCGTGTAATCATTATTCCTATCGGCGTCCTGCGGCGGCTTCTCCTCGGCGCTCTTGGCCGCGACCCAGAGATTATTCCCGGCCGACTTCATCGCACGCATGCTGCTCATGCTCAACAGTGCCAGCGTGCCGCCGATGGCGCCGCTATCGAAGCCGACGCCGCCGCCGGCGTACCAGAGGCCGCCCGCCAGACTCGCTGCCGCCAACTCGAGCGGCACGATCTCGTCAGTGGCAACGCTCCCCTCGGAGCGGATGACCCTGTAACCGGTCGGCAGGTAGACCTGCCACTGGAGGTCCGCCAAGGGCACCTCAATGGCCTCCTCTTTGCGTCCGCCGTGCAGCAGAAGGCGCGGGGCGGTCGTTTCCAGGCCGCTCCAGAGGCCCATACCGGCAACGGCGCCTTCGTAAACGACTGTCAGGTCGCGGACCGTGCCCCCGTCGGCCGCCTTGCCGGGCGCATCCTCAGTCCCGGCCGGCAGGTTGACCAGCAGGCTTTCGCCCTCGCGCTGGGGCTTGATGGCCCGCCCGTCCAGCGTAGCCGCCCACAGGCGCGAGCCCTTGGGCAGGCGGATTTCCAGGAAGAGCGCCTTGGTGCGCAGGAGGAACCTCGCGGCCGTCTGGGCGCGGCCGTCGGCCGACAGGGCCGTGGCCAACTCGGCCCGCTGCACGATGGCCGGCGGCAGGAAGTACGCCGGAGGCCGCGACACGGAAATCTTCACGGCCGGCGGGTCGCCGAGGAACCCGTAGGCCCCCAGCAGCCGCCGCCCGGGCTGATACTCGGCCGCCGCCAGTTCGCCCACGTCAACCTTGCGTGCCGCGGCCGCAACCTGCACGTCGTGCTCGGCGCTGCCTTCAACCGCGACGAGGCCCGACTGGTACGCAACATGATCGGCCACGACCACCGGCAGCACGAGGTCTTTGGCCTCGGCGGCCGCAAGGCGGGTCTCGAAATCGACCGCCAGGCGGATGCGGCCCTTGCGGCCGTCGGCCAGGATGGCGGTCCAGCGCCGCTTCTCGGCGCCGGCCGGGCCAACCAGGTCGCTCGTGAACTCCTTGAGTTTCACGTCATCGAGGCCGCGGATCGAGACGGTCGGCGGCGTGTCTTTCGGCAGCAAGAGCGACAGCCGACGCGTGCGCGCCTCGGTAACGTCGAACGACAACTCGTAGTGGGCCACGAGCGCATCGCGGTCCACGCGAAAGAACGAGTACGTCTGGGCGGTGGCGCGCGGCGATTTCCGCTCGACCACGAGGCGCGCCTGGTACGGCTGACCTTCGTAGCGGTACGCGAGGGCGGCCTCGACGCCGCCGAGGCCGTAATTCTTCTTCTCGTTTTCGTCGAGCGGCGTCAGACGCGCGAGCGACTCGGGCCGCACGGTCATGTCGTCGCGGGCGTCAACGGCGATCGCGCCGATGTCGCGGGCCGCACCGACAAGAGCGAACTGCGGGAACTCCACGCCCGTGTTCGTCCACTCGCTGAACCAGTCCTTGGGCGTGCGCGTAGCGGTAAAGTAGACGCGCCGCTCTTGCCCCGGCACGAGGCCGCTGGGCAGCCGCACGTGGACGCGCCCTGCCTGGCCGGGCTCGGCGTAACGCTCGAACGCCAGCGTCTCGCCGTCCTGGCCGGTCACGCTCGTCACGTCCCAACCGGCGGGGACGGAAAAATCGAAACCGAACAGCCGCTCGGCCTCGGGCATCATCGCGAAACCGCCGCGCACCTGCTGGCCTCTCGTCTCGAGCACCAGGAGGACGCTCGTCGTCACGAGCACCTTCGCCGGGGGCCTGGTGAACCGCGCAGCCAGGCCGAACGGCCCTTGAGGCGCGTAATACGCAACGACGGGGCGGATGCGCGCGGCGCCCGGCTCGACCGCCAGACAAGAGTTCGGCAGGGCCTGGGCCAGCACCGACGTATCTATCGGGATCAGCCCATCGGGGGCAATGCCCTCGGCCTTCAGGCGATCTTCCAGGAGCAGGCCCACGATCGCCACGTGGCCGGCCATGTCGAGCGGCTCAAGGCGCGGAAAACTCCACGCATCGAGGCCGGCGACCGAACGGACGGCCGAGATCGCGAGGACCACCTTCTCGGAGGTCTCTTCGCGCAGTTGCACGTCCAGGATGCGGCGGCCGCTCTCGACCGTAACGCCCCACCGCGTCAGCAGCGGCGACTCAACGGTCGTCACCTCGAACCCGTCGGGCAGCGCGAAACGGAACTTGTCGGTCGGCTGATGCAAAATCGCCAGCGACACCGTGGCGTGCAGCCGCTCGTAGGCCTCTCGTGTCTCGTCCACCAGAACGCTCCGCGCCACCACGACGCGGTCCTGCCGCTTCAGGCGGCTGTTGAGGGACAGGACAAGCGACACGTCGCCCTTGGGCGGCACGAGGTCGATACGCGTCACGCCGGCGGCCTGGTCGAACACCCGGTGCGCAACGGCCGCGCCGCTCTTGACCTCAACGTCGCCGGGGACCGCCAGGGTCAGTTTCGACGCCGGGGCCGCCGGGAGCCTGAAGTTCAGGACCTGTGTGGCCGCAGTCGTCTGGAGCGGGGCAACCATTTCGAGGAGCAACTTGTGCTCGCCCTTGCCCTGGACGAAGAGCGTGAAGCGCCCGTCGTCGGCCAGGCCGATGGGTGCGCCCTTGCCGTCGAGCGATGCGGCCCGGATGCCGACGCCGGCGAAATCGAGGCCGACCGCCTGTAGCCCGTCCTCCAGAACGCTGACGGCGAGGGTGGCCGTGAAGACGGCTCGCTCGTTTTCGATGCGTGCGGCATAGTCGGCGGAGGCCAGGAGGATCTCGCGCGGAGCGCGGCCCTCGGCAGTCTTCTTGGCGCGGGCCATGAGATCGCGGTACCCCTCGCGCGACAGAAGAACGCGCTGGGTCTTGCCCTCCAGGAGGACGCTCAGGTCCTCGAACGGGACGAAGAGTTCGCGGACCTTCTCTTCAGATTGCGGATTGTGGATTGCGGATTGCGGATTTGAAACGACCGCCGGTGGGTCCACAGCCCACGCCGCGCCGCCCAGGAGCAGCGCCAGAAGCGCCGCCATGGCAAAGGGCTTACGCATGGCTGGACCCTCCCTGGCTGCCGCCGGCCGGCGGAGGCGAGCCACCCTGCCCGCCCTGGCTACCTGAAGGCGGCGAAGCGGGCGGCGGCGGAGGCGCCTTGCGGGCCTGGGCCGCGGCAAGGCGTGTGGCCTCGCGGGCCTCGCGGCGGGCGATCGCGCGCGGGTCGCGCGGCCGCGTCCAGAGGATATACCACAGTGTCCAGAGGACGAGCACGACGAAGATCGCGGCGAACATCACAAAGTTGATCGCCTGCCGGGCAAACGTCGGAGCAAACACGCCCGCCAGGACCACGGCAACCACGAACGCCCCGGCCGCAACCAGCCGCACGGCCGCCCGGGTAAACATCAGGAGTATGCCGATGACCAGGATGGTCGCCACGACGGCCGCCGCCAGCCAGTCGTGATCGACCGCCACGAGGCGCAGCGCCCCGGCGGGCGGATCGGCCGGGCCGACCGTCGAGAAGAGGTATTGCCGCCCGTCGGTCGGAAAGTTCTCCTCCGGGTTGCCCTGAACCGAGAGGCCCTGTCGCACCCAGCCCGAGATGAGCGATCCGTCCGTCTGGCTGGCCACGGGCATGAGGCCATACCGGGCGATGGCCCAGACGAGTTCATCGGTCCACGGACCGGTCGAGCCGAGGTAATCCCAGTCCTTCGGCAGGTAGACCGAGAGGAAGACCTTCTGCACCGCCGGCTCTTCCGGAAAAGCGGGGCACTCCACGCGCAGCGCCCCTGCCGGAACGGTGTACCGGAGTTCCAGGAGGAACGGCTCGTCGGCCTTCTGGCCCACGAGTGGGACGAAGAAGGATGTGCCCTCGGCCTCGCCGCGCTCCAGCGGCACGGGGCGGCCGCCGAGGCGCAGCGGCTCGGTGTCGAACGCGACGCCGGCCGGCAACTTCACGAGGAGCCTCTGGCGGGCGCTTCGCATCCGGTACAGCGCCTGCACGGGCCAACGGTCGCCGAGCGTTACGACGGTACGCACCAGCGCCCGCTCGATGCTCGTGCGTTTGACGTCCTCGAGTTTGTACATCGTGGCCACGACCGCCAGCGCCCACTCGTCGTGGAACTCAAACGCGCGGGCCGCGCCGGGGACGCTTGCGCCCGGCATGAGGTCGTTCTGCGGATCGATCGGACGCAGGCCCGCAACCTTGCCCGTCTCGGCCGATTCCTGAACGTCGATCGTCTCGGCCTTCACCAGAACGATCTGGCCCCAGGCGCGGGTTGCGTCGCGCGGAATAAGGCGCGGGATCACGAGGGCGACGCTCTTGCCGACGTCGAGTTTCTCGATCGCCCGCTCCCAGGCCAGGCGCACCGTGACCTTGCCCATGAACTCGGCCTCGCCCGCCAGAGTCCACGCTTCGTAGCCTTCGGGGGTGTCTTTGGGGCGCTGGGCATCTTCGAGCGTCTGGCGGCGGATACGGTCGGTGACCACGCGGATGTCGCTTGCGAGGTCCTTCGGCACATCGAGGCGCAGGCTCTTGACGCCGCTGTAAAGGATCTCATAGAAGAGCGTCGATTCGTACTTCACGACGCCCGAGTCGATCCGCGCCACCACGAGTTGCTGCACGGTGACGAGGGGCTTGCGCCGCTCGGCGGCCAGGGCCAGCGTAACAGGCTCCTGCGTGTACGCGAAGGCCAGGACGCAGCGCTCCGCCGCGCTCTCGGCGGCGGGGCCGCCCTGCAGGGCCTCGGCGATCGGGATGCTGCGCAGGCCCGCCGTGGCGGTCGGGTTGACGGTGATGCTCTCGGGCGCGTAGACGATGAGGCGGCCGGTCTCGCGCTCGACCGCCGCCGGCGCGACGCGAGGAAGTGCGAGCGGGATGGCGGCGGCCTTGCCGGTCGGGGCCAGCAGGTCGGGCTCGCTGAGCGCCTTGTACAGTTGCACCTCGACCGCCACTTTACCGAGGGCCTTGCGCGAGAGGTTGACGATGAGGCGGGTCTTCTTCTCGCCCTCCAGGTGATGGCTGTCGATCTGCGCGGCCTCGGCGCCCGCGGCCTGCTTGCCGCGAACGGCGCGCACGTCGTAACCTTCCGGCACGTCGAACTCGAGGCGGAACACGCCGGCCCGCTCGATCGTATAGACCGCGAGCAGCCGCTCAGAGAGGCCCTCGGTGCCCAGGCGGACCTCGACAAACGAGTCGGCGATGATGCGCGGCTGGACCTTCTCGACGCGCAGCGCCAGGTCGAACGGCAGCGCGGCATAGCGATACGAGAAATCCCACTTGCCCTTCGCCATCGACGGCGGCAGGTCGCCGGCATCGAGTTGCGAGAGGCCCGTCTGCCTGGCGGCCTCGGCCCGCAGGCCGGAGGCCACCTGCACGACCACGACGCCCTGCTGTCGGCCCACGCCCAAGGCCCGCACAACGGGCACCGCGATGTCAACCACCTGCGGCATAGCCGCTTTCGGCTGTGCCTCGGCCCCAACCGGGGGCGGCTGAGCCACACTCGCGTCGCCGCCGAACTTCTCGAGTTCGACGATGAGGTTCTGCGTCTGCTTGGCAGGCTCGAAAAGTTGCGCGGAAATCTTCTGCGTTTGCCCGGCCGGGGCGACCGACCACTCGCGGACGTTCGCGTCGAAAACGTTGACGACCTTCTGATCGGCCGGGACCTCGACTTCGAGGCGCGTCAGTTCCGCGCGGCTGATCTCGTAGGCCAGGCGCGTGCGGGTGCGAGTGACGCCCTCGTCGATGCGCACTTCCTGCTCGACCTTGGCCGAGGCCAGGGCCTCCAGGCCCTTGGCGCCCTCGGCCTTGGGCGTCCAGTCGATGCGAACGGTCGGCGCCGCGCCGACGAACGCCAGGATGACCGTCTCATCGGCCTTAGCGCCGGCGGCGGGCGGCACTTCCGTGGCCGCAAGCAGCGGCTGGATATTCACCTTCACGCCCGACTCAGGGATGCGCACTTCCCACTTGCTCACCGGGGCCTGCGGCGTGTCGATCGACACGCTGTTCTGTCCGGGGGCCTTCGTGTACGCCTTGGCAAACTCCATCTTCAGGGTGAACTGCTGCGGCTGCTTGCCCTTCTTCTCGATGAGAAGCCTGTAGCCGCCGCCGTCGCCGACGATGCGGGCCGGCTGGTCGTCGAGAGTGGCTTGCGTCAGGGCCACGTCGCCCAGACGCAGCGGCACCTCTACCCAGCCTTCCTTGAGGACCTCGATGCGAGCGACGGCGGAGACCTTCAACACGTCCTTCGAGACGGTCGCCTTGTTCTCGACCTCGATGATGAGGGCGTCGACGGGCGGCCTGACCTCGGCAGGCAGGGCGGTCTTGTCGCGCGCGGCCTGCCAGAGGGCCTGGAACTTCTCATACGGCAGGAACACGCCGCGGCCTTCCTTCTCGAAGACCTCGCGGAGTTTGGTGTACGGGATGTAAATGCTCTCCTCCCGCACGGGCGGCGGCGCGGGCGGCGTGGCGAGAACGCCCGGCACAGCGGCCGCCGCGGGTTTCTCGGCCGGCGCGGGTTTCTCGGCCGGTGGAGCCTCGGCCGCAGAAACAAGCGGCAGGAAGGCCGCCATCGCCAGCAGACCCAGGATCATCGCGATTCGATTGGCTCGCAACATGGTTGTGCCCTCGGTACTCGGCCCGTGAGATAGGAAGCGTTTCATTCAGGTTCCCCCAAACAGGTGTATCGGTTCGGCATCCGCATACTGCGATAGACGCCGGTGCGGCGCATCAGGTTCTCACTTTTCTAGCATACCGCCACGGGCAAGCCAGCAAAATGCGGCGTGCGGCGGTGCTGGAAACATCTACCGTGTACATCATAGCCCGCGCCGGGCCAGGGAGTTGTAAACGCTTTGTAACGCCGCCGCAGTACGGCCTGAATGCCTCGCTACCGGCGGCGGAAGTGGCGACTCCGGGCAAGACGCAGTTGATTTGATGCGCGAGGCCGTAGCCGTCACAACCGACTACGTTTGCCGGCGAGTTGAATCACGTTTAGCCGCGAGTCGAAGACGAGCGCTCATCTTCGATTCGCGGCTAAACTTTGCGCCTAGCGCCCGCACACCACTTCGCCGCCGATCATGGTGAGCGAAACGTTCACGCCCTCGTCGAAGAGGATCGCGTCGGCGTCTTTGCCGGGGGCCAGCGACCCCTTTGCGCGATCGCAGCCGACGGCGCGGGCGGGGCTGAGGGCGGCCATCTCGACGGCCTGCTCCAGGCTGACGCCCGCAAACTTCATGCAGTTGGCCACCGCCCGGTCCATCGAGAGGACGCTGCCGGCGATCGTGCCGTCCTCGAGGCGCGGGGCGCCGTCGATGACCTTGCCGCGCCGGCCGCTCACGCAATCGGTGATAAGGCACGTCTTGGCCGTACCCTTGCAGGCGATCGCGATGCGCACGGCCGCGGGGTGCAGGTGTACGCCGTCGCAGATGACCTCGACCGAAACGTCGGGGCTGGTGAGCAGCGCCCCGACCGGCCCCGGCCGGCGGTGCAGCATGCCCGGCATCGCGTTAAAGAGATGCGTGCAGTGCGTCATGCCGGCCACGATGCCCGCAACGGCCTGGTCGTACGTGGCCGACGTGTGCCCGAGGGCCACCACCACCGGGCCGCACGGGCCGGAGGCGGCGCGAAAGAGCCGCACGAGGTCCAGCACGCCGGGCAGTTCCGGCGCGATCGTGATCATCGTCAGTATGCCGCGCGACCACTCAAGGATGCGGCGCGCTAGATCGAGCGACGGCGGGTGGATGCACTCCAGCGGAATCGCGCCGTGCTTGGCCGGCGACACAAACGGCATCTCGAAGTAGAGGCCCACGAGGCGCGTGCCGCCGCCAAGATGTTCTCCCTCTCCCCGCCGCGGGAGAGGGGCGGGGTGAGGGGATCCGATCTGCGAAACGTCACCCTCGCCCGGATTACGCCACCCTCTCCCCTCAAGGGAGAAGGAACTGCGGCCGATGCGCGGGCGCATGATGCGGCAGACTTCTTCCGTGGCATCGACGGAGGCCTGTGCGGCCGTCACGCCGGTGGCAGCCATCTGGCGCGTCGCGCCGAGAAAATCCTCGTCCGCCACATCCCACAGGTCATATCCGCGGAAGCCCTGCGCGTGGAGGTCGATGAAACCGGGGGCGATGAACCGCCCGGCGGCGTCGATCCGCCGGTCTGCGGCCGGAGGCGTGCCCTGCCCCATCGCGGCAATCTTCTCGCCATCGACGAGCAACCATCCGCCCTCGATCCGCTCCGTCGGGGTAAGAAGGATGCCGTTGTGGATAAGCGTTTTCATTCAGGCCTCTGCATTTCATATCGAGTCGGCTGCGCAGCCGCCCATGCGGCAACGCTTCGGCGCCAGTCCCGGATCAAGTCGCCTTATGGTACGGTTTCGGCCCAGCGTACGCAACCGACGTTTACGGCAGAAGGCGGACAGCGGCAAAACCGTGCGGCCGCAGGTCAATCTTGACCGCCCCATCCTCGACCTTGAGTTCCTTGATATCGCGTTCCATGAGATCGGTCAGGACCACCCGCTTGAAGCCCGGCACCCTGATCGCCAGCGGCCCGGCCTTGCCGGCGGTCTCCCACAGGCGCAGGATAACGCCACCGGCGGCCGGGTCGTCGGCGGGCTTCAGGCAGGTAACAACCGCGCTGCCGTCGCTGGGAATGTGCGACAAGGGATACCACCACATCCATTCTTGTTTTAGGTGGCCACGGGCCACCACGAGCGGCGTCACCATGGCACGACTGAACCTAAGGGCCTCTGGCTGATCGTAGCCTTCCTCATGGGCCCTCAAGGAGTACCGGAATCGAAACTCGGTTTCCCCGTTCTGGTCCTTGACCACTTCCTTGTAGTTCTGATCGTTGCCCACGGCCTCGAAGGTTATCGCGTCCAGGTCCTGACGCAGGAGAAAGGCATCGAGCGGAACGATGGTGACGCCCGGCCCGCCCGGCAGCGAGACATCGACAAAGCCCTGCACGCACACTCGCCGCGAATCGGCGCCCGGCAGCAGGTCGCCTTCCGGCTGAGGCCGCGGGCGGATCACCGCGCCGGCCGTCTCGACCCGCACGACCGCCCCTTCCGCCGCCACGGGGAAAATCTGGCAGAGCCGCTCCTTGGCACTGGTAACCGGCTTTTTCACCCGGACGTCGAAATCTACTCGACGAAAACCCGCAGCATACATCGTGACGAAGGTCGTGACTTGGGCGTCTGCCGCAGTGCCCGTAATCTTCAGGCGCACGAGGACCGGCCCCTGGGCCACCACCTCGGACTTCACGTCCTGAAGCACGTGCTCTTTGCCGTCGAAGTAAACGGTCTGGCCGAGCGTGCGGCCTTTGCCGGGAACCACCAATTCATGGCCCCCATAGACGAGGCTGGCGATGCCGCCCGTCCGAGTATCCACGGTCAGGCGGTACCAACGGTTCTCAAGGTGTGTGGGCGAGGCGCGAAGTTCCTCCGCCTTCGGAGCATCGCCCGTGGCGGGAACCAGCCTGTACGTCTCGACCCCGTAGCCGTCTGTGCAACCCTGGCGATAGAAGTACAGGACGCGCTTGCCGTCCTCCTCGACCGTCTGCGATGGGTAAGTACCGGTTTCGCGTATCCACGGCGCGGCAACGGCCCTTGGCCCCTCGGGCGTCTCCAGCCGCACGAAGGGAAAGGTCCTCTGGGCAAGACTGTTGAACACAACAAACTCGTTGGGATCAATCTGGAATCCGCTGGCCGCCCAAGCCTTGGCCGTCAGATCGTCCGAGAGGCGCAGCAGTTCTTCGCTCCACTTCTTTCGCAGGTCGGCGTTGTGCCGCTGGTTCTTCTCGTCGATGCCGTTCCAGGCGTGGTCGGAGAGCATGGCCCAGCACCACTCGGCCCGCTCGCGGTCGGCACGGGTTGCGGCAAAGAGTTCCGGCTTTGCAAGGCCGGCGACGGCTACGAGCGCCTCGGCGGCAAGGAACTGCCGCTCGCCTTCGCGCATGGCGGCCGCGTACTTGGCGAGCGACACCGGCCAGGCGTCCCACGAGTGGCCGAAGTCACCGCGAACGGTCGGCAGGAACGGCGTGCGGGCCTGCATCTCATCGACCGCCTGGCAGAACATCGGCAGCGTGGCGTTGATGAGTTTCGGGTGCTCGCCCGGCGAGGCGTTGTACTTCGCCAACTTCTCGGCGAAGCCGCGCGCCTGCCCGCCGGAGCCGGGGTTGATGTCGCCGTGCGTGCCGCTCGCCAGGATCGCCCGCACGGGATACGCGGCGCCCAGCGAGCGATAGTGCGGCAGCCACTCGGCGAGAAGCGTTTGCGGGTTGGCGAGCACCCTGGCGCCCTGCGTGTAACTGGCCTTGTTGCTCGCCCACGGGTCCATGACGACGCGCAGTTGCGATCCGTCGGGCCCCTCATAGATAAAGAGCGGCGGGTTCTTCAGGCCGCCGAACGTGGAATCGTAGTTATAGAACGGGTTGGAGAGCCACCGTATGCCGCAACCGGCGAGGATCGTGGCCGTGCCCCACGGCAGGCAGGGCTCCTCGATGTGCTCGGCCCATTCGATCTTCGGGATGCCCCACTGGCGTTCCAGCCGCCTGGCGGGATAGAACGTGCGGATGGTCTGCTCCACGCTCGCCATGCCCCAGAGCGAGTTGCAGAGGTACGGCGAGACAAAAACGCGGCCCTCCTTGATGCGGCGCACCAGTTCATCCTTGCGGTCGGGGTACTTCTCGACAAAGCACAGGGCCTCCTGCGTGACGGCCATGTTGTAACGGTCGCGGTTCTCAGGCGGCTCCTTGTCAGTGCGGTTCATCTCGTCGAGGTGGCCGCGCACGATGTCGGCAAATGCCTGGCGTGTTTGCTCTTCCGTAAGGCCCCAGGTGTAGTCGGGGCAGTTGTCGTTGGCGACGTAGACGGTCCACGCGGCCGCATCGTCGGGCTGTGCGGCAGTTGCCGTTGTCCCCGCGACGAGCGCCAAAAGGAGCAATGCCAGGGCTGAACGCATGGGCGTCTCCACTTGAGTTCGGGCATGCCCAGCATACCGCGCACATGGGCCATTGCAACCAGATGCGCGCGGCGGTAGTATCGGCGTACGTCAGCCTTCAAACCTGTGCAAAGGAGAATCACGATGGGAAGTTCGATTCGCAGGCGCGAGTTTCTGGCCGGTGCAGCCGCTGCCGGCACGCTGACAATCCTCGGGCCCGGCCGCGCGACGGCCGAAGAGGTCACGAAGGTCCAGACCGAGGGCCTCGACCTGCCGGTCGTCGACTACCACGTCCACCTGGACGGGTTCGGCATAGATAAGATCGTCGAGATCGCCAAGGCCAGGGGCATCCAGTTCGGCATCGTCGAGCACGCCGGCACGAAGGAGAATAAGTACCCGGTGGTCCTGGGCAACGACGAGGACCTGGCGCGGTACATCGCCATGCTCGACGGCAAGGGCGTCTTCAAGGGCGTCCAGGCCGAGTGTTACGACTGGATGACGGTCTTCTCGAAGGAGGCGATCGCGAAACTCGATTTCGTTCTCTCGGACGCGATGACGTTTGTCGAGAAAGACGGCTCGCGCGTCGAACTCTGGAAGGCCGAGAAGGTCAAGATCGCCGACAAGCAGGACTTCATGGATCGCTACACCGACTTCACGGTCCGCAAGGTCGTCAGGGAGCCGATCGACATCCTGGCGTGCGCCACGTTTCTGCCGGCGGCCCTGGCAGCCGAGTACGATGCGCTCTGGACCGAGGAGCGGATGAAGCGGATCATCGATGCGGCCGTCAAGAACAACGTAGCCATCGAGATCGCCGCCTGGGCCAAACTGCCGCGGCCGGCGTTCCTGAAACTGGCGAAGGCCGCCGGGGCGAAGTTCTCGTTCGCCTCCAACGGGCGCGGCCGGAACGCCGGAAAACTCGATTACAGCCTCCAGATGGCCAAGGAACTGGGCCTGAAACGCGAGGACATTTTCACCATCGCCCCGGCGGGCAAAAAGCCCGTCCAGGTCCGCAAGTTCGAGTAGCAGCCTGTCACAATTTAATCTGTGGGTGCCACGGCTGCGCTGTTTGCAGCCGTGCCGCCGTTCGGCGCAGACCACGGGTGCAAACAGCGCAGCCGTGGCGCCCGATACCATAATGTGCGATAATTCTGAAACACTACACTAGCACCACATCCGTAAGAGATGATTAGCGCGGCCCGGGCGAAGTCAGGCGTCGCCGGAAGGCTGCGCCGCGGGCGATGGCCCGGAACCGCCCTCGTGGCACGAAATACCTTCGCCGGCACCGACCCCGGCCACGCGGACCGCGTTGCGTCCGGCCTGCTTGGCCTGGAAGAGGGCGCGATCCGCCCGCTCGATCAGGGCGTCGGCCGACCCGACGCCGTCGGAGTCCGACACGCCGAAACTCGCGGTTATGCCGGCCGTCGCGGCGCCGGCCCGCACCGCTATTTTCCCTATGTCGCCGCGGCAGCGCTCAGCCAGATGCGCCGCATCAAGCGCCGCCACTTGCGGCACGACGATGGCGAACTCTTCGCCGCCGTAACGGACCGGCAGATCGACCTTTCGGCATTGGTTCTGGAGAACTTTCGCCACCTCTTGGAGAACGCGGTCACCGATACTGTGCCCGTGCGTGTCGTTGACCCGCTTGAAATGGTCGAGGTCGACCATGATGAACGAGAGGCGGCCGCCGTGCCGCATGAGGCGATCCCACTCCTGCGCCAGGCGTTCCTGAAGTGCCCTGCGGTTGGGCAGCGACGTCAGAGGGTCGATATGGGCGTAGTCGATAAGCAGGTCCTGGAAGTGCTTCGTCCGCA
>Ga0315276_10003504_pt1 | contig 14388 bp, 10 predicted proteins | sample YL17G05_0_MG_FD_204542 | JGI IMG/M metagenome (GOLD analysis project Ga0315276, IMG submission 204542) | Sediment microbial communities from Yellowstone Lake, YNP, Wyoming, USA - YL17G05_0 | ecosystem: Environmental > Aquatic > Freshwater > Lake > Sediment | place: USA: Wyoming | collected...
TCCTGTGACTGGCCGCTCCTCGACGGGGTGTGGACCCCGACTGCGTCGCGGCCAGTCACAGGACCTTGCATCCCACGGTCATCTCGCATTCTCGCGACGCGGCTCATGAATGGTCCAGGCTAGCGGGGCGCGCGAGACGACTCTTTCGCGCGCACCAGGGCGCCCGGGACCAGGATGGACCCGGGCGCTCGAATGCCGCCGGGGTGGCGGAACTGGCTAGACGCGGCGGACTTAAAATCCGCTGGGCTCACGCCCGTCCGGGTTCGACTCCCGGCCCCGGCACCAGGCACGGCGCCCGCAGGGAAGTCCGGCTACGCCTGCGACCTCACCTTGCAGATGATCGCGGTCAGGTCGTCGGTCTGGGGGCCGCCCTCGGCGAAGGCCTGCGCGCCGGCGACGAGTCCTTCGAGCACCTGCTGGGCGGAGTCCGCGAGATGCGCGCGGACGAGCCGCAGTGCCCCTTCGGTCCCGAGGAGGCTGCCGTCGGGCGCCTGGCTTTCCGGGATCCCGTCCGTCATGAGGACCACGGTGTCGCCGGGTTCGAGCACGATGGGCTCGGTGTCCGTGACGCCCCAGGCCGCCGAGACGCCCAGCGGGGTCCCGCTGCTCTCGAGCGCGGCCCGCACCCGCCCGTCGCGCCCCAGGACGAACCCGGTGGGGTGCCCGGCGTTCGCATAGGTCAGGACCCGCGTGCGGGTGTCCAGGCGGGCCAGCAGCATGGTGACGAAGCGCCCGTCCTCCAGGTCGTCGATCAGCGCGCGATTGAGAGCCCGCAACACGTCTGCCGCCCCCGGGAGCGTGCGCATGAAGGCGCGCACGTATCCGCGCGTCTCGGCCATCACGACGGCGGGGCCCAGGCCATGGCCGCTGACGTCGCCGATGACGATCCCGACCTGGCCGTCCCCGGTGGCGACGTAGTCGAAATAGTCGCCGCACATCGTGGCGGTCGGGTGCGCGACACCGGCGAAGTCGAACCCCGGGAACTCGGGCACGCCGGCGGGGAAGAGCCCCTGCTGCACCCGGCGGGCGATATCCAGCTCGAGTTCGTGCTCCTGGCGGCGGCGGCGATCGGTCATGTCCTTGCCGACCGCCACGAAATGCGTGACTGCATCCGCCGGGTCCTTGATCGGCGTGATGGACATCTCGGCGTAGTAGATCTCGCCGTTCTTGCGTCGATTGATCATGGTGCCGCGGAAGACCTCGCCGGCGAGCACCGTGTTCCACAACTCGCGATAGTGGGCCGCGTCGTGCCGGCCCGAGCGGAGCAGTTGCGGTGTCCGGCCGAGGATCTCGTCCTTCGAATAGCCGGTCATGTGCTCGAAGCCGGGGTTGACGTACTCGACCACGCCATCGCGGTCCGTGATGTAGATCGCGTCGGCCGTCTGCTCCACCGCGTTGGACAGTCGGCGGAGCGTGTCGTCGGCGTTCCGGTGGGCGGTGATGTCGCGAAAGACCGCGACGGCGCCGAGGAGCTCTCCCGAGGGGTCCCGCCAGGGCGTCGCGGTGACACTGATCACCGCGCCGTCCGGCCGGTGCGGGCTGCGCACGTAGATCTCGGTGTCGCGCACGGTCTCACCCCCGGCGGCGCGGAACAGGGGAAGCCGTTCGGGTGGATAGAGCGTGACCCGGTCGGGGAGGAAGAGGCCGTAGGCCTCGGACCATGTGTCCGGCGGGGCGTCCAGCGAACCGACGCCGAGGATCCGCTCGGCGGCCTCGTTGAAGATCAGGAAGGCGCCCTTGTGATCCACGACGACGATGCCGTCGGAGATGGTCTGGAGGATGGGTTCCAGGGCCCGGGTGCGGGCGCGCACCGAGGCGCGGTTGGTGGCGGGCCGATACGAGTTCGTTCCGGGCTCGCCGTCTGTCCGTTCCCTGGCTGCTGGCATAGATGTCGTTCATCCCTTGAGGGGAAGGGTCCGACGAAGTGCGCCGCGGCGGCGAACGGTGCGTGCCTCCATGCGGTGGGACGCCCGGCCTCTATCCCGCAGAACGCAACCACGAACCGGGCTCCACCAATGAATGTAGGATGTTCCGGCCGCCGAGGCGGTTGTCCGGAGGATGACAATCATCCCGGAGCCGGCGTTACAGCGGACTCTGGCGTGAGGTCGCTGCGCCGGGTGCAGTCAGCCTGGACCCACGGAAGGAAAGGCGTCCGCGGCCCCCGGGCAAGCCCAGCACGCTAGTGCTATCCTCGCCGTGCTTTCGTCACGTCCAACCCGCCTTCCATGGGAGCCGCCATGCCGATCACCAAGCTCGAGCAGATCGTCGAAACCGTGAAGTCACGCCCCCGCAAGCGCCTCATCGCCGCCTGGGCCAACGACTCGCACACCATCGCCGCCGTGGGGCAGGCCGTGAGCCTTGGCCTTGTGGAGGGCACGCTGGTGGGCGACGAAGCCACCATCCGCACCGTCTGCAAGAGCGAAGGGCTCGACCCTGCGATGTTCACCTACGCGCAGGAATCGTCCGACACCAACGCGGCCGCCCGCGCCGTGGCCATGGTGAACGCCGGCGAGGCGCAGATCCTGATGAAGGGGCTGGTCTCGAGCGACAAGTACATGCGCGCCATCCTCCACAAGGAGAAGGGGCTCATGGACCCCGGCGCGACGCTCAGCCACGTGACCGTCATCGAGGTCGAGCGCTACCCGAAGCTCATCGTCTGCGGCGACGTGGCGGTCCTGCCGGCGCCCGAACTCAAGGAGAAGATCGCGATCACGCGCTACCAGATCGCGGTGGCCCAGGCGCTGGGCATCGGGCAGCCCAAGGTGGCGATCATCGCGGCCACCGAGCAGATGCTCTACAAGATGCAGGCCTGCGTGGACGCGGCGATCATCGCGAAGATGGCGGACCGTGGCGACATCAAGGGCGCGCTGGTGGACGGCCCGCTCGCCCTGGACGTGGCGGTGGACCCCGAGGCGGTGGCGATCAAGGGGCTCAAGAGCCCGGTCGCGGGAGACGCGGACTGCCTGGTGTTCCCCAACATCGAATCGGGGAACGTCTTCTACAAGACCTGCACCAAGCTGGCGGGCGCGGAGCTGGCGGGCCTGGTGGTGGGCGCCCGCGTCCCGTGCGTGCTGACCTCGCGCGGGGACACGGCCAAGTCCAAGCTCTACTCGATCGCCCTGGCGGCGCTCACGGCACGCTGAGCGAAAGCAGTGCCAGCGAACACGGGCGGGCGAGCGCATGGTTCCACTGCTCGCCCGCCCGTGTTCGCTGGCGCTGCACGCCCGGGGTCGGCTCGGGGGTCACGCGGATCGAAGTCGCGCAGGGCGCCCCGGACCTGCACCCGGGGCGCCCTCGTCCTGCCTACCCGCCTTCGCCTGCCACCGGCCGGGGCGCCGGCGGCCGGGGCTCCGCCACGTACTGGCGCGCCTGCTCCTTGCCGTCGAGCACCCGCAGCGCGCCCTTGACCAGCGCCGAGAGCTCGTTCTCACCGGGGTAGACGCTCACGCCACAGCCCATGGCTGCGACCAGCCGCGTGAGTCCGCCCACGAGTCGCTGCGAGCGGGCCATGCCGCCGGTGAGCAGCACACGGTCCACCGGCTCGCCGTCGAAGGCCGGGAGGAGCGAGGCGATCTCCTTGGCGATCTGGTAGACCATCGCCTCATAGGCCCGCGTCGCCTCCTGGTCGCCGGCATCGATGCGGCGCTCGACCTCGCGCAGGTCGGCCGTGCCGAGCAGGTCAATGAGCCCGCCGCGCCCCTTGTTGAGCAGCTTGAGCTCGGCCCTGGTGTAGCGGCCCGAGAAGCACAGATCGATCAGCTGGCCGGTGGGCATGCCGCCCGAGCGCTGTGGCGAAAATGGCCCCTCGCCGTCGAGCGCGTTGTTGACATCAATGTAGCGCCCGCGCTTGTGCGCGCCCACGCTGACGCCGCCGCCAAGGTGACAGACGATGACATTCACCTTCTCGTAGAAGGTCTCGCGTTCCTCGGCGAAGCGGCGCGCGGTGGCGATCTGGTTCAGGGCGTGACTGATGACCTTGCGCCGGATCGCCTTCATGCCGGTCACCCGCACGCGGTCCGGAGCCTCGTCCACCACCACGGGGTCCACGACGAAGGCGGGCTTGGCGACCCCGGTGGTCAGCTCGCGGGCGATCAGGGCGCCCAGGTTCGAGGCGTGCTCGCCGTAGCGGCCCTGCCGCAGATCCACCACCATGTCGTCCGAGACGGCCAGCGTGCCGTGCGGGATGGAGTGCAGGACGCCGCCGCGGGCCGAGACCGCATCCAGGTCCGCCACGCTCAGCCCGTGCTCGGCGAGGGCCTTCGTGATGATCTCCTTGCGGAAGGCGTACTGCTCGGTGATGCTCTTGCCCTCGAAGGGGAGCAGTTCCTCGGCCGTGTGCTGCAGCTCGACCATGAAACGCTCCTCCTCGCCCTCGTAGACGCCGATCCTGGTCGAGGTCGAGCCCGGATTCAGGGCCAGCACGCGGTGGCGGCGGAAGAACGTGTCGCGCGGCGTGCGCTGCCACTCGCCGAAGCGGTACATGCGCAGCACCGAGGCCTTGATCGCGAGCCGGATGTCCTCGGGCGTGCAGTCCATGGGCAGGTCCACGCCGCGGAAGCGCAGGCCGAACATGGCGGGGAACTTCTTTGCCTCCGGGAAGCGCGCCGCGTAGAGATGGTAGAGCAGGTTCCCCATCTCGAGGTTCGGGCAGATGATCACGTTGGGACTTCCGCCCCACTTCTCCTCGCGGTCCCCGGCGTGGTACATGGCCGAGCGCTGCGAGAGCGCCACCGAGACCTTGACCTCGCCCTCGATGTGGATCGTCGCGTAGCGTTCGCCCTTGTCCACGCGCTCGGCCAGTACCTCCGGGATGAGCGCCATGGCCTGGCGGACCAGTTCGGGTGAGGGCCCCTCGTCCGAGCCGCGGTTCGAGTACGAGACGATGACGCCGCGGATTTCGGGCAGCACGTCCGGCGGGATCAGGTCGCGGGCGACCACGCAGGTGCCGACCGCCACGTGGGCGAGCACCTCGGGCGTCATCGTGGCGTTCACACCGACATCCCCGAAGATCACGATGTTGTGCGGGAACACATCGGGCGCGGCGTCGGCGGGGAGCACGAAGACCCCTGCCTCACAGCGGATCTGCTGCTTGGCGAGCAGGCGGAGCATGGGCCGGAAGTAGTCCCTGGGCACGTGCCGGGCGCCGCCCACGACCGTGTCGGCGTGATCGAGGCGCACGCACCAGATGCCGAAGCGGGCGGGCTCCATGACCATGCGCCGTGCGGCCTCGAGCGGGATCGGCGAGCCCACGTCCTGGCAGAACGCGTACTGCGCCTTCGTGAACTCGTCGATCAGATCGGTGCGCGCGGGGACGTCCACGAAGGCGCTCTCCGACAGGAGGAACTCCACGCGGTCGGGATCGACGTGGCCGAGGTCCCGGGCGATCACCTCGCGCACCTGCGGCTCGGGGGCGAGGAACACGGGGCGCACGAAGCGGGCGAGGTGGCAAACGGCCTCGACGACGCGCGGGTCGAGGGCCTCCGGGAAGACGAAGGTGGGGCGGACCCTGGTGAAGTTCTGGATCTGCTGGTCGAAGGAGCCTTCGATATCGAACATGCGGCCTCGGCTTCCACACGGGCCGGGGAGCATGGTCGGCCCGTGCGCGCTGGGGTACTTGGCTCAGCCATCGGATGACCGGTGTCGCCGGTCCCAACCCGGCATTGTAGCAACGGAACGGCCCGGGGCGCACCTTGGGGGGCGGGGTCGGGTGGCTGGCTCGCGCCAGGCCGCTCCCGGGGGGGGGGCGCAGGTGGATCCGCCGCCCGCGACCGTGTTTGGCCGCCCGCAACCCGCTGCAGCAGCGCTTCAGCCCCGCCCGGCCCGCCCGAGCGCCGCGGCGACGCCCGCGGCGTTCGCCGGCACGATGCCGACCTCGGTGATGATCCCGGTGATCAGCCCGTGCGGCGTCACGTCGAAGGCTGGGTTGAGCGCCCGCGTGCCGGTGGGGGCCACGCGCACGCGGGCCAGCCGGCCGGACTCGTCCACGCCCTCCACCGTGAGCACCTCGTTCTCGTCACGCTCCTCGATCGTGATCTCCGCGCCCGTGGGCGTGGCCGGGTCGAATGTGGTGAGCGGGGCCGCGACGTAGAAGGGCACGCCGTGGGCGTGGGCGGCCAGCGCCTTGCCGTAGGTGCCGATCTTGTTCGCGGCATCCCCGTTGGCGGCGATCCGGTCGGCGCCGGTGATCACCAGGTCCACGAGCCCGCGCTGGACCAGGTGGGCGCAGGCGCTGTCGGCCACCACGACGTGAGCCACGCCCTCCTGCGCCAGCTCCCAGGCGGTGAGGCGGGCGCCCTGCAGCCGCGGCCGCGTCTCGCTGACGTAGACGAAAGGATCGAGCCCGGCACGCGCCGCGCGGTAGACGGGTGCGAGTGCCGTGCCCCAGTCCTGCACGGCGAGCCAGCCGGCGTTGCAGTGGGTGAGGACGCGCGTGCGCGGACGGAAGAGCGCGAGCCCATGCCCTCCGATGGCCGTGCCCGCGGCGACCTCGGCCTCGTCGTGGGCGCGCGCCGCGGCGAGCATGGCGTCGGCGCCCGGACCGGCCCCGCGTACGGCTTCGAGCCCCGCACGCAGGTTCACCGCGGTGGGCCGGGTGGCGAGCAGGCGGGCGTGGGCCGGCACGAGCGGCTCGCCGCGCCGCGCCGCGAGCGCCAGCCCGTAGGCCGCCAGCACGCCCAGGGCCGGCGCGCCGCGCACCGCCATCTCCTCGATCGCGCGCGCCACCTCCTCGACCTCGCGCGCCAGGCCGAACTCGAGCGCGTGGGGGAGGAGGCGCTGGTCCACGAAGCGCACGCCCTCGTCGGACCACCACACCGCGCGCAGGTCCCGGCCGCCGACCCTCATCGCGACCCGGCCTCGAGCTCGAGCGCCCGGCCGAGATGGCGCACCAGGATCGCGCCGGCCTCGCGCGCGCTGGCGCCGAAGGTGAGCACTCCGTCCTCGTGCCCGCCCATGACGAGGATCCCGAGCGCGGCGAGCGGCCCGTCGCGGTGGAGCCGCTGCACCTCGAGGGCCATCTCGGGCGTGCCGTTCCGTGCCCCGTCGCGCGTGGCGGGCAAACCGAGGGCCCGCGCCTGCCGCCAGACTTCGGGGGCGTGCGCGTGGAGCACCACCCGCGCGGCCGGGGCGATGTCGTAGAGGGCGCCGTGAGTGAGCGACTCGGACGAGGGTGGCACCGGCCCCGAGCTGCGCACGCGGTTGCGCGCGAGGTCGTAGTCCTCGACCACGCAGAAGTCGGCGAGCGTGACCTGGCGCCGGCCCCCGGTCTGCGTGCCCGTGACCAGGAAGCGGCGCCGGCCGCGCGGCGCGTCGCCGAAGGGACCGAGGCGCGCACTCACGTTGCCGTAGCCCAGGCCTCCGTAGCGCGCCGGATCCTGGCCGAGCAATCCGAGCCGGGCGAGGATCTCGCGCCAGGCGGCCAGTGCGCGCGCGGTCTCCCCGAGCACGCGCTCCTCGAGCGGGCGCACCTCGTGCACGGCCTCGAATCGGATGACGCCTTCTGCGTGGGGTTCGGCCATCGCGGGCACGGTAGCATCGGACCCCGCCGGCGGCCAGAGCGTGTCCGGGCCGCGGCGCTCCCGGCCGGGGGGACTAGGTCGCGAGGTTCTCCGGCCCGATGCCCTCCGGGGACCGCTGCCGGCACTCGGTGCACAGTTCGTCCGCGAGCAGGAAGTCGGGATGCTTGCGCAGGAAGATCCGCGCCTGGCCGAGGGGATCGGACGCCTCATGGCTTGCGCTGCAGCCCGGGCAGAGGGGGAGCAGCGCGCGCAATTCGACGAGCTGGGTGGCGTCCTCCAGTACGACCAGCACGAGCTTGCGATCCCCGAGCGCGAGCGGCGAGGCGCTGACTTGGAACCAGCGGTCCTCGGACTGCCCGTCCGTGTTGACGATCATGTGCGCCAGGCGGCGCGGCGCCGGCTGTTCCGACAACACCGTCTCGATGGAGCGCCGCACGAAGCAGGATGGGCAGAAGTCGGTGGCGCCGCAGCCGCCGCGGGACTCGTGCGGGAAGATGCAGTGGAGCGTGTTCCCGAGAGACAGCCCCAGCCGCGTTCCGGCCCGGTCGCCCAGCCACTGCCGTGCGGACCGGTTCGCTTCGATGATCGTCGCGTCGGCATCCGCGATCAAGGCCAGGGACGGGAACGCATCGAGCAGCGCGAGCAGGCTGGAGCCTTCCGGCAGCAGTGGTTCCATGCGGGGACCTCGGAGCGAGCAACAGAAGGAGCACGGCAAGAAACCTGGCTCGGGTGGCGGACTCCCTTCAGGGAGACGGACGCTCCGGCGCCGAGATCGATTGGAGCCTGCCACACTCCCGGACCGCGGGCAAACGACCCGGGCTGCTGCCGCCTGACCCGCTCGTGGCCCGCGCCCCGCGCCCCCTCGCGCTCGTGGCAGCATCCGTCGCATCCAGCGCCCGGGCACTTTGACGCAGGACGCGCGGTGGCGGACGATGCGGCTGCAAACCGTCCGCCCGCAGCACTGGTTCCGCTGGAGCAAGGAGGGCGCGCGCGAGGGCGGCCTCGTCCTCGTGTCCGGCAATCCGGGCACGACCAAGCGCCTCTACACCGTGGCCCAGTTCGACAACGAGCGGACACTGGATCTGCCGCTGCGGATCCGCCTCAACGACCAGCGGCTTGCGGCCTACAACGCCTATGAGGCGCGCGGTCCCGAGCAGGCGCGGCAGGCGCGCGACCGGATCCGCGGGCTCGAGAACAACCTCAAGCGCCAGCACGGCTTCCTGGAAGTGCTCTCCGACCCGGCGGTGATGAGGGCGCAGAGCGACGCCGAGGCGAGCCTGCGCCGGCGCATCGCCACGAACCCGGCGGCGGCGGAGTTGGCGGGCCTCGCCTGGGAGCGCATCGCAGGTGCGATGAAGGAGATGGCCCGCCGGCACAAGGAGTACGTGGTGCGCGAGCTCGGGCGCTCGAGCCGTCTGCTCGACTTCGCGAATGGCATCGTGCGCTACACCAAGGAGGTGGTGAAACCCAACGGCCAGCGCTTCAAGGAGTATCGCGATGCGAAGCTCGACTCCGAGCGCTTCCGGCTCTTCTCGCGCGCGCCAGTCTACCCCGAGATGGAGGAGATGATCCTCGGCGTGGTCCTAGGGCAGTGCCTCGACGAGCTGGGAGCAGGCGACTCGTTCGTCCAACTGGCGCTGGACGAACGCACACCGCAGGAAGTCGCGCGCACGCTGGTCGCGGGCACGAAGCTGGGCGATCCCGCCGTGCGCAAGGCCCTGATCGCGGGTGGCGCGAAGGCCGTGACCGCCTCGAAGGATCCGCTCATCGTCTGGGCGCGCAAGCTCGACGCTCCCTATCGCGAGCTGCGCGCCTGGTACGAGAACCGCGTGCAGAGTGTCGAGACCCTGGACGGCGGGAGGATCGCGCGGGCGCGGTTCGTCCTGGAGGGGCGTGCACTGCCGCCGGACGCCACCGGCTCGCTGCGGCTCTCCTATGGGAAGGCCGTCGGCTACCCGCAACTGACCACGAAGGTGCCCTGGGCCACCACGTTCCACGGGCTCTTCGACCGGTCGCTGAGCTTCGGCGGCAGGCCGCCCTTCGATCTGCCGGCGCGCATCGCCGGGCACGAGCAGGACCTGGACTTGAACACGCCGCTGAACTTCGTCAGCGCCGACGACATCATCGGAGGGAACTCCGGCAGCGCGGTGCTGAACCGCGAGGGCGAGTACGTCGGGCTGGTCTTCGACGGCAACGTGCAGTCCTACGCCTGGGACTACTACTACACCGAGGAGCAGGCGCGCTGCGTCTCGATCCACTCGCGGGCGCTGACCGAGGCGCTGCGCAAGATCTACGACATGGGCGTGCTGGCGGACGAGGTGGAGGGGCCTTAGTCGGAAGCCTGCGGCCCCAACGCCCTCCGCGTCCCGCGGACGAGCGCGCGGAGCGCGGAGTCCTCTGGCGACCCCGATCGCAGGCCTCGCGCCAGCGCATCGCGCGCGGTGTGCGCGTCGCGCTGCGTTGAGTCGCGGCTGCCGGCGAGGAGGCTCGCGAGTTCGAGCCAGGCGGGCGCGTCGTCCGGTTTCAGCCGCGTGGCCCGCCGCGGCCAGCCGGGGAGCGCGAACACGCTGCGCATCCAGGAAGGCGAGCGCCTCGCCCTGGTCGCGCGGGACCTGCTCGGTCGCGCGGGCCAGCCAGAAATCGGCGTCCGCGGTGCGTTCGGCGCGGGCGGCGATCAGTCCGAGCAGTGCGGCGGCTTCGATGCTCGCCCCCGGCCGCTGCGTCACGCGACGGCGTCCGCACGGGCGCCCTCGAAGTCGCGGCGCTCGGCGCGCGCCCGCCCGCGCAGGTAGAGCGCGGCTCTCGACGTCGAATCGATCACCGGGGCCGTCCCGGCCTCGCGCTCCGCCTCCGCCCAGCGCCCGGTGCGCGCCAGGGCGCGCGCGAGGCCCACGTGGGGCCACGTCTTGTGGGGCCCCGCCTCGACCGCGGCGGCGGCGCAGACCACCGACGAATCCAGTTCGCCCCTCGAGGCCATGAGGTCCGAGAGCAGCAGGAACTGCTGCAGGTCCGGCCCGCCCAGGGCCAGCGCGTGACGGACGGCGGCCTCGGCCACCGCGACGCTGTCCTCCGCGTAGAGCAGGCGCCCATACCGGTACCAGGCGTGCGGGTTCGTGGGCGAGACCCTCGTGGTCTCACGCCAGAGCGCGAGGTCCGAGCGCCACACCTGCGCGCGCCCGTGCGTCGCCCAGCCGAGCGGCAGTGCCACCACGAGGGCGAGCGCGGTCAGCGCCACGCGCGGCGCCAGTCGAATGTGCGGCGCGACCCGGGAGGCAAGCCAGGTCAGAACCCACGCGGCCAGCGGGGCCACCGCGGGGGTGGCCATCGTCAGGTAGCGCTCGGCCACGAACTCGCGGTTCGGGATGAGCGAGGTCGGTGCCAGGGCCGCCAGCCACCAGGCGCCCCAGAGGCCGGCCCACCGTGCGCGCCGCAGCGACTGGGCCACGATCGCGAGGAGGACCAGCAGGGCGAGCGCGGCCAGCCACGCGGTCGGCTCGGCGGACGTGAGCATCCCGGAGGTGCGGTCCACCGACAGTCCCGCGGGCCAGAGATAGAGGCGCAAGTAGAAGAGCAGCAGGAGCGGTTGCGTCGCGTAGAAGCGTGCCGCATCCACCACACCGGGGCCGAAGACGCCCCCGTGCGGGTTCTTCAGCGTGGCGTAAGCCAGCGCGAGGGGGGAGCAGGGCCGCCCAGACCGGCAGGTGGAAGCGCACGAGCCGCTCACGCAGGCCGCGCGCGTCCCCGTGTGCCGACCGGGTGGCGTCCCCGAGCAGTACGAGAGCGGGGATGACGACGCCGGTCTCCTTGGCGAGGGCGGCCAGCGCGATGGGGGCCGCGACGGCAAGTGTGTGCCACGCGCGGTGCCGCATCCGTTCCCAGCGCTCGATGGCGTCCACCGCCGCGAGCATCGCGGCGAGCGAGAACGCGGTCGAGAGCAGGCCCGGCCGGCCCTGGATGTAGAGGACGGAGGTGCTGTGAGTCGGGTGCAGGGCCAGGATCAGCGCGGCCACCGCGGCCGTCAGGCCCCCATCCTCCGGACCGGAGAGCCCGCAGCACGGGCGCAGACGCAGCAACAGCAGGAAGAGCAGCACCACGCTCGCCAGGTGGAGCGCGAGCTTGACGAGGTGATGGGCCCGCGGCGCCGGCCCGAACGCCGCGATGTCGAGCGCGAAGCTCAGATTGGTGAGCGGACGCGTCTCCTGCGTGCCGGCATGGATCCAGCCCGGCGGCCACAACTGGAGGAGCGTGGCGTTGCCGCGAATGTAGCGCTTGTCGTCGAAGAGGAATGGCGAATCGAGCTCTGGCGCATACGCGAGGACGGCACCGAGCAGTGCCACGGCCAGCAGGACGATGGGGAGCACCGCGACCGGAGCAGGGGACGGGAGCGGCGGGGAGGCAAGCAGGGTCCTGCAGCGCAGGGGTCCTCGTCCGGCAGTCGGATGGTCGTCGGCGTGCTGGCCCGGGACGCCCAGTCGCGGGCCGACGGCCGCAGGATACCGCGGTTGACCGCCGCGCTTCCATCGTCACCCCGCGCTACCGCCCCAGCGGCGTGGCGGACCTCGTTGGAGTCGCGATCCCGCCCTGTGGCATAGTGCGTCCCGACCATGGCCACCATCCGAGCGTCCGGTCTCCTGCTGCACCCGACGTCGCTGCCCGGACGCTTCGGCATCGGCGACCTGGGACCTGAGGCGTTGCGCTGGGTGGACTTCCTCGCCGCGGCGGGGCAGAAGTTGTGGCAGGTCCTGCCGCTCGGTCCCACCGGATACGGCGACTCGCCCTACCAGAGTTTCTCGGCCTTCGCCGGGAACCCGTACCTGGTGAGCCCCGAGCGGTTGCTCGAGGACGGCCTGCTGGAGCCTGCGGACCTCGCGGGAGCGCCCGCGTTCCCCGCCGGCCGCGTGGACTACGGTCCGGTGATCGAGTGGAAGCTCGCGATCCTCGCGAAGTCTCACGCGCGCTTCTCGGCGGGCGCGGCCCCCGGCCTGCGTGAAGACTTCGAGACCTTCTGCCACGCGCAGGTGGGCTGGCTCGAGGACTTCGCCCTCTTCATGGCGCTCAAGGAGGCGCACGGGGGCGCGACCTGGACCTCGTGGGAAAGGGGGCTGATCGCGCGCGAGCCGGCAGCCCTGGCCGCCGCGCGCGAGCGCCTCGCCGTGGCGGTGGGCTCGCAGCGCTTCCGCCAGTTCCTCTTCTTCCGCCAGTGGAGTGCCGTGCGCGAATGCGCGCGCGCGGCGGGAGTGCGCATCATCGGCGACCTGCCCATCTTCGTCGCGCACGACAGCGCCGACGTCTGGGCCCATCCGGAACTCTTCCAGCTCGACGCCCGGGGAGCGCCCGCAGCCATGGCCGGGGTGCCGCCCGACTACTTCACGAAGACCGGGCAGTTGTGGGGCAATCCGCTCTACCGCTGGGACGTGCTGGCGCGAGATGGTTACGCCTGGTGGGTCGAGCGGCTGCGCGCCACCTTCGAGGTCGTGGACATCGCGCGGCTCGATCACTTCCGCGGTTTCGAGGCGTACTGGGAGGTGCCGGGGGGGCAGGCCACGGCCGAGAAGGGCCGCTGGGTGAAGGGACCCGGTGCGGCCTTCTTCGAGAGCGTTCGCGCGGCGCTGGGAGCGCTGCCCATCATCGCCGAGGATCTCGGCTTCGTGACCCCGGGGGTCCTCGCCCTGCGCGACCGCTTCGGTCTGCCGGGGATGAAGATCCTGCAGTTCGCCTTCGAGAAGGGCGCCCTGCACCCGTTCCTGCCGCACAATCTCCCCGCGAACTGCGTGGTCTACACCGGCACCCACGACAACGACACCACGCGTGGCTGGTATGCGAGCGCGCCCGAGCCGCAGCGCCACTTCGCGCGGTCCTACCTGGGCTGTGATGGCGACGACATTGCCTGGAGCCTGATCCGTGCGGGCATGGCCTCGGTGGCCGACACGTTCATCGCGCCGCTGCAGGACGTCCTCGACCTGGGGCCCGAGACACGCATGAACCTGCCCGGCCGCCTGGGCGGAAACTGGGGCTGGCGCTTCCGGCGCGAGCAGGTGACCGACGCCGAATGCGACCGGCTGCTGGATCTCACGGAGACTTACGGGCGGTAGCGAACGCGGGGACTTGGACGAATGGCCGGGGCGGGTCCCCTTGGCGTGGGCCCCATCTTCCCTCGTGGGATCTCCTTCCACCTGCCATCCTTCGGCCCACGGAGCCGGGGATGCGGCCCGTCGCCGCGGGGTCGGCTGAGGCCCGCGGCCGAACGTTATTCGGTCCGCGTGGATTCACGAGGCCACGATCCCGGTTCAAGTGGCCCGTATGCCGTGGGCATGGGGCGCGGGAGGGTGTATAGTGCCGCGCTTGATGGCCGCCCGTCGGCCGTGCCGCGCTGCAGACCGATTGCGCGACGCGCATTCCGTCGACCGAGCGGTCTTCTCGTGACCACGGACACCGGCGAAGGCGCGATGCGGCGCGATGGAGTCGCGGCGCCCCGGTTCCACGACCGTGCAACCTCGACCAGGGGGAACAGGCATGAGCAACGCGGGCGACAAGACTGCAGACCTCGCCGGCCCGGGCGTATCGACGTACGAAGAGGTCGAGAAGATCCTGCCGAACGGCTACCAGTCGATCCTGAATCCCAAGGAGACGCAGATCGCGCTCGGCGCGCTCAAGCGCTACATCGAGGACAACCTCTGCAAGGAGCTGAACCTCTTCCACATCGAGGTGCCGCTCATCGTCACGAAGGAGAGCGGCGTCAACGACTACCTCGACCGTGACGGCTCGCGCACGCCGATCGACTTTCCCTGCGGGCTCGGCCTCGAGAAGCGCATGGAGTGCCAGGTCGTCCAGGCGGCCACCAAGTGGAAGCGCATGGCCCTGAAGCAGTTCA
>Ga0315276_10003505_pt1 | contig 14387 bp, 10 predicted proteins | sample YL17G05_0_MG_FD_204542 | JGI IMG/M metagenome (GOLD analysis project Ga0315276, IMG submission 204542) | Sediment microbial communities from Yellowstone Lake, YNP, Wyoming, USA - YL17G05_0 | ecosystem: Environmental > Aquatic > Freshwater > Lake > Sediment | place: USA: Wyoming | collected...
ACCCCCCACCGAGCCCGATGGACGCTGCGCGCGCGCGCGATCGGCATGCCGGCGCTGCTCGGGCTGGCAGTGCTCCTCCCGTTCGTCCGGCCGCAGCCGCTGCTCGCCCAGGCGGGCCCCTCCGGCGCGATGGCGACCGATTCGGCCGTGGTCGTCGGCAAGCCTGCGGACTCGGCTCTGCCCGGCCAGGACTCGACACACGCCGAGGACGTCCATCCGCAGGATTCCCAGGTCGATCGGGGTTTCCTGATCGCCAAACCGGACCGGCAGGCCACCCTGCGAATCTTCGGCTCCGTCCGGCTCCACGGCGGCTACGACTTGAACGGGCTCCAGAGCAGCGACTACTTCGACACCTATGCCATCCCGACGGGATCGGCCAACAAGGCCGAGCCACGCTTCTTCATGGACATGAACGAGACGCGCCTCGGGATCGAGTCGCGCAACGAGACCTCCGTCGGGGACCTCCTCATGCACATCGAGGGGGACTTCCGCAGCTCGACGAAGACCCTGCGGCTGATCCATGCCTACGGGATGGTCATGCGATTCATGGCGGGACTCACGTGGTCCACGTTCGGGGACCCGAGCTCGATCCCGGCGACGGTGGACGTGATCGGGCCCAACAGCTCCGTGGGAGAGCGGGCCATCCAGGGCCGGTTCACGCGTGAGCTTCGGAACAAGCTCAAGTTCGCCTTCGCGATCGAGACCCCCACACCCGAGATCACCCAGCCGGAGTCCGTGGTCACCGAGCCGTCGTTTCAGAACATCCCGAACCTGGCGGCACGCATCAAGAAGTCCGGCGAATGGGGGCACCTCCAGCTGGCCGGAGTCCTGCGCGGCCTCACGGCGAAGACCGTTGCCAACGGTTCGCAGAAGCTGCCGGGGTACGGTGGCCTGGTGAGTGGGCGGGCAGTGCTGAACGAGCGCCAGGACCTGCTCTTCCAGGTCGTCGGCGGCCAGGCGATCGCGCGCTACATCGCCGCCCTCGCCGGCACGGGACAGGACGTCTTCTACGATGCCACCACGGACCAGTTCGCGACCGTGCCGGTCGTAGCGTGGCAGCTCGCGTTCGGCCACCGGTGGCGACCCCACCTGCAGTCCTTTGCGACGGCGGGTGGGGTGGGGATCCACACGAGGGACTTCCAGCCGGCGGATGCGCTCAAGCGCACCGACTACGCCTCGGCCAATCTGATGTGGAACCGGATCAGCGGCCTGCGCGCGGGCCTGGAGTACTCGTGGGGCCGGCGCGTGAACAAGGATGGCGGGAACGGCACGGCCAACCGGATCTCGTTCAGCATCTACTATGACTACTAGCCCGGAAGGTCCTGGAGCGCGGGGGGCCACCGCTCCTCACCACCAACCGCGAGGCGAAGAGCGACCAGGAGCCACGACGGCGGTCCGGAGCGGAAGCTGCGGGCCGTGATGAGCCTGCAATTACCGGAGTGAGACCAACAAAGGAGAGAACATGACGACGCTTCGCCCGTTCCTGCTGTCGTGCTGCATGATCCTGGCGTGTGCGAGCGGCGCCATCGCTCAGGCGCCCGCGCCCCCCGCCGCCGCCCCCTCGGCACCGGGCGCGGAAGCCGCATCGCCGGGCGGGTGGAGCTACATCGTCGAACCCTACCTGCTGGTTCCGTCCATGTCGGGCACGGCCGGAGCCGGTGGCCTGACGTCGGAGGTCGATGTCAGCGCCGGCGACATCTTCGGCGCGCTCGACATGGGGGCGATGCTCTACCTCGAGGCGCGCAATCCGAAGTGGGCCTTCTCGCTGGACGCGACGTACATGGATCTCGGGGCGAGCGGCACGACCAAGGTGGGAAACGTGGGAGTGGAGCTCGATCTCAAGCAGACCGGGATCACGGCGGCCGGCTACCGGCGCCTGACGCCGTGGGCCGAGGCGATGCTGGGGTTGACGTTCAACAGCGTCAGTGAATCGCTCAAGGGCAGCGGGCCGGCGGCCGTGAACAAGAGCACCGACCAGAACTGGGTCGATCCGTACCTGGGCGTTCGCCTGGCGGCGCCCGCGGACAAGTGGCGTTTCGGGTTCTTCGGCGCCATCGGCGGCTTCGGGGTCGGCTCCGACTTCGCGTGGCAGGTCTTCCCCGAGGTCGGCTACCGGTTCAATCGGCTCTTCGAGCTGACGGGTGGTTACCGCGCGTTGGGCATGGACTACAGCAACGATTCCGAAAACGGGGAATTCGTCTACGACCTGATCACCTACGGTCCGCAGCTGGGGGCGAAGTTCCATTTCTAGCTTCCAAGCGTCCGCATGTTCCTGCCACGAACAAGGATGCACCAGCCGAAGCGGGCTCTTGACTTGACCCGGACCCGCCTGTAGCCTGCCGGTCTCAGCATTGTGACGGTTCGGTCGCCCGGCCGCTGGTGGAGCGGATGTCGTCGCGCGATCGACCTTGATTGCCAGTGGACATGGAGCGAGGCGTCGTACCCACCAAGGAGGAGTCGAGAATGTCACGTGTGCCCATGATGAAGACGGCGGTCTGCGCGTTGGCCATCGCCATCGCGTGCGCCAGCGCGGTGCCGGCCGGCGCGCAGAGCAGCTACAGCTCGTCGGGTGGCCCGACGACCGAGCTCACGATCTTCAACGGCTACTACATCGCGAGCGACCTGTACTCCAGCACCGGCGATCTCGCGGGCGCGACCATCGGCCTGGAGAACTCCTACATGTGGGGCGCCAAGCTCGGAGTCAACCCCAACGACCGAGTGGGCATCGAGTTCGCCTACACGCGCGCCGGCTCCAATCTCACCTACAAGAATGACTACGCGCCCGTCGATCCCGCGACCGAGCTCGGCCGGCTCAACCTGAACTCGTACGACTTGAATTTCCTGTTCTACCAGCCGTCGTTCAACGCGCGCGCGACCGGCTTCTTCACGCTCGGCTTCGGCTGGACGGTGACGTCCCCGGACATCAATCCCGAAATCGGCAAGACCATCGAGTCCAATTCCCTGTTCAACTGGAACTTCGGAATCGGGACCAAGGTCGTGATCAACGAGAAGCTGGACCTCCGCCTGGAAGGCCGCTGGCGCGTGACCGACACCGCCATCACGACCAGCGCCGGCGTCTACTGTGACTACTGGGGCTACTGCTACTCCTACTCGTCCGACTGGTACGACAGCGGCGAGCTGACCGCGGGCCTGACCTACAAGATCTCACGCTAGACTCGAATTCCGTAGCCCAGGGTCGATGGCCGCTTCGACCCTGGGCTGGTTCATGATGGAACCCAAGCTCCGAGGAGGCACCCGGTGAAGAAGGCTCTCGTCATCTTCAGTTTCTGTCTGGCGCTGCTACCCACGCTCGCGGTCGCGCAGGGGCTCGACAAGTACATCGAGCTGTTGCGCTCCGATCTTCGCACCCAGAAGGTCGAACTGCTGACGGACGCGCTCGAGCTCACCGACGCGCAGGGCCCGAAGTTCTGGCCGATCCAGCGCGAGTACCAGGTCGAACTCGACAAGCTGCAGGACGCGCGCATCGTGATGATCAAGGACTACGCCCAGAGCTACGAGAAGATGGACGCCACGAAGGCCACTTCGCTCATGAACCAGGCCTTCAAGTTCCAGGAACAGCGCATCGCCCTGATCAAGAAGTACGCGGGCAAGGTGTCCAAGGCAGTGTCGCCGACGGTGGCGGCCCGATTCGGGCACACCGAGATGTTCCTGCAGTCAATCGCCGACGTGCAGATCCAGGGAGAGATCCCGCTCGTCCCCTGACGACCAGCGATCGTCGGCTTCTCACGGCCGGGCGCACCCGAGAGGCGCGCCCGGCCGTTCCATGACGCCCGGGGACGCCCGTGCCGCGGCGCGGGGGCCCGTCCGTGATCTCGGGGAAACGGCAGGGACTTAGTTCTCGAAGCCGGGATTCCGGACCACGATCTGCACCTTCGGGAGATCTCCCTCTTCGGTGGCCACCAGGCGCACGTCGTCGAGCCACACCCGGCCGGACGTCATCAGGGAGACCCCGATCAGCACTCTCACGGCGGCCGCTGGAACGACGCCGCTGACCTCGGAGAGCCGCCAGTCCTGCGTGCCGACGATGGGGCCGCTGTCGGGTCTCGTCATGCCGATGACGCGGCCCTGAGCGTCTTCGGCGCCGATCCAGAGGAAGACGCCGCGCTCGACGTTCTCCGTCCGCACCATCGCCGACAGCGTGACCCGGCGTCCGCTCAGCCCCTCGGCGCCGAGTCGCTGCGTGTACCCTGCGAAGCCCCGGGAGGTGGCGACCGGCACGCACGTGATCCGCGCGCTCGCCCTGCCCCGGGCGGTAATGCTGTCGTCGCGCGCGTAGCGGCACCGCAGGGTGTCGACCGGGGTCTTGCCCCACCCCGCGGGGGGCTGGTCCACCCGGAAGATCTCCTCCCAGGTCGCGTCCACCTGGATCGACCCGCCCGCCGCGCGCCAGCCGTCGTAGCCCCCCACGAGCACGGCGACATGCGGCGCACCGGCCTGGAGCAGGATGCGCGCGGCGTCGAGAGCCACTTCCTCCGCGGGACAGGTGCAGTAGAACACCAGCCGCCGGTCGCGGGGCAATTCCGCCTGACGGTCGGCCAGTCGATCGAAGGGGATGTGCACGTCACCCCGGATGTGGCCGAGCGCGCGCTGACCCGCGGGCCGCACGTCGACGACCAGGATGTCGCCGCGGTTCGCGGCGAGCATCGCGTGCGGCACGCTCATGCGCGCGACCGGCAGCGTGTCGGGTCGCTGCGGTGACGCGTGGGCCGGGGTGGTCACGGCGGCGGGCGCGGCGCCCGCGGCGGCAGCTCCCAGGAGCACGGAGGCAAGGAGCGCACCCGCCACCCGGCCCGACCTCCTGCCAGGCCGGCGGGGGCCGGAAACAGGCGCAGCGGGGAGCGTCCCGGCCGACCTCTGCACACGCGGGGCACGAGTCTGAAGAAGGAATCGCATGCCCGGCATTATTGGACCGCGGATTCGAGATTGCAAGGAATCGCATCCGGGGCCCGCGGGCCGCAGGACTCGGGCGCAGCGCCCGCCCCCAAGGTCGCCGCGCCCCCCCCCGCAGGCTGCCGACGCGGTGACGGTCGGCCCCGGATGTACTAGAGTCGCGCCGTCACGTTCCGAGGGTCCCGCCGCGAACCAGGAGGTTGTCATGCGTGTGAAACCCAACCCGTGGACGCCGTGGCTGTTCGCGTCCTTCTCCCTCTGCTTTGCGCTCCCCGCCGCGGCGGACATCACCGTGATGACTCGATTCACGCTCGCGAATGGCGACACGCTGACCCGCCCGACCTACTACTCGAGCCGGCGCGTCCGGCTGACGGGGGTTGACGGCAAGGAGTTCATGTACGACAGCAAGGCCGGCAGGCTCACCATTCTCGACCACTCGAAGAAGATCTACTGGACGGGCCCTCTCGCCCAGGCCGACAGCATCGCCGACCGCATGCTGAACGCGGGGCGCAAGCAGTTGGCGGCCGCCGCCGCCGAGGACCAGGAAGCGTGGATGGCGAAGGTCCAGAGCTTCAACGACTCGATCCGGGTGACGAAGACCGAGAACACCAGGAAGATCGCGGGCTATCCGACCACCCAGTGGCTGTTCTCCGTCGGCTCCTACATCCAGCACGAGCGCTGGGTGGCGCGCAGCCTGCAGGTCACCAACTACGGCCCGGAGCTCGAGAAGGCGATCATGGCCTCGCTCCGGGATCCGGTCGGCCGCGCGCTCATGAGGATGCTCATCGGCCTGAGGGAGGGGGACGGTCTGCCGCTCGCGTCGAAGACGACGTTCCAGACGTTCACGCAGTCGGGCAGCTTCGGCTTCGAGGCCGTGCGGGTCATCGGCGAGTCCATCCCCGCTTCCGCGTGGGAGGTCCCGAAGGACTACGTGCGCATCGAACTCTAGCAGCTCCCGGGACTACGGGGTCGGCCGCGGCGTTCACCGGGCGGTGGCCGGCCCCGCTCCCCTGCCCGCTAGCGTGCGCGCCGGCTACCGCTCGCCGGTGTACTGCACCAGGCCGCTGGGCGCGGAACCACTCTCGGTCTGGACCGACCAGTGCGTGCCCATCCGGTAGCGCACGCGGATGGTGGTCGCGGATTCGAACAGGCCGATGCCGTAGCTCACGTAAAGCTTCGGCGACAGGTAGGCCCCGAGGAACAGGGACGCCTCCTGCAGCGAACCTTCCTTGGACTCGACGCTCGCGTCCTGGATCCCGAGCTTGTCGGCGACGCCGCGTGCGAGCTGGTCGGTGCCCTGCACGCTGAGCTGGGACGCCGTCTGGATGGCCGCCGCCCCGCTGCCGCTGGACTCGCTGAGCGGCTTGCCGAACATGATGTAGGAGAGCGCGTCGTTCTGGGACATGGCCGGGGTCGAGAACAGCGTGAGCACGGGCGATTGCGCGGTGCCCGTGACCTGGAACCCGGCGACCGTCCCGTCGGACGCCGTGCGCGAGACGCGCAGGTCGAGCCCGGGATTCGAGATGGCGCCGCCGCCAAAGATCAGCCGGCCCCGTTCGATCTGCAGGTCCTGCCCGTAGGCGCGGTAGATCCCCTCACGGACCTTGAGTTCCCCCGTGGCTCGCGTGCCCTGTCCCGGCTCATCCATGGCGAGAATGCTGCCCTCGGGCTTGCCACGGAATCCGGGCACCCTGACCTCCACGTCGTCGCCGATCACGATCCGCACGCGGGAGTGGACTTTCGGTCCCGCCCGGCTCGAATCCTCCTCCTGGCCCACGATCACGACGTCCGACGACGGCGGAACCGGGAGCTGGACCAGCCGGTCGAGCGTCACCAGCCGGGCGAAGGGGACGTCGAGCTGGCCGGTCACGTCGACGCGGGAGCGCTCGAGCTTCACCTGGAGGTCCGGGGAGACGCGGACGCTGGCCTCGCGGGTGTCCGCCGCGGTGAAGTCCGCGCCCTTCACCCCGAACGAGACCACGGGCCAGCCCATGCGCGCCATCTCGGCCGCGCCGGTGATCGCCACGCTGCCCTTGCCGGAGCGGACGGACCCCTGCAGCGCGATCCGGCGTCCGGGCTCGCAGAGGACGGCCAGGTCGACGTCCTGCAGAGCGACGCCCAACTCCGGGATCGAGGCGCTGCCCGCCCGCAGGCGGATCTCGCCCTTCGCCTCGGGCCGGCTCAGCGTGCCCGCCAGTTCGAGGTCCGCGCTCAGTTCGCCGTGAGTCTGATCGAGGCCGGGCACGTAGGCGGCGAGCACGGTCAGGTCGGACACGTGGGAGCGGATGCGACCCTCGATCGGCTGGCTCGCCGTGTCGGGCCGCAGCGCATTGAACCCCGGGAGCGCGACCTGCGCGTCGAGGTGGTCGCCGCCCTCCCACTGGACGTCCAGCGCGCCGCGGGCCCCGTGCGCGTCCGAGTCGGCGGTCAGCCGGCCCTCACCCAGGTGGACCGTGTCCTGCTGGGCGGGCGTGATGGAGTAGATGATCTGCGAAGGGGTCTGCGTGAGCCGCACGCTGGCGGTGAGCGGGCCCTCGGGCCGCTCCGCGCTGGCGTCGAGCGAGCCGCCGAACGTGCCCTTCAGGTGCGCACCCGCCGGAAGCCAGCGATCGAGCAGACCCATGGGCAGGGCGGCCAGCGTCGCCCGCGCGTGGAACGCCCCCCCGGCGGCCCAGTCGGCCGCGCCGCCGACGCTGGCGGCTCCCGACCCGACGCGGAAGCTGTCGATCCGCGCCTCCCGGGCCGAGGCCGCCACCGCCACGGGGGCTTCGAGGCGCCAGGCGCCCGTGCCGTGGGTGCGGAGCTCGGCCTGCTCGAGGCTGCCGAGCCAGCTCTGGTGCGCCAGGCCGCCGCTCGCGGTGATCGAGAGCGTGTCGCCCGCCGCGCGGGCCCATGCCGACAGCGTGTGGCGGTTCGTGCTGCCCGCGACGCGCAGCGTCAGGGTGTCGAGCGAGAGGCCTCCGAGCCGCGCCTGCCGGGCGTCGAGGTCGAGGCGCAGCATGTCGCCCTCGCGCAGCCCGGCGTCCACCGCGACGGCGAGCGCGACGGCCTCGAGCTGCCCCACCGCCAGCGAGTCGCCGCGCGCGTCGAGCCGGACGTGCGGCTCGTCACGCGGGCCCGTGAGCCTCAGGTCGGCGCGCACCGCGCCCGATGCCCCGTCGAGGAACGGGCCCAGGCTCGGCGCCGCGAACGAGGCGTCGAGGTCCCAGTTCGGTCCGGCCGTGCCGTCGGCGGACACGCGAGCCTCGCCCCACGAGAGACGCAGATCGCGTGCGCTCCACGAGCGCCCGGTCGCCGAGAGATCCCCGTGGCCGGTGATCGGGAGTCCCCTGAGTGTTCCTTCCAGCCGGGTGATGCGGGCCTCGATCTCGGGAGCGGTGTCGCGCACTTCGCCCTCGGTCTCCAGTTCGAGCGCCAGCCGCCCGGGCCAATCCGGCCATTGCCGTGCCGGGTCGAGGCTGTCACCCCGCAACGTCGCCGCCCAGCGCAGGCGCGGCTTCCAGGCGACCGTGCCGCTGCCGAGCACGGCGCCTCCGGACAGCCATCCCTGGAGACTCGCGACCTCCAGGTGCGCGGTGTCGCCGGTCGCCTCCACCTGCCAGCGGCCCAGGTCCGCGCCCGGGATCGCGAACGCTCCGTCGAGACTCAGCGAGTAGCGCGCCGTCGTGCCGGCGAAGCGCAGGCGGCCCCGGTCGCTGCTCAGCAGGGTGTCGCCACGCAGCGGCCACACGAGGCCCTGCCAGTCGACGACGAGATCGGCCCGCGGCCCGCGGCCCAGGCCGGTGATCAGGCCGCGCACGTTGGCGCGCTCCGCCCGGCCGGGAACGGTGACGAGCAGTCGGTCCACGCGCAGGGAGTCTCCGATGCGCGCGAGCGCCCCGGTCGCGTCCACCGCGCCGAAGGGGCTCGAGCGCATCGACAGCTGCCCGCGCGCCTGGAAGCGCCCGGCCGTGCCGCGCGCTGCGATCCATCCACTCAGCCGCATCCTCGGGGCGCCGGCGACCAGGCCGCGCGGGTCGAGGCGGGAAAACTCGAGCCGCCCATCCACGCGCGGATCGCTCAGCAACTGGCTCAGCTCCGCGTCGGCGCTCGCCACGCAGGGCGCATCGACGCGCATCGACACGCGGGCCCGCTCGACGGATCCCGCGACCCGGCCACGGCCGCGGAACTCCGGCCGCCCGGGCAGGCGGAGCACCCCGCCCAGCTCCACGTCCAGCGGGTACTCGCGGCGCGGCCGGATCTGGCCGTGGGCCTCCAGGTCGAAGAGCGGGCTCCGGGCCCGAAGCGAGGAGACACGCACCAGTTCGCCGCGAGAGTCCCCCGCCGCCCGCATCTCGTCGAGCGCGAACGCGCCACTGTCTCCGCGGGGCACGTAGCGGAAGTCGCGCACGCGCAACTCGCCGACGCGCAGGGCGAGCGGAAGGCGGAGGTCCGGGAGCGCGGGCGGCGGCGTGGTCCCGGCCGGCGCCGACGGCGCGAGCTGGCGCACCCGCACGCCGTCGGCATGCAGGGTGCGGACCACGAGCGCCCCCTGGAGCAGGTCCGACAGATCCCAGCCCGCGGCCAGGCGGTCCACGCTCACCTCCAGCGACTTCGTCCGCCAGGCGACGCCCCACAGCTCCAGCGGGCTCGCCAGCGTGCCGCGCACTTCCCGAACCGTGAGGCTGCCGGAGGGGAGCGAGCCCGACGCCCACGACAGCGCCCAGCGCGCCCCCGTCGTCGTCCCCAGTAGCAGGAACGACGCCACGGCCCCAGCGAGCGCCGCGCCGCCGATGGCCAGCCCGGCCGCGAGCAGGATGCGGCGAAGGAGAGCCGGCCTCACAGGTCCGGTCCGATCGAGAACTGCAGCTGACCGCTGTGCCCGGGGTCGTGGATGGGCCAGGCGACGTCCAGCCGCACCATCCCCACCGGCGAAGACCAGCGCACGCCGGCACCGGCGCCGTCCTCGAGCGGGTCCCCGAAGCTCTCGAGCGCGTTGCCGATGTCGTAGAACACCGCGATCCCCCACCCGCCGAACAGGCGATGCTCGTAGTCCATGGAGCCGAAGAGCAGCTTGCTGCCGCCCACCGGCTCTCCGTTGGCGTCGCGCGGCCCCAGCTCCTCATAGCCGTAGGCGCGCACGCTCTGCGCGCCTCCCGCGAAGTAGCGCATGTTGGGCGGGAGCATGTGGAAGTCGTCGGACCGCGTGGTCCCCGCTTCCGCGCGCACGATCACGCGGCCGCGGGCGCCGACCGTCGTGATCCATTTCGACTGGACGTTGAGCTGGCCGAACGTGACGTCCGAGGCCACCTGGTCGCTCGCGGCGCGCAGCAGGAACACCAGGCGGTATCCCTCGCGCGGCCGGATGCGGTCGTCACTCCGCACGCGCGTCCACGACAGCTCGGGGAAGAGCAGGTCGGGCCTGCCCTCGTCCGCACCCACGGTGAACTGCTGGCGCTGGAAGAACAATCCGAACGACTCCTGCCAGCCGCCGCGGGAACGCGCGAGGCCCACGCCGATCGAGCCGCCGCGGCTCCGCTGCGCCTCGGTCTCCTCTTCTTCCAGCGCGACCGAATAGGTGAGCAGTTGCTTCCGCCCGAACGCCCGGGGCACCTGGTACTGGGCGCCCACGGTGCTGCGGCGCTCCGCGGCCAGCACGCTGACCGTGGCCCGGTGTCCCTTCATGTTCAGCCGCCGCAGCTCCAGCGTCGCCTCGGCCTGGAAGCCGGTCTCCGTGCCGTAGCCGCCTCCCAGCGTGTAGCGCAGTCTCCGGGCCGGCTCCAGCCGCACGTCGATCGGGACCGCCAGGTCCTCCGCCAGGTCGCGGCGCGGCTCCACCTCCACCCGCGAGAAGTACGGGCTCGCGCCCAGCGCGCTCTGCATGGCGAGCAGGCTGTCGACGTCGAAGGGCTCGCCGGTCTCGAACGGCACGTAACTGTTCACGAACGCGGCGTCGAGCACCGACTGCTGGAAGCGCACCGGGCCGAAGTAGTAGCGCTGCCCGGTCTCGAGAAGCACATCGATGCGCGCGGTGTAGGACTCCAGGTCCACGGCGATGCGGCCCGTGACGAACGCGGCATCCAGGTAGCCGTTCTGCGCTGCGGTCTGGCTCAGTGCCGCTTTGAGCGCCTCGTAGGGCGTGTGCTCCAGCCGGCCGCCGGGCTTGAGCGGGAAGTCGCGCACGACACTGCGAAATCCCGGCAACTCCGCCCCGGGGCCGGTCACCCGCACCTCCACGCCCGAGAGCAGGAGCGGCGGGCCGGGTTCCACGACGAAGCGCGCCTTCCACGGATCGCCCCGGGTGACCAGTTGGTCGTGGATGACCGGGCGGTAATAGCCGAACGGCTGCAGCGCCAGCTCGATCTCCCGCCGCGCCCTCCCGGCCAGGCGCCGGGCTTCGCCCTCGCTCAGGCGGCCCTCATTGGCCGCGCGCGCGAGCATCATCGAGCCCAGCACGTTGCGCTTCATCTCGGCGGCGAGCCCGTCCACGGAGACCTCCACCTTCACGCCGTCCGCTGCGCGGACCGGAGCCGCGGCCAGGAGGCAGATCAGGACCACGGCCGCGTCGCGGAAGCGCGCTGGCAGGCGGGGAACCTTCGTGGAGAGGCGCAATGACGTCGGCCTCAGCCGGGAGCCGGGTCAGGAAGGGGGCGGGGTCCGCGCCTCGCGATGGGCGCGGCCGCCGGCAGGACCGGACGCGCCGGGAGCCGTGGAGCGCTGCGTTGCGCGCCGACGTGGACCATGCCCACCTGGAGAACCTCCCGAAAACGCATCTGCCGTGGCTCCCGGATCCGGGAGCCACGGCAGAGCATCCTCCCAACCCCTGCTACTTCTTGCCGCTCTTGCCGACGACCTTGGACGTCCCGAGGCTGTAGACGAGTTGCTGGACGAACGGCTTGATCTCGCCCCCCGGATTGCCCGTCTGCTCGAGCCAGCTCTCGGAGAGCGCCGACCAGACGAGCTTCACGTCCGCCACGCGGTACAGATTGGTCTCGATGTTGACGACCTGGTTCTGGACGGTGTAGCCCGGCGACGTCGTGTATGAGTAGCCCGTCGAGTAGTAGCCGTACCAGTTGCCATAGTAGGGGGACGGGGCTGCGTACGTCGTCGTCGGCGGGTAATAGGTCTCGACCGTCTGCTTGTCCACCACCCGCGAGATGAAGACACCGTCGCACCCGTTCTCCCGGATGGCGCCGACGACCCGTGCGCTGTCGAGCGGTCCGTCGCCGACCAGCGAGTAGCTGGCCACCGCCTCGACACCCTGATCCTTGAGAGCTGCAATGAAGGTATCCTCGAACACGCGGCGGATGGTCGGGTTCTGTGCGACCGCGATGACCATGAGCTTCTTGAGCGAGTTCGGCTGCAGGCCGGGCTCGGTCCAGACACTGGTGAGCTTCGTGGAGGCGGTGCATCCCGCCAGGGCCAAGAGGCCGAGAGCGGCGAGGCCGGCCAGGACCAGGGTCATGCGTCTCATGTGCGAGGTTCCTTTCCGCATATCAGGAAGGTGGCGATCGACGCGAGAACCCGCCCGTCTGGATGACCGCGATCGCAGGGACCGTCCAGACGGGTAACTCGAAGGTCGCAAACCTATAACTGACAAGAGCGGGCTGTCAAGACGGCAGCGCGGCCCGAGCGCCGGCCGTGGAGCCACGGGTCAAAGGCGGGGGCACTGGCGCGCCACCGGGAGGGACCCTGGCAGCGGTCTCAGACGATTGCCGCTGCTCGCTTGCTGTTCTTGTCCGCTGCCGGAGAGCTCGACAACTTGGCAAATGGCATCGCATTCGCCTCTTCTGCCGGCCGGATTCGTCAGGTGCAGGGACCTGGAGACCGGATGAAGTCGATTCGAACCGGATGGATCGCTCTTGCACTCTACTGGGTGCCGTCTGCTCTTCAAACGAAGGCCAGCACTCCCTCGCGACAACAGGTCCTGTGCTACACTGCCGCACGGATTGAACCCGACTGGCCACACGTCGGGAGGCAGCCCAGTTGAAATGGACACAGGAAAGGAGGCACTGGAGTGCCAGCGAAACGCACGATGCCGAGTCTCGCGCTCCTCCTCGTGGCCTGCGGTCTGGCGTCGGCCGTGGCGCTGGCCGGATGCTCGCGGACGCAGAAGCAGGCGGCCCCCGCGGCCGTCGCCAGCACGCCGTTGCCCACCGATCCGGACACGGTGGTCGTGAGGATGGGCGAGTACCTGAAGACGATCAAGGCCTTCACGCTCAGCCCGGAGATCTCCTGGGACGAAGTGCTCCCGTCCGGCCCGAAGATCCAGTACGTCGGGAGCGCGGTCATAACCGTGCGCCGTCCGGATCGACTGCGCGCGGACATCTCGAGTGACGACGGCGAACGGTCGATCTTCTACGACGGGAAGGCCCTCTCCGTGCACGGCAAGATCCTCAACGTCTACGCCACCGTGGACGCACCGCCCACGCTCGACGCGATGTTCAACACGGTGCTCAACGAGTACGACCTCGGGCTGCCACTGGTGGACATCCTCTACCAGAGCGTGCACGGGACCCTGCTCGACGGCGTCAAGGAAGGGATGGTCGTGGGCCGCAGCCGCGTGCGTGGCGTGTTGTGCGACCACGTCGCATTCCACCAGGACGACGTGGACTGGCAGTTGTGGGTCGAGGCCAGTTCCACGCCTCTCCCCCGCAGGATCGTCATCACGACGCTCGGCGAGCCGGGCCTGCCGCAGTACCAGGCCGATCTGAACTGGGACCTTTCGCCCAGGATCGACGAATCGATGTTCGCCTTCGCGCCGCCGAAGGACGCCGCGCGCATCAAGCTCGCGACTCTCCGTGCAGAGGCGGCGCCGCAGGCCAGGACGGACAGCCAGGAATAGGAAAGGAGAGCGGCATGAATCGGACCCATTTCGGCAGAATCGGCGCCTGGGAACTCGTTGCCATTCTCGGGCTCGTGGTGGCGCTCGTCGCCGAGCCCGCGGCGTTCGCGGGTGGACGTGGCGGCGGTGGTGGCGGCGGCGGTGGTGGCGGCGGTGGGACGCGCAGTTCGGTCAGCGGGGGCGGCAGCACCAACAAGAGCGCGAGTGCCAACAAGGGCACGAGCGCCAACCAGAGCTCCAACGTCAACAAGAACACCAACGCCAGCAAGAACACCAACGTCAACCAGAACAACAACGCGAACATCAACCACAACACCAACGCGAACATCAACCACAACACCAACGTGAACGTCAACCACAACACCAACGTGTACGTCAACACCGGCTACGGCTATCACGGCCATCCGCCCGTCTACTACGCCCCCCCTCCCATCTATCACCCGGTCGCGGCGGTCATCGTGATCGGAGCGGTGGTCAGCTCGCTTCCGCCAAGCGGCTGCACGAGCGTGGTCGTGAACGGGCTCACCTACCAGAACTGCGGCGGGACGTACTACCAGCCCCAGTACCAGGGATCGCAGGTGACCTACGTGGTGGTGACGGCGCCCTAGGCGCCGCGCCGCGCGATCCACGGCCGCACGCGGGCGCCTCCCGG
>Ga0315276_10003506_pt1 | contig 14387 bp, 17 predicted proteins | sample YL17G05_0_MG_FD_204542 | JGI IMG/M metagenome (GOLD analysis project Ga0315276, IMG submission 204542) | Sediment microbial communities from Yellowstone Lake, YNP, Wyoming, USA - YL17G05_0 | ecosystem: Environmental > Aquatic > Freshwater > Lake > Sediment | place: USA: Wyoming | collected...
AGGAATCAGAATAAGAGAAGTGCATTTAGAAGAAGACCCCGCAGCATGGAATCCAGAAACAGGATGCGTAGATTACAACAGAAGCGGTCTCCCGCTAGTTGAAATAGTTACCGAGCCAGATTTCACAAATTCAGAGCAAGTAGTAAGCTGGCTTCAAAACCTAGTCCTCGCACTTTCATACATCAAAGCATTAGATAAAAATGCCGGAATAAAAGCAGACACAAATGTTTCTTTATATGGGGAAAGAATAGAAGTAAAAAATGTAAACTCAATAGAAGCAATAAAAGAAACAATAGAGTATGAAGCAAAAAGACAGGAAACTGAAAAACCTCTAAAAAAAGAAACAAGAAGATGGGATGATAAGAAGAAAATAACAACAAAAATGCGTGAAAAAGAAGACGCAGCCGAGTATAGATTTATTCCCGAGCCGGATTTGCCAATAGTTAAAATAAATAAGAATAGAATACAGGAAATAAAATCAAACCTTCCAGAAACTCCAAAAGAAAAGCTGGAAAAACTTATAAAGAAACATAAAGTAGACAAAAAATCAGCAGAAATACTTCACAAGAATTTTGAGCTGGCTGAATTCTTTGAGCAAGTGGCAGAAAAAATAGATTCAAAATTCGCCCTCCCATGGGTAACAGTTGAATTACTAAGAGTTTTAAATTACAATAAGAAAAGATTGGAAGAAGTTGAAATTAAAGTTGAGCATTTCGTCCATCTTCTCAGTTTAGTAATCCAAAATAAAATCACAGAATTAAAAGCAAAACAGATTCTCAATCAGTTCATTCCTAAATCATTCCAAGTTTCTCTGGACAAATCAGAAGAAAAAATCACAGACAAAAAACAGCTTGAGAAGCTTGCAGAAGAAGCAATCAAAAAAAATCCAAAAGCTGCAAGTGATTACAAATCAGGAAATCAACAATCAATTAACTTCCTCATGGGAGAAATTATGAAATCAAGTAATAAACGCGCAGATTTCAAGCTGGCTTTGGAAGTTCTGAAACAGAAATTAAAATAGTATATCTTGTAAAGTATAAATGATTATAAGGGAGTAGTTATTAACTAATATATACAAAAATGCTGAATCATTTACAAATTGGGCTAAAATTAGCAATGGACATAATAGGCATACCTGTCCATCTTAACAATTATCGGGAGATATGTGATGCAGTTTATCATGCTGAGCAAATAGGGCTTTGCATAAGCCCCGCAAGAGTTGAATGGAATGAACAAAAAATGCGGGCTTGGTCCCCGCCAACTCATGAGTATGGTGGCTGTCCATCAACTGACCTTCGTGATGATGTTTATGCTATTCAGATAGAGATTCAGGGAAGTTTAGAACGCGGAGAAAAAGATGACTCATTTGGATGTAAAATTGATGAACCTTCTGCAGAAAAACTTAGGAATCTATATCAAAAAGCTCCAGAAGTATACAGACCGCAAATAATTTCGCCATTGTCATGCCCACTTGCTCTTTGATAACCCTAAAAAATCCGAAATAATTCTAAAATCCCGTATAATTATCTATAAAACCAGCATGCATGAAAATCTATAAAAGTTAATGCTAATCATTAATTCAACATTTTTGTAACAATCGTCATTTGAGTAACTTGTTTTATCAGTTGATCAGTAATTTTAGAACACAAGCTCAGCAACAACTGCAAGAATAAACACAACAGATAAAATCATAATAATCCACCAGTTTATAGGAATAGAGTATTCCGGCTTCCTATTTCCCTCCTTCTTCGCCTTTCTGTTCATTAATAAAATAAGTATCCCAGTCAATCCCCCTGAAACAATTCCTGAAATAGACAGGAGAGTAATAAAACTTGCCAATTTAAAAAAATAAACAATCAAAAACAAAATCAAAGGCAAGAAACAAGCAAACATCCATCCCCTTAACCTTCCAAGATGATAATCAAATCTAAACATATCTCTAATAGCGATAGATAAAGTAAAAAAAGCGGTAAACATTGTGACAACCGCGAGAAGAGAGAAAAATCTAGGCAAGGCAAGAGTTGCAATTTCAGGAATGCTATTTCCAAAATTTCCAACCATAATCAAAGTAAACAAGAAGTAAGCAAGCAATGGAATTAAGACTCCAAGAATTATAACTTTCTTCATTAACTTTTCTTGATGTAAAAGAATCCTTCCGACTTCGGGCATTGCCGAAAATGCCAAAAAAGAAAAAAGAATAACCCCAAAAGGCATGAAAATAAATTCCATGTTTGCATATCCTAGATTTTCGGTTTTAATCCCCGAAGAAAAAATAGCAAGAATAAGAAAAATAAAAATCCACACAAGAATCATTCCAATCTTTTCAGCTTTCTTCAGCTCGCTCAGTCCAATATAAGTAAGAAAAGACATTACAAACCAGAAAACAAGAGAAAAAACAAGAGAAAAATTCCCATTGCCAATAAAAATATAGCTTAATACTTGTCCCTCCGCAATTAAATAAGCAGCCAATGCAGAATATATCCCGAATAACATTGCAAGAAACATCAGAATTTTTCCCTTTCTTCCAAGATACTTCTCAGCATATCCTGTTAACTGATGATTTCCCTTTGTTCTCAGAGAAATTTCTCCCAAATAAAGCTTGACTGTAAGCATAAATCCCGCAACAAGAATTAAATAAGCAAGCCCCGGCAAAAACCCGGATTTAGAAATAACATACGGGATTCCAAGAAACCCCGCCCCCACGGTTGTGCCTGCAAGCACTGCCAATGCTGAGAAAAATTTAGACTTCATGTTAATCTATAATATTAATAACATCTCCTCCAATTAGCTTAGTTTTCAATAATGAGACAAATAGCTCAAGCTCAACCTCGCTTAAAACTTTATTTATCTGTAATCCTCTTAATAATTCTTCTTCAACTTTTTTTACTTTTAAAATATGAACTATATTTTTGCATCCATAATTTTCATTTAAAATCTTATTAGCAACATCTTCCCCAGACTTAATAGCATTGTAAATTCCCTCCCCAGTAAGCCCTGAAGCAAAACCTGCTGCATCCCCTACAAGAAAAATATTTTTAAATTCATATCCTTTGTAATCATAATTAATCACAGCTGACTGAAATTCACAGTTTTTAACAGGAAATTTATCCTTACACCAGCAATCCAAATGCTTTCGCAATTCCAAAAGAGGCTTATCGCAAGAAAGATGATTTCTAGAGAAATCTCTGCCAGTTCCAACAGATGCAAAATTTTTATGAGGAAATAACCAAACATAATGCCCAAAACTTAAAGGGTCAATAAAAAGCTCCATTTCCTTAAACCTCTTTTTAGGCAAATAATGAAATGCTTGAAGGAACCTCTCAGTTTTCAATCCAAGAGATTTTCTAACAATTGAGTTTGAGCCATCTGCGCCAATAAGATGCTTGAAATTTACTTTTTTGTTCCCCTTAACAATCACAGAATTATCTTTAATTTTTATAACTTCTGTATTTAATGTTATTTCAGCGCCAGCCTTCTTGGTATTTCCAGCCATCCATCTTCCTAAATCGATGCGTTTAATAGTCGCTAAGAAGGGCTTGTCAGATTTAATCTCGGACTTCTGGAGTTTTGTCCTTATAGTTAGTTTCTTGAATTTTCTCTGAATTATGCTATCTGGAATACCCAAATCTAAATCCTTAAGAGTCAATCCCCCCGCGCACACCTTTGGCCCAATAATCTTATTCTTTTCTAAAACAAGAACACTTTTCCCGCTTTGAGCCAAAACTTCAGCGCATCTTAGTCCGCCCGGCCCAGCTCCAACAATTATAACATCATAATTATTTTTCACCATCTTTTTAAAAATGGGCCCAAGAGGATTTGAACCCCTGTTTCTCGGTCCGAGGCCGAGCGCTCTATCCAGGCTGAGCTATGAGCCCCCATACTAATGATAATCTCATATTTTTAAATCTGCTCTATATCTCAAATTCATAATACACATTATTCTCAGGACTTTGCGCTAAATTAAATATCCATATTTCTGCAAAATCCTGCAATAACCATATATCTAAATTTCATAAACTTCTTAAACTAGCTAAATTTCCTTAAATTATGAAACCCAGAATAGAATCAAAATCAATAAAAATCCTGGCAGTTTTGATAGTAATCTTGATAATCAGCCAGGGACTCACAGTTTATTTCCTGATAATAAAAACAGAACAGTCGCTTAACGCAGTAAAAAATTTAGAAGCAAGCCTAAGCTCAAAAATTGAATCAGACAAGCTTGAAACCCAAAGCCAAATAAATGAGCTCACTAATTCCCTGAATTCAATAACTCTCTCTCAATCAGACATGCAAAAACAAGTCTCAGAAATCAAAGCAACCACCTCAAGCGACTTCTCAGGAATAATTGAACAAAACATAAGGGGAGTAGTCACAATCCAGACTAATTCAGCCCAAGGCACCGGATTTCTAATTACCGATGACGGATATATCCTTACAAATGCCCATGTTCTCTCCGGAGCAAAATATGCAAACATTTACACATACAACTCAGAAAAATATTCAGCTAGTTTAATCGGCTATGATTCAACTTTAGACGTTGCGCTATTAAAAATTTCAGGAAATTTTGACAAACTAACTCTCGGAGATTCAGATTCAGTAAAGCTAGGTGAAAAAGTAATTGCAATAGGCAATCCATTAGGATTAAGCTTCTCAACTTCAGAAGGAATAATATCAGCAAGGGACAGAATAGGAAGCAATAACTTGCCATACTACTTTCAGACAGATGCATCATTAAATCCTGGAAATTCCGGAGGCCCTTTAATTAACACCCAGGGAGAAGTAATAGGAATAAACAATTTCAAGATTTCAGGCGGGGAAAGTCTCGGCTTTGCTCTAGAGATAAATTATGCACGAGAAACTATAAACCAGATTTCATTGAAGCAATTGAATGAAACAATTATTTAAGATAAATAATCCTTGCTACATCCTCTCCAAGGCTCTTATTCTATTATCAATGCTCGGATGAGTGCTCCATATAGAATCTCTTTCTTTCTTATCAGGAGCAGATATGAACAAACTCGAAATCACCTTGCTCGGATTTCTCATCGGCTTGTCATTCTTAATCTTTTTCAGAGCATTTGTTAATCCAGGAGGGTATCTTGTAAATTTAACTCCTGAAGCATCAGCAGCATATTCTCGTTTTCTCGAAATAGCCAATTGAACAAGCTGGACAAGAATCGGGGCAAGTATAGCAAGAACTACTCCAATAATCACAAAAACAGCATTTCCCTTCCCTTCTCTGTCATTACCTCTGAACCACAAACTTCTTAAAAATATCTCAGAAATTATCGCAATCATCCCCACAAGAACAGCAACTAAAGTCATAAATCTTATATCATAATTAGCCACATGACTTAATTCATGAGCCAAAACACCCTCCAATTCCTGCTTATTTAACTTTTCAAGTGCCCCGCTAGTCACGCATATAACTGCATTCCTTGGATCTCTTCCAGAAGCAAACGCATTTATTTGCGGATTATTCATAACATAAAGCTTAGGCATAGGCAATCCAGAAGCAAGAGTCAACCCCTCAACAGAATCATAATACTGTCTATAATCAGCTCGTGAAGCAGGAACAGCATTAACACTCGCCAGTGCAATCTTATCAGAAGAGTAAAATCCTATTAAAACATAAGCCAAAGAAATAACAATCGCGATAATAGAAATAAAAAAAACATCTGCCCCGATTGCCAGCCCAATAACATAAATCAATCCGATAAGAACAAGCATAACTATTGCAATCAGCAGAACAGAATAAACCTTGTTCTTTCTTATCTCTTCATAAAATGATATGTGTCCTTCTTTATTAGGCATTTTAATCAGCAATCAGAACTCAACCTTAGGCACTTCTCGTGCAGCTGCTGGAATCTGCAGGAACTCTTTCTGCGTTTTTCCGAACATGCCCGCAAAGATATTTCCAGGGAAGGTCTGAACAGAGTTGTTGTAATCCAGGATTGAATCGTTGTAAAACTGCCTTGAGTATGCAACCTTGTCTTCAATGGCTGAAAGCTCCTGCTGTAGCTGCAAAAAGTTTTCATTTGCTTTCAGGTTAGGATAGTTTTCAGCGATTGCAAATATTTTTCCTAAAACCGCCTGCAGCTTATCTCCTGCTTTTACTCTCGCAGGCAAATTTCCAGCGCCAACCAAAGCCTTTCTAGCATTTGTAACTTCAGTTATAACCCCCCTCTCATGCTTCATATACCCTTTTACAGCATTAACTAAATTAGGCACAAGATCCGCCCTCTTCTTCAATTGAACATCAATCTGCGCAAGAGAATTATCAATCCTGTTTCCAAGCAGTACAAATTTATTGAAATAATAGACAATAGCTAGAACTACAACTAATACTAATGCAAACACAAGCCACAACAATATTGACAGAGCCATAAATCCTAAGAGAAATTTAAGTTTATAAACTTTCCGAACGTTAAAACCCCTAAGTTCAGAAATAGAAGAATAGCATGTCAATAAGTTAATTTTAAATATCATGCTAAACTATGAAAAACATGGAAAAAAGAAAGAACATCGGTCTAAATGAGTTGAAACCAAAAATCACAGAAATACTCAAGAGAAATGGCATAAAAAAGGCAGGAATATTTGGAAGTTTCACAAGAGGCGAGCAGAAAAAAGGAAGTGACATTGACATACTTATTGAGTTCAAGGGAAGTTTGCTAAAATTAATAAGAATTGAGAGAGAGTTAGAAAATAAAATAAACATAAAGGTAGACTTGCTGACTTACAATGGAATCAATCCTTTATTAAAAGAAAGAATATCCAAAGAGGAGATAAAAATAATATGAAAAAGGATTTCATAATCTTTATTGAGCATATTTTGGAGAGCATAAAGAATATAGAAGATTTCATGTCAGGAGTCTCGGAAAAAGAGTTTATAAAAAATAAAGAAAAACAAAGCGCAGTTATAAGGCAAATCGAAATAATCGGAGAAGCAGTTAAAAATTTGCCAAAAGAATTCACGGAAAGACACCCCATTTTGCCTTGGAAAGATATAGCCGGAATGAGAGACAAAGTAATTCACAATTATTTTGGAATAGACATAGTTGTAGTCTTAAAGACAATTCAAGAAGATATCCCAAATCTCAAGCAAAAAATATCACAAATAAAGAAAGAATTGGACTCTTAAAATGGCAAAGGAAAAAAAGGAAGAAGGTAAAAAAGTTACGTTTAGCCACTCAAAAAAAGATAACTTTTCTGAATGGTACACAGACATAGTTCAGAAAGCCGAGCTGGGAGATTTAAGATATAATGTTAAAGGATTCTTAGTGTTTCAGCCATGGTCAGTAATGAGCATGGAAAAGATGTATAAGCACATGGAAAAAACTCTTCAGAAAAAAGGACACAAACCCTATTGGTTTCCCACTTTAATCCCCGAAAAAAATCTAAAATTAGAATCAGACCATATTGGAGGATTCACTCCATCAGTATTCTGGATAACCTCTCATGGAGACAATGAAAAAATAGAAGAAAAACTTGCCCTGCGCCCAACTTCAGAAACAGCATTCTATCAGATGTTCTCAACATGGATTAGAAGCTATAAAGATTTGCCTTTCAAAACATACCAAAGAGCAAACGTATTTAGATATGAAACAAAAGCAACGCGCCCTTTTCTAAGAAGCCGCGAATTCCACTGGATAGAAACCCACTGCGCGCAGGCAAACATGGAAGACGCAATGAAACAAGTTCATGAAGATATGAGCACAACTAAAGAAGTATTGCATGATGTTTACTGTCTGCCATTCATGTTTTTCGAACGTCCTTCCTGGGATAGATTCCCAGGAGCAGAAAGAACTTTTGCCACAGATGTCTTAAACCCTGATGGAAAAGTTGTCCAGCAGCCTTCAACTCACCTAATCAAGCAGGATTTTGCAAAAGCGTTCAATATAAAATTTAAAGATAAAGATGGAAAAGATAAATACGTATGGACAACTTGCTACGGCCCAGCAATCTCAAGAATATTTGCCTCAGTAATTTCAGTTCACGGAGATGATAAAGGATTAAAATTCCCTTGGAAAATAGCTCCAGTCCAGGTTGTTATAGTCCCAATAGGACAGGATAGTTCAGTGATAAAAGAAGCAGAAAAAATAAAGTCAGAGTTAGAAGAAAAAGATATTTCCTGTGAGATAGACACAACTGATAAAAGACCTGGAGAAAAATTCTTCTTCTGGGAAATGAAAGGAGTGCCTTTGCGAATAGACATAGGAAACAAAGATATTGAAGCAAAGAAACTCACATTCTTCAGAAGAGACAATGAAAAGAAAGAAGTAATTCCAAGAAAAGATTTGCTCAAGTATATTGAAGAAACCGGAAAAGAAATAGATAAAAATCTGACAAAACAAGCAGACCATTTATTTGACAACAGCATAGTTGATGTAAAAAATAAGGAAGAACTAAAGAAAGCAATCGAGTCAGGAAAAATAGCTCGCGCTGGCTTTTGCTCAGTAAACAAAGCAGGGGAAAAATGCGCAGAAACCATCGAAAAAGAAATTTCAGCAAGCGTAAGAGGAACAAAACTTGAAAAAGAAACTCCAAAAGGAAAAACCGAGAAATGCGTAATCTGCAACAAAAAAGCTGATTCTGTAGTTTACATTGCGAGAAGCTATTGACTAAAATTTCTCAGCAAGCAAAAAAATCTAATAAAATAATTTCGCAGTCTATAAAAGTTAACATCAATCATTAATTTGGATTATCTTTAGAAAGTTTTAGCATTTAATGGTTTTTTATCAATTAATTTAAAATTAATTCCCAGCCCGTTTTCTTCTTCTAATCAAAAATCTAGCCAAATAGAACGCAATCAAAAGAAGTAGAACAGCAAGAACCAAATCATTCACCGCGCTCAAAAGATTTCCGAATACCTCTCCAACCATAAACCCTATTAATGGATATACAATTGCAAATAAAAGCTCTCCAAAAACTACTGCAATAATAAACTTCTTCCTGTTATATTTCTCCAGTCCGCTTACATAGCTCATAACCTGGCAGAGGCTTATCAATGCAAACCGTGTTAAGAACACCATATAAAATCCATATTGATTCAATAATCTTCTCGTCTTTTTTTCATTGCTCTCAAAAAAAGAAAAAGTAACAAGTTTGCTTCTAAGCCTCCCAGATAATTTTCTTGCAAGTTCATAAGCAAGAATATCCCCAATAACAGCAGCAGCAAAAGAAATAAAAATGACTATAATCAACCCAGAAATCCCGGTAGCGAGAGAGCCCTCCGCAATCATCTCAATAGTTCCTCCTGGCAATCCAAGAGAGCCAATTAATATCCAGAAGAATAAAACAATTAATCCTCCAATACTCAAATCAGCTGGAAAATAAGTCATTTCAAATTAGGCAAAATTGTTAAGTTTAATTATTGAATCATGACATTGTTTTTCCATATTATTTTGCCCAATATTTCAGCCAAAGGATATCATTTTCCAGCCAGAGTGTTTAGCCTTTCAACCAACTCTGTGCAATTTTCACGGTATTCTTTGCAAAATCTATCAAGAGCAGTATTCCTGTTCATTGAAGCATTGACCCTCATAACGCCGAAAATCTCGCTCATTGGAATATTAAACCCCCTTGAAATCATCCTCGGGCTCATCCAAGATTCTATTTTTTGATTTGGATTTTTAAAATAGTTATGATGACTTTTCCAAACAGAGTAATGAACATATGCCCTGTATGAAAGCAAAAAAACTAGAAAAATTATTAACAAGATTACAACAAGGATTGTATAAACATTCTTCTTCCTATTCTTTTTCATAACTGTTATAGTAATTCAAAGATTATAAACATTCTGAAATAGAGATAAGCCTCCAACCTATCTAAAACCAATTAAACAATTTCACAATTCAAAAAGTTAAGTTTAACATTAATTTCCAAAAACCAAAACATTTAAATATCCTGATGTATCATTTGATACATCAAAAAATGGAACTTTTAACAAAAAATAAAGATTGTATCATAAGTCGTGCCCCTAGGTTAGACACAGTGCTGATGGTAGAAGAGTTCATAGAGAAGAATAGTGAAAAGTACAACCAGATAGAACTTTTCAGAAGCCTTCCAAAAAAAATGATGTGGAGAACATTCAAAATAATTTTAGCCTACTTAGAAAAAAATAACAAGATTATAATCAATAAAGATGGGACTATCACATGGATATGGAATCCTGCTCTAGTTGAAAAATATCTCAAAAGAAAGGACTTGGAAATAAAAGTAAAATGATAGCGCTAAGATACGCTGAAGAAAAAATAAAAGAAGATATAGAAAAACTTGAAAAAAGAGATCCCGAGATTTACAGGCATATAAACAATGCATTTGCAAACATCCAAGAAGACCCTGTCTGCGGAATAAAAATTCCGCAAAGATTAATTCCAAAAGAATGGACAAAAAAGTTTTCAATAAATAATCTTTATAAGTACAATCTTCCAAACGCTTGGAGACTATTTTATTCTTTGTCTGGAAACAGAGTAGAAATTATAGCAATAATCTTGGGTTGTTTTAATCACAAAGATTATGAAAGAATTTTTGGCTATTAGCTGGCAAAACTCTTCGCAACAATAATAGGAAACAATATCGTAGCGTCTCCGAAAACTTTTACTGATTCAGCATTCTTTGTTATCTTTCCCCATGAAACAGCCTCATCAGGCATTGCCCCGGCATCACTCCCATCAAATTCCTGAGAATTATTAATATAAACAGCATATTCAGTTCCGTTTCTCAGCATGTTAGCATTAAGTATCGCATGCTTCACAACTCCAGCTCCAAGAATAATAACTCCTGATTTTTTCAATCCAACTGAAGTGTTATTAAACCATGTCACATCTCCTATTATATCTACTTTAAAATCCGGATGCTTAAACTGGAAGAAATAAAGATTGTCTCCCAATGCCCCATCCATAATTGCAGGACAATAAACTTGAATCTTATTTTTCCAGCACTGATAATAAATAGATTTAGGATTGTTAATATTCTCCCCAAGTTTCCATATAATCTCGCTTGGAGTTACAACTTTATTTTCTCTATAGATTTCCTCAAGCAAAGGCTGGAAAAACTTCTCAAATTTTACATATCTCGAATTAGGAATAAATATATTTCCCGCTCTGTTTATCCCCTCTTCTCTTAATTTTCCCCCATTTGCTTCAAAACTTCCTATCTTAAAATCTCCTAAACATTTTATAATATCCTCTTCAATTCCTCCGGCAGTGGTTATAATCACGTCAACCATTTTGTTCTCAGCAAGATACCTGAAAATATCCCTCAATCCAGAAGTTACTAAATTAGAAGTATATCCAAGATAAATAAACGCCCTATCCTTTCTCATTTTCTTTATTATCTCAATAGCCTTGGAAAGATTAGTTGCCTGAAATCCCGTATTTGAAAAAGAATCAACTAATTTTTCCCAATCAACTCCGGAGTCAAAATTATATCCTACAACGCTTTCCCCAGAAACTTCCGAGCTCTCTCTAAGCACGTTTTTCCTTGCAGTTTCTTCATTTTTGTTGTCTTGGTTAGTTTTGTTAGTTTTGTCAGCCATGTTAAATCATCTTAAAATTAATTTATTGAGTTAAGAGAGATAAATCTAGTAGAATTCAGCAGTTTGGTATGTGGTCTCTTAATCCCATTTTGTCAGTAAGTTTTGCCTACTTTTTCTAAAAGTAGATAGTATATAAATCTTTATAAAATAAAAAGGATAGTAAGAACAATGTTAGACTTCAAAACAGCAAATACCATAGTAGGATACTGGGACAACACCCTGTACGCTTGGTATACGGTATATTTTCCAAAAGAAGAAAAAAGAGAAATCCAAATTAAGTTTGACAAAGAATTAGTTCCAGCATTGGATAAACTTGTCCAAAATTTATTCAACAGAGGTATCTATCCAGTATTTGATAGAACGCGGACTCCTGAAGAATTTTTCCCATTAAGTCGAGAAGAAGAACATTATCTTTTCATTAAATGGCACAGTCTTATACATGTTTGTTCAGAATCAGAAGTCATGAAAGCTTTAGAAAAAGTATTGGATGAATAAACTAACTTAATCTTACTTTATCAATTTCTCAATATTCTAAGCTTGTCCTCTACAAGCAAGAATTAGAAAAACTATTTTACGAGTTTTTCTATATTCTCTTTAAACATCAAAAATCCTCACTAATTCTCGGATTTTTGTGGATTAAAGATTCTTCTGTATAATCTTTTCAATAGAATCTTTAAATCTAGGCAAATCTTCAACATTCATCTGAGCTCCCGTAGCATCCTTGTGTCCCCCGCCGCGAGCTCCCTCAATTCCCTCAATCGCTTTCAGTGTAATTTCCTTTATTCCCTTCCCCCTTAAAGATAGATTAGCCTTAGTTCCTGAAAGATAAGCGACAACAACAAGCTTATCAGAAAATAAATATGAAAGTTCGTTTGCAATCTCAGCCGAAATGCTCAAATCTCCCCCATACTGGAAATAAACAAGTTTCCCCTTTCCAGCTGTAAGTTTAGCCTTATCAACAAGCTTCTCATATTTTGAATCTATCTGATTAAATCTCTCAAGCATAAAATTTTTCTTTGATTCCTGCAAAACGTCAGAAGGATTTGCCCTAAACATAGACTTCATCATATTCACAACATTGCTAGTTCTGTCTTTCAAAGAGAAACTTAATATCCTTGCAATCTTCCCAAGATCTGTAGAATATAACCCCTCAAAAGCAGAGGAAACTTTTCTCCAAAGTTCAGGATATTTTTTTTCAGCCTCTTCAGCAAATTCAGGCAGATATCCATCCCCAATACAACCAGCCAAAGCAAGCCACATATCCTCCTTCCTGTTTGCAACCTTATAACACCAGTAAGTAACTGGCTCAGAACTCGGCTTCTCACTCCTCATAGAATTAAAATAATACACATTTCCATTCTCATCCAAACTCGGAAATGGAACATCATGATGGTCAATCCAAACAACAGGCAATCCAAGCTCCTGTGCCTCTTTCAAGAATCCATCAGAAACAATCGGCTTATCCAAAATAAAAATGTAATCCGGCTTAAGCTCATGAATCTTCCTGGCGTACCCCGCATTCAAGTCAGGAAAACTCTTAATAGCTATTCCCTTTCCCCTGTCAATAAACCTTCTCAGTAGCAAGAACGCGCATAGCCCATCATCATCGTTATCAAAGAAGAAAAGCGGGTTTTGTGCATTTTCCAGGTGATTTCTTATTGATTTGATTTCAGCTTCACTTAACATGCTTTTTCTAGAATAAAGAGATTATTAAAATCTTTGCTTAGGGGTTAGATTTAAGATATTTTTGATATAAACCCCTAAAGACATGATTAAGTTTACAACTATTTCAACTCAATAAAAATTGCTTTTTCCCCACCCAGCAGTGTGCGCCTAACTTAACAAAAACATTTTAATTTTATAAATTATCGGTGGCCACCACTGGATAAATGGATGAATAAAAAAGAAACTATGTTCTGGATTTGTGCCTCTTCCCGAACTCCCTTGAACAACAAAATCTAAACAGCACCAAAAATTCTTTGTTTTAACACCAACTATTTCCTTTTTAAAAAGTCTCTCCAAAAATTTACTTCTTAGTTTTATTTGTTGTAAACCTCTTCTTTTTTTAAAAAATAAATTCGCTAAGTAAGTTCCATTAAATGGGGAGAAAACTGTAATAATTTTGTCTACCTTGCTTTTGTCTAAGAACTTTGTGTAATAAGAAGCAATTATTCCTCCTGCACTAAAAGATACTATCGAAACTTTTTCATTTCTCTTTAGTTTCGATTTGTCTATAAAACATTTTAATTGTTTTGCATAATCTTCTAAATTTTCTGTGAGTTTGGTATTATATGAAAAATATAAAACCTCAAATTCTCTTAATATCTTTTCTAGAACATATGCATCTCTTTTTCCTCCATTAAATCCAGAGAGAACTATTACTTTTTTCATATTGAAAAAATTAATTAATGCTTCTTTATTAAATTATCGCGCAGCATTATACATTAAATTCCCACCCTGAAAATGTTAATTCCATTTTACTTCAAATGTTGATAATCTTAAAGTCAAAGAAATTGTAGTTCACGGCGAATAAAAAAATGTTTATAGCGCTTTTCTCTTAAAAAAGAGTATTTCCTTGTCTCCGGTGCTGAATCTCTCGAGTTCATAATCGTTTAGCATGATAATGAAAGACTCTGCGCAATCACGAACAAGCTGAGCAGCCAACTTAAATCCAGAAACAATAAATATCTTCGGGGAATTAGAATTAACTTTTATGTCTGCTCGTTTTACTATTTCTGCTTTATTGCTTGTCCACTGAACAAAAAGAGTATATTTCTCTATATTCTTAAGGATATCTTCAATATCCTTTTCAAGTTTTTCAATAGAAATAAGCCCCTCTATAAGTATC
>Ga0315276_10003507_pt1 | contig 14386 bp, 9 predicted proteins | sample YL17G05_0_MG_FD_204542 | JGI IMG/M metagenome (GOLD analysis project Ga0315276, IMG submission 204542) | Sediment microbial communities from Yellowstone Lake, YNP, Wyoming, USA - YL17G05_0 | ecosystem: Environmental > Aquatic > Freshwater > Lake > Sediment | place: USA: Wyoming | collected...
GCTGCGCGGTCATTGCCTTTCTCCCATGGCGGAATGCAGGGCCGCGACGACTTCCGTGGCCGGCACCTTGCCGCGCAGGATCGACATCGCCCGGGTCAGCGCGACGCGGAAGACGCGGCCGGGATCGTCCGTGGCGGCGACGAGCGCCGCTGAGTCGATCGCCGTCCGGATTTTTTCGCGCCAGCCGGGAGGCGGCTCGCCCAGGCCCATCTCCGCCACGGCATCGGCGAGACTCCTTCCGGGCTGGGCCGCCATGGCCCGCACGATCGCCTCCCAGGCCTGCCACAGCACCGGCCGCCGGGCGCCGAGGCGGAACATCTCGGCCCAGCGCTCGAACGGAATCTCGTTCGTGTCCAGGCCCGCGCGCCTGAGGTAGACCACCTTCTCCCCGAACAGGAAGCAGGCCCGCCGGAGATCGGCGCCGGCTTCCGCGACGAGGCGGTCCACGATCGCCGCTCCTCCGCGCCGGATCAGGTAGTGGATCGTCGATTGCGGCACGCCGGCGGCGGAGTAGCGCGTCTCCCTCTGCCAGGGCCGCTCCGCGAGCCCCTCCCGGAGCCGGGCGACCCGCTGCCGGGTCACGGACGATGGCGGCGAGTCGGTGTCGGGGTACATCCGGTCCGGCCCCGGAAGGATCCGCTCGAAGTCCGTGGACCCGTCCGGGAAAGGCTGGCGGGTCTCGTTGGGAATTCCCTGGGTGGCGTCAACGTAGCGCAGGCGGATTTCGTCCGCCGCCGTCACCGTGTCTTCCTGGGGCCCCCAGACGACCGCCACGGCGTCGTCCGGCCCGCATCCCAGGCGGGCGCGCACCTTTCGGAGCTCCTGGAGCGAGCCGCGGTAATCCGGCCACTTCTCGCTGTGCAGCAGGATCGGCCGCTGGTCGAGCCCGGCGATGACGCGCACCCGTCCGGCCAGCTCGGCCGAGAAGGCGTGATCGGGTTGCGCGGGCCAGGTCAGGGTGCCCGCGAGCCCTTTCAGCCGCACGGCGCGCACGCAGAACGGCCCGGCCCCCAACTCGAAGCCCGGGCGCCGCTCCTGGTCGCGGACCCACTTCTCCCATTCCTCCTGGCGGAGAAAGGAGAGCTCCGACGCGAAGAAGAGGTCGGTGACATCGGCGCTCTCCACGGCGAGGGAGGCCGGGCCGGTGAAGCCGCGCCGGTGAAGCTCATCCCGCAGCCGGAGCAGGTTCACCTGCCGGACCGCCTCCCCGTGGACGAGCCCCGGCGCCCAGCCGGCCCTGGCGACGCCCTTGATCTCGACCCTTCGGCCGCCCCGGACGGAGACGTTCACGTCCTGGCGCGAGGCCCCGATTCCCACGCGCACGTGCCCCGTGGAGCGGCAGACCCGGCCGATGAGGAGGATTGCCTCCTCCACTTCATCGGGAGTGCGCAGGTCGGGGCCGGTCACCGTCTCGATCAGGGGCATGCCGAGGCGGTCGGTGCGCCAGACGATGAGGTGGCCCTCATCCGACACCTCCCGGCAGGAATCCTCCTCGACGCTGATCTGGGTGATGGAGATTTCGCGCCCGCGGAAGGGGAGCCGGCCGTTGACTCCGACGATGGCCGTGCGCTGGAAGCCCGTGGGGATCGACCCGTCCAGGTACTGCTTGCGCGCGATGTGGACCTCGTCGATGATGTCACAGCCCAGCATCAGGGACTGCTCGATGGCGATGTCCACCGCCTGCTGGTTGACCAGAAAAGGCGGAGTGTCGTCCATCTCGTAGGTGCAGACATTCTCCTTGTGCAGCAGGTAGATGATGTTCTTCCTGGTCTTGAACTCCATCAGGGCGGTGCCGTCGTACTCACCGAGCTCGGACAGGGTGGGGCGCATGTGCCGCAGGAGGCTTCCGTCGTGAGTCTCGGTGTAGAGCCCCCCGGGGCAGCGGCAGAACATCTTGGTGGCGGTCAGGAGCTGCTGGTGGACCTCGAGTCCGGCGATGAGCCCGACTTCCGCGTAATTGATGGATGTCTCCACGCCGCCTCTCCTCCCGCCCCCGGCCGCGCCGGGGGACGGTAATGCTACCACAAGGAAACCGCGCGGGCCGGACGGGGAGGAGGCCGCCCCGCCGCTTGAACCCCGGCCCCCGCTGGAAGAGAATGCCTCCGGCCGGCCCCGGGGTCCTCCCGGGGGGCCGGCGGAACGGGCGCGCCCGGAGGGCACGGCCGGGCGCGTTCTTCGGGTCCGTTCGCGGACCGGGTCCCTGCGCAGGAGCACCGTCATGAAGACCGTCCGGCGTTTCGCCCTTCTTCTCCCGCTCATTCTCCTCGCCTCCGCGGCCTTCGCCGGGAGCGAGACCATCGTCCCCGGAGAGAACCTGGTCGTGGAAGGCGTTCCGCCGCTGCCCGCCTCGCTCGCGGAAGAGGTGGGCCGCTACTCCGATTTCCGCCAGGCCCTCTTTCAGGGATGGCACCCGTCCCGGCGCGAGATGCTGATCAGCACGCGCTTCGCCGAGACCGCCCAGCTTCACTGGGTGAAGTTCCCGGGCGGCGCGCGCACGCAGCTCAGCTTCTTCCCGGACCAGGTCGCGGGAGGCACGGTGGAGCCCGTGAAGGGCGACACCCTCCTCTTCACCAAGGACACGGGGGGCGGGGAGTTCTTCCAGATCCACCTCCTGGACCTTCGCGACGGAAAAGTCCGGCTGCTCACCGACGGCAAGTCGCGCAACACCGGCCCGGAGTGGTCGCGCCAGGGAGACCGGATCGCCTTCGGCTCCACGAGGCGCAACGGCAGGGACGTGGACATCCGGGTGATGAGCCCGGCCGATCCGGGCGGGGAGCGCCTCCTGCTCGAGCTGGAAGGGGGCGGCTGGGGCGTGCAGGACTGGTCGCCCGACGGAAAGAAGCTGCTGGTCAGCAACTACATCTCGGCTTCCGAGTCGTACTTCTATCTGGCGGACGTCCAGAGCGGCGAGAAGGTGCCGCTCACTCCCCGGGAAGGGGACGACACGGTCCTGTACGCGGCGGGCAAGTTCGTCGGCGACGGCAAGGGGATCTACGTGATCAGCGACCGGGACTCCGAGTTCCAGCACCTGGCCTACCTGGACCTGGCCACGAAGAAGGAAACCCCGCTGACCCCCGCCATCGAGTGGGATATTGACGAGTTCGACCTCTCCGAGGACGGCAGGCTCCTGGCCTTCGTGGTCAACGAGGACGGGCTGGGGGTCCTGCGCATCCTGGATACGAAGACGGGGAAAGAGCGTCCGGCGCCGAAGCTCCCCGCGGGGCTGGTGACAGGACTGGAGTGGCACCGGAACAACCGGGACCTGGGCTTCAGCTTCTCCTCCTCCGCGCAGCCCTACGACGCCTACTCTCTCGACGTCACGACCGGCAAGGTCGAGCGCTGGACCGAGAGCGAGACCGGCGGGTTGAACACCGCCTCCTTCAGCCGGCCGGAGCTGATCCGGTGGAAGAGCTGGGACGGGCGATCCATCTCCGGCTTCCTGTTCAGGCCCCCCGCCCGGTTCACGGGCAGGCGCCCGGTCGCCATCGACATCCACGGCGGCCCGGAAGGGCAGTACCGCCCCGATTTCAACGGCCGGGACAACTTCTACATCGAGGAGATGGGGGTGGCGCTGATCTACCCCAACGTGCGGGGCTCCACGGGCTACGGAAAGAGCTTCCAGAAGATGGACAACGGGTTTCAGCGCGAAGGCTCCTACAAGGACATCGGAGCGCTGCTGGACTGGATCCGGGCGCAGCCGGACCTGGACCCGGACCGGATCCTGGTGGGCGGCGGCAGCTACGGCGGGTTCATGGCCCTGGCCGTGGCCACCACCTACAGCGACCGGATCCGGTGCGCGGTGAGCGTGGTCGGGCCCTCGAACCTGGTCACCTTCCTCGAGAACACCTCGCCGTACCGCCGGGACCTGCGCCGCGTGGAGTACGGCGACGAGCGGGATCCCGGGATGCGCGCCTTCCTGGAGAGCATCGCCCCGGCCGCAAAGGCGAAGAACATCGGGAAGCCGCTGTTCGTGATCCAGGGGAAGAACGATCCGCGCGTGCCGGCGAGCGAGTCCGAGCAGATGGTGGCCACCGTGCGCAAGAATGGCACGCCCGTCTGGTACCTGATGGCCCGGGACGAAGGGCACGGCTTCGCCAAGAAGAAGAACCGGGACTTCCAGTTCTACGCGACGGTGGAGTTCATGAAGGAGTTCCTGCTGAAATAGCTAGCGTGGCGGCCGTCCCCCGGGGCCCAGCGGGATGCCGTCGAGGCTGTCCAGCCTGCCGACGGGATAGAGACCCAGCCGGGGATCCCACCAGGGGGAGCGCCGGTAGAAGAAGGAGAGCCGGGCCTCGGGGCTTCCCGCGAACTCCCTGTCCTCCGCGATCTTTCTCTCGAACTCCTCCTTCAGCTTCGGGTCCTTTGCCAGCATCTCCCGGGCCAGCTTCTCCAGGACGTAGGCTTCCCCGTATTCCTTCTGCTCGAAGACGGCGTTGAAGAACCCCCACGACACGGCCGAGTCGGGGGCCTCCGGCTCCAGGAAGTGGATGGCCACCTTCGCCGCCGGCTGATCGAGGGGCACGAGGACGGAGCCGGCGGGGAAGGCCATCTTCTCCTTCACCGGCGTGCAGACCCCCCGGGATCCGCCGGTCCGGCTCTCGAAGGGGGAGAAGAGGACCTGCCGCCCTTCGTAGGGATGGTCCAGCCACTTCATCCCCTCGCACCGGTAAGTCTCCACTTCCCCCGCCCAGTCGGATACGAGCCTGCGCGTCCTCAAGCCGTGGGCCTCCAGCACCTCCAGGACCGGTTTCCACGGGGCCGGCACCAGGTAGGCGAGGGGCGGGGCCACCGCAAGGGCGACCTTGAGCGTGGTCGGCCTGGGGATCTCCATCTCCAGCGGCCCGGGAAGAAACTCGATCCGCATCGCCCCCGAGATCTCGCTGAAAGTCCGGCGGTATCGCAGACCCCGGTACGGGACCGTCTCCGTCTCCTTCCCCGCCTCCATCCGGATCGGGAAGCGGACGCCGGGATCGGCCTTGCGGCCGGCGGCGACGGTCGCCTCGTCGGCTTCACGGTTCATCTTCACCAGACGGTCGGCGTCCCGGTTGAGGACCTCCAGCAGAGCCCGGAGCGTCTCGTAATTCCCGGTCACCCGCGTCCTGTAGTCCTTGAGCATGTGCATCTCCACCAGCAGCGCCGGCCGGTTCCGCAGTGCCGCGTACCCGGTGGCGAAGCGGGGGGTGGAGGGCCAGATCACCAGGCCCCCGGCGGGATCGGTGTCGTCCTTCAGGGCGATGAAGGGAGAGATGGCGTGGCCGGAGAGGGCCACCGACTTTTCCAGGTAGGGCCCCACCGCGCTGCGCTGCCATTCGGCGATGGGCGGGAAGACCCCCGGCCCCGCCTCGAAGGCATACGTGACGTCGTAGACGAAATCCGCTCCGTCGGTGACGTGGTCGTCCACGAAGAAGTCGGGCCGCCAGCGGTTCCAGAGCAGCAGGAAGGCCCGGGTCTCCGGCGCGTCGGCCTTCATGTAGTCGCGGTTCAGGTTCAAATTGAGCGCCTGCGTGCGCCACCCCATCTCTTCGGGCCCGTTCTGATTGATCCGGTTGTAGGGACCGAACCGCTCATGGCCGTCGGCGTTGTAGATGGGGATGATCACCGCCACCACCCGCTCCAGCAGCGCGGCCTTCTCCCGGGTGACCAGCATGTCCCGCAGCAGCGCCAGGCAGGAGTCCTTCCCATCCGTCTCCCCGGCGTGGATGGCGTTCTGGATCAGGACCACCGCGCGCCCGTCGGCGTGGATCTTCTCCGGGTCGAACACCCCGTCCTTCGACGCCACCGCCGCCACCAGGTCCCGCCCCTCGGCCGTCCTCCCGAACGTCTCCAGACGGAGTTGCTTCGGCGCCGCCTTAGCCATCCGCCGCAGGTACTCCATTGTCTCGTCGTAACGGGGCGTCTTCCGGTAGCCGCTCGCCTCCGCCGGGGTCGTCCAGTCGGTCCTCCCGGCGGCGGTGGCGTCGCCGGCCGGCCTCTCGGCCGGGAGGGGGGACGAGGCAGTCAGGAGGCCAAGAGCGGCGATCAGGGGCAGGACTCGGGGGATGGGCATGGGGGGTTCTCCGGGTTTTCTTGAGAAGCGAATAGGACGGTTCCGGTCGGGATCCTACCGGAGGACGGTGGTCCCCGCCATGTCCCGCGTGAGTGTTCCCGGCGCCGCCGGTCGCGGGGCGCTTGAATCCCGCGGCTGGATAAGACGAGAATAGGGCGGCCGCCGCGTCGAATTCCCTTGCCGGCGAAAGGACGCGACCTGCGCGACAGCCCGTAGAGGGCCCGCCCTGCCGGGAGAAGAGACTTCCCGGGGTGAAGGATCGCCTTGCGACTGGAGAAGTGATGACTCAGCACGTCGTGGTGCTCGGAGCAGGGATGGTGGGCTCGGCAATCGCCGCCGACATGGCGCGCGAAGGGTTTCGCGTCACGGTGGTCGAGTCGGGGGCCGAAGCGGCGCGGCGGGCGGGCGCGCTGCAGGGGGTTTCCGTACTGCAGGCGGATCTGTCCGCGCCCGAGGCGGTGACGAAGGCGGTCGCCGGCGCCGACCTGGTGCTGGGGGCGCTGCCCAGCTCCCTCGGGCTCCAGACGCTGCGCACGGTCCTTTCGGCGCGCAAGACGTACGTGGACGTCAGCTTCATGGCCGAGGACGCGTGGGAGCTGGATCCCGTCGCCCGGAACCTGGGCGTGTGCGCCGTGGTCGACTGCGGGGTCGCACCGGGCGTGAGCAACCTGCTCTGCGGCCTGTCCGTCGAGATGCTCGACGCCTGCGAGCGGCTGGAGATCTACGTGGGCGGCCTTCCCGCCGAGAGGCGCTGGCCGTTCCAGTACAAGGCCGGCTTCGCCCCCGCGGACGTGCTGGAGGAGTACGTCCGCCCGGCCCGCATGGTGGAGCACTCCCGGCTCGTGGTGAAGGAGGCGCTTTCCGAGCCGGAGTTGATCGACTTCCCGCCGGTGGGCACGCTGGAGGCCTTCAACACCGACGGCCTGCGCTCCCTGGCCTACACCCTCAAGGTGCCGCATATGAAGGAGAAGACGCTGCGCTACCCGGGCCACATCGAGCTGATGCGGGTGATGCGGCACGCCGGCTACTTCTCGAAGGAGCCGATCACGGTCGGCGGCGCGACGGTCCGCCCGCTGGACGTCACTTCCCATCTCCTCTTCCCGAAGTGGACCTTCGAGGAGGAAGAGGCGGACGTCACGGTGATGCGGGTGCTCGCGGAGGGCACCCGGGACGGCAGGCGCATGAGGCACACCTGGGATCTGCTCGACCGCTACGACCCGGTGACGAAGCTGCGCTCCATGCCGCGGACGACCGGGTACGCCGCGACCTGCATGGCCGTGCTGCTCCTGCGCGGCGCCTTTCGGGAGCCGGGCGTCCACCCGCCGGAGCTGCTCGCCCGGGTGCCCGGCCTGGTGGACGCCTTCCTGGCCGAATACGCCCGGCGCGGGTTGAAGGTGACGCATAGGACGGCCGGGCTGCCGCAGGGCTGATCTGCGCCCCGGAGGAGGGTCGCCCGCGATCCCGAAGGCGGCATCGTGCGCTTAAGAAGACCGGCCGGACCGGCCGAATCCCGGAGAACACCATGAATCAACGTCTGCTGAGCCAGTGCAACGGCATCATCCGAAAGCGGAAGATCGAGGTGATCGACCTGAAGTGCATCGATCTCACCGGGTATCTTCACCACATCTCCCTTCCGGTCCGGCCCGGTGTCCTCGAGAAGCTGGTCCGGGAGGGGGTCGGCTTCGATGGATCGAGCTACGGCTTCCGGAAGGTGGAAAACAGCGACATGATCCTCCTGCCGGATCTCAGCACCGCCGTGATCGATCCCTTCCGCGCCGCGCCGACGCTGAGCTTCTTCGCCGACATCTTCCTGACCGATGAGCGCCGGTCCTCGTTCTCCCAGGACGGCCGGGCGCTGGCGCGGAAGGCCGAGCAGGTCATGAAGCAGACCATCGGCGTGGAGAAGTCCTGGTGGGGGCCCGAGTTCGAGTTCTACATCTTCTCGAAGGTGCGGTTCGATACCCGCACCTCGGCCTCCTTCTACGAGATCGAGCACGCGGAGGAGTTCTTCAAGAGCGCGTACCACGCGGCCAACCCGTTCGACGTCTACGACGACTTCCGCGACGAGGCCTGCGCGCTGCTCAAGCGCTTCGGGATCAGCGTGAAGTACCACCATCACGAGTCGGGGGAGCGCGGACAGCAGGAGATCGAGACGAATTTCATGGATCTCCTCACCACGGCCGACGCGGTGGTCACGACCAAGTACGCCCTGTTCAATTTTGCGCGCTCCAGAGACCTGTTCCTCACCTTCATGCCGAAGCCGATGTACCACCAATCCGGGAACGGCCTTCACCTGCACCTCTTCCTCACCAAAAACGGCAAGAACGCGTTCTACAAGAAGGGGGAGTATGGGAACCTGAACGCGCTCGGCCGGTACTTTATCGGCGGGCTCCTCAAGCACGGCGCAGCCCTTTCGGCCTTCACGAATCCCTCCACCAACTCGTACAAGCGCCTGGTGCCGGGCTTCGAGGCCCCCGTGGCGCTCACCTACGGGCAGGGAAACCGCGCCTCCGCCATCAGGATACCCAAGTACATCTCCAATCCGGACGAGACGCGTATCGAGTACCGGCCGCCCGACGCGACGGCGAACCCGTACCTCTGCCTGGCCGCGATGCTTCTGGCGGGGATCGACGGCGTCGTCCGCAAGATCGATCCGGTGAAGGAAGGATTCGGCCCCTTCGACGGGAGCATCCCGGAGGATTCGGCCCGGGAGCACATCCAGTTTCTTCCGAGGAATCTCGCGGAAGCGCTGGACGCCCTGGAGGTGGACGACGAATTCCTGAAACGCGGCGGGATCTTCAGCCGGGAGCTCCTTGAGCAGTGGAAGACTCTCAAGCAGCAGGAGATCAAGTCGATCGGCACGATGCCGCACCCGTTCGAGTACAAGATGTATTTCAACCTGTGATCTCTCCCCGAGCGGCGGATCTGCCGCGCGGCGGGCGTCGAGAGGAAGTTCCTGCCGGGCCGGATTGAGACGGAGGTGCCGTGATGTGCGAGACCTGCGGCTGCGGCGGTTCCGGAGTCGTCCCCGTGGATGTCCACGACAGGACCCTGGCGGACAACGACCGTGTGGCGCGCCACAACCGGGAGCGTTTCGCCGAGCACGGCGTCCTGGCCGTCAACCTGATGGGCTCCCCGGGATCGGGGAAGACCGCCCTTTTAGAATCCACCGCCCGGGCGCTCGCCGGCCGGATGCGGATCCGGGCCATCACCGGGGACCCGGCCACGCACCGGGACGCCGAGCGGCTGGACGCGGCGGGGGTCCCGTCGGTCCCCATCACCACCGGCACGACCTGCCACCTGGACGCGGAGCGGGTGCACCGCGCCCTCCACCATGTCCCGCTCCGGGGGCTGCACTACCTCTTCATCGAAAATGTGGGGAACCTGGTCTGCCCGGCGGCCTACGACCTCGGCCAGACGGCCGGCGTGGTGGTGCTGTCGGTCACGGAAGGGGAGGACAAGCCGCTGAAGTATCCGGGCATGTTCCAGAAGGCCGACCTGGTCCTCCTCACGAAGATCGACCTGCTGCCGCACCTGGAAGTCCGGGTGGAGCGGATCCTCGACTCCCTGTCGAGGGTGATGCCCCGGCCGGTGATGTTCCCGGTCTCGGCCTACACCGGGGAGGGAATCTTCCGGTGGACCCAGTGGCTCGGGGAGCGCCGGCCCCAGTCGGCGGTCCTCGAAGCCTCCCGGCCGCGCCTTTCACCGCCGCCGCCCGGAGGGGCCCCTTGAGATCGGCCCCCCCGGAATCCCGTCCTTCTCCCCCGGCGTGCGGGGACGGGGCCGCCGCCGCGCCGTGCCGCGTGAGAATCGAGATCCAGGGGACCGTCCAGGGGGTCGGCTTCAGGCCCTTCATCTATCGCCTGGCATCGGAGCTGGGGCTGGCGGGCTGGGTCCGGAACGACACCCGGGGCGTCTTCATCGAGGCGGAGGGGCCGCGGGCGGATCTGGAAATCTTCCTCCGGAGGATCCGGGAGGAGAGACCGCCGCGGGCGTCGATCCAGTCGTTCGGAGAGTCCTGGGTCGGGCCCTCGGGGGAGCGGGGCTTCGAGATCCGGCACAGCAAGGAGGCGGGGAGCAAGACCACGCCCATCCTGCCCGACATCGCCCCGTGCCCCGACTGCCTGGCGGAGATCGCCGATCCCTCCGACCGGCGGTACCGGTATCCCTTCACGAACTGCACCAACTGCGGCCCCCGGTTCTCCATCCTGCGCGACCTTCCCTACGACCGGCCCCGCACCACCATGGAGCGCTTCTCCATGTGCGCGCGGTGCCGGAGGGAGTATGAGGACCCCGGCGACCGGCGCTTCCACGCCCAGCCCAACGCCTGCCCCGAGTGCGGTCCCGCCGTCTCGCTCCGGGACGTCTCCGGCGGGACGCTGGAGAGGGGAGACGAAGCGCTCCGGCGTGCCGCCCGGGCGATCGGCGAGGGCCGGATCGTCGCCGTGAAGGGGCTCGGCGGCTTCCACCTGATGGTGGACGCGCGCAACGCCGCGGCGGTGGCGCGGCTGAGGGACCGCAAGCCCCGCCGCGAGAAGCCTCTCGCCCTGATGGCCCGGGACCTGGACCAGGCCCGCTCGCTCTGCGAGATCGACGGCCTGGCGGCCTCCATCCTGGCCTCCCCCGAAGCCCCCATCCTCCTGCTGCCGCGAAGGGAGGGGGCGGACCTCAAGGGGCCCCTTTGGGAGGTGGCGGAAAACGTGGCGCCGGGGAATCCCAGCCTGGGAGTGATGCTCCCCTCCACGCCGCTGCACCACCTTCTCCTGAGGGAGACGGGGTTCCCGGTGGTCGCCACCAGCGGGAACCTGAGCGACGAGCCGATCTGCATTGACGAAGAGGAGGCGCTGGAAAGGCTCGGCGGGATTGCCGACCTCTTCCTGGTGCACGATCGTCCCATCGCCCGGCACGTGGACGACAGCGTGGCCTGGATTCTCCGGGGCGATCTGGGCCTCCTGCGACGGGCCCGGGGCTTCGCGCCGCTGCCGGTGCCGGTGAAGGAGTCCCTCCCGGTGATCCTGGCGGTCGGAGCGCAGATGAAGAACACGGTGGCGCTGGGAGTCGATCGCAGGGTCTTCGTCAGCCAGCACATCGGGGACCTGGAGACGCCCGAGTCGCTGGAGGCGTTTCACCGGGTCCTGCGCGATTTCCTCCGCCTTTACGAGGCGAAGCCCGCGGCCATCGTCCATGATCTCCATCCCGACTACCTCTCCACCCGCTGGGCCCTCTGCGCGGGAAGAGGAGGGGAAGATGGGGGGGACTTTTCCGGTCTGGCGGGTGTGCCCCGGATCGCCGTGCAGCACCACCATGCCCACCTGGCGGCCTGCATGGCCGAGAATGGGGAGGAAGGGACGGTGCTGGGAGTGACCTGGGACGGCACCGGCCACGGGACCGACGGGACGGTCTGGGGGGGGGAGTTCCTCCGGGGCTCCTTCGATCGGTTCGATCGGATCGCGCACCTGCTTCCCTTCCGGCTCCCCGGCGGCGAGGCGGCGGTGCGGGAGCCGAGGCGGACGGCCCTGGCGCTGCTCTGGGGGATCTACGGGGAAGCCGGGCTCGATCGGGAGGACCTGCCGCCGGTGAAGGCCTTCGCCCCGCCGGAGCGGCGGCTCCTGGCCCGGATCCTCGCGGGCGGGATCAACGCCCCGGTCACCACCAGCGCGGGACGCCTCTTCGACGAAGTAGCCTCGCTCCTCGGACTGCGCCAGCACTCGACCTTCGAGGGGCAATCCGCCATGGCCCTCGAGCACGCGGCGGACCCCGGGACGGTGGATGCTTACCCCATGGACCTCTCCGCATCGCCTCCGGGTGGGCCCCGGGTCCTGGACTGGCGGGAGATGGTGGAGGCGATTCTCCGGGATCTGCGAAGAGGCACGGCGGCGGCCGTCATCGCCGCCCGGTTCCACAACACGCTGGCGGAGGCAATCGTCAGGGTGGCGGAAGCGGCGGGGGAGGAGCGGGTGGCGCTGGCGGGGGGATGCTTCCAGAACCGCCGGCTCACCGAGGGGGCGGCGCGGCGCCTGGAGGAGGCCGGCTTCCGGGTGCTCCTCCACCGGCAGGTGCCGCCCAACGACGGGAGCATCAGTCTCGGGCAGGTGGTTGTGGCCGCGGCCCGGCTGGCGAAGGAGTCCTGAGATGTGCCTGGCGGTGCCGGGAAAGGTGATGGAGATCCTGGAGGGCCCCCCGGAGATGAGGATGGGAAAGGTCAGCTTCGGCGGGATCACGAAGGACATCTGCCTGGCCTACCTGCCCGAGGTAAAGGTGGGGGACTACGTCCTCGTCCACGTGGGGTTCGCCCTGAGCCGGATCGACGAGGAGGAGGCGCAGGAGGTTTTCAGGTTGCTGGAGCAGATTGGGGAGCTCTCCGAGCCGGGGGACGCCCCTCCGGCCGGTTCCGGACCCTCCGCCTGAAGCGCGCCACGAGGGAGAGAGGCGATGCGGTTCATCGACGAGTACCGGAACGAGGCGGACGCCAGGAAGTTCGTGGAGGCGATCCGGGGAAAGGTCACGCGCCCCTGGACGCTGATGGAGATCTGCGGGGGACAGACCCACACGCTGCTGAAGTTCGGCATCGACCGGATGCTTCCCCGGGAGATCACGCTGGTCCATGGTCCGGGCTGCCCCGTCTGCGTGACTCCGGTGGAGATGATCGACCGTGCGGTGGCCATCGCCCGGAAGCCCGGCGTGATCCTGGCTTCCTTCGGCGACATGCTCCGGGTCCCCGGGACCCGGGACGACCTCCAGGGCGTGAAGGCCGAAGGGGGCGACGTGCGAATCGTCTACTCTCCCCTGGACGCGGTGGAGCTGGCCCGGAAGAGCCCCGGTGTCCAGGTGGTCTTCTTCGCCGTGGGGTTCGAGACCACGGCCCCGGCCAACGCCATGGCGGTGCTTCAGGCGAAGGAGACGGGCCTGGAGAACTTCTCCATTCTCTGCTCGCACGTCCGGGTCCCTCCCGCCATGGAGGCGATCCTCTCCTCGCCCGGGAACGTGGTGCAGGGCTTCCTCGCCGCGGGGCACGTCTGCACCGTCATGGGCTACCGGGAATACGAGCCGATCGCCGGGAAGTACCGGATCCCCGTCGTGGTCACGGGATTCGAGCCGCTGGATCTTCTCCAGGGGATCTTCATGACCGTGGCGGCGCTGGAGGAGGGGCGGTGGGGCGTGGAGAACCAGTACGTCCGGTCGGTGGTGCGGGAGGGAAACGCCCGGGCGATGGAGGTGGTGGATCGGGTCTTCGAGATCTGCGACCGGCAATGGCGCGGGGTCGGTTCGATTCCCCTCAGCGGGCACCGGCTCCGGCCGGAGTTCGCAGCCTTTGACGCCGCGGTGCGGTTCGAGGTGGAGGGGGTGACGGCCCGGGAGCCGGAGGTGTGCATCGCCGGGCAGATCCTGCAGGGGCGGAAGAGGCCCCCCGAGTGCCCCGCCTTCGGCACCGACTGCACTCCGGAGCACCCTCTGGGGGCACCCATGGTGTCGTCGGAAGGGGCCTGCGCCGCGTACCACCTTTACGGGAGGAGGGAATGAAGCGGGAGGATCCGGGCGGAAAGCCCGCGGGATGGCAGTGCCCGCTTCCCGCCGGCGAGCGTTTTGCCGGCGAGCGTGACACCATCCTCCTCGCCCACGGCGGCGGGGGGCGCCTGACCCAGATGCTCATCGAGAGCGTGTTTCTCGATGCCTTCCGCAACCCCGCCCTGGCGGCGCTTCACGACGGTGCGGTGCTCGGCGTCGATGGAGGCCGGATCGCCTTCTCCACCGATTCCTACGTGGTCCGGCCCCTCTTCTTCCCGGGCGGCGACATCGGGTCCCTGGCGGTGCACGGCACGGTGAACGACGTGGCCATGTGCGGGGCGCGTCCCATCGCGCTCTCCGCGGGCTTCATCCTGGAGGAAGGGCTGCCCCTGGAGGACCTCCGGCGGGTGGTCCGCTCCATGAAGGAGGCCGCGGCGCTGTGCGGAGTCCCCATCGTCACCGGGGACACCAAGGTGGTGGACCGGGGGAAGGGGGACGGCATCTTCATCAACACGACGGGGCTGGGGCTGGTTCCGCCGGGGATCGAGATCGATCCGCGGCGGGCGCGGAGAGGGGACGTAGTGCTCCTCAGCGGCCCCATCGCCGACCACGGGATCGCCATCCTCTCGGTGCGGGAAGGGCTCCGGTTCGAGACGGAATTGAAGAGCGACTCGGCACCGCTCCACGCCCTGGTGGAGAAGATTCTCGCCGCGGCGGGCCGGGACGTGCATGTCCTCCGGGACCCGACCCGCGGAGGCGTCGCCAGCGCGCTGAACGAGATTGCCTCCCTCTCCGGCGCCGGGATCCGGATCTCGGAGGCGGCGATCCCCGTCC
>Ga0315276_10003510_pt1 | contig 14382 bp, 14 predicted proteins | sample YL17G05_0_MG_FD_204542 | JGI IMG/M metagenome (GOLD analysis project Ga0315276, IMG submission 204542) | Sediment microbial communities from Yellowstone Lake, YNP, Wyoming, USA - YL17G05_0 | ecosystem: Environmental > Aquatic > Freshwater > Lake > Sediment | place: USA: Wyoming | collected...
GTAGAACAGAAACAAGCATTGGGAATGGCATTCTTCCAGGGGCTTTCCCATCCCGAGATCGCCAGTGCTTTGGGCGAACCGCTCGGGACGGTGAAGACACGCATCCGCCTGGGTATGCAAAAACTCCGTGCGCTCTTACAGGATGAAATACCGGCATAGAAATCCACCCAAGTGGATTGTGCGTATATTATATAGGAGCATTATAGAATGCCAGCAGATTTTGAAAATCACGTCATAGATTTACTGCCAGCATACACGTTGGATATCTTGACGGATGAAGAAACGAGCCTGGTAGCTGAGCACCTGACAGGCTGCCAGACCTGCCATGCGGAATATCAGCGCCTTCAACTGGTGGCGGATGAATTACCGCTCGCTTTAGTACAGACCGCACCTCCCGCCAGGGTGAAAGATGCCTTGATGGGTTCCATCCACGCGCACCATATAAAACCGATCCCTGCCAGCCGACCTACAACATGGCAAAAACTTACCGATATTCTACGCTTACGCTTTCCTGCCTTGGTAGTGGCACTTATCCTGGTATTGTCATTCGGTAATTTACTGCTCTGGAGACAGCTTAACCTGTCGAATAGCCAGACCACCTCACCCATGCGGGTGCTTGCTTTGGCGAACACAAATAATGCACCCCAAGCCCTGGGAACGTTGGTCGTCGGTCAGAGTGGCGATTATGGCTCCCTGGTTGTGGATCACCTGCAAACCCTGGATAATGCACACCAGTACCAGGTATGGTTAAATCGTGATGGAGAACGCATCAGTGCTGGTACGTTTTCGGTCAATCATGAGGGTTATGCTTCTCTGGAACTAAAAGCACCTATACCACTTATCCTTTATGATACGATCGGCATTACTGTTGAACCAACAGGGGGTAGCCCAGGCCCGACCGGCATAAAAGTCTTAGGTGGGGATATAACCCGTTAACAGGAATACTGTAGTATTTTTTTTAATAAATATACATCCAATTTTTATCTTATTACGTATATTTAATTAGCTGTACGAAATCTAATAGGAGTAATAAATATGCGTAACCAATTGATAACCACTAAAATATTGAAACCAGCAATGCTGTTCAGCGTTCTGGCTATAACGTCAATGATCCTGGCAGCTTGTATGTCAGGAGCCACTGCCAAACAACTTCCAACAATATCAGCTCCAGCGAAAACTCAGGCGGTGACCTCTTCAGGAGAGGCCACAATCAATATTGCCACAGATCCCATGCTGGGAAAGATCCTGGTAGATGGTAAGGGGATGACCCTGTATATTCTCACGAAAGATGGTCCTGACCAAAGTAACTGTGATGCCGCTTGCCTGGCTAAGTGGCCAGCTTTGATAACCCAGGGCAACCCGAAATTAGGTCCAGGGGTGGATGCTTCGCTGGTCGGTTCAGCCCCACTCGCCGATGGCACCAAGATCGTCACCTACGATCACAGGCCATTGTACTATTGGGTAAAAGATACCAAGCCAGGTGATACCACAGGTCAGGGTGTTGGAAGTGTATGGTTTGTCATCTCACCCGATGGTGTTCCTGCCGAGCCCCTAGCTGCAATCATCCAGACATCAACCCCGGCAGCAAATGTGAGTGAAGGTACCATCAACGTTGCTACGGATCCATCGCTGGGTCAGTATCTTGTGGATGGCAAGGGAATGACTTTATACATCTTTACAAATGATGGACGTGACAAAAGCAACTGCGACGCTGGCTGTCTGGCTAATTGGCCTCCTCTGCTAGCCCACAGTATCCCGGCATCGGGACCAGGTGTGGAGGCATCACAGATCGGTTCTGCCATGTTGGCGGATGGCAGCCAGATTGTTACCTATGACCATCATCCGTTGTACTACTTTATAAACGATGCCAAGCCTGGCGATATTACCGGGCAAGGCGTGGGCAGTGTCTGGTTCGTGATTTCTCCATCTGGAAAAGAAATTGAGGGACCTGTTGGATCTGTTGATACTTCCAATTCAGTACCCGTAGCTGCTTCTGGTGAGCCCACAATAAACCTAGCCACAGATCCCACATTAGGACAGATCCTGGTAGATGGAAAAGGGATGACCTTGTATGTTTTCACGAAAGATGGTCCTGATCAAAGTAACTGTGACGCCGCTTGCCTGGCAAAATGGCCACCATTGCTCACTCAGGGCAACCCCATATTGGGTCCGAGGGTTGATGATTCGAAGATCGGTTCAGCCATGTTAGCAGACGGCACGAAAATCGTCACCTACAATCACATGCCGCTTTACTACTTTATCAAAGATACCAAGCCTGGTGATACAAATGGGCAGGGCGTTGGAAGTGTCTGGTATGTGATCAATCGTGATGGAGAAATCATCGGCAAGTAGCCGGCTGATGGGTGACCTCTATCGATACAGAATACTCGATCGCTTTAAAGTTAGCGAATAACTATAATAAGACAGCCTCCCGAGATATAACATCTCCGGGAGGCTGTCTTATTATAAATGGATGTGGGGAGATTATATATTATTACCCCAATATCCTAAAAATCATAATATTTGTAAATAAAACCTGGAATATATCAAGCCTTTTTACCACCTGAAATCAGAAGTAACCCATAATTACCCCTCCCCCATTTCGGTTTGTAAATTTTCATCCCGAATGCTTTTTTCGGGAGTGGGGAGGCGGAAGGGGGTTTCCTTACGTAATACTGGTGTAGTGCAGGATATACTGCTCGAGCTGGCTGATCATCTCTTTTTGCTCCGAGATGATCGAGCGCACCAGGTCACCGATCGAAACCATGCCCGTCAGGTCATCCCCATCAATGACTGGCAGGTGACGGATGTGCTTGGCAGTCATCAGGGTCAATCCCTGATCATTGGTCATATCCGGTGTGGCATACACCACATGCGGGGTCATGATCTCTTTGACCAATGTCTTCTTGGAAGATTTTCCCAACAGGATGACTTTGCGTGCATAGTCACGTTCGGAGAATATTCCTACCATCTTATCGCCATTCAATACGGGTAATGCCCCTACGTCTTTCTCAGCCATGGTCTGTAAGGCTTCGTACACTGTTGCCCCGGGTGTGGTGCTCCAGATCTCATTCCCCTTTTCACTCAAGATCTTGCGAATTGTCTGCATGGCTCTTCCTCCTGGACGAATTAGGTTGGCGACCACTTAAATATGTCAGAATTATAGTCATAAATAGGGATTTTACAAGCATCTTTATATAGGAAATTAGCTGGATGTATAATATCCGTAATGAACCGACCACCTTACCGGGAGCTCCAGGAAACTCGCCTCCAGCTTCAATCGGCTGAAGCCGAGCTGGAAGATCTGGAAAAGCAAATACGGACCTTTGAAGCCCAGGTGGATACCCGCCTGGGTGTCCTGCTCGATCAGCTAAGTGAATTAAATGCTGAAACGATTGAACTAGACGATAGAATCAGAAAAATTCGTGAGCAGCGCTTATATGGCGCTGAGCTGATGAGTTATATGGACGGGGCACCCCAACCAACCCGTCCCCCCAACCTGAATGACCTGCCTCCCATGGGGTTTGCCCAACGCAGTGCGATCCATTCAACGGTTGAAGGTTCAGTTTTAGCAGGGGTGGAAGTGCCAGGTATCAAGGTGCTGTATCGGAAGCTGGCGCGCCGTTACCACCCCGACCTGGCACGTAATGCTGCCGACCGCCTCCAGTCCAATCAGCAAATGGCTGAGATCAACCTGGCGTATAACGAGGGGGATTTGGCAAAGCTGATGAATCTTGCCGGGATGGTCACCCCCTATGGGGTCGAGCTACCTCCTTCCAGCTTAATCCCTGGCATACTGCAGGATAAATCATTGACCGATGCAGAAAAGGTAGAGCTCAAATTGAAAGGAATCCGCCAGCAGATCACCCAGCTGAGCAACCTGCCCATCGTCAGGCTCAGCCTGGAAGTCAAATTAGCCCGCCACCAGGGGCGTGATTTGCTCTATGAGATGTCATCAGAGCTGCGCTACAAGGTAGCCCGTAAAACTGCTGAGCGCGATTATCTCAAGGCGCAGATCCGGGCAAGTGGGGAATTTAAGGCTGATGGATAGCCCTTGATACAGTTGACACACTACAAGACCAATAAGCACTCATTCAGGTAAAATCCTTAGACATAGGTCTGTTTTCAAATACTAAGCTTGATATATTTACCTGGTGATGATGGGTAAGTAATTCTCGTTCGGAAGCATGGCTAAAAAACTACACTCGGTCCGTTGATATCCGTAATAGTGGCGCCACATATAATGTTCTGGCCCATACCTCAGCCCCAACCCTTCCGCCCACACAGTGATGGTCTCATCCCCAGGGATATAATAGAAATTCGATTGATATTCACCATTTGCATCCGTCGTGGCAAGTAATACCGCCTCGTAACTGGCGTACTTGCGATAGATATTAACACCTGCCACCCCAACCCCCCTTCTATCCTTCACATTTCCATAAACCACCAACCCGGGTACAGGCGTGGGAGTATCCGCAGTGACTTCCCGAGCCACACCATGGGAGATAACAGATGCAAATCCGAGCAGCAATAATAGGATGAGTAACCCTGTACAACCCAGGATAATTCTTCGCCGGTTTTTAACAGATATCATCGGTTCCTACCTCCTGCCTTCACCCTGACCCGTAGTCTCAGTCAGCCTTCTTCCACCCGTATGCCTCATAATTCGCATCTCTCAATGGTAGTGGACGCAGAAATCGTCTCCAGCGCGGCTGCCTGCCAGGCCGATTGAACATCCTGTTGAACAACGATCCACATTGTAGAAATTGTCTTTGGAGTATCCGCCTGCCTGCCAGAGACTGCCAGCTCCACGCACCACATCTCTCCATTTTCCTCACCTTTGGCGCGCCAGGCATTCTTGATCTCAACCTGATTGATCACCTCAAAGGGAGTGCTACTCAACCAGGGGCTGGTGTAGTAGGCTCGTGCGGTTTCGTCAAGCACCTCCTGCGCCTCAGCTGGGAAACCGTTATTGTTTGAGCAGCTAACCAGGAAGCTAACGCTCAGAAGGAGAGCTATTATGCACTGGAATGCCATTCGTGGTACATGTTTGAGTGCTACCATTTTCCCTCCATATTTCCTTTCTCATCTTTTTTCCATCCGCTGAACAATGCATGCCCGGCTTGAAAGAAGTGCACATCGATATCCACAAAACCGGCTTGTTCCAGCCACACAAGCTGGTCAAACACTAGGCAAGAGTGGGGCAATCCCCTGAGCAGATCGACCATGCCGCGCATCTGCTGCTCGCGGGCGGGTACGAAGTAGTTCCCGTAATCCAGGTTGCGCCTGGAAACCTCTAGATGTCAATGAATAGATTGCTTTTCGTTTTCCATGATAGGTTCCGTTCGAGTGCGCTCTCGATTCTAATATTAGGATCATACACCCGTATAATCCATCCTGCAATCACCATTGGTTGGATACCACCTGCTGATTCCAGTGAACCCGCAGGGCGGGTTTGATAAGTATAGCCGTCGGATTTATCCGATGGCGATGAATGGCATTATTTCATCACATATCATCGCTCAAAACTCCTAACAAACCTGACAGGTCTGCCTGTAGGGATTGCTCGCAACCCGTCCCTCAATACATATTGCGGTAAAATTAACCGATGTCGTTTTCACTGGTCATGTTTCTCATTCGAGTGATCCTGCGTCTCTCAGCGCGTGTCACTGTCTATGGATCGGAAAATATCCCCTCCAACACTACCAGCTTCGTCGGTGTTGCCAACCACATCGGGCGGGTGGACCCAGCCTTCGTCTATTACATGCTCAATCGCAAAGATATCATCATGCTGGTGGCAGAAAAATACAAGGAACACACCTGGTCTCGTGTCTTGGCCCAGGCTGTAAATGGCATCTTCGTGGATCGATATAACGCAGACCTGAACGCCATACGAGAAGTGCTGCGGCGCATCAAAAAGGGTGGGGTGATCGTGATAGCACCGGAGAGCACGCGCAGCCCAACCTGCTCTCTGATCCAGGGTTGGGATGGTGCCAGCTACATTGCCGCCAAATCTGGCCTGCCAATCCTCCCCGTTGGTGTAACCGGCAGTGGAGATAAAGAGGTGGTCGACCGCCTCAAGCACTTCAGACGCCTCAATTTCGTGGCTCATGTCGGTCCGATGTTCACATTGCCCCCGTTGGAGAGTAAAAACCGTGATGAACAGCTTGCCACCTACACCGAGGAGATCATGTGCCGCATTGCGTCCGAGCTGCCTGAAGCCTACCGTGGCGTTTACACTGACCGCACGCGTTTGAAAGAGCTGCTCGTAGAAAAAGCCTTGCAACCGGACCAACCTCCGAAATTGGTTGGGTAAGCAGATTTGAAATGGATTACCGATGAACATCAGTCAACGCGGAGACGCCATCTACGAAGCCCAGGCTATGATTGTATCTAACCCAGTCTATCTCGATACTGAGACTACTGGTTTGGGTAAGTATGATCAGGTAATTGAGATAGGCATGATCGATGACCAGGGGCAGGTGCTTTTTGACCAACTGGTCAGGACACACAAGAAGATTGACCCGGCAGCTGGGCGGGTGCATGGGATTACCGAAAAGATGCTCGAGAGTGCCCCCACCTGGGCATCAGTCTGGTCGCAGGCAGAGGCTATTCTGATGAATCGGAGGATTGGGGTATATAATGTTGAGTTCGATGTCCGGCTGATCAAACAATCACACTATCCCTCTGGGATACGCTGGTCCTTACCTGAGGGTAACTTCTTCGACATCATGAAACTATATGCCCGGTTTTATGGTGATAGGGATGCATACCACCACTCGTATCGCTACCAGTCATTGGAGCAAGCCGGCAGGCAGTGTGGGATCCGACTTCCCAATGCGCACCGCGCCGTAGATGATTGTTTGCTGGCGAGGGCATTGTTACATCACATGGCAGAAAGTGTATAATATTTTGTTCAATCATTCTTCATTACTTACTAACTGCTAACCGCTAACTACTAATTACTGACCTATGAGCCTACTAGAAGTCCAATTTGAAGCTCGAAACCTGCTCCAGCTGCGTCCATTGTTCTTGCACAGCAAGACCACTGGTGCAGCCGAGCAATCGGAGGTGGTTGAAATTGCCATCCTGGACACTGCAGGGATGCCGCTGGCGGATGAGCTGGTCAAGCCTAAACGCCACATCCGTCCAACAGCCACAAAGATCCATGGCATCACGGATGAGATGGTTGACTCTGCCCCGAAATGGACAGAGATCCTGCCTATGGTTGAGGAGCTTCTGGTTGGGAAAAAGGTTTGTATATACGATTCTGAAAGTGAGCTGTTGGCACTGAGGAACTCATATCAAAACAACCATAATCGCTACGTGCTGGACGAGAATAACTTCGTTAGCCTGATGGACATGTATGCCCGTTATAAGAACGACCGTGACCCTCGAAGCGGAGTATTTATCGTCTATTCGCTTGAGGATGCAGCCCGTTTGTTGGGGATCGACATTGAGATCATCGGCTACCGCCGGGCACGTGACGATGCATGGCTGACGCGCGCAATCTTAGTGACGATTGCGGGTTGGAAATTATATTACTGATGTCATCGATTCCAAAAGAAGTACAATATTCCATCCAAGGGATGGACTGTGCCGATTGTGCCCTCAGCCTTGAGCGTAGTCTGGCACAAATCAAGGGGGTTGAACAGGTAAGGGTCAACTTCACCACCGGGTTGCTGGATGCCAGTGGAGATTTTGACCCCCAAGATCTGATCCGGCGCGTGGAGGCTCTCGGGTATCACACTGGGTCACCTAGCTCACGTGGTGATAAAAATCAAGCCGGAGCGACTTCCAAGGTCAACGGAACATCCCTCCAGCTGCCAGGTTTCCTTGGTTACCTGTATTCCACACCCCAAACTCGTATGGCTTTGCTGGGTGGATTGCTGCTTCTCGTCTCCATCCCCTTTTCCCTGCTTCCAGGTTTATCCCACTTAGCATGGCTCAGTACTTTTTTACAAGTCCTGGCAGCGATTATCGCCGGTCTCCCTATCGCCAACCGGGGAATACGTGCCCTCATCTTCGGCAGGCAAATCACCATCGACCTGTTGATGAGTATTGCAGCAGTGGGTGCCTTGCTGCTCGGAGAGACAGGTGAAGCAGCCACAGTGGTGATGCTGTTTGCCATTGGTGAAGCCCTGGAAGGATTTACTGCCGAGCGGGCGCGCAACTCACTCCGCAGCCTGATAGCCATTAAACCAGATGTGGCCCACGTGATGCGCCCATGTATGGACTGCGCTGAACACATGGGGCAAGGCGGTTATTCAGGCGGTCCATGTCCTCTTTGCGATGAGCATGAAATCACTCAACCTGTTGACCAGGTGGCAGTGGGTGATCGTGTGATCGTTCGACCAGGCGAGCGCATCCCAGTGGATGGTCACATTTTAAGTGGATCCTCTCTGGTCAATCAGGCACCCGTCACGGGTGAGTCGGTCCCCGTTCAAAAATACCCCGCTGACAAGGTCTACGCAGGTACCCTGAATGGTGATGCTGTACTCGAGATCACCGTTTCCCAGCTGGCAACCAATTCGACCATCAGCCGCATCGTGCGCCTGGTGGAGCAAGCACAAGCCCAACGCGCTCCCATCGAGCGCTTTATCGACCGCTTTGCTGCCTGGTATACCCCAGCGGTGGTCGTGCTGGCAGCATTGGTAGCGTTCCTGCCACCCCTGCTTTGGAACGCGCCATTTCTAGATAGCAACGGCACACACGGCTCGCTCTATCGCGCCCTCACGCTGCTCATCATCGCCTGCCCGTGTGCCCTGGTCATCAGCACACCCGTCACACTCGTAAGTGCGCTCACCTCCCTGGCACACCGTGGAGTGCTCGTCAAGGGTGGCGCTTTCCTGGATGTAATGGCCCAGGCTCACCTGTTTGCTTTTGATAAGACCGGCACGCTCACGCTTGGTCAACCTTCAGTCACTCAAGCCCGCTCTGTGGATTGTTTGCCCGACGCCTTGCGCTGTGCTGCCTGCGATGATATGCTCGCATTGGCAGCCACTGTGGAGCGCCGCTCAGAACATCCCCTCGCGCATGCCATCATGGCCGAGGTTGCTGCCCGCCAGCTCACCCACGTCTATCCAGCCGCAGAATCGATCCAGGCACTGGCAGGACAGGGTGTGCAAGGATACTCCAATGGAAACCGCATCCTGGTTGGCAGCCACGACATGTTCCACACCCGGGATGATTCCCTGGACAAAAAATTACATATGGATATTGAATCTGCCATCGATGCTGGTCAAACGGTTATGCTGGTGGGAAAGAATGATAGCCTGCTTGGATTTGTGACCGTATCCGATACCTTGCGCCCCACAACTGCTGAAGCTTTACGCCAATTAAAAGATATTGCCCCAAATATAAAAACGGTCATGCTGACCGGGGATAACCCTACGGTTGCAGGCAGGGTGGCTGGGCACATCGGCAACCTGGATGAGGTGCGCGCGGGATTGCTGCCCGAAGACAAACTGGAAGCAGTGCGTGACCTGCAATCTCAATATGGATTGGTGGTTATGGTCGGTGATGGGGTAAACGATGCCCCGGCACTGGCGGCTGCCAATGTGGGCATTGCCATGGGTGGAGCGGGATCCGCCCAGGCTATGGAGACTGCCGATGTGGTGTTGATGCAGGGTGACCTGACGCACCTGCCAGAAACGGTACGGGCCTCACGCAAAACACGCATGATCATAAAGCAGAATATCGCCCTTAGCCTGTTGCTCAAAGCTGGCTTTTTAATCCTTGCCCTGGGTGGTTGGGCAACGTTATGGATGGCGGTCTTCGCTGATATGGGTGCTTCGCTAATCGTTACCCTGAATGGGATGCGTATGCTGCGCAAGGACAGCTAGGGGTTATCCGAGCTGCTCTTCTGGCACAAAGATAAACATCACGATATAGATGAGTATAAACGAGCCAAACCCAAACAGCGTACCCAACGCAAACACTAAACGCACGATTGTGGGGTCGATTCCAAAGAAATCTGCCAAACCTGCACAAACACCAACGATCATGCGGTTACTTCGAGTGCGATAAAGTTTTCTTGATTCGGTTGTCATAATGTCTCTCCTTAATCCTACACTATTATTAACGCATTCAAGCCTGAAAGGTTGCGTCGAATTTGACTGAGTTTCAACTTTCTCCAATGTCTCGATCCCGCTATCGAGGCTGCCTGCTTGGATTGGCGGTTGGCGATGCGATAGGCACCTCCGTTGAGTTCATGCCGCCCGGAAGCTTTACTCCGCTGACCGACATGCTTGGGGGAGGCCCTTTCAACCTTGCCCCGGGTGAATGGACCGATGACACTTCCATGGCATTATGTCTGGCCGAAAGCCTGATCGAAAAGAGAGGCTTTGATCCAATCGACCAGCTTGAGCGGTATGTGCGCTGGTTTCGCACGGGCTATCTCTCGTCCAATGGGCGTTGTTTTGATATTGGCATCGCCACCGCTGCCTCTCTATCCCGCTTTGAGAGCACGCACGAGCCCTATCCAGGCTCGACCGCCCAAAACACGGCAGGAAACGGTTCATTGATGCGCCTGGCACCCGTACCTATGTTCTATGCCCGCCACCCCCACATGGCGATCGAAAAAAGCGCTGATTCATCCCGTACCACCCATGCGAATCCAAAAGTTGTGGATGCCTGCCTATATTTTAGTGCTTTGCTGCTCGGGGCATTGAATGGACATCCAAAAGAAGCATTACTCTCACCGATCATCGATTGGCAATTTCTGGAACCTGAAACAATCGGACTGCTTTCAGATCTATCACCTGAGATTTTAGAATTAGTGAATGGGTCATTCAAGCAAAAACAGCCCTCCGATATACAGGGAAGCGGTTACGTCGTGCGTGGGCTTGAAGCATCTCTATGGGCTTTCTACCATTCCACCTCCTTCCGAGATGGAGTCTTGTTGGCTGCAAACCTGGGAGATGATGCGGATACCACAGCCGCCATTTATGGTCAGCTGGCCGGGGCATATTACGGAGAGTCGAACATCCCCCTCGAGTGGCGCGCAAAACTGGCCATGGTGGATGTGATCATCGGCTTTGCGGATAAGCTGTATGATTTCGCCCGGTAGAGACGGGTCTGGTTACACTTTGCAAGGATTTATCAATTACGAATCGATTTCCTTGCCAAATTAATTACTCGAAAGCGACCCGCCCATGATTGATCCATACTTGTAGGGGAGGTTCTTGTTAATATCTGGCAAGCTCTCTCCGTTCTCCCTCGAATTGACTGCTTTTGTTTTGAAACAATTCCATGCATTAAAGTACCTTCCAACCCATTCCAAACAGCAGCCCGATAACAAACTCTCTCATTTGAACCAAAGGCATCCTTCCGAGTAACTTTTAAAGATGAATCAGCTGAAAATAATTCCTTCACTGCGACGGAACGCTCATTATTCGAAATTATCGTATTTTTTATTCTGTATGGTTGTCGTGATTACTCACCACATTAAAATTTCACCTAACCTGCGAAAATTTGGGCTGTGCACAATCGGAAACAGGAGTCCGCAGGGAAAACCACCTGCGGACTCCTGTTTTCCAACATCTTTCCCCCCTTCCCGGTTTTTTTTGGGAAGGGGGGATACAGGGGGGATGGGTGAGTAATTACATAGGATTTAACTACTCACCAACATTCAAACTCAAATTTTCTACATTGATACGTGCTTGTTTATGGTTTACCTCTTCTAAATATCACCTCACATGGAATTCCTTATCTCACCTGCCTCGAAGTTAATCTTACCTTTACGGGTCGGCGTAGGCCGACCTGGTGTTTTTACAAGGAGCGGTGTTTGCGACGCAGCCTCGCGACTGTATTGTAGGAGCGAGGAAAGGAGCGGTTTTAACCGCCACTTTTATATCCATGAGTAATTACATAGGATTGGATATGTTGATTACTCGTTCCTTTTGCTTGCCAGCCAAACATTCCCAACCATCCTTTGGTATTCGTTTCGATTCATTTCAAGGAGCATTCTATGCGACGCAGTATCGCGAGGATTCTATCCGAGCGATATCAAAGAACGAATACCTCTATAGCTTTAGGGAAATATGTTCAAATACCTCAATCTTAATATTCCTCAGGTTGTTATGAGATATATAATATCTGCATGCAGTGAATTGCTGGTTGCCAACAGTTCTCCCTCGAATTGAATGCTTTTGTTTTTTTTTGAAACAATTCCAAACAGCAGCCCGATAACAAACTCTCTCATTTGAACCAAAGGCATCCTTCCGAGTAACTTTAAAAGATGAATCAGCTGAAAATAATTCTTTCACTGGGATGATTCGCTCATTATTCGAAATTATCGTATTTTTTATTCTGCATGGTTGTCGTGATTACTCACCACATTAAAATTTCACCTAACCTGCGAAAATTTGGGCTGTGCACAATCGGATGGGTGAATAATTACAAATATCGTGCTAAGCTACAATTCATGTCCACGAGGTAGGAATTATGAAAAAAAGATCCCTATTTATCATCTTAATCTTATTATCGATGTGTTTCGCTTCATCAAATCTGGGATATGCCTCTCCACCCCTACCTGAGCGCATCAAACAAGTCGCCCAGCTCGTGGGAGGGGAAAACAACCTGGCGTTTGGCTCCAGTGTCGTCATCTCAGGCGATACCCTGGCAGTGGGCGATCCCTATGATGATCAAAATGGTGCTGAGGCTGGTTCAGTGACCATTTATCAATCCGATCCTGCTGGACGCTGGAGTGAAATTAGCCGGCTGACTCCCCTGGATGCGGAAGCCGGCATCCAATTTGGACGAAATGTCGCCCTATCCGGTGACCTTTTGGTGGTAGGTGCCCCATACGATAGTGACTTTGGACTACGCTCGGGATCGGTATACATTTTTGAGCGCAACCCGCTGGAACCCGGCATCTGGACACAGGCAGGCAAACTTACAGCTAGTGATGCTTACACCAACGATCAATTTGGCTGGGCAGTGGCAGTGGACGGGGATACCGTAGTAATCGGAGCAAATACCAAGGTATACGGCGGGCGCGTATATATCTTTGAGCGTGACGCGGGTGGTCCTGGTCAATGGGGGCAGACTGCCCAGCTGAATCCCGATCCACCCGGATTCCAGGCATGTTTCGGAGAGGCAGTTGACCTGGATGGGGATCTACTTGCCATTGGCGCTTATGGCGGTGGGGATTATGCCGGCTATGTGTATGTATTCCAGCGCCAGCCAGGATCTGACCAATGGCAACGGCTGACCCGTTTCCGTTCAGCGGATACATATGCATATTATTATTTTGGTTATACTGTCGCTTTGGACAATTGGACCATCCTGGCAGGTGCCCCCGGTGCAGACGGATTAACCGGTGCAGCCTATATATTCACCGCCGATCCTGCCCAACCGGACACGTGGATCGAGCGAGCCCAACTTAGGCCCAGCGATGGCGCAATGCAAGACTATTTCAGTCTTTCGCTGGCTCTTTCCGGCGACTTCGCCTGGATAGGTGCTCCGATGCACGCCAGTGCAACAGGTGCCGTGTATCTGTATGGACGCGATCAGGGAGAACCAAACCTGTGGGGAGAAGTCACACCCCTTCTGGGTGATGATTCCTCGCAAGGCGATCAATTTGGTTATTGGACCTCCATAGATGGTAATCTGGCAGTGGCGGGTGCGCCGGGCAGGCTTCCCAGTGGCTCAGCTTATGTATTTAACCTTGATCCGCCCTGGTTAAGCCTCCTTCCACTGGTTACCCGCTGAGCATTTTCAATATCCAGAGGCATAGAATATAACTATAAAAACCTGATCACGAATGTTTATCCTCTATCATGGAGAAACGTAATGACGATTAAAGAAAAGATTTTCTGGCATGATACGCTAGAAATGCCCTCGGACGTAGCCCCGAATGACCTGCCTCCGAAAGTAGACATGGCTGTGGTTGGTGCAGGGATCCCCGGTTTGGCCGCCGCGTATCAGATGGCAAAACGGGGTGTGAGCGTCGCGGTGCTGGATGCGGAGACGATCGGTTGGGGAGCAAGCTCTCGCAACGGGGGCATGGTGCTCACCGGCCTAAAACTGGATGCTGAGACGGTAGAGAAAAAGTATGGCAGTGACCTTACCCGGCAGTTATTCGAGGATTCACTTGCCTCAATCAAGACGGTGGAGCAAATCGTCAGCCAGGAGCACATCCATTGTGGTTTTAATCGCACCGGACACCTGCTGGTGGCGAATAAACCAGGTCATTATGTATCCCTCCAGCATGAAGCTGAATGGCTTGCCAAACATTTCAATATTGAAACCCGTATCATCCCCAGGAGTAAACTGCAAGGCGAGATCGGGTCAGATATCTATTATGGGGGGTTGGTGGACGAGCTTAGCGCTGGGCTGAACCCGGCACAATACGTGATGGGGTTGGCGAATGCAGTT
>Ga0315276_10003511_pt1 | contig 14379 bp, 14 predicted proteins | sample YL17G05_0_MG_FD_204542 | JGI IMG/M metagenome (GOLD analysis project Ga0315276, IMG submission 204542) | Sediment microbial communities from Yellowstone Lake, YNP, Wyoming, USA - YL17G05_0 | ecosystem: Environmental > Aquatic > Freshwater > Lake > Sediment | place: USA: Wyoming | collected...
AAAAAATATTAAAGATTTTATTTTAATTGCTATTGATGCCCCACAAAAAATAAGGTTTGAAAGAATTTTGAAAAGAGGAAAACCAAGTGACCCAAAAACCTGGGAAGAATTTTTAAAAATTGATAACAGGGATTTTTTTGATGAAACAAATCCAATGGGTCAGAGAGTAGGAAAATGCATTGAAATTGCTGATTTTAAAATTACTAATGATACTGATTTGAAAAAGTCTATGAAAGAGATAGAAGAGGTTTGGGGGGAGATTGAAAAGAAGGGGGATGAAGAGAACAATATTTATAGAGGAAGTATTATAGAAGAAAGTCTTGAAGATAATTCTATTTTAAAAGATATAAAAATAATAAAAACAAAAATAGAAAAAGTTACTCCTAAACATAAAACTCCTTGGGTTTCTAAGTGGACTTTGCATAGTATTGAGATTCCTGAAAAAAATGTGAAAGATATAGCAGAAAAAATAAGTAAGGCATTAGATTCTAAACATAACTGGTATGCTGATTTTAAAAATAACAAATTTCACCTTATAATTTTTAAAAATAAGATTTTTTGTGTTGATATTTATAACAAAGAGCAATATGACCAAGCTAGAAAATATGGAATTTTTTTAGGAATACCAGAATATCAAGTTGATTTTCATCCTGAAGTTAAGGTATGGGAAAGATAATACAAAAGCATTTAAACTTAATTTTTTTTGAATAATTATGTTAATTGGAATTGTAGGAAAGCCATCATGTGGAAAAAGCACATTTTTTAAAGCATGCACTTTAGCAGATGTACTTATAGCACCATATCCTTTTGCTACAATAAAACCAAACCATGGAATTGGTTATGTTAAGATTGATTGCATTGATAAAGAATTAGGTGTTAAATGCATGCCAAGGACAGGATATTGTGTTAATGGAATTAGGTTTGTTCCTGTTGATTTATTAGATGTTGCTGGCCTGATAAAAGGAAGCAGTGAAGGAAAAGGGCTTGGAAACCAGTTTTTAGATGATTTAACAAATGCAGATGCTTTAATTCATATTGTTGATGTTTCAGGAGAAACAGATGCAGAAGGAAAAGAAACAAATGGTTATAATCCTGTTCAGGATATTGAAATGTTAGAAAATGAATTAGATATGTGGTATCTTAGGATTCTGAATAAAGTTTGGAAATCATTTTCTAAACAAATTCAAGGAGAAAAAAAGAATTTTAGCCAGGCAATTGCACTTCAGTTTTCAGGATTAAAAGTAAATGAAATGGAAGTTACTCAAGTTGTTTTAAAAGGAAAATATAATACTGAGAGGCCTGCTGATTGGACTAATAGTGAGTTATTAAAATTTAGCCATGATTTAAGACATATCAGCAAACCAATGATTATTGCTGCGAATAAAAGTGATAGGCCTGCAAGCAAAGCAAATATAGATAATTTGAAAAAAGCATACCCTGAATTAATAATTGTTCCTTGTTCTGCTGATTCTGAATTAGCATTAAGGCAGGCAAGCAATGCTGGATTGATTGAATATATCCCAGGTGATAGCAAGTTTAAGATATTAAAAAATTTAAGTGAAAAACAGAAATCTGCGCTTGAATCTATAAAGAGAAATGTTTTAGATGATTATGAAGATACAGGAGTTCAGAAAGTTTTGAACACAACTGTTTTTGATTTATTGAAATGCATTGCTATTTTTCCAGCTGGTGCTCATAAATTAGCAGATAGCAAGGGAAATATTCTTCCTGATTGTTTTTTATTACCTGAAAATTCAACTGCATTGGATTTTGCAGCAGCTGTTCATAGTGATTTAGCTAAAAATTTTATTAAAGCAATTGATGTAAGAACAAAAAAAGCTGTTGGAAAAGAACATAAATTAAAACATAGAGATGGAATAGAAATCATTACAAGATGATTTCTATCTATTTACTTTTTACAAAGATAAATATAGAGATTGTGATAAGATAAACTTAAGGATCACTAAATCAAAAAATATTTAAAGATTGAACTCTTATAATTATCATGACAATTAAAACTAAAAAAAGTATTGAAAAGATATTAATGATCTTAGGTATTGTCGCAGCTGCTTTATTATGGTTGGGGATTTTAGGAATAATTTAAAATGGGCGAATTGCTTGAATGGATTGGTAAATTTATTGATTTTTCTATTTTAGTTTATTTTTATATAAAATTCATTCAATTTGGAGGAAATCTTAAAGATATATGGATAGCAACATTTGGAATAATAATCGGGATGTTGATTTATATTTATAATCTTTTGGAGAGAAAGAAATGGTAAACCAAAAAATAATAAAAATTTTGAATAGGGTTCTTTTAATTGCATATATAATTTTTTTAATTTATGTTGTTTATACAACTATAATAATGTTTTTAAGATAATTTGTTTTTTAAATGTTGTTAATAATGGAGTTAAAATCATAAACAAAATGACAGAAGTATATTTTTCTAAAGATATAGATAAGATTATAGATAAAATAAATATATCCAAGTTAGGAGAGAAAGTTGCAATTAAACTTCATTTTGGAGAAAAAGGATGTGATACTTATCTTAATCCAGAAATTGCAAGAAAAGTTCATGAGGCAATTGTTTCAACTGGAAGAAAAGCAAGTTTAGTTGATTGTAATGTTTTGTATAAAGGCAGCAGAACAACAAGAGAAGAGCATATTGAAACTGCAAAAACTCATGGATTTGGTTTTGCGGATATTAATATACTTGATGGAGAAAAAGGAGAAGAGTTTATTGAGGTAGATGATTGTAAGTTTGGAAAAGGGATTGAGGAATATGATTCTTTTATTATTTTGTCTCATTTTAAAGGGCATCCTATGACTGGTTTTGGAGGGGGATTAAAAAACATTGGGATGGGATTTGCAAGCAGAGCAGGAAAACTAGATCTTCATTGTAATGTTAAACCATCCATATCTTCTAGATGCATTGGATGTGGGGTTTGCATTGATAGTTGTAATGCAAAAGCAATTTCTATTGTTAAAGGGAAAGCTAAAATTAATCAGAATTTATGCGAAGGATGTGCAATGTGTATTGCTGTTTGTCCTAATGAAGCAATTAGTATTCCATGGAAATCAAAGAGCGCTGAAGAATTGCAGAGTGGAATTGTAAAATATTCTTTGGCTTTTTTAAAAAGATTTCCTAAAACAATATTTATTAATGTGCTTGAAAACATAACAGAAGATTGTGATTGTTTTGGAAAAAAACAAGAGTCTGTTATTGAAGATATTGGGATTTTATATTCAGATGATATTTTATCTATAGAAAAAGCTTCTTTAGAACTTGCTAATAAACAAGGATTTGAAGAAAAAGTACACAAGAACATAAACAAAGATAAACAAATAGAACTTGCTGAAAAAGCAAAACTTGGAGATAAGGATTATAAAATAATTTATCTTTGAAAAGATAAATAATCATAAGACTAATATACAAAAATGAGAATTGTTTTTAGTAATCTATAAATTTTATAAGCTTTGCAGATGAGAAAGCTGTATTATTTTATATAATTAGTAAAAAGAATTGCATTAATAATTATTGAATAAATCTAAGAATAATTAATAATTTTATAATTAAAAATCTTGAGTAATATGCTATTAAAATAATAAAAGGTAATTCATTTAAACTTAAGAGTTATTAAGAAGGGCTGAAAATACTTTATAATTTATTAATAAAAATATTTATTTTTTCTATGATTCCTATCAGCACAATCTTTATAAATATACTTTTTAAATAAGTATTATGGAAGAAAAAAACCCAGGTAACGAGAAGAAATATGTTTATTTTTTTGGAGAAGGAGATACTAAGAATAAGCAATTGCTTGGCGGAAAAGGTGCTTATCTTGGAGAAATGAGTAAAATTGGTTTGCCTGTGCCTTCTGGATTTACTCTTACAACTGAGACCTGTGCATATTTTTATGATAATAATAAGCAGTATCCAAAAGAATTAATAAATCAAATTGAGGAAAATATTACTAAACTTGAAAAGGCAACTGGGATGGGTTTTGGAAATACTGAAAATCCTTTGCTTGTTTCTGTAAGAAGTGGTGCAGCTGATTCAATGCCAGGAATGATGGATACTGTTTTGAATCTAGGATTAAATGATGAAACAATTAAAGGTGTTATTAAAGCAACTGAAAATGAAAGATTTGCTTTAGATTCTTATAGAAGATTTATTCATATGTTTGCTGATGTTGTAATGAATGTTGAGCATAGATTATTTGAAGAAGCAATTGAAAGAAAAAAACAAACAAGAGGAATAAAAATTGATACTGAATTAAATATTCAGGATTTAAAAGAATTAATTAATGATTATAAGGAGATTATTAAAAAAGCAAAAGGAAAAAGTTTTCCAAATGATGTTAGAGAACAACTTAAAATGGCTATTGATGCTGTTTTTGGTTCATGGAATTCTGCAAGAGCAATAAAATACAGAGAAATTAATGAAATTAAAGGATTATTTGGAACAGCTGTTAATATTCAAGCAATGGTTTTTGGAAATATGGGGCAGGATTCTGGAACAGGTGTTGCATTTACAAGAAACCCTTCAACAGGAGAAAATAAATTTTATGGAGAATATTTAATTAATGCTCAGGGAGAAGATGTTGTTGCTGGAACAAGAACTCCTGAACCTGTTGCAAGATTAGAAAAAGAAATGCCTATAATTTATAAACAGCTTATGGAAATCAGGGATAAGCTTGAGAAGCATTACAAGGATATGCAGGATATTGAATTTACTGTTCAAAAAGGGAAATTATTCATGCTTCAGACAAGAACAGGAAAAAGAACAGGTGCTGCTGCTGTAAAAATCGCAGTTGATATGGTTAAAGAAAAATTAATAACAGAAGATGAAGCTTTGTTAAGAGTTGATGCTAATCAATTAAGTCAATTACTTCACAAAAGAATTGATCCTATTGCAAAAACAAAAACAGAAGCTGTTGCAAAAGGCTTGCCTGCTTCACCAGGTGCTGCTGTTGGAAAAATTGTTTTTAATGCAGAAGATGCTGCTTTAAAAGTTGCTGAAAATAATGATAAAGTTATTCTTGTAAGATTAGAAACAAGCCCAGATGATATTGAAGGAATGCATGTTTCTCAAGGCATTGTAACAGCAAGAGGTGGGATGACAAGCCACGCCGCAGTGGTTGCAAGAGGAATGGGAAAATGCTGTGTTGCTGGTTGTAGTGATTTAATTATTGATGAACATAAAAAAATTTTAAAAATAAAAGATAATATTTTGAAAGAAGGAGATTATATTACTTTAGATGGAACAATAGGGGAGGTTTATCTTGGACAGCTTCCTGTTATTGACCCTGAGTTAACAGGAGAGTTTGCTGTTTTAATGGATTGGGCTAAGAAAAAGAAAAAATTAGGAGTAAGGACAAATGCAGATACTCCAAAAGATTCTGAAATTGCAAGAAAATTTGGTGCAGAAGGAATTGGATTATGCAGAACAGAGCATATGTTTTTTGAAGGAGATAGAATTAATGCAATGAGAGAAATGATTCTTGCTGATAATGAAGAAGGAAGAAGAAAAGCTCTTGCAAAACTTCTTCCATATCAAAGACAGGATTTTGAAGGAATTTTTAAGGTTATGGACAAGCTTCCTGTTATAATAAGATTTTTAGATCCTCCTTTGCATGAATTTCTTCCTAAAGAAGATAATGAAATAAAATTTTTATCAAAATTATTAAATGTTTCTGAAGAAAAAATAAAAAACAAAATTAATTCTCTTCATGAATTTAACCCAATGTTAGGATTTAGGGGGTGCAGATTAGGAGTTGTTTATCCTGAAATCTCTGAAATGCAGGCAAGAGCTGTTTTTGAAGCTGCATTAAATGTAAAAAAACAAGGAATTACTCCTGTTCCTGAAATTGAAATACCTAATATTATAACTGTCAAAGAATTTAAATTGATTAAAGAAATTATTCAAAGAGTTGCAAAAGAAATAGGAATTGAAGATAAGATAAACTATAAAATTGGAACAATGATTGAATTTCCAAGAGCTGCTTTAATTGCTGATGAATTAGCAAAAGAAGCTGAATTTATGAGTTTTGGTACAAATGATTTAACCCAGACAACTTTAGGATTTTCAAGAGATGATGCTGGGAAGTTTATTCCATGCTATGTTGAAAAAGGTGTTTTTGAAAAAGACCCATTTCAGACAATTGACCAGGAAGGTGTTGGAAAAATTATGAAAATTACGGTTACTAAGGCAAGAGGTGTTAAGAAAAATATTGATATTGGGATTTGCGGAGAACATGGAGGAGATCCTGCTTCTATAAAATTCTGCCATAAAATTGGATTAAGCAATGTTTCCTGCTCTCCTTACAGAGTCCCAATTGCAATTTTATCTGCTGCACAAGCTGTTATTGAAGCAAGAGTTAATACTAATAAAAAAAAGGATAAAAAATAATTTAATTTATAAAACAACAAAAAATAAATTTAAGCCAAACATTAAAAATGCAGTTTTTATTAGAGATGAGATAAAAAAGATGATAAAAGAGGAGTTAAAAGATAATACTAATATGAAAAAATGAGGATTATTTTTTTAGGACCACAAGGAAGCGGAAAAGGAACTCAAGCTAAAATTATTTCTGAAATGTTGAATGTTCCTCATATCTCAATGGGAGATTTATTAAGAGGCGCTTCATCAGATCTTCAGGAAAAGATCTTTTATTACCAGAACAAAGGGGTTTTAGTTCCTGTTGAGATTGTTGTTCAAGTTTTAAAACAAAGGATTGAAAAACCAGATTGTAAAAAAGGTTTTATTTTAGATGGGTTCCCAAGAAGTGAAGAACAAGCAGAATATTTAGAAAAAGAAATTGAAATTGACAAGTATTTTGAGATTTTTATAAGTGATGAAGAAGCTGTTAAAAGGATTTCTGGAAGATGGAATTGCACTAAATGCGGGGCAATTTATAATGTTAGTACTGCTCCAAAACCTTTAGTTAATGGAAAATGTGATAAATGTAATTCTGATTTATTTCAAAGAGATGATGATAAAGAAGAAGCAATTAAAAAAAGATTAGAAATTTATCATAATGAAACAGAGCCTATTTTAGAAAAATATGATGTTATTAAGATTAATGGGAAGCAGAAGATTGAAAGAGTTACGCACGATATATTGGAGAAGTTAGATTTTTGATTAAAAATAAATTTAGGAGTAAAATTATTGATTTTACCAACTTATTATTATATACTAAGATTATTAGATAGGAAATAGTTTTGGGGGAGCATAATAAAAACATTAAGTTATGAATTTGATTTAATAACAAGTAAAAACTTAAATACCTAATACAATTCTTAATTATATGTTCGAAAAAGAAGAGGATAAGTATGTAAAAGAGAGGAATGAAGAGGTTTTAGAAAATCTAGATAATTTAGAAAAGAAAAAAAAGATTAGAAAAATACTTGTTACTGGAATTATTGTTGTTTTTGTAATAATTGTTCTTTTTCTTATATTTTCTTTTTATACTTATTTTAAATCTCCTGAAAATACTCTTGGTTTAGGAGCAAATATAGAATCTGTTCTTTTAAGTGAAAATGGAAAAACAGCTTATATTAAACTTGCAGGTGGAAGTTTGGACAAGAATATTACAAAAATTAAGTTTATTTTTAATGATTTAAATGAAAATGAATATAATTATGAAACTTCTGAAGGAATAAAAGAAATAGAAGTCCCATACTCAAGAAGTTTTTGGGATTGGTTGTTTGGAAGACAGTTTTTTGGAAGTTATGATTATTCAATTAATTCTGAAAATGCTGGCTTATCTGATTTTAATAATATTAATCAAATTAATGTTTTATTTGAATATCAAACACAAACAGGTGATGTGATTGAAACTCCGGTTCTTGATACACAAAGAACAACTAATAGAACTACAACCCCTTCAGGAAGTTCTGGGACTAGCAATAGTGGGACAACAGCAACTACTCCAACTCCAAGTTGCACTCCAAATTGCGCTGGAAAAATATGTGGGGATAATGGATGCGAGGGAAGTTGCGGAAGCTGTGATGAAGGATATTATTGTAATTCATCTGCGCAATGCGAGGAAATTCTTTCATGCACTCATAATAATAATTGTTCTTCTTTGAGTTTTTCTGAAATAGCAATTTGCAACAACACCCCTGACAATAATTTTTTAACATTTGATTATGCTCCCGAAAATATTTCTGTTTGCAATTTGACTGCAGAAACATGCACAATTCCTACTCAAGCTTTAACTCATACTTGCAATTTTACTTGTGGAGCAATGTGTATTATTGATGACAATTGCTTAGATGCAGAATGTGACAGTTTAGATGGCTGCCAGGAAAATGATTATTATGATTATTATAATGTTGAGAACAATTGTGTAGACTGTGATTGTGAAGCTAATTCCTGTGAGAATTATACTGTTTATTTTAATGATGCAAGATGTCTTTTTGATTGCACAGAAATTAAAGAATGCAGCAATTATACTGATCCTGTGAATTGCACTGCTGATCCTTGTGATATTGAAAATTGCGAATGGAATTCAGGTTCAGGAAAATGTGGGGAAATTCCTATTACAACTTTAGAATATTCTACAAATGAAGACACTCCAATAAATATAACTCTTATGTCCTCTATAATTGGTAATTTTATAAGAACAAATTCTCCTGATGAGGGAACAATCCAGAATAAAACCTCACAAAATAATGTTAATTTTGTTAATATAACCTATACTCCAGATGCAAATTATAATGGAAATGATTATTTTATATATAATGTTTCAGATGGAACTAATACTGAGGTTATTAGAGTTGATGTAATAATAGTCCCTGTTGATGATGCTCCTATCCTAATGACTCAAAGTTATAAGACTATAACAAGTATTACTTTTAGTGTAAACTCTACTCTAGTAGAAAAAGCATATAAACTTCTTATAACAGAGTATGATGGAGATGATTTAATTTATTCTGTTTTAAATCTTCCATCTGGAGCAACTCTTAATTCAGAAACAGGAGAACTAAAATGGACAGTTTCAAGTGCAAATATTGGAAATTATACAAATATTATTTTTACTGCAACTGACAACACTCCTGCTAAACTTAATTCAACAAAAACAATTAATATAACAGTAAGACAAGCGCAAACTTATTATTGCGACCCTGTGAGTGGAAATACTACAACAGGAGATGGCTCTTCTGGAAATCCTTGGGGGACATTGCAATCTGTTGGAGAAGCAGGTTATTTTAATGAAATAAAAATTAAAAGTGGAGATATTCTTAAATTAAAAAATGGTTATCATGGTCAATTAAGCATCTGGAAAAAAGCAAACACAGATTATATAACTGTTGAGTCAGACGAAGGGGCTGTTGCCAATCTAACTCAGGTTATTCTTAAATATACTGATTATTGGATTTTTAGAGGATTAAGAATGAGTCCTGAGCTAGCAGTTCCTTCTAGAGTAAATCCAGGAAACAAGTCTTCTATGTTTTCTGGTTATTCTAATAGGTTTATTAAAATTGAAAACTGTTATATGTATACTGTTGAAAATGCTTCAAACTGGACAAGTTATGAATGGTCAAATTTAACTTGGTCTGGGATTGTTTTAGGTTATACTTCAGATTGTTTTGCTAGAAATAATATAATAAGAAATGTTAGGACAGGAGTAAATTGCGGAGCTATTTTAACAGAAAATAATACTGTTGATGGATTTTCAGGAGATGCAATGTATGTTAATACTAATTGTATTTTACAAGACAATATTATTCTTAATAAACATGACCCTGCTGATGGTTTTCATAATGACGGGATTCAGGGATGGAGTAGCATGACTAAAAATATTACAGTAAGAAGAAATTATATAAATGCGCGCACTGACCCAAACAGAAATGACAGTACTGTTGGAGGCTTACAAGGGATATTTCTTGAAGGGAATATCAGTGGAAGAATTGAAAATAATGTTATATTAGCTAAAAATTCTGCATGGGGAATAGGACTTAGTGCTGGTACTCACGACATTTATATATTTAATAACACAATTATGAGGCCTTATCTTATTGGGGGTTGGCCCAACATACAAATGAGTTCTTCTGCTATAAACTCAGTTGTTAAAAATAATATTGCAGATGGAATGCCTGTAACAAATACTACAAGAAATATAACAAGTGAAAATAATCTGAAAATTACAAACTATAATGAGTCTCAAATTTTAAGTTTTTTTGTTGATTATCCGCATGGCGATGTAAGGCCTTTAATGAATTCTCCTATTTGCAATGGAACTATTAATCCTCGTGGAGTTGCAGTTGGAGCATTGCCTTGTGTTTGCACAAATAATTTGCAATGCGAAGAAGTTTTTGGTTCTGGGGCTACTTGTGATATTAATACAGGAGAGTGCGTTGGTGGAACAGTTCCTTCTTTATCTCCTTTCACAAAACTCTTGAATTTTATAAAATCATTATTAACAACAAAAACAGGAAATGTTATGAATAAAGATGGTGAAAATAATGAAAATACAGATAGTAAAGTTCCATATATTCTTTTATTTCTTTTAGCTGCAATAATATTGATTATTGCTGTTATAATTGTAAAAAAGAAGGGAAAAAGAAAGAAGAAAAATAAAAAGAGATCTAAGAAAAAGATTGGAAAAAGATAAAATTTGAAAAAGATATTAAATATGTCCAGGGCATAAAATATTATATTTTATTGTTTTTAATTTTTCAATAGATTCTTGAATTTGTTTTTCATTTCCTCCTTCTAAATCTGTTCTTCCTCTTCCATCTTCATAGAATATTGTATCTCCTGAAAATAAAAGATTTTTGTAAAGAAAACATAAACTGTCTTGAGTATGGCCAGGGGTTTTTATTGGTTTGATTACTTCAGGAAGCTGATTTAAATTTTTATTATTTATTATTTTTGCATTTGGGAATAAATTTAAATTTCCTGTGTGGTCCCAATGGCTGTGTGTCAGGATTATGATATCTATATTTTCTGGATTTAATTTTAGTGTTTTTAAGTCTTTAATAAGCTCTTCTTTATTATCTTTACTTGAAGTATCAATCAATATATTTTTTTCTAATTTTAAAACATAAACAGTGCTGCCAAAAGTGTCAAAATACAATTGAAATACGTTTTTTGATATTTGACTTATCATTTTAATTATTAATATTCTCTGAACTTTATAAATTATTAGTAAAATAAAAAATATGAATTATGATTAAGTAGCTTGATGATGTTTTTGTGTGTAGGTCCAAAAGAGATTGCACCCCCTTTATTATTTTAAAAAATAGTTCTTTTATATTTAATAAAATAATTATAAAATTGTTATTAAGTCTTAATAGCCTTTATTCTTAAGTTATTAACAAATAAGCAGTTTATCTATATAATATGCCCCCTCTATAAATGTTATTTTTATTAATTTTATAGCTGGTGCAAAATGTCATGAACCTGCATATTGATGATGTTTTGCAAAGCTTATATAGAAATAAAATACTAGAAAAACTCAGCGATATTATTAAAAAGCATAAAAGATTGAGACATATATGGAAAAAGGTGAAAGAAGAGTTTTAAAAAAAGGAAGAATTGTTGTAACAAGAAAAGGCAGTTTTGTCTTAAAACTTGCAGATTCTATTTTTAAAGAGATTAAACCATATTGCAAAAGAATAGAGATTGTAGGAAGCATAAGAAGAAAAGAGAAAAATCCTGTTGATATTGATATTATGATTATTTCAAAAGACAAGGAAAAAATAAAGCAAATTTTGATTAAAAAAGGAAAGGTAATTGAAAATGGGGAAAAACAATTTAGTGTTAAAATTAAAGGAGTTAGAGTAGAATTGTATTTTGTTTCTGCAGAATATTGGGGAAGTGGTTTAATAGCCTATACAGGTTCTTCTGGATATTCAATTGGCTTGAGAATCAGGGCTAAGAAAAAAGGATTAAAATTAAATCAGTATGGGTTATTTAAAGGAAATAAAAAAATTGCTGGAAAAACAGAAAAAGATATTTACAATATATTGGGCAAAAAGTATAAGAGACCTGAAAAAAGAATATGAAAAACAAAAATGATTTTGGGTTAATATTTTGGATTCATTTAATTTTAATAGTTCTTGTTTATACCTCTCCTTTTTTATTTAATTGGAGATTAATGATTTTATTTGTTTTTTTATATTATCTTCAGATTATTATTTTTAATGGCTGTATTTTGACTGAAAAACAATTTGGAAAAAGAGAATATATGACTTTTTATCATTATTATTTTACTAAATTAGGTTTAAAGATTAATAAGAGATTTTTATATTATCTAATGAGATGGATAATGCCTTTGATTATTTTGTCTGTAAGCTTAGTTTTAAGACTATTAAATTATAATCCCTTGATATTATGATATTAAAAATTAAAATCAAGCCCAGTTCTGTAAAACAAGAAATTATTAAAATTAGTGAAAATGAATATAAAATAAGTTTGGAAGAAAGAGCAGAAGATAATAAAGCAAATATAGAACTGATTAAGCTATTGAAAAAACATTTTGGAAAGAATATAAAAATTATTAAAGGCATAAAAAGTAGAAATAAGATAATTGAGATAAGAAACTACATTAGTAATATCTGAAAGGATCTTAAGTTAGGTATGGGAAGCTTAATCTGCTCTTCTGCAAAGAGACAATAGGTTTAGTATTATTAATAAAAATTAAATAACAGAAATATATCAAATAAAAAATGCCAATAAAATATGAAAAAGCTAATGATTTGCAAGAGCAGATTAATGAAATAGCAAGAGCTTTGTTCCCTCATGTTAAATTAGATTCTGTGATTTGTTTGAGGAGTTTTGGTTCAACATCAAGAGGAACAATTGCAAGATGTCATGCATTAGGAAAAGCAATGCAATTAGCTTTGGGGAGAAAAGGATTTTATGTTATTGAGGTTATTCACTCAAGATTTGACAAGATGAGTGAAGAAGACAGAATTAAAACATTAATTCATGAATTAATGCATATCCCTAAATGTTTTGGAGGTGGGTTTATTCATCATAATATGGTTCATGAAGCAAATGTAGATAGAATGTACCAGCATTATATTAATTTAAAGAAAAAAGATAAAAACAATTCAGAAAATTCTTTTTCTAATAATCTAATTGAAAATAAAGAGGAATATAAAGAAGATTTGGGAGATGCAGGAGAATTTATTATTAAACAACCAAGAAGAAGGTTTTGGTTTTGATGTCAGAGATAGATATATTCAAAAATAATATGGAATTTAATTTTATCTACAAAAAGAGAAAATTTAGTTTAGATGTATGTGTTTGTGATAATATTCTATCTCAGGCAAGGGGGTTGATGTTTAAAAAAAATTCAAAACCCCTTCTTTTTGTTTTTAAAAACAAAAAAAGGAGAGCAATTCATTCATTTTTTTGTATACCATTTATTGCTATCTGGTTTAATGAAAATAAAATAGTCGACGTGAAATTGGTTAATTCTTGGAAATTTTCAGTAAAACCAAAAGATAAATTTGATAAATTATTAGAAATACCTTCGAATAATGTCACTTTTAAGGAATTTATCGACGAAGAAAAGATTTAAATACTTAGATTCTTTAAATTATTTATTCTAATCAAGAAAAGGAGGTAAAAAAATGGGAAAAGTTATTGTAAAAAATGTCATTAAAAGACAAAAAGGATATCTTTACTATGTAGATGGAAAGGGAAATGTCTGCGAAGCTAAGATGGCAAGAGGCGGCAAAAGAAAGAAAAAATAAATTTAATGATTTTTAGATGAAAGGGGTTTTCTTTTTTTCTTTTTTATATTTTATTTTAATGCATATTTTTTGTTTGGTTTTTTGATTTTGTATTTTAAAATTATTGTCTATAATATTTAAAATGAATTCTTAGAAAGTTAAATAGAGGGGAGTGGGTTAGTTCTTTGTAAGGACAATTATCAACCAATTTAATTAATTTCTCTCCAGAAACAAAACGAATTTTATTTAAAATATCATCTGGATTTGAGCAGTCCCCCTGAGATAATGCTCTTTCGTACACTCTTTCTATTTTTGTAATATATTTTTTTATTTCTTCATCTACTAAATTTTCTAGTTCTTCAAATGAGCTTATACTAAATGGAAAAATAAACTGTTTCATTAAGGAATAAATTCTTTTTGATATATAATAATTTAGGTAATTTTTTATACTCTATTTTTCTCTTATTTTTATGAAAGCAATAATTTTATGTGCAGGCTATGCAACAAGACTGCATCCTCTTACCTTGGACTGTCCGAAACATTTACTTGAAATAAATAATAAGCCTATTCTTGAATTTATTTATGATAAAATAAATAAAATTTCTTGTATAGATGAAATTATTATTGTAACAAATAATAAGTTTTATTCTCATTTTAAAGATTGGGCTGATTTGGTTGACA
>Ga0315276_10003513_pt1 | contig 14375 bp, 11 predicted proteins | sample YL17G05_0_MG_FD_204542 | JGI IMG/M metagenome (GOLD analysis project Ga0315276, IMG submission 204542) | Sediment microbial communities from Yellowstone Lake, YNP, Wyoming, USA - YL17G05_0 | ecosystem: Environmental > Aquatic > Freshwater > Lake > Sediment | place: USA: Wyoming | collected...
CGGCGCTCGAGCCGCCGGATGGGTTCAAGGTCTACGAGTCGGGGACATCGTCGGACCTTTTCAAAAAGGACCTTGTCGTCTCCGGGAGAAAAAAATACGAGTACGTCCTCATTCCGCAAATCGAGGGCGAGAAGTCGATCCGGCCGGTGTCGCTCTCCTACTTCGACCCGATGGCGAAGGTGTACAGGACGGTGCAGTCCGCTCCGATCGCGCTCGACATCAAACCGGGGACGGTCGAAGAAGGCCGCCGCGTGGTCTTTACCGGGGCGGGCGAGGATATCGAAGTCCTCGGAAAAGACATCAACTACATCCGCCCCGTGCCCGCCGTCATCCGTCCCGCATCGGGGTCGTTCGGGGGTAGCAAGCTCTACTGGGGCCTCCACGTCCTCCCCCTCATCGCCCTTTTCGCCTCGATCGCAGTCGAGCGGCGCAGAAGACGGTTGAGAGGCGATATTCGCCTGGCACGTGCCACGCGCGCCGGACGCGACGCGGGGAAGAAACTCGATCACGCGGGGCGGCTTCTGGCGGAGGGCCGGGCAAACGACGTGTACGCGGCGGTATCCGCCGCGATTCGAGGCTATCTCGCCGACAAGATGAACGCGTCCGTCTCGGGAATTACGCTCGACGAGATCGAGCGTTTTCTCTTGTCGCGGGGGGTCGGAGTGGAAGAGATGGAGAAATTGAGATCCGTGATGAAAGCGTGCGATGACGCGCAGTACGCGCCCGCGGGATCCGCGGCGGCGGACGCGGGAGCCGCCCGTGGGACCGTCGAGGCGGCGGCGGACCTCGTCAGGATGTTCGAGAAGAGGTCTCTCTCATGACGCGCCCCTCCGGCCGCTCCAGTTTCATGCCCGTTTTCGCCGTGCTCGTTTTGAGCGCGGCGGCCCTCATCGGCGTCCGCCTCGCCGGGTCTTCCTCGGTCGCGGGGACGGGTCTCGTGGAGGTATTCGCCCGGGGCAACGCGCTCTACGAACAGGGGGACTACGAAGGCGCGATCGAGCAGTACACGAGTCTCGTCGGCAAGGGTGTCGCCGACGCCGACCTTTTCTACAATCTCGCGAACTCGTGCTACAAGATCAACGATCTGGGGCGCGCGGTGCTTTACTATGAGAGGGCGCGGCGTCTCGCGCCTCGTGACGGCGACGTGCGGGAAAACCTCGTCCTGGTGCGCGCGCAGCTCAGAGACAAACAGTTCGTCCGCGACGAAAACCGGCTCTTGGCCGCCGCGGCCTGGCTCCACAACCATCTCAACGCGAGGGAAATGACGCTTGCCGCGTCGTTCTGCTATCTCGTTCTCTGCCTCCTGGGGATGGTCTTCGTGCTGAGGGAATCGCCGCGGATTTCCGCCGCGTACCGTTGGTTTTCGTATGTCTCGCTGGGCAGGCTCGCCGGTTTCTCCAAGACCCAGGATCTTCTGGCCGCGATGACGATCGCCGCGCTTCTCTTCGGTTCAACGGGAGTCTCCGCTTACAAGAAAACGATGGGCGAAAGACAAAAAAGACAAGCGGTGGTGCTCTCCGACGAAGTCGCCGTCTTGAGCGGGCCGACGGACGACGCTACACTCCAGTTTAAAATCCATCAGGGTACGCTCGTGCGCCTTCGCGACAACCGGGGGAGTTGGATGAGGATCGTTCTCCCCGGTGGGCTCTCGGGGTGGGTTTCCGCTGCCTCCGTCGAACGGATTTGACCCGAATCCGGTCGGCGCTCTTATCCGAGTTCCATTCTCAGCTCGCTGTTTCCGACCCGAATGGTCGATCCGGGGAAGAGGACAGTTTTTGTGATCCTCTGTCCATCGACGAACGTTCCCGGCGACCCTTCCAGATCTTGGATCGTGTACTGCCCCGCTTCGAACGAGATTCGGGCGTGGTAGCGGGCGACGTCGACGTCTTTGAGCTCGATATTGTTGTCTACCTCCCGGCCGAGAGTCATCGTGATGGGGAGAAGCGGGAGCCGTTTGCCTGCCCCCGGGCCCGTAACGATGGTGAGTATCGGAAGGCCGCGGGTGGTTTCGTCGTACGGACTCTCGCTTGCCCGCGAACCGGCGCTTGCCCCGGCGGACGAATCATCGCTCGGGTCGGCGAGTGCCGAGAGAGCGTCCATCGATTCGTCACCGTGTTTCCGCGCTTCGGGGGGAGCGTTGTTTTTCGTTTTAACCGCAACCTCCGGCTCGTCGTCGGCGAACTCGCCGACCCATTTGGTCGGATCGATAAACGCGTCGGGGCCGGCGGTGTCTCGTTCCGGAGGGCACGAGCTTTCATCGGTCTTGGAAGGAGGGGGCGGTGCCGGGATCGGGGAATCCACCGGCTGTCGACCGTTGGGGACCGTCCGGTCGGCGTCCGTCTGTGAAAATGCATCGGAGGCAGGGAGCTTCTCTTCGCCTCCCTCGGTGCGAGTGAACGACTCCGAGAGCACCCGGCGCCGCTGGACGAGCCGTTCGTACTCATCGGCGAGCGGGGTCTGTTTATCGTTCGAGTTCTCGGCGTCGTATTCTCCAACCCGGTACCGGAAGGCGATCTCGTCTATTTCGTCCTGAATCTCTTCGGTCCGAATGTTGATTTCACGGATCTCGTTTTGGATCGACGCGCGCGCTTTTTGGACCTCCGCGGCGAGCGGTTCGAGCTCGCTCTCGATCTCCTGGAGCCGGCGCAGGTAGTCCTCGTAGACCCGCTGAAAAACGCGCTCGTTGACCGAGCGTTGTTGGGCTTCGGCCTTCTCGACACGGGTCTTCAAAATCCGGCGTTGTTCCGAGAGTTCTTGATACCGGGCGACTTGTTCTTCGATCCCGACCTCGGCTCTCTCGGCCGTCGTGTACACCATCGGGCGCCTCCGTGGTCAACCCCACGCCGGGTAATGAGTTGCCCGATCGGGGTCGTGCTAAGGATGATCGACTAAGTAACGATGTTCGCGGATGTTACGAGGAACCGCCTTTGCGTAAAGCGTGCCAGCCGCCCCCCCTTACGGCGAGTTTACTTCTCGACCCCTGGAGGTGGCGGTTGCCCAGGTCGCGGGGGGGGCGGCAACACCGCTTGACTCGGGCAAGACACTTGTATTAGCTTGCACGAGGGCAACTTCCTTAGGGGAAAAGAGAAATGAGGCTTGAAGTTGCGGCCCTCAGCCATATCGGCCTGGTCCGTCAGAGGAATGAAGACGCGCTTGGGTATCTCGAGCCCCCGGAGGCCGTGATCCGGGAAGCCAGAGGGTCCGTGTTTCTCGTCGCCGATGGGATGGGGGGACACCGGGGAGGGGAAATCGCCAGCCAACTCGCCGTCGATACGATCATCTCCAGCTACTACGAATCGAAAGAAGTCGATCCCGCTAAAGCTCTCGACCATGCGTTCAAGGAAGCGAACCGCGTGATCATCGAGAAATCCTGGAGCGACGTGTCTCTCCATGGGATGGGAACCACGTGCACCGCGATCGTGGTCAGAAGGGACGAGGCGTACGTCGCGCACGTGGGCGATTCACGAGCGTATCTCCTCCGGGATGGTGATCTCGAACAGCTCACCGAGGATCATTCGCTCGTCGGGGAAATGGTGCGGTCGGGGATCCTCTCGGACGACGACGCGCGTTTTCACCCCCGCCGGAACGTGATCACGCGTTCGATCGGAACGCACGAAGAACTTTTTGTCGACGTGTCGAAAGAGCCCCTCGGCGTCGCCGATAAGGATGTTTTCGTCCTGTGCTCCGACGGGTTGACGTCCGTCATCCCCGACAGCGATCTCAAGGCGGCTCTCGAATCGAACTCCCCCGGCAAAGCCTGCGAAGCCCTCGTCGATCTCGCCAACGAAAACGGCGGAAGAGACAACATTACCGTTCAGGTCGTGAGAATCCACGAAGGCTGAGAAGCAGGTCGTCTAGCGCGGGCCGGGGCCCCCATCCGCGCCACCCGCGGCGGGAAGCCGAGCGAAGCGGAGCGCTGGGCCCGTAGCGGCCCTCCAGCCCGCGCACCACTCAGGGATCAATGCGAAGGGAATCAGCTCTGACGCTTGAGCCAGAAACTCGCTCCCACCGTCACCATCGCGTCTCTCCCCGCTTGAAAACCGACGAAGATGTCGGGTCCGGCGGATAGCGAGTAGCGGATACCGCCCCGGATCTCGACGTCGAGATCCGTGTCCGAAAAAGCGGGAAACGCGCCACTCGCGATCTCCGTGTCGATGATCAGCATGTAGACACCGAGGTAAAGCGCGAGTATGTTGCCGCTTTCGAGCTGAAAGGGGCTCGATATGATCCCGCCGATGGGAAATTGAACGATCTGGATCTCATCGCTCGTGATGATGCCGATGCCCGAGGTCACGGACAGATCGAAAGGAATCGCCTGGGTCTCCGGGAAGAGGGAGAACTTCAAGTCGCCGCCGGCGCCGAATCGCCCGTCGCCGTCGGCCGAATCGAAGAGAAGCTCGAAACCGAGATCGAGATACTTCGTCGCGTTCATCCGCGCGAATCCCCCGAAGCGAAAAAGCTCGTTGTCGCCGGCGGCCCCGTACGGCCCCAGGACGAACTCACCCGCCCGCACGACGGCGGCGTCGGGGTACTGGTAAAACACCTGGGCCGCGCCGTCCGTCGGCCCGAGAGACACAAGAACCAAGGCCACGGCCAGGGCGGCTGCTGTCCTCTTCACGTGGGCTCCTCTCGCTTGAACCACCCTACCCGCGGACGCCGCGCTCGGCGCCTGCGAGTCGAGCGAATACACCACCGCGCTCGTTCCATTCCCACATATACCAAGCGTGTCCGGCGCTCAAGACAAAACTCCCGTCCGGTTTGTTTGGGCATTTTCGCGGAACGTTCGGTCACCGCGAGCGTAGAAACCATTGGCTCGCCGTTCTCGCGAACGACCGCCCGATTCGCCAGGTGGTGTAATCTGTTGATATGAAATAGGCTGTGCGGTTTGCCCCGCGAAGGATCCAACGGCTCGCACGCGCGGCGCACTCCGGGGGAGCGGGACAAAACGGTTGCGACTCCCCGCGTCTTCGAGCATAATTCGTGGGTTCACCCGTCAAAGAAGGAAGGTTCCCGACATGTTTCGAAAATCGCGCTTGTTGTTGTTTGCGGGGCTCTGTTTCATGGCGTTCGCGGGGGTGTCGTGCGGCAAGTCCGACGGGCAGTCGGTGCAAGAAAAAGACAAACCGAAGCAGGCCGACAAGACGGCCAAGTCGGACGGCCCCCTCCAGCAGATCGCCAAAGACGCGATCGACCAAACCTCTCTCGACGACGAGTTCGCCGACGGCCGCCGAATCGTCGAAACCGCGGGCTACGTGGTAAAGGAATACAAGGGTTTTCCCGCTCAGGAAGTCACCAAACGGGGCCGCGTGCTCGTCTATACGGACAAGAAGGGGAAGCACTCCGGCGGGGTCGTTTTTCTCAAGAGAACGGGTTTCCAGGTGGCCCCGGCGTGGCACTGGTATTTCGAGGACATGGTGCCCGATAGCGTCGTGAACGTCGAAATCAACCAGGACGGACTTTGGGATCTTCGCATCGTATCGACGCGCGGCAAGGCTGAGAGATTCGTCCAGGGGGAATCTTTCTCTCTTTTCGCCAGGGAAAGAACCGATTGGATCGCCATGAATGGGTCTTGTTCCGCCCCGGTGTCCGAGGACGCCGGTATGTGGAAATGCTTCGACGGCGATACGACGACCGCGTGGAAATCTTCGCTTCCCGGCGCCTTTATCGAATTCAACGTTCCCTTCGGGGTCACCGGTGGGAACCTATCCCTCTACACGATGACGTCCGAGCAACCCCGCGGGTGCGCGGTGTACGCCGACGGGAAACGGATGGAAGACATCGAATTTCAGCCGGTGGCCGGCCGCCAGGTGATCGCTCTCGGTCAGGGTGTGAGGGGGGCGAAGAAGATCCGTCTCGAGTTTACGTCGGCCCATGCAAACGCGGCGACTGTAGCCGTCGCCGAGCTGGGGCTCGATTAGACGGCGTTCAAACGACGGGCTGGGGTTCGGGCTCGACCGGGGCGGCCGACTTGTCGCCGACGACAGCCAGAAACGCGTCCACAACCGTTGGATCAAAACTTCTTCCCGAACAGCGCTTGATCTCCTCGATCGCCGCCGTCCCGGACATCGCCCTCCGGTAGGGGCGATCCGAGGTCATCGCGTCGTAGCTGTCCGCCACCGCGAGAATCCGCGACATCAACGGGATTTCCACCCCCGCAAGACCGTCTGGGTACCCGGACCCGTCCCACGCCTCGTGATGATGAAGGATCAACGGGATGATCGGGTTCATTTCCCCAAGGGCCTTGAGCATCGAGGCTCCCACGTTCACGTGGTTCCGGATCTGGCGGAGCTGTTCGTCGGTGAGCTTTCCTTCCCGGTTGAGCAACTCGTCGGGGATTCCGATCTTGCCGATATCGTGGAGCATCGACGCGAGATAGAGCTCGTGTTTTTCCTTCGTCGTGAGATCGAGTCTCTCGCCGACGAGGAGCGCGTAGCGGCTGACCCGCGCGGAGTGACCGCTCGTGTACTTGTCCCTTGCCTGGATCGCGCGGACGAGCGTTTCAACCGTGTTGTAGAAGAGATTCCTGAGATCGTCGTACAACCTCGCGTTATCGAGACACGTCCCCGCCTTGAGCGCCATCGCGGCGAGCAACGCGAGGTCGTCCTTCGTATACAAATTGGACCGATCGGTCGAGTCGACGTAGATCACACCAAGCACTCTGCCTCTGTTGACGAGCGGAGCGCACATCGCGCTTCTCACTTTCGAGTGGCAGATGCTCTGCGACGGCAAGAAGCGTTCGTCGACCAGGGCGTCGCTCGAGAGTATCGATTCCTTCTGCTCGACCGCCGTGTTGAGAATCGTTCTGCTCACGACGATCTCCCCGTCTGCTTCGACAGGCCCCAACCCACGCCGGACGTAGGGGACAAGGGTCCCCGTTTGCTGGTCCACGAGAAAAATGTACCCGCGCGAGGCGGTGATCACCTCGAGGATGAGATCCATCAGGTGCTCGAGCATCTGAGCGAGGTCTTCGATATCGCGCGCGATGCGGTCGGCTTTATAGAGCGCCTGGAGGGTCTTGTGGGCTCTCTCGGCCTCCACGGTCCCGGTGCCGACGACGAGCTGCGCGAGGGGGAGCTCCTCTGCGGGGTTCTTGACGGTCATCGCCGCGGCGGCGGGTGTCGAGGGATCGACCGCGACGGTCATTTCGATCGGCGACCTCTTCGGGCGGAAAGGCGAAGGCCCCGCTTCGACGAGGATATCGACGTTTGCGATGGTGATCTTGTCGCCCGGTGAGATCTGGACCTTCTTGACCCGCTTGCCGTTGAGAAACGTCCCGTTGGTGGTGTCCAGGTCCTGGACGTAATGATCGCCGTCCCGCCCGGTCAGGACCGCGTGGTATCTCGAAACGGCCGAACTGCGGATATGGAGCTTGTTCTCCCTGTCGCGACCCACGGTGAACGGCAGGCCGTTGTCCGCGATGGACAGCCAGTCCTCTTTCCCGGGACCGCGGATGATCCGGAGGTGAAGCATCCGCTGACTCCTCACAAGCTGCAAGAAAACTTGGGGCTTAGACCTTTGTCGCGATCGCTGTGCAAGAATCAGGGCAATCGGTTGACAGCGCTCGAAGCTCGTGGCAAATTGTTTTCAGATAAGGTTTTTGTGGTGGGGGGGCGGCACGGGACCGAGTTGACCGATAGTCCTATATGTGGGGCATACTTTAAAACGTGCCCAATATATTGTATATTTTAGTCGAAAAGATGCTTGTCTTTTTTTGGTCGGAATGCAAAATGAGAAGGCACCGGAATCCACTTGTCCGGGTCGAATGGGTCGCAGCGAAACGTCCCCTGAATCCAGAGGAATCGACATGAAACTGACGGAAAACGCCGTGAGGGTACTGCGCAACCGATACCTTCGGAAGGACGCCGACGGTCAGGTCTTGGAAACCTACGATGAGATGTTTAGCCGGGTGGCGAGGAGCATTTCCCAGGCAGAGCTCAATTACAGCGACAGCGAAAAGAACCGGGAAGAATGGGAGCAGGAGTTCTACAGCGCGATGACGAACCTCGAGCTTCTTCCCAACTCGCCCACCTTGATGAACGCGGGGACGGACATCCAGCAGCTCGCCGCGTGCTTCGTCCTTCCCGTGGGCGATTCGATGGACTCGATATTCGATTCGGTCAAGAACGCGGCCCTCATACACAAGAGCGGCGGTGGGACGGGGTTTTCCTTTTCGCGTTTGCGGCCCAAGAACGATGTTGTCCGCAGCACGAAAGGCGTCTCCAGCGGCCCGATATCGTTTATGGCGGTTTTCGACGCCGCCACGGAGGCGGTCAAGCAAGGCGGGAGACGCCGGGGCGCCAACATGGCGATCCTCCGCGTGGACCACCCCGACATCATGGAGTTCATCACCTGCAAGACGAAGAACGACCGCCTGACGAACTTCAACATATCGGTCGCCGTCACCGAGGATTTCATGAAGGCCGCGATGGCCGACGCCGAATACGATCTCATCAACCCCCGGACCGGCCAGCCCGAGGGACGCCTCTCCGCCTGGAAAGTGTTTCAGGCGATCGTCGAATCGGCGTGGCGGAACGGCGAGCCGGGGATGGTATTCATCGACCGGATCAATCGCGACAACCCCACGCCTCTTCTGGGCGACATCGAGAGCACCAATCCCTGCGGGGAGCAACCGCTTCTTCCGTACGAGTCGTGCAACCTCGGATCGCTCAACTTGAAGACGGTGGTTTGCGGCGATAACGGCGGCGCCTACATCGACTACGACAAACTCGCCAAGAGCGTGCGAACGGCCGTGCGGTTTCTCGACAACGTCATCGATATGAGCAAGTACCCCATCGACGAGATCGGGCGGATGACGAGGGCCAACCGCAAGATCGGGCTCGGCGTCATGGGGTTCGCCGACATGCTCATCCAGATGGAGATCCCTTACGATTCGGATAAGGCGATCACCACGGCGGAAGACGTCATGCAGTTCGTCCAGTCGCAATCCAAACTGGCGACGGAGGAGCTCGCCCGCGAACGCGAACCCTTCCCGAATATCGGCGGGAGCGTGTACGACAAACCCGGGGTGAAAGCGGTCCGCAACGCCACGACGACGACCATCGCCCCGACCGGAACGATCAGCATCATCGCCAACGCCTCGAGCGGGATAGAGCCGATCTTCGCCATCGCGTACGTCCGAAACGTGATGGAGAACGACGAGCTCGTCGAGGTCAATCCGCTTTTCAAAGAGATTGCGCAGCGCGAAGGGTTCTACACAGAAGAACTCATGAAGAAGATCGCCAAGGTGGGGACCGTCCGGGACATGACGGAAGTCCCGGAGCGGTGGAGGCGGATCTTCCGTTGCGCTTATGATATCACCCCCGAAGCCCACATCCGGATGCAGGCGGCGTTCCAGAAACACACGGATAACGCCGTATCGAAAACGGTGAACTTCCCCAAGGAGGCCCGCGCGGTCGACGTGGAGGAAGTCTTCATGCTTGCCTACCAGCTCGGGTGCAAGGGAGTGACCATCTACCGCGACGGGAGCCGCGAGGCTCAGGTGTTGAACATCGGCAACGTCAACCGGCAGGAGACGGGGGAACACCGCATCCCGCGGAAGCGCCCGGGAGCGCTCCAGGGCAAGACCCACAAGAAGCCGACGGGTTGCGGGAACCTCTACGTCACCATCAACGACGACGGAAGCGTCCCCTTCGAGCTTTTCGCGCAGATCGGGAAGGCGGGCGGGTGCGCCGCGTCGCAGGCCGAGGCGATCGGCCGGTTGATCTCGCTGGCGCTCCGCGCCGGCGTAGAGCCCGCGTCGGTCGTCAAACAGCTCCGCGGGGTGCGGTGTCCGTCCCCCGCATGGGAGGAAGGGAAGCTCGTGCTTTCCTGCGCGGATGCCATCAGCAAATCCCTCGAAGAACACCTCGCTGACGGGAACACCCCGAATCACGAGGACCTATCGCTCGCGAACGAGTCGTTGAGCAATCGTCTCGCCGGGCTCTGTATCGATTGCGGGAGTCCCCTCGAGTTCGACGGTGGGTGCAACGTGTGCCGCATGTGCGGGTATTCAAGGTGCGGCTAGGGTCCGGGTCGAACGAGACTGAAAACGGGGCGCTTTGCGGCGCCCCGTTTTTTTTGTTGCTTCGGGCTTCGATCCGGTTCAAACGGCCTGGTTAGAAAACTGTCCACCTCTCGACGAGCGAGCGCCAGGCCCCGGCGGCGGCGTAGCGAAGCAGTATGCTCAACGCAAAGAACCCCGCGCCCGCGTACATGTACTGCCGAAGATGCTGCCAGTCTTCCACCCGCCTCTCGATGTGGAAGAACCTCTCGAAGACAAACACGCTCGCCGGGACGAGGAGTAAAGCCCCGGCCACGAAAGCGCTAAGCTGCCAGAGGGGGAGCGCCACGAGGGCGATCTGAATGAGGTTGAGACCGTGGCGGAAGACGAAGAGGGCGCCGAACGCGGCCCCGCCGAGGGCCACGGCCCCGATGATGAATCCGATCAAACCGCCGCTCGCCACTGCGGCGACGAGGAAGGCGAGCATCCCCCAGAGAAGATACCCGGTGTCGGCGGGCGGGGAGCCTTGAGGCTCGCGGATCCACGATTCGATCGCGCGGACCGCCTCGGACGAAAGCGGCAGCGCCGCCCCGAGCCGGTGGGGAACAAAGACGCCGGCCACGAGGAGCGAGACGAACAGCGCGACCCCCCATCTGAAAACGAGGACGACACCCAAACGATGATCGCCCCGGTGAAGCGCCCGGTAGAAAAATGGGAAAACAGCGGCGGTAAAGAGAAGGGGAGACAAGACCCCGACGCCGAGCGCCACGGCGATCACCACGCTTCCGATCGTGGCCAGGACCATCATGTTTCCGGGCCGTTCCTCCGTCGTGGTCTGGCGGCGCCCCTCGGGGCTGCCATCGCCTTTTTGACCGCTGCCGGACGGGTGTTTTTCGACGGGTTGTGTCAAGGAGTCCCTCCCTCTTGTCGAATGCGCGCGCGAAACCCTACCCGATTGTTATATCGAAACTACGCGAGTTGCGCCAGGACTGATTCTGCTCTTGAGTGCCCCGCGCGGTCGGGGACGGTCCCGACGATACGGGGTTGGCTCGCGCGTTCCATGAGCGCAATTCTTTGTTGTAGAGCGGGCTAAGCCATTTTGATCATTAGGGTTGAATCGATACCGAGCGGGTGATAAACTGCTTGGACCCGCTCTGCTGGTGCATGACTTAGCGTCGAGCATGTTCGTTATCCAGCGGACGCGGTTGTTTTGGACGAAGCAAAATGTCGAGAGGGGACGAGTGCGTCCTCTTTCTCGAATGGCGGTAATTGTCCGACCGCTTGTCGGATGCCGATGGAAGGAGACCCGTCGTGAAAAAAATCATTCTTGCGCTGATCGCTCTCGCGGTGGCCACCGTACTTGCCACCGGATTCGTTCTCGCCCAGGAGAAAGCCAAGACCCAGGAACAACCCCAACTCTCGCCCGAAGAAATGGCGGCGTGGCAGAAGGCCGCCACTCCGGGCCCGCACCACCAACACTACGCCGAGGTGGCCGGCGCGTGGAAGGCCGAGACCAAGATATGGATGCAGCCCGGGACCGAACCCATGTTGTCGGAGATGAAGGCCACATGCGAAGTGCTCTTCGACGGACGTTACTGCGTAGAGAAAATCGAGGGTATGATGATGGGGATGCCGTTCCAGGGGATGTCGGTCGCCGGTTACGACAACGTCAAGGGGAAGCACACCATGGTGTGGATCGACAACATGGGGACGGGCACGATCTACAGCGAGGGCGACTGCAGCGACAACTGCACGGTCGAGACCCAGCAGTACACGTTCAAGGACCCGATGACGGGCAAGGACGTTAAGGTCAAGATGGTGGCGCGGACGATCGACAAGAACAAGCACGTCCTCGAGTCGTTCATGATCGGCGATGACGGCAGCGAGTTCAAGAACATGGAGATTGTTTACACTCGCATGTGACCGTCTCCGACCTCTCCGAGGTGAACTCAGATGAACAGAAGAACCACGGACGGCATCGCGGTCCTCGTGACCGCCCTTCTGGCTCCGCTGATGCTCTTGTGCGTCGCGGCGGATGCGGCGACGCCCTTGTGGCCGGAGATAGAGCCGTACGAGACGGGGTATCTCAAGGTATCGGACATCCACGAGATCTACTACGAGCTCTGTGGAAACCCCAAGGGCACGCCGGTCTTCGTCCTACACGGCGGGCCGGGCGCTTCGTGTTCGCCTTACCAGCGGCGTTTTTTCGATCCCGCGAAGTTCCTCATCGTGCTCCACGATCAGAGGGGCTGCGGCAAATCGAAGCCCTTCGGCGAGGTCAAAGAGAACACGACACAAGCCCTCGTCGCCGACATCGAACGCCTGCGGAAGCATCTGGAACTCGGCAAGATCATCCTGTTCGGGGGGTCGTGGGGGACGACGCTCGGAATCGCCTACGGGGAAACCTATCCGGAGAGCGTCTGCGCCATGGTTCTTCGGGGTCTCTTTCTCGCTACGGACGCGGAGATCGACTACTACTACCACGGAGGCGTCCGGACGTTTTTCCCCGATGCGTATGATGAGTTCATCGCCGCGCTCCCCGATCCCTCGACACGCCCGCTTCCCAACTACATGCTGGATCTCATCCAGCACGGCGATTCGACGGCGCAGTGGAAGTACTGCAAAGCCTGGACGAGGTACGAGGCGAGTATCGGAGCGCTTCTCGCGCCGGCGGAGTTCCTAGCGCGACTGGAGTTGCCGAGTCCCGCGATGGCGAAGGGAGTCTACACACTGGGTCTCTTCGAGAACTACTACATGGCGAACCGGTGCTTCCTCAAGGAGGGGCAGCTCTGGGGTGACATTGACAAAATCCGTGATATTCCCATCACCATCGTCAACGGGCGATACGATATGATCTGCCCTCCCGTTACCGCCTACAGAGTTCACGAAAAGCTCCCCCGGTCGAAGCTCGTGATCGCCGAGGGAGCGGGACACTGGATGGGGGACAAGCCCATCGAGACGGCGCTCCTCGAGGCGGCGCGCGACATGGAAGCGGTGGGCTGTCAATCCGGAGGTGGACGGTAGCGTACACCCCCCGCGGGTTCGAGCGGGGTGCCGTCGCCGGGAGCGCGTGAAAAAATCGTGCTCGCATTTTTCTTCGTTTTCGTATATAGTCAACTTTGACCTGTGCCCGGGGACGTTCCGGATGCAGCGCTTGTTCATTCGTATCGTTTTTGGCCCTTAACCGTGTGACTGCCCACGTAGCCCTCCAAAGCTTCGGTGGACAGCACTGGTTCGGATTGTTTTGGAGGTTCTCGATGAAGATCTACGTGGGTAACCTGTCCTACACCACAACGGAGGATTCGCTCCGGACGGAGTTTCAAAAACACGGAACCGTCGATGAGGTGACGATCGTTGTCGATCGTTTCACCGGTCGTTCCCGCGGATTCGCGTTCGTCAACATGCCGAACTCGGCTGAGGCGAACGCGGCGATCGCGGCGCTCAACGGAACAGAGGTCGACGGCCGCACGGTGAGCGTGAACGAAGCGCGCTCCAAGAAGCCGGAGGGTGGTCCTGGCGGTGGCAGCGGTGATGGCGGCGGGTTCAGACGCAGACGCGATTTCGATTGACCAGCGGGACTGCGATCTTCGAATGCCAGGGGGCTCGATGAGCCCCCTGATTTTTTTGTGCCCGGACGGACTGGTTTGCGAACCATCTTGGTCGCTCTCCGGAAAAGGAGTCCTTGAACCGGCGGCACGAGGAGGAGCGTCAAGTCGAGGTCAGTCGATCGAACGGAGAAAGGTTACAACCAGGAGTGTACGAGAACGAATTATGCGGGACGCATTGCAGCATACAGTGCCGCACATTGAAGATCCGTGATATTCTCATTGATTTGTGTTCATCGTTCAGTTACGCTAGGCGCGTTGTGATAATGCTCGCTCGTTGAGCAGTTAGATAGCCGACACTCCTCTGGCTCATCATCATGCTGGATTCGCTGCCTGGCTATTTTAACATATGAGATTGAGACCGCACTTTTCGTACCTTCCCGAATGAGCCAGGATTCGAACCCGCGCAGAGAGTGAACCGGCATTCTTTTTTTCTTCAACTATCCTGTCCGAGGAGCAGGTCGTCGGCAGTTCGAATGCTAACGACGACTCAAGACAGCGGCGCACACCAGCTAGTCAACCGGCTCCCCGGGCTGGACTCGAACCGCGCCGCCCGGTGGCGTGCGGGACTCGGCGGCCGGAACCGGCAGAGAAACACTAAGTCCACAATGGTCTGACGCCACCACTCGCGTCCCGCGCGTGCGGTGCCCACGCGAGCGTGAGGAGCTTCACCTCGATATCCACCTTGCGCGGTTTGAGGACGAGCGTCTCGAGCGGCTCGGTCGAGGGATCGAGCTTTTCTCCCAGACGCGCGATTTCCGCGTCGAACT
>Ga0315276_10003515_pt1 | contig 14374 bp, 14 predicted proteins | sample YL17G05_0_MG_FD_204542 | JGI IMG/M metagenome (GOLD analysis project Ga0315276, IMG submission 204542) | Sediment microbial communities from Yellowstone Lake, YNP, Wyoming, USA - YL17G05_0 | ecosystem: Environmental > Aquatic > Freshwater > Lake > Sediment | place: USA: Wyoming | collected...
GATCATGATCTACCTCCCCTAACCCCTCCCCTTCGACCTTGCTCAGGGCAGGCTTACAAAGGAGGGAAATCATTTATCCGGCAGCAAGTTTCTCCGCCTTTGCCCTTGCCTCCTCAATCGTGCCTACCATGAAAAATGCCTGTTCCGGGATGTCGTCGTGTTTACCGTCGCAGATCTCCTTAAAACCGCGGATGGTGTCGGCAAGCTTGACGTATTTGCCAGCGACACCCGTAAATTGCGAGGCAACATGGAACGGCTGCGAGAGAAAACGCTGGATCTTTCTTGCACGCGCTACAATTAGTTTGTCCTCATCTGAAAGCTCATCCATTCCAAGGATTGCAATGATGTCCTGAAGATCTTTGTAGCGCTGCAAGATTCGCTGTACTTCGCGCGCCACTTTGTAGTGCTCGTCACCGATCATTTCCGGCGCCAAAATCCTCGACGTTGAGTCGAGCGGATCGACGGCGGGATAAATACCCAATTCAACAATCTGTCGCGAAAGCACCGTCGTTGCATCTAGGTGGGCAAAGACCGTCGCCGGCGCCGGATCTGTCAGATCGTCTGCGGGGACATAGACCGCCTGTACGGATGTGATAGAACCGTTCTTAGTAGATGCTATTCGTTCCTCTAACTCTCCTATTTCGGTGGCAAGGGTCGGTTGATAACCCACAGCGGATGGCATGCGCCCCAGAAGGGCGCTGACTTCAGAGCCCGCCTGCGCAAAACGGAAGATATTGTCGATAAAAAGCAAGACATCCTGCCTTTCTTCATCGCGAAAATATTCTGCAACGGTGAGCGCCGAAAGTCCTACGCGCGCACGGGCCCCCGGAGGCTCGTTCATCTGGCCATAGATCAATGCGGTCCGCGCAAGGACACCGGAGTTTTTCATTTCAATCCATAGGTCATTTCCTTCACGCGTGCGCTCGCCCACACCTCCGAAGACCGAAATCCCGCCATGCTCCATGGCAACGTTGTGGATGAGCTCCATTACAATAACGGTTTTGCCCACGCCGGCACCGCCGAAGAGACCTATTTTGCCGCCCTTTGGATAGGGGGCAAGAAGGTCAACCACCTTGATCCCCGTTTCGAACATCTCTATCTCCGTTGACTGGTCTTCAAATGCGGGCGGATCCCGATGAATGGGATAGCGTTTTGCGCAGGCGGGTGGCGGACCCTCGTCAATCGGTTTGCCGACGACGTTGAGAATTCTTCCCAATACCTCACGACCGACCGGCATTTCAATCGGCCGGCCTGTATCCTTGACAATCGCTCCGCGAATCAGCCCCTCGGTAGAGTCCATTGCGACACACCGGACCGTATTCTCGCCGATATGTTGGGCAACCTCAAGGACAAGATTCCATGGTTCATCGCTTATGCCCTTGTTCGAGACGAGGAGCGCCGTGTAGATCTCCGGCAGGCCCCCTTCTTCGAAGCGCACATCCACCGCGGGCCCGATCACTTGAACGACTTTTCCATAGACATTCTCTTTGCTCATTTGCATTTTTCTCCCCATATCCTCCCCCTTTGTAAGGGGGAGTTAGAGGGGGTAGATATGGATAACAATCTACCTCCCCCACCCCTCCTTACAAAGGAGGGGTTTTTTCATTTCAGCGCTTCAGCTCCGCCGACAATGTCCAAAAGCTCGGCGGTGATCGCAGACTGGCGCGCCTTGTGATATTCAAGGGTCAGACTGGAGATCATTTCTTGTGCATTCTTGGTGGCGCTGTCCATGGCAATCATGCGCGCAGCAAGTTCTGCGGCCTTAGATTCCAGCATCGCCTGCTCAATAGAGCGTACCAAAACATGTCGTGTAAGCGCGGCGCGCATTTGATCGCGCTCCGGTTCGTAGAGATAATCGAGAAGACGGTCGGGAGTGAAACCGCGCCAATGAAGGGGCAGAAAATTCCAGAAGACCGCCTTTTGCTGGGAGGCCGAATAAAACCGGTTGAGTGCCAAAAAAGCGCCATCAGAGATATTCGTGAGAAAGCGCTGTATAAACATATCAGTCAATCGTTCGGCAAAGGCCCGGCCGCTTTCATCATTGAGACAGACGATTTTTTCAAATGAAGGATACCTTTTTTTAAGATAGAGCCACCCCTTTTTCCCAATAACAAAGAGATTCACCCCAATGCCGTGTGAAATGTGCTGTTCGATGCCGTCAAGGACTGTAATGAGGAGGTTTTCGTTGAAACCCCCGCATAATCCCCTGTCTGAGGTGAAGACCAAGACGTCCAGATTTTTTATCTCTTTGCGGCGACGCATAATGGGCGGCGCCATGGGGCCGGCCCTTCGGGAGATTCTCTTGATCATCTCAAAAAGCTCTCCGGTATAGGACCTGGCTGCGAGAGCCGTTCTCTGGGCGCGCCTGAGCCTCGCCGCAGCAACAAGCTTCATGGCCTTTGTGACCTTCTGCGTGTTGCGCACGGAGTGTATGCGCCGTCTGATGATCTTGAGCGACTGCATATCAATTTCAATGTGACATTAATAATTCTTTGTTATTCGAAACTGCGATTAAGATAACTGCTTTTTTATATCATCGATTGCGCTGCTCAGCCGCTTCTTCAAATTTTCATCAAGTTCGCCGCGCTCTTTTATTTCCTTTAGTATGTCAGCATGACGGAGCTTGAGCGAATTTGAAAGATCATTCAGGAACGGCCCGATTCGTTCCACACTCAGATCATCTAAAAATCCATTCACGCCGGCGTAGATCTCGGCAACCTGCTGCTCAATCGGCAGCGGTTCATATTGCTTTTGCTTCAGCAGTTCGACAAGGCGCTCGCCGCGGTGAATCTGGCGTCTTGTTGAGGCGTCGAGCTCGGCGCCGAACTGGGCAAAGGCCGCCATCTCGCGATATTGTGCCAGATCTATGCGGAGCGATCCTGCAACCTGCTTCATGGCCATTGTCTGTGCAGCGCCGCCCACGCGTGAAACGGAGAGCCCCACGTTGATAGCGGGCCGGACGCCGGCATAAAAGAGGTCGCTTTCAAGATATATCTGGCCATCAGTGATCGAAATGACGTTTGTTGGGATGTAAGCAGAAATATCACTGGCCTGCGTTTCAATGATGGGAAGCGCTGTGAGCGAACCGCCGCCGTGCTCCTCGTTCAATTTGGCGGCGCGCTCAAGAAGCCGCGAATGGAGATAGAAAATATCGCCGGGATAGGCCTCTCTGCCCGGCGGCCTTCGAAGCAGAAGCGAGAGCTGACGATAGGCTACGGCGTGTTTTGAGAGGTCGTCATAGATAACTAACGCGTGCCTTCCGGAATCGCGATAGTATTCCCCCACGGTGACGCCGCAATATGGCGCAAGGTATTGGAGCGGCGCCGGGTCGGAGGCGCAGGCGGCCACAACAGTTGTGTATTCCATTGCACCGCTGCTCCTCAACTTTTCGACGACGCGCACAACGGTCGAGATCTTCTGTCCGATCGCCACGTAGATGCAGTAAACATCGCCGCCCCTCTGGTTGATGATCGTGTCGATGGCAATGGCGGTCTTGCCGGTCTGGCGATCCCCGATGATTAGCTCGCGCTGACCGCGGCCGATCGGCGTCATTGAGTCGATTGCCTTAATGCCTGTCAAAAGCGGCTGGTGAACCGGGCGTCTAAAGACTATTCCGGGGGCCTTGATCTCGACCTTCCTGAATTCCTTTGTCTCCAGAGGCCCCATGCCGTCGATTGGTTGGCCCACTGCGTTTATCACCCTTCCCAAAATGGCCCGCCCCACCGGTGTCTCTGCAATGCGTCCGGTCCTTTTTACCTCATCCCCTTCTTTTATTTCTGTGTCCTCGCCCATGATGGCAACGCCGACACAGTCTTCCTCCAGATTTAAAACAATACCCGCAATGTTGTGCGGGAAGTGGACAAGCTCGCCGGCCATAACCTTTCCCAGACCGTATATGCGGGCGATGCCATCCCCCACAGAGATGACTTCGCCGACCTCTTCGGCGCCGAGGGCCTTTTCATAATCTTTTATCTGTTGCTTTATGATCCTGCTGATCTCGTCTGCCTTTATTTCCATTTTCTTATCCTTTTAAAATTGCCACGGAGGCTCGTTTACAAAAGCTCCTCGCGCATACGGGCGAGCTTGCCTGCAATGGAGGCGTCAAGAACGATATCCCCGATTTTGATGACGGCGCCGCCGATAATTGATGCATCGACAGATGTTTCACATTGGATGCGCTGTTTGAAGGCGTCGGAGAGCGAGTGTTCGATACGCTCCTTGAAGAGATCGGCGTGCGACGCCGTGGCGATGCGCACCGCAACCCTCTTAAGACGTTGAAAACCCTCTTCCATATTTCGGTATGCATAGACAATATCGGGAAAGAGTCCGATGCGGCCCTTGTCGGCAAGGAGCGATATCGCATTGCACACAAGAGGTGACAGGGAAAGCAAGCTTGCAATGCTCAAGATGAGCGTACGCTTTGTTTTTAGCGGGACTTCTTTGTCTTCAAGTACAAGCAAAAGCCGCGGCTCTTGACGGGAGGCGTCGTCAAAACGCGTCAGCTCCGCCAGAAAATCACCGGTCTTGCCGCCTTCGTAGGCAAGGTCGAACAGCGCCCGCGCATAGCGATGGGCCACTCCACCATGTTTTGGGCGTAGACACCTCATCATGGCCGTTCTTTCATCTGTTCAAATGCACTAAGCGATGCATCGAGCAGTTTGAGTTCGTCATCGCGCGAGACGCCCAGAGAAAGTTGCCTTGCTGCCTTCTCAAAGGCATTAACAAGCGTCTCGCGGCTTATCGCGTCACAGGTCCTCGATGTCTCACGTTTTGTCAAAAGTTCTGTTTCGCGACGGATTCGTTCAACCGTCTCTTTTGCGCTTTCAATGATGGCAGCCCTGCCGTATGAACCCGTTTCAATTAAAGAGTGCTTCAGGGTTGCTGCATCCGCATCGGCCAGCTCAAATCTCTTTTGAGATGCCTCGCGCTTCGTCTTTGCCTCGTCATATTGACGTCGTGCCCGCGAGATAAATAATCGCAGCCTTTCTCTTCTCGCCAGCAAAAACTCCCGAACCGGGCGCCTCAGGATGTAGGCAAGCCCCCCAATCAGGAGAAAAAAATTGACCCAGGCAAAAATGAAGCGTTCCGTTGACGTCATGTCCTCTTTGTCCCCCGCCCCAAGACCTTGGCGATAATCATCTGCGCAACTTCCTCGATCTGCAATGATAGATCCTGCCGGACACGCTGCGCTGCAGCCTGTATTTCGGTGCGCTTTCTTGCAATTGCCTGTCGCTCTTCATCCCTGGCCTTTGCAACAATTGTCCTGCCTTCCTCTTCTCCCTGCCTTAGGAGTTCGCGTTCAAGCCGGGACCCCTCCATTTTTGCAACTGCAAGATTTTCGTTATAGCGGCGATCCATGGTTTCAGACTCGCTTAAGAGTTTCTGGGCCTGCAAATTGAGATCGACCGTCTGCCCGCGACGCTTTTCAATAATTCTAAGAACGGGCTTGAAGACAAAAATAGTCAACACAGAAAGTACAATCAAAAATATAATGATCTGGTGTATGACGGTTGAGTCGGGTATGAGATTAACCGACTGACCAATAAGCGAGATCATTGTTTGCCTCTTCCCTGTTTGATCATCTGAGTTATGTTTCGGCCGAAAGAATCTGCGGCGTCATCAATCAATAACGCAAGACCGTCCCACTCGGATGAAAAAGAGAACATTATCAGACAGTTGAACAACAAGGATGTCAAATCATTTATCATTTGAAGTATTGCAACAGCAAACCCTCCCCATAAACAACAAGTGTCATTAAAATAAAAATTTCCACAATGATAGGCGTCATCGCCTTGATCCATTGAAGCGGGGTGTAATGTTTGCTGAACTCCCGTCGGATAAAGGCATATGCAATCACAGATTGTGCCGATCCGATATGCGTCCAACATCCCCCCGTTGCATAGCCTGCGATCTGCGCCATCGCAAACAGATGCAGGGATCCCAGCTCCAGGCCATGCAAGGCGCGGCTTATAAAGTCCGCTACAACATTGTTGTCCAAGATCGCCGAGAGAAATGTCGCCCCCACGAATTGGGTGTAAGCAACATGTGATGTGCCCCACTGTTCGATGCCGCGACGTAAAAACCCCGAAAGTTGATTGAAAAAACCCGTTTTTTGGAGAAGCATTATGGAGAAAAAAAGAGGTATCAGGAACAGATACTCCTTATATTCGTGTCGCGCCTCGTGGAGGGCTAATTTTAGCATCTTCGGGATAAACACAATACCAAGGAGGGCGACAAGAAAACCGGCAAATGACGCCAGAAAAAGAGGAACCTTGTGATCGAATGCATGCCAGACCAAAAGACCTACAAAAGGAACAAAGGCGGCAGTCCCGATCCACTGCGCTTTGAGTCTCTGGTGCCTCATTGATTTTAGAGTCCTTTTAATCTCGCGAGCCCATTTGTCGCTATTTTCCAAATCGTCATGGGCCGCATGTTCATAGTGTTTATCTAAAGTTTCGGCAAGATTTTCGGAAACAAACAAACCCAGGAGTTTTAGGCGCACGTTTTTAGGGACGGATTCCCTCACCATTGCGATCCCCAATGACTCTCCGCCATGAAGCCGCTTTTCCACGGCTTCATGGTAGACGCCCAATTCGCCCCTATGATAATCTACGAACTCGGTCGGGATCAGCATCTCGCCGTGTCTAACGCCTTGCAGGAATCTTACATCTGCCATGTGCAAATCCAGAATGTCCAATTTCTTTATATCGACTTTCCAGCCGATGAGTTTTCTGCGCATATTCCACGCGACGATGAGGTAACTCCCCACAGCGACGGGGAGACAGTATCTCAAAAAAAAGGCATTGTTCAAATAAGGGTGAAGGTTGGCCTTCATAATAAGGTTTGGTGGTTCTCCATAGGCCAACCACATGCCGCAAACTGTTGTCACAACAGTTGAAACCATGATCGAATATATAATCGCTTCTTCCTTCACGCAGGCAAAGAAAAGGATCATGACCATGATGCGGATCATCAATCCGATCATTGAAACTCCATCAAGAATGCCGGAAGAGAATGCGACGACAGCCATGAGAATGGCAATTGTTTTGACCACGTTACCTTTGTTTTTTCGTAAAACGGCAAGACTTAGTACTTCTAAAAGACGCGTTTGAGCGATCACAGAAACAAACAAGGTGAGCCCAAGGATGAATAACATAGTGTCGGCATGAAACAGATTGTTTAAGCCATCCAGAGTTAGCAAATGATACCGGAGAAAGTTTACCAAAACACCCGCGCCTTCGATACTAATAGACTGTCTCAGTTGAGAGTTTGACCACCACACGTTCCAAAATGTTGCTGAAATAACAAGACTTGCTCCATAGGTAATTGCATTTTTGTCGAGCCTATAGCGGGCAGATCCCAATATAAACAAGCTGATTATTGTTAGAAAAACCTCAACGGCAATAAAAGTTGAAGATAATGTATAAAAGTAACCAGCGATAAAAATGATAAAAGATAAAACAATACAGCCGACAAGAAATTTGCCTGGAGATATTTGAATAATCGAATTTTTATTCGCCGGCGTATTTTTATTCTTCATAATTTATCTTGAATTCAGAGATCGACTTCCCCGATCTCATACACGTAGAAATTTATGAAATTGGTTAATAAATTCACACCTCTTTGTATAGCGTATTTAAGGCCGCGGCCGCAACCCATAATGAGGGTGATTTTCATTAATAAATTTCATGCGTCTTTGCCGCGGGAGGCATTCATTTCAAGTGATCGGAAAAAAGTTGAGAAGCCAGGATTGTCTTTATTGAGGGGACATAATATTCAGCATGAGAATCCATTTTTTTGCTGATTCGGATTGTTACACCATAAGGACGAAGGGCGGCAAATGCATCTTCATCAGTGATATCGTCTCCTATGTAGACAGGCACACATCGTGGTGCCAACCTTTTCCAGATCCATAAGGCCGCCTTCCCTTTGTTCCAGTGCAATGCCGGCCTGATCTCTAATATCATCTTTCCGCTTGTCAGCTGCAGGCGATGTTTTTTAAGTGAAGACGTTGAAGTTTCCCTCGCAATTTTTTTTACCTTATTACGGAGTCCTTTTTCGACCCTGCGGAAATGGACTGCAACGGACATGTCCTTCGATTCAATAACTACGCCTGAAATTCTCATGAGTGCGGAATGCAGTTTTTTTGCAAGTTGCGACAGCGGCTTTTTGTAACATACACCTTCCTGCAGCAAAAAACGCCCGTTCCTGTGAGGGCTCCGGAGATAAATATTGGTGTTGCTGTATAAAATGATGTGTATGGTGGTAGATACAGGAGCCTGATACCGTCCGCAAATTTTCCAGAAGCTCGGGTATAGTAATTATCTTAATTCCTGTGAGCTCAATCAGATGGAGTCTTGAGTAAAATAGAAATGGATCATTTGCCTTGAACATAGGCCGGATTTTACATCTTTAGATGTTAATTACAAGAGAGAGCTTTTACTCTATACTATCGGATCATCGGTTGATTGGACAAAAAACTCCTCTTCCTGCATAGCGGGTTTGGCAACATTATGCGCCTGCTCAGCTGGTTGCATCTGGCAATGTCCTTGAAGTAGGCCGCCCTCTTCTATTACAAGGCCGCGGGTTATGACATCTCCAAGGATCTGCGCCGCCGAACGAATTTCGACCTTATTTTTTGCTTCAATAATGCCTTCCACCATGCCGTTGACGATGAGCGTGTCCACCATGATCTTTGCGTGCACGTGTGCATCTTTTCCGACAACAAGCGTGCCGTCGGAGATGATGTCACCGCGAAAATTTCCGTTGATCTGTACGACGCCGTCGAAAGTTAACTTGCCCTCGAAGCTGCACCCCTTGTCCAGCAGCCCGTTGATCTGATCCGTCTCCTTGTTAAAAAAGCCTTTACTCATAATCGCCTCCTTGTTCTTGAAATTCGAAACCTCTGAAAAACTGCTTTTTATTCTTCGAGCGACCCCGAGCTTGTCGAGGGGGAGTCGAGAAGTAAAGGAGATTTTATCTTCTCGACCTGTCTCGAGCAGAGTCGAGAGACAGGCTCGAAGAATAAAATCCAGCACTTTTTCAGAGGATTCAGTTCATGATTACCACGGCATAATAAGACAAAACGATGGTATTTTTCAATGTGTTTAACTGCCCGTCAATAACCTAAAGAGCCGATCAAGGTCCTGCCAGGAGTAGTAATCAATCACGAGCTTTCCGCCTCCCTTGCGATCCTGAACGATATTGACTTTAGTTCCGAGTGATTCGCGAAGGCGTTCCGTGATTGAGGATATCTGCGGTGCTTGATTGGTGGATTTTGGGCGCGACTTGTCGCCGCGGCGACCCCGAACCTTTCTCTCGATGGCGCGGACAGTGGGCGTTGTCCTCACGATCCATTCACGAAGCTTCAATTGTTCGTGAATGCCTTCGGCAACCAACACCGCGCGTGCATGGCCTGCAGAATAACGGCCGCAGGCGACATCTTCCTGAATAACGCTGGGCAATTGTAAAAGTCTCACGCTGTTTGCAACTGCAGCTCGGGATTTGCCGACCCGCTTTGCAACTTCGTCTTGTGTCAATCCGAATTGTTCAATGAGTTCCTGATAGGCGCGGGATTCTTCAAGGGGATTGAGATCTTCTCGCTGGATGTTTTCAATAAGTGAAAGGGCCAGCAGGCCCTCCTGCTCGACAGTCTTGATAATGACCGGAACCTCTTCGAGACCCGCAAGGCGTGAAGCGCGAAGACGCCGCTCGCCGGCAATGAGTTCATAATGGCCATCGGCTAACGGCGAAACTATCAATGGCTGCAAGACACCGTCTTCGCGAATAGAATCGGCAAGCTCGCGGATCTTTTCGTCGTCAAAAGTTGTTCGGGGCTGAAGACGATTTGGGGCAATTTTGTCGATCGGGACAGTTTGCAATCCTTTCGGTTTTGATTCGGAAGTTGTTGGCGTGATGGGCGGCGGGATAAGTGATTCCAAACCACGTCCCAAGGCTCGTCTTTGTTGCATAGGATTCTCCAAATAACGCCGCATAACATTTGTGTCCGACACCAAATCTGAGTTTCGTGTCGGACACGGAAATTATACGACGTTGGAAACGTTAGAAACCTCGATTCGTGATAAAAATTCCTTCGCCAGATCTATATAACTCAATGCGCCTTTTGAATTTATATCATATAATATTATTGGTTTTCCATGACTTGGGGCTTCACTCAAGCGGACATTGCGGGGAATGGTGACCTGAAATACAGTGCTTTGAAAGTGATCTTTGATTTCATTTGAAACCTGATACGAAAGATTATTGCGGGCGTCAAACATCGTCAAAACGATGCCACGGACTTTGAGTTGCTGGTTAATCCGTTCCCGGACAAAGGCAATAGTCCTTTGAAGATCGGCCAGGCCTTCCATGGCATAGTACTCACATTGGACGGGAATGAGCACGGAATCTGCAGCTGAAAGTGCATTGATGGTCAAAAGACCCAGGGATGGCGGACAATCTATAATGATGAAATCAAATTGATCGGATATGGACTGGAGGCGTCTTTTCAAAATTGTTTCACGTGAAACAATTCCCACAAGTTCTATCTCTGCCCCAATGAGAGAATGATTCGACGGGAGAATTTTGAGAAGGGGTAGCGAAGTCTCAAGGCAGAGGGAAAATAATTCGGCATCACCGAGCAGCACATCATAAACCCCACGTTCAACAGCGTATTTATCAAATCCCATGCCAGTTGTTGAATTGCCTTGGGGGTCTAGATCGATGAGAAGGGTCCTTTTCTCTGCGGCAGCAAGACAGGCAGCGAGATTAATTGCGGTTGTTGTCTTGCCAACGCCACCTTTTTGATTGCAGAGCGCGATGATTTCGGCCATGACCACGGGATAATCATGCAGCCGACTCGGAATTGCAAGAAAAAATCTCAAAAATGTTTCACGTGAAACATTTATAATACTTATACGACACATGACGGATTATCGGTATATATCGCATGCAGGCAGATTGGGCGGAGGTGATGAGCCAACGAATCCATCCGGCAGTGCGACGTCTGAATCCTGCAGCGGTGCTATGAAAGGTGGGGGAGTTGCCGGAAGAATATTCACATGATCGCCTCCCACTTCATTGCAGAGCGTGCTGTCAACTACCACGCCTGTTGAAGCCACGGCGCATGTGGGGATAATCTCAATTTTGCCGTCAGGGATCTCCGCGCTGATGAAAATATCGGCACTTAGGTTAACCGCTCCGCCCCACAGATCCACACCCTGCACTAATTGCCCAATATAGTCCATGCCGAGATCGCCAAATGGAAGCACAATCCCTCCGAAATCGCTGATTTGTGTACTGAAGCGGATGCTCTTGAAGGCGGTGTCATTTGGTCCCACCTGTGATAACGCAGAATGGCCGTTCCAGAGGGTAAAGATGATGTCTTCGGTCATGAAACCCCCAAGCGGATTTAGCTGGAAGAAATATTCGATGTCCTTCTGCACTACGCCATCGGGCTGTTCGTATCCGTATGCCGTCAGGAACTCGGTATTTTCCATCTCCGGGACGTAGATTTTAAACCTTCCCTTGCCAAGGGTGTTCGGAATGATGGGGTCCGTGGAATAAACGGGAGCGACATCAAAAATACCTGCGATGAAAGGTGCGCCGCCAAGCCATAGGCGGACGCATACCGGAAAAACGCCGGTGTTTCCCGAACAATTCTCGTCTGCCAGACTTCCATTTTTATTGTAATCAAAGGGCGAAAAATCCAGCGCCACGTTTTGCTGACCAGCCAAAAAACCCGATGAGATGCTGAAGGTGACATCTTCCTTGCAACGGGCATTGAGCTCATTGATAGGGATATTGAGCTCCTGAATGCCGTTGATCGCATATGCAAAGAAGTTATCGATGAACGTATTGAAAAAATAAGGACCGTATTCGATTAAGTCCAGCATATCAGCGCCGGAGATCGTTGCGGGATCGACCACGGTCTTGCCGGAGACCACAGTTTTAAATACAGACGGGGTTCCGCCAATCAATGTCAAGTCGACCTGTAATCCCTGATAACTGACAAATTTCAAGACCGCAGGAGCCGGTAATTCGATAGGAGGAGGTGGTGCGGCTGCAGGGCCTGAACATGCGCATACGAATAAAATTACAGACAACACACAGAATGCGCCAAACCATGCAATGAATTTGAGATACGTTTTCTTCATCATTATAATTATACATGAGTTTTGGTCAAAAAAAAATTCGATTGTTTCAGCCTTTTGAAAAGCCGATAGATTTTAAAGAAATAGACGTGCTTAACAAGGCGGCCGCAATAATTTTTAAAAAAAATGCGTATACGCCTGTGAGTGTCGTCAATCTTTTGCCGCATGTCAGAATATTGACTCAAATCCTTACCCACCGATCGAAAGAATATTGTTATATATCAAGGATGTATAAAATTTTTAAGTGGCATGCGTAATGCAAAAATTAGTATTTTGAGAAGAGGGGTGTATTATGAAGATATTTAAAAAATGCCTTATGGCATGCCTTGTTGCGGGATTTGTCTTTGTCATGCTTTCAGGTTGCGCAACTGGTGTGATGTTTCGGGCGGAGGAAGAAGAAGGGCAACCGCCGCCGATAGAAACGGGCGGGGGTGGCATAGAACCAATTCCAATCGCGGACGTGAGTGAGATAGTGAAATTGCTCGCAAAGAGTTCCACGGCCGTCGTCTTAAATGAGCTGGGGTATGACGTGCCGCTTAATCAGGCGAACCCGGACATCTCCAAGATGCTGCTCAACAAAATGGCCGTCAGTTCCTCTGAGTCGTATGGATGCGCCTTTGGCGGCACTGCGGTCGTCAATCTGAAGAAGGAGGAGGCTTCAAACGCTGACATTGGTATCATCCTCGCGAACGGAACCATCGAATTTGTTGCATGCGGGTTTAGCAAGACGGCCGTGGCCAACGGCATCGTTTATTTTCACATGATGCTTGCTCTTCCCACCGGCCTCGATGAAGTCGGCATTTCGGAGAGCGGCTTTAATTCATTGGGCGGGGTGGTGATTACAACGGCGGATGGGCAGAGCATGACACTGTGGAATTTTGTCGTTCAGGGCGGTTCCTATTCACCAACCACAGGTTTCGTGATCAGGGTGGGGAGCGCAAGGCTCGGCACACTCAAGTGCAGCATAGGCATAGCGGGCGGCCTCTCCTGCGGACCGGATGTGGTCATCGAGAACAAGTACTGTGGAAAGGTCGTGCTTGAAGGGGAAAATACTATAGATATGAGTTGCACGCCGGGTGCGGCGGGGAACTATGAGTGCTATTACAAAACCAGCGAACGGTGGGGAATCGGTGTTGAAGGCATGTGCGCCTCTACCCCGGAAGGCGGCGGATGCTGCATAGTGGGTGAGGCAAATCTCTTTATATGTGATTCAATCGGAATGGAGTGCAAAAACGACGGCCAGCCACTCACCTATACGATCAAGGATCCGGTAACCAAGGAAATTAGGATTGTGAACACGGGTCTTTTCTGCGTTAACAACCACATTCAGATAGCGCCGTCAAAATGCACTAATAATGACGACTGCTTTGGGGGGGCATGGTGCAATGCGAATCAAATTTGCACATGTTTCGACGAGTCGAAAATTTCACAAGAAACCAGCTGCAACGACGGCGCCGACAATAATGGCAACGGCTACACGGATTGCGCCGATCTTGGTTGCTGCGTCTTCATACCCTCGTGTGCGGAGAGGGATGCAGGCTGCAAAGAATTCGCAAACGAATTCAAAGACCAGCTGGCACCACTGGCAACGTGCGGCATCGATGCGGACAGCGACGGCGACATGTGCGATAAAAGCCAAGATCCTAATTTAAGTGAAGATTGCTACAAATGTCCACCGGATTGCGGTGTTTGTGGCGGTGGCGGGGTCTGCGGTAATCTTATATGCGAGCCAGGTGAAGTCGGTGAATTTGGCACCTGTCCTTTGGATTGTCCACCGCTGCAAATTTGCGGAAACTGGATATGCGAAGGCAACTCCAATCATGAATCGTGGATGTGGTGTTGGGATTGTTACCGGCAGATGCCGCATGAGTCGAACTGCAGCAACGGCATAGATGACGATCAGGATGCAACAACGGACTGCGATGATAACGATTGTATCTCCGAGCCACACTGCTGGATATCCAATTGCGGGAACGGACATCATGAGTCACCCGCCGAATCAGAAAATCCTCAAACATATTGTCCCTTTGATTCCTGCGGCAACTGCGGCGGTGAGCAAGCTTGCGGCGATGGAATTTGCACCGCGCGCGAAGCGCGTCCTTCTTGGTGCGACGAGGATTGCGGCCCCGATCCTTCAAACCCGCTGCCGATCTTCTATGGATGTCCGGCGGTAGACACTACCGGACCCGTGCAAGGCGATAGCGGAGAATGCCAAAATAATC
>Ga0315276_10003516_pt1 | contig 14374 bp, 10 predicted proteins | sample YL17G05_0_MG_FD_204542 | JGI IMG/M metagenome (GOLD analysis project Ga0315276, IMG submission 204542) | Sediment microbial communities from Yellowstone Lake, YNP, Wyoming, USA - YL17G05_0 | ecosystem: Environmental > Aquatic > Freshwater > Lake > Sediment | place: USA: Wyoming | collected...
TCTAGTCAATCTAGTTCAAGTAGTTCGTCTAGTTGTAGAAGTAGTTCTAGTAGTAGTTCATCTTCAAGTCAGAGTTCTAGTTCTTCGTCGAGTTCTTGCAGGAGTAGTAGTTCTTCAAGTAGTTCCTCTAGTAGGAGTTCATCATCTTCAAGTAGTTCTTGCAGAAGTTCTAGTTCTTCATCTAGTTCTTCATCAAGTAGTCAAAGTAGTAGTTCCTCTTCAAGTTCCTGTAGAAGTTCTTCTTCATCTAGTAGTTCAAGTAGCCAGAGTTCTTCTAGTTCTTCATCATCTTGTAGGTCAAGTTCTTCTAGTTCATCTAGTAGTTCAAGTAGTTTGAGTAGTTCTTCTTCAAGTAGTAGCTGTAGAAGTTCTAGTAGTTCTTCTTCCAGTAGCTCGTCTAGTCAATCTAGTTCCTCTTCTTCAAGTAGTTGTAGAAGTAGTTCTTCATCTAGTTCAAGTTCTTCATCGTGTAGAAGTAGTTCTAGTTCATCGAGTTCTTCTAGTCAGAGTAGCAGTTCTTCTTCTAGTAGTTGTCGTTCTAGTTCTTCTAGTTCATCAAGTTCTTCATCAAGCCAGAGTTCTAGTAGTTCATCTTCGTCTTGCAGAAGTTCTTCTTCAAGTAGTTCTTCAAGCAGTAGTTCTATAAGCTCATCTTCTTCAAGTAGCAGTTGTAGAAGTTCATCTAGTAGTTCTTCGTCGTCTTCATCCAGTATTAGTTCATCGTCAAGTTCTTCTAGTTGTCGTTCTAGTTCCTCATCCAGTTCTAGTAGTTCCTCTAGTCAAAGTTCATCTTCTTCATCAAGTTCCTGTAGAAGTTCCTCATCTTCTTCATCTAGTAGCTCAAGTAGTCAAAGTAGTTCATCTAGTTCAAGTAGTTGTAGAAGTTCTAGTAGTTCTTCATCTAGTAGTTCTTCTTCGCAGAGTTCATCCTCTTCTTCTAGTTCTTGTAGAAGTTCTTCAAGCTCTTCTAGCAGCAGTTCTTCTAGTCAGAGCAGTTCGTCTAGTTCTTCGTCCTGTAGAAGTAGTTCTAGCAGTAGTTCTTCAAGTAGTTCTAGTCAGAGTTCTAGTTCTTCATCTTCTTCTTGTAGAAGTAGCTCAAGTAGTAGTTCTAGCAGTTCTTCTAGTATTAGTAGCTCTTCATCTTCTAGTTCTTGTAGAAGTAGTTCTTCTTCAAGCTCCTCTAGTTCTAGCAGTCAAAGTTCTTCTAGTTCTAGTAGTTCTTGTAGGAGCTCATCTTCTAGTTCAAGTAGTAGCTCTTCTTCTCAGAGTTCTAGTAGTTCGTCTTGTAGAAGCTCATCAAGCTCATCAAGCAGTTCAAGTATTAGTAGTTCATCAAGTTCTTCATCTTGTAGAAGTAGTTCGTCCAGTAGCTCTAGTTCATCTTCAAGCATTAGTAGTTCAAGTAGTTCTTCAAGTTGTAGAAGCTCATCTTCTAGTTCTTCAAGTAGTAGTATAAGTTCAAGTTCTAGTAGTAGTTCTTGTCGTTCTAGTTCTTCATCTAGTTCCAGTTCCTCAAGTTCTATTAGTTCTTCTTCAAGTAGTTGTAGAAGCTCTTCTTCAAGCTCGTCTAGTAGTTCAAGTAGTCAGAGTTCTAGTTCTTCATCTAGTAGCTGTAGAAGTAGTTCATCTAGTAGTTCTTCTTCAAGTATTAGTAGTTCGTCATCTTCTTCTAGTTGTAGGTCTAGTTCTTCATCTTCTAGTAGTAGTTCTTCTTCGCAGAGTTCTTCGTCTAGTAGTTCTTCTTGTAGAAGTAGTTCATCTTCGTCAAGTTCTTCTTCTATAAGTTCTTCTTCTAGCAGTTCTTCTTGTAGAAGTTCATCTTCATCAAGTAGCAGTAGTAGTTCAAGTATAAGTAGTTCAAGTTCTTCATCTTCTTGTAGAAGTTCTAGCTCTTCTTCCTCTTCTAGTTCTAGTAGTCAGAGTAGTTCTTCTAGTTCTTCTAGCTGTAGAAGTAGTTCATCTTCAAGTTCTTCTTCATCTAGTTCTATAAGTTCTTCTTCAAGTAGCTCTTCTTGTAGAAGTAGTTCATCTTCAAGTTCTAGTTCTTCATCTAGTATTAGTTCATCTAGTTCTTCGAGTAGTTGTAGAAGTAGTAGTTCTTCTAGTTCATCATCTAGTAGTTCTATAAGTTCTAGTTCTTCTAGTTCTAAATTACTTTCTTCTAGTTCGTCTAGTAGTTTAAGTTCTAGTTCTTCTAGCAGTAGTTGTAGAAGTTCTTCAAGTAGTTCTTCTAGTTCAAGTAAAAGTAGTTCAAGTAGTTCTTCATCTTGTAGAAGTTCAAGTTCTTCTTCTTCAAGTAGCTCTAGTAGTGTTAGTAGTTCTTCATCTAGTTCTTCTTGTAGAAGTTCTAGTAGCTCTTCTAGTTCTAGTTCTTCTAGTAGGAGTTCTAGTAGTTCAAGTTGTAGATCGAGTTCTAGTAGTTCTTCTAGTAGTTCAAGTAGTATAAGTAGTAGTTCAAGCAGTTCTTCTTGTAAGAGTAGTTCAAGTAGCAGTTCAAGTAGTTCGTCAAGTATATCGAGTTCAAGTAGTAGTTCTTCTTGTAGAAGTTCCTCAAGTTCTAGTAGCAGTTCAAGTAGAAGTAGTAGTTCGTCATCTAGTTGTAGAAGTTCTTCATCGAGTTCTAGTAGTTCTAGTATCAGTTCTTCTTCTAGTAGTAGTTCTTGTAGGAGTAGTTCCTCATCTAGTAGTTCGTCATCAGTTAGTAGTTCGTCAAGTAGTAGTAGTTCTTGTAGAAGTAGTTCGTCAAGTAGTTCTAGTAGTTGTAGAAGTAGTAGTAGTTCAAGTAGTTCTTCTAGTATTAGTAGTTCTAGTTCTTCAAGTAGTTGTAGGAGTTCTAGTAGTTCTAGCAGTAGTTCTTCTATAAGTAGTTCTAGTAGTTCAAGTTGTAGGAGTAGTTCTAGTAGTTCCTCGTCATCTAGTAGTTGTAGGAGTTCTAGTTCATCTTCTAGTAGTTCAAGTTCTAGTTTAAGTAGTAGTTCTTCTAGTTCATCTTGTAGAAGTTCTAGTTCGTCAAAGAGTTCTTCTTCGTCTAGTTCTAGTAGTAGTTCTAGCAGTTCTATAAGTTCTTCTTCTAGTAGTAGTTCATGTAGAAGTTCTTCAAGTAGTTCTTCTAGTTCTAGTGCCTTACTTTCTAGTAGTTCATCAAGTTCTAGTAGTTCTTGTAGAAGTAGTTCTAGTTCCTCTTCTAGTTCGAGTATAAGTAGTTCTTCAAGTTCTTCTTCATGTAAAAGTAGCAGCAGTTCTAGTTCATCTAGCTCTATAAGTTCTAGTTCTTCATCTAGTTGTCGAAGTTCTTCTAGTAGTAGTTCTTCATCTTGTAGAAGTTCTAGTAGTTTAAGTAGTAGTTCAAGCAGTTCATCATCCAGTAGTAGTATAAGCAGTTCATCATCTAGTTCATGTAGAAGTTCCTCTAGTTCTTCATCCAGTAGTTGTAGAAGTTCTAGTAGTTCATCTAGCAGTTCTTCTTTAAGTAGTTCTAGTAGTAGTTCTTGTAGAAGTTCAAGTTCTTCTTCTTCAAGTAGTTGTAAATCTAGTTCTAGTAGTAGTTCATCAAGTTCTTCTAGTATAAGTTCGTCAAGTTCAAGTAGTAGTTCTTGTAGGAGCAGTTCTAGTTCTTCTTCTTGTCGAAGTTCTTCAAGTTCTAGTAGTAGTTCTTGTAGAAGTTCTTCATCAAGTAGTTCTAGTAGTAGTTCTACTAGTATAAGTTCTTCTAGTTCTTCTTCTTGTAGAAGTTCTAGTAGTAGTTCTTTTAGAAGTAGTAGTTCTACTTCTATTAGCACTAGTTCTTCTTCAAGTAGTAGTTCTTCTGCTAGATTTTATGGTGTTCCTTATATTGAAAATATTAGAATAAAAGATTATTTAGATCTTAAAATAAAAATTAAAGATTATTTATTAATAAATAAAATTAATATAAGAAAAGATACTGACAGTGGAATTAAAATTAATAAAGATATATTTCAAACTAGAATTCAAATAAATGAAAATCTCATTCCTAATATTGAAATAAAAGATAAATGGCAATCTAGAATTCAAATAAGTGAAAATCTTTTACCTAGTATTGATATGCGAGATAAATGGCAATCTAGAATTTCTATAGATGAAAATATATTAATACCAAATATTGAAATAAAAGATTATCTTAATATGAATATAAATATTGATCCAAACACTAATACGAATATTAAAATTAAATAGGGTACCAACATTATCTACTGTATATTTACAAATTTATAACCACATTACAGATTCTTGGGAAAATTTAGATAGCAACAATGTAGCAAATGCAGGAGAAGTATTTACTTTAACGGGCAATAAAGATGCAGACGCAGGAAATTATTTAAATCCTGATGGTAGAGTAACCTGTAGGATTTATCAGAGGATAGTATAAAAGGAGGATTTTATGGCAATATCACAACCAATTTCAACTGATCAACTTAATAGTCCAGATCATAGCTTGATGCATAGGCAGATAGCTACTGACCCAAGTGCTGGAGCTCAAAGTATCACGGTAAATTCTGCGTCTATAGTAGCATTTACTAACCCTTTACCTATTGCTAGTGGTGGATCTGGTCAAGTCTCTGCTCAGCTCGCTATAAATGCGTTCGCAGGTGGGGTTACAGCGAATAGAGTATTAAGAGGAGATGGGAATAACATACTTTTAGCACAAGTAGCATTGGCTACGGATGTTACTGGAACATTACCTGTGGGGAATGGTGGAACAGGTGCTACAGCAGCTGCTAATGCTGCAAGTGGTGTAGTAGTATTAGATGGTTCTTCGAAACTTCCTGCAGTTGATGGGAGTCAATTAACTGGAGTGCCGATAGGGTTTACTGGTTCACAAGTTTTTACTTCAACTGGCACTTGGACAAAACCAGCAGGTATTACAAAAGTATATGTCAAAGCGTGGGGTGGCGGTGGTGCAGGTGGAGCAACAAGCAATACTACCTATGGTGGTGGCGGCGGTGGTGGTGGGTATTCTGAAGGAATTATTGCTGTAACTGGAAATGTTACTGTAACAGTAGGAGCAGGTGGAATAGCAACCTCAGGTGGTGCAGGTGGAAATGGTGGAGATAGCACTTTCGTAGGTTCTACTACCTTAACAGCAGGTGGGGGAGTTGGAGCAAGTAATTCTGGAGCAGGTGGAGCAGGTGGTTCAGGCAATATTGCAGGGAGAGCAGGGCAAGCAGGTCTTGGACAAAGTACAGCTACCTTTCCAACTGGATATTGTGGACATGGTGGAGATTCTTTCGGTTCAACAGGGGCAGGCGATTATGTTACAACAACTGGTCTTACTGGTGCTATGCCAGGTGCAGGAGGAAGTGGTTCTTATTCTGGGAATTATGGTGGGTATGGTGGAGCAGGATTAGTAATAGTTATATGGTAAGATATTATTTCAATATGCAAATGAGGAATTAGATGGCAAATTTAACTTATAATGCTGCTGAGCATACTTATGGGGATACCAATCTTGAATATAATGGATTACTAGAGAGTAGTTCGTCATCTTCTTGTAGAAGTAGTAGTTCCAGCTCCTCTTCTTCTTGTAGAAGTTCATCATCTAGTTCATCTAGCAGTTCTAGTCAAAATGTTCCTAAGGCTTATACTAGGGAAAGTGTAGATATTTTACCAGCTGATGATACTAATTTAGCAACTGCTTTTTCAGCTCAAGATTATATAGATGTTGGAACTGAAAACTACGTTTATGTTGCACAAGATGGAGTATGGGAATATCCTATGTTTTTATTTAAAGATAATAAGATGAATATTCCTCTTGTAATTTTATGGAAAGGAAAGTCTGAGATAGCTCCATCTTTAAATACTGTATATCTTCAAGTATATAATAGAACTATAACTACTTGGATTCCAGTAGCTAGTGATAATTTATCTGGAGCTGGCTCCAATTTTACTTTGACGGGGACTTTAACTACTAATCTTTCTGATTATTATGACGTTAATGGTTGGATTTCGTGTAGAGTATATCAAGCTGATATAAGTAGTTCTTCAAGCAGATCTTCTAGCTCATCATCTTGTAGGAGCTCTTCTAGCAGTTCATCATCTAGTACAAGTTCTTCTTCTTCATCTTGTAGAAGTTCTAGTTCATCTTCAAGTTCAAGTTGTAGAAGTTCCTCAAGCAGTTCATCGTCTAGTTCATCAAGTATTAGTTCTAGTAGTTCTTCAAGTTCTTCAAGTCAGAGTTCTTCATCATCTAGCAGTTCTTGTAGAAGTTCTTCTAGTAGCTCAAGTAGTTCTTGTAGGAGTAGTTCTTCAAGTTCATGTAGAAGCTCTTCATCTTCATCTTCTTCTCAATCCCCTTGTTGGATTGCAGCAGAAATCTTTGGTGGATGGCTTGTTCCTAAAACTTGTGCTGCTAGATATTATGTTAATGAGATTGGTCCTATTTGGTTCAAGAATTTCTATATTAAGAATGGTCAACAGATTGCTAAATTCATACATGATAAGCCAATATTTAAATTAATATTGAGACCATTATTTGAGTATTTTGTATATAGAGGTAGAAAGGAGATAGTTTATGCAACATCCCGTTCTTAATTATCCTTTGCGTTCTCCTTTAAAAGTAGCAGAAACAATTAAAGATATTATAAGGGATAAGATTGTTTGTGATGTTGGATGTGCTTGTGGTGATTTAATGTTTGAATTTTCCAAATACTGTAAAAAAGTAATTGGTATTGAATATGATAAAGAACGGGTTGAAATAGCAAGAAAAAGAGGACTGGAAGTTGTAGATAAATTACCAGATGCAGATGTATATTATATTTGGATTGGTATAGATTCAAGTTCAGATAGTGTGATGAATCAACTTAAAAGTAAGAAAGGTACTTTAATTTTAGCTGAAGAAGATATAAGAGATGAATGGGGGGGTTATAAAATCAATATTCCAATAGATGATATATCTATGATAGATCATAATAATAGAAAGATTTGGCATCTTCAAGTAGTGGAGTTATAATATGCCTATTACTAGAGAGTATTTAAAGAACCCTAATCTACCTGAAGAAGAAAGAGTTCAACTTCAAGCTAAGTTAGATAGATGTATGGCTAATGATGAATGGGCTAATAAAATCTTTAAGAAACTGGCTGTTCTTGTTATTTCTTATCCTGGGCAAAGAGCATACTTAAAAGCTAGTATAGAATCTCTCTCTAAACTGGGATATTTTATAGCTTTTACTTATGATAATTATGTTGACCCAAAAGAAGATAGTGTGGATCACAATTTCTATATGCCAGATAAAGAAATATTAGATAAGATAGATTTATTTATTCTGCCCCATCATCAGACTTGGAAGGATGTTAACTATCCTTATTTTTGGGGAGCTAAATGGGGTGCAAACGCTTTACAAGGATTTGACTATATTTTTGTTACTGAAGGAGATTTCGTTTTAGATAAGCCTGAAGGATTTGAACAGTTATTTTCTCTTATTGGAGATGGGGATATAATGACTTGTGGCCCAGATAATGATTTAGAGATTAGTTCAGGTGCTTATATTGTTAAATCAAAAGTTTTCTTACAACTCGTTCAGTATATGCAAGATCGTTTTATTCCTTTTGAGAAGTATGAGCAGTACCAAGAGTTAACTGGTGCTGAAAGTAGAATAAGAGCAGCAATAAGAGAGTTAAATTTAAAAATGATAAGTGTTCCTGGAGAACCTACACCTGACTGCACTCATGATTTAAAAGGAACTTGGTATGATTTAGTAGGTTTAAGACACATACAGGGAGAATTAGATTATGCTTTTAAAAAAGGTTTAATTCCTCCCCATTATAAATATATAGAAGAAAAGTATTTACAAGAAATATATAACTATAAATTAGTAAAAGAATATTGGGATACTATGGATATGAATGTTTTAAAAAACTGGTGGCATAAGTAATATGAATAAATTTCATAAATGGTTAAAAAACTGGAAACCGATACATCTTTGTTGGTTATTTAGGAAACTAAAAATTCCTATTCCTCCTTATTTTATTGGCGGAACCTATACTTCTAATGGGGATATAATTGATGAAGATATGTCAGATATTACAGATTGGACTAATGCTGATACTGGTACAGGGGATAGTTCTTCAAGTTCTTCTTGTAGGTCTTCTTCTAGTAGTTCTTATCTTCATGGTGATGTAATACTATATACTGATTTATGGAGTGTAGCTAGTTCCTCTTCTTCTAGTAGTAGAAGTTCATCTTCAAGTTCATCTAAGTCAAGTTCTTCTAGTTCATCATCATGTAGGTCTAGCTCAAGTAGTTCTTCATCGTCTTCTAGAAGTTCCTCTAGTTCTAGTTCTTCATGTAGGTCTAGCTCTAGTTCTTCTTCAAGTAGTTCATCTAGTAAGAGTAGTAGTTCCAGTTCTTCTAGTTCTTGTAGAAGTTCATCAAGTAGTTCAAGTAGTAGTTCAAAAAGTAGTTCTTCAAGCTCATCTTCTTGTAGAAGCAGTTCAAGTAGTTCTTCTTCTAGTAGTAAAAGTTCTAGTTCAAGTAGTTCATCTAGCAAAAGTTCTAGTAGTAGCTCCAGTAGTAGTTGTAGAAGTTCTTCATCCTCTTCTTCAAGTAGTTCTATAAGTTCTAGTAGTTCATCTTCTAGTTGTAGAAGTAGTAGTAGTTCTAGTAGTTCATCTAGTAGAAGTTCTAGTAGTTCTTCATCAAGCAGTAGTAAAAGTAGTTCTAGTAGTAGTAGTTCTTGTAGGAGCAGTTCTTCATCTAGTAGTTCATCTAGTTTAAGTTCATCTAGTTCAAGTAGTAGTTGTAGAAGTTCTTCTAGTAGTAGTTCTTCATCTAGTAGAAGTTCTTCAAGTTCTTCGTCTAGTTGTAGAAGTTCAAGTTCTTCTAGTAGTTCTAGTTCTTCTAGTAAAAGTTCTAGTAGTTCTTCTTCATCTAGTAGAAGTTCTAGTAGTTCAAGTTGTAGAAGTAGTTCTTCCAGTAGTAGTTCAAGTTCTTCTAGTATAAGTAGTTCTAGTTCTTCATCTAGTAGTAGGAGTAGTAGTTCTTCATCATCTAGTTCATCATTAAGTTCTTCTAGTTCTTCTAGTTCTTGTAGATCCAGTTCTTCAAGTTCATCTAGTTCAAGTTCTAGTCAAAGTAGTTCTTCTTCTTCCAGTAGTTGTAGAAGTAGTTCTAGTAGTTCATCTAGTTCTAGTAGGTCTAGTTCTAGTAGTTCATCTAGTTGTAGAAGCAGTTCTTCAAGTAGTTCTTCAAGTTCTTCATCTATTAGTAGTTCTTCAAGTTCTTCTTCATGTAGAAGTAGTTCTAGTTCAAGTAGTTCTTCTAGTCAGAGTTCGTCTTCTTCATCTAGTTCTTGCCGAAGTTCTTCTTCTAGTAGTTCATCTAGTAGCAGAAGTTCTTCTTCTTCCTCTTCTAGTTGCCGAAGTAGTTCTAGTTCATCTTCTTCATCTAGTAGTTCTATAAGTTCATCTTCCAGTTCTAGTAGCTGTAGAAGTTCTTCTTCTAGTTCTTCAAGTAGTAGTATAAGTTCTTCTTCAAGTTCTAGTAGTTGTAGAAGTTCTAGTTCTAGTAGTTCTTCAAGTAGTTCAAGTCAGAGTTCTAGTAGTAGTTCAAGTTCTTGTAGAAGTAGTTCTTCAAGCAGTAGTTCATCAAGTATTAGCAGTTCTAGTAGTTCTAGTTCTTGTAGAAGTTCCTCTTCTAGTAGCTCTTCTTCTAGTTCTAGTATTAGCTCTTCAAGTTCTTCTTCTAGTTGTAGAAGTAGTAGTTCTTCTAGTAGCAGTAGTTCTATAAGCTCTTCAAGTTCAAGTAGTTCTTGTAGAAGTAGCTCTTCTTCTAGTTCATCTAGCTCTAGCAGTATTAGTAGTTCTTCATCTAGTAGTTCTTGTAGAAGTAGTTCATCTTCGTCAAGTAGTTCAAGTAGTAGTATAAGTTCGTCTTCATCTTCTAGTTCTTGTAGAAGTAGTTCTTCATCTTCATCGTCCTCCTCGTCCTCTGTGTCTAGTTCCTCTTCATCGTGTAGGAGTTCTAGTAGCAGTTGTTCTTCAAGTAGTAGTTCACAGGGCATAGTTTGTAGTTGGCATGGTGTAAATAGTTCTAACCTGTCTTCGCATTGTGGGGATAGTGGGGGAAGGAATTTAAGTGCAGCTTTAAATGGTACAGATTTTTGGACCCATGAAACTAACGAAACTCACTGGTTTATTATAGATTTGGGTCAGCAGTATACTATTTGGAAGGTTAGGGGGCGTTCTAATATAGAAAAGGATCCTACTAGTGTTAATATTTATGTTTCAACTGATGGTGTTACTTGGGGAACTGCTGTTCATACTGGAATAACTGTATGGCAAGATACTATTGTTTGGGTGGATGTTATACTTACAACATCAAAAGTTGGAAGATATATCAAAGTAGAAATAGTTTCTACTGAGGATGCTGATCATCAAATTTCTTGGGGTGATACAGAAACTCCATTTCAGATATTTGATGCTTGTGTTGTTATTTTTTCTAGTTCAAGTTCCTCTTGTAGAAGTTCTTCTTCCTCGTCTAGTTCTGTAAGTTCGTCTTCATCGTCTTCTTCTAGGAGTAGTTCATCTTCAAGTTGTAGAAGTTCTAGTAGTTCTTCTAGTAGTAGTTGTAGAAGTTCTTCTTCTTCTTCTAGTAGTTCATCTAGTAGTCAAAGTTCTAGTAGTTCATCTAGTTCTAGTAGAAGTTCTAGTTCTTCTAGTAGTAGTTGTAGAAGTAGTTCCAGTAGTAGTAGTTCTAGTTCTTCTTCTATAAGTAGTTCATCATCAAGTAGTAGTTGTAGAAGTTCGAGTAGTTCTAGTAGTAGTTCTAGTATTAGTAGTTCTTCATCTTCTAGTTCATGTAGAAGTTCTAGTAGTAGTTCAAGTAGTTCTTCATCTAGTATCTCTAGTTCTTCTTCTAGTAGTAGTTGTAGAAGTAGTAGTTCGTCTTCAAGTTCGAGTAGTATAAGTAGTTCTTCTTCTAGTTCTATAAGTTCTAGTTCCTCTTCATCTGTAGTTCTTTCTTCAAGTTCTTCTAGTAGTTGTAGAAGCAGTTCTAGTAGTTCATCTAGTTCAAGTATTAGTTCTAGTTCTTCTTCTTGTAGAAGTAGTTCTAGTAGTTCGAGTAGTTGTAGATCTTCATCATCTAGTTCTAGTAGTAGTTCGTCATCTATATCTTCAAGTAGTTCAAGCTCTTCTTGTAGAAGTAGTTCTTCATCTAGTTCTAGTAGTTCGTCATCTATAAGTTCATCATCTAGTTCCTCTTCTTGTAGAAGTTCAAGTTCATCTAGTAGTAGTAGTTCATCTTGTAGGTCTAGTTCTTCAAGTAGTTCTAGTAGTTCTTCTTCTATAAGTAGTTCGTCTAGTTCAAGTTCTTGTAGAAGTTCTAGTAGTTCTTCATCAAGTAGTTCTTCTTGTAGAAGTAGTTCTAGTAGTTCATCTTCTAGTTCTTCAAGTAGTTGTAGAAGTAGTTCTAGTAGTAGTTCAAGTTCTAGTTCATGTAGAAGTTCTTCAAGTAGTAGTTCAAGTTCTAGTATAAGTTCTTCTAGCAGTAGTAGTTCTTGTAGAAGTAGTTCATCTAGCAGTAGTTCTCAGATTGAAAGTTCTTCTAGTTCATATAGTAAAAGTTCATCTAGTTCTTGTCGTAGTTCTAGTTCTAGTAGTTGTAGAAGTAGTTCATCTAGTAGTAGTTCTTCTTGTAGAAGTAGTAGTTCATCTAGTTCTGCACGATTAAGTTCTTCATCTAGTTCTTGTAGAAGTTCTAGCAGTAGTTCATCTAGTTGTAAGAGTAGTTCTAGTAGTTGTAGGAGTAGTAGTTCTTCGAGTAGTAGTTGTAGAAGTAGTAGTAGTTCTAGTAGAAGTTCATCTTCTTCTAGTTCTTGTAGAAGCAGTTCTTCTTCAAGTTCGAGCAGCAGTAGTATTTCTAGTAGTAGTTCTAGTAAAAGTAGTAGTTGTAGTAGTAGTTCCAGTAGGAGTTCTTCTTCATCTTGTAGGAGTAGTTCATCTAGTAGTTCATCTAAAGATTATTTTACATGGGATGCTAATCTTACTATAGTTAAAACAGATAGTAGAGGGATTATTGCTATGAATGAAACTATAGATATTACTATTGATCTAGAAGAAAATAATAATCAAGATGCTAATAATACTACTATAACTATGGTATCTTCTAATAATCTTGCTTTATTAACGATTAATAAAACTATGAATATCACTCATCTTGATATAGGATTAAATAATAATACCACTTTTGTAGGACAAATTATATATACTCAAGAAACTAGTGTAAAAAATAGAAGAGGATTAAGAATATTAGATAATATTAAACATCCTATTACATTTTATGCTAGATAATAAGGAAATATGGCAATAGATTTATTACAATTATCTACTACAGTACATGATATTAATGGTTCAGAATGGAATGGCCCAGCATTAACTCCCACCAATCCACAATATGCTTATGATGGAGATTTAAGTACTGCTTTTGGTACTAGTAATACATATCATGGTGGAGGAGGAGATTGGGGATTTTTAGTTATTTTATATAGTAATCATGTTTTTGAAGAACCTTGTGATTTAAGTCAGATTTCCTATAAATTATATTCTTGGAGTATTTCTAATGGTAATTATCCCAATGGTTATATTAAACATTATGTAGATATTAGATATGATGGAGCACCAGATTGGACTAATCTTTGGTCTTATTCATATGGTCAAACTCAAATACTTAATGAATATACTCAAAATGGAAGTTGGTATAATGTAAATGCAATTAGAGTTAGAATGGAAGTATCAGCTGGAGGAGATAGAGATGGATGGATAGGAGCTTTAATTTATGACATCAGAGCATTTGGAGAAGGATCTAGTAGTAGTTGTAGTTATACTTATGATAATGAACCTTTAATTATATATGAAAGAGAACCTGGAAATCCAGCAGTATTTCATTCTTATGTTGTTTTTGATCCAACTACTAATATTCAAATTTCAGCTATTGTTACTTCAAATAATAATAGAGATACAAACACTAATAATGCAAATATTAGTGCACCAAATACAAAAGAAATAATATCTATAGATGAAACTATAGATATAAATGTAGCAGGTAAGTTAGGGGAGAATAATACTTATGTCATTACTTAATAAGAAAAAATACGAAGGTGCTTGTGCTTTATTTTATGATTATGAAATAAGAAATAAAGAAGGAAAGTTAATTAAAAAACAGAAATTAACTGAAAGCAAGAGTTTTGTTAAAGCTTTTATACAAATATTAGCTTTAAATATAGGGAGTCTGACTATTTCTATAATTGATACTGAAAATATTGTTAGAACTATAACTGCAACACGGACTTGTGAGATGACGGGAAGTGCTAATCTGTCTACAAGAGGATTAGTAGTAGGAAGTGGACTTAATGCTGTAACTATAAATGATTATCAATTACAAACTAAAATAGCCCATGGAATTACTGCTGGAACTTTACAATATGGAGCTTCTACAGTAGCTCTTCCTTCTTTTACTACTACTACAGGAACTATTATAGTAACTAGAGTATTTAGTAACGGTTCAGGTAATACTATTACTATTAATGAAATAGGTATATATGCATTCTGTAGTAATTCTAGTCGTTATTTTTGTGTTGCAAGAGATATTCCCACTCCTATAGTGTTAGCTAATGGAGAACAATTAACTTTAAATTATACGATAGGAGTTACTATATGAAAAAATCAGAAATCAAAAAATTAAATACTGTCGAAAAAATAGAAGTTAAAAATTTAGAAGTAATACCTGATAATATAGAATTATATTTTAATTATTCTATTCATGAAAATAATAAAATAATAAAACAAAGTAAAGAAAAAAGAGCTAATAGTTTTTTAAAGCAATTTATTCAAGCTTTAGATAATCAATTTACACGTTATTATGGGAGTGTTTTAGACACTTCAAATACTAGTCGAACTTGGGCAAGTATTGTTACATCTGCAGCAATAACTAATGATAATTTTGGCATACAAGTAGGTACAGGAAGCACTGCAGTTACTATTAATGATTATAAATTAGAAACACAAATACCTCATGGTAGTACTTCTGGTAAATTACAATATGGAATTATGCAATATGGCATTCCTGCTTTTACTTCAACTACTGGAACTTTAAGATTTACAAGAGTATTTACCAATGCTTCAGGAGGAACTATTACTGTAAATGAAATAGGATTATGTACTCGTACCTATGCTACAGTACCTGCTGCAGATAAATATTTTTTAATAATGAGAGATATTTTATCTCCAGGTGTAGCTATTCTTAATGGTCAATCTATGACTTTAAATTATAATATGACAACAACTATATAAGGAGTTAATATGTTAAACGTATATCATCAATTTTTTCTATATGATAAAGATAATAAGTTAATTAAAAAAT
>Ga0315276_10003517_pt1 | contig 14373 bp, 12 predicted proteins | sample YL17G05_0_MG_FD_204542 | JGI IMG/M metagenome (GOLD analysis project Ga0315276, IMG submission 204542) | Sediment microbial communities from Yellowstone Lake, YNP, Wyoming, USA - YL17G05_0 | ecosystem: Environmental > Aquatic > Freshwater > Lake > Sediment | place: USA: Wyoming | collected...
GCTCGAGGTCGGGCCGCGCCGCCTTCTTAGGGAAGCCGCGGCTCGTGAGATGGGCGAAGAGGGAGCAGACGTCACCGCCGCTGAGGTACTGGGCAACATCGACGCGATGCTCTTTGCCATAGATGGCATGCGAGAAGGAGGCGAGATTACGCCCGCCCTCATCTACGGCGCTCACGCCCTCCTGTTGCGCGGCACCAGATTGGAGGAGCACGGGGGAAAGACTCGGACGCAGCAGAACTGGATCGGAGGAAGCGACTACAACCCCTGCTCGGCAGTCTTCATTCCACCTCCCTGGGAGCGGGTCGAGAGGCTGATCGAAGACCTCTGCGCTTTCTGCAATCGAGATGACCTCCCGACCGTGGCGCAAGCCGCTCTGGCTCACTCACAGTTCGAGACCATCCATCCGTTCATCGACGGCAACGGTCGTACGGGGAGGACCTTGATCCACCTCGTCCTGCGACGCCGCGGACTGTCGCCCCACGTCCTTCCGCCGATCTCGCTCGTCCTGGCGACATGGGCCAAGGACTACGTGGCAGGTCTCGTGGGCACCCGGTACCTAGGAGCACCGACCTCCAAGGCCGCACACGAAGGGATCAACGGCTGGGTCGGGCGCTTCGCCGCAGCCTGCAAACGGGCCGTTGGCGATGCGACCGCGTTCGAGCGGCGGGCACGGGACATCCAGGTCCAATGGCGAAGCAGACTCGGGACGGTTCGCGCCAACTCCGCCGCTGACCTTCTGATCAAGGTTCTCCCTGGGGCGCCTCTAGTGACGGTCAACAGTGCCTCGTCGCTGATCTCTAGGAGCTATCGGGCAACGAACGATGCTGTGACCAGACTGACCGAGGCGGCCATCCTGTCGCAGGTGAATGTCGGGCGCCGGAACCGAGCCTTCGAGGCCCGCGAAGTGATCGACGCCTTCGCCGCCCTGGAGCGCCAACTGGCCAGTCCCGATGGTGACACGTTGGCTAGCCCTCCGTCGCGCGCTGTCCCTCATCGACGCAAGTGAGCTTCTGCAGCAGCGGCGTTCGGTCAGCGCTTGAAAGGCTCCTGCGGCTTGCCGCAGCCGAGGAGGTTCGCCTCGCCCGCCAACTCGGCTGAATGAGGACCTCGTCCCCCCTGGATTGGGTTGATATGTACGCCTACTAGGCGTACACTGAGCGTACGCCTGATGTACGTCCAGGGAGGGAAGATGGCGAACACAGAAAGAGATTTGAAGCGAGAACGCCTCTATGTCAGGGTGAGCCCTCGCCAGCGAGCAATCATCGCCGAAGCTGCCGAGGCAGGACAGCGCGACCTCAGTAGCTTTGTCTTGGACGCGGCAATCACGGATGCTCAGCGCATCCTCGCCGACCGTCGGGTCTTCGCGTTGGGTGACAGCGACTGGGATCGGTTCGTCGAGATTCTTGACCGTCCGGTTTCGGACCCGGCCTCCAAGGCGAGGCTCAAGAAGCTGCTCAAGGACCCCAGCATCCTGGAGGTGTAGCTCGTGGTCCCCCGTCTGTCATCGGTCGAGCCGTTGGCATCGCACGACACTGGGGGGTTCGACTGCGGTAGCACACCGTTGAACGAGTTCCTCAAGCGGTTCGCCCTCCAGGCGGCGAGCTCTGGAGGCTCTCGGACCTATGTCGTCCATCGTGGTGGAGCGGTGGTCGGCTACTACTCACTTGCGGCGGGATCGATCGAGCACGAAGCGGCTCCACCGCGAGTAACAAAGGGGATGGGACGGTACCCGATTCCCGTGATCCTGCTGACGCGGCTCGCCGTCGACCTGGGTGAGCAGGGGCGAGGCCTCGGGTCGGCGCTGCTTGCCGACGCTCTTCGAAGGGCCCTTGGAGTCTCACAGGAAGTCGGCGCGCGAGCGTTCATCGTTCACGCGGAGGATGAGGAGGCTCGCCGCTTCTACGAGCACTTTGACTTCGAACGCTCTCCTACGCACCCCATGCATCTCTTCCTCCTGATGAAGGACGTCGTCCGATTGCTGGGGAACTGATCAGCGCCAGCCCCCGTGGACCCTCCTCACCGAGGTTGACGCGGAATCCATGTGACCGCCGATGCGCGGCATCGGCGATCTGTGGCAGCAGAGTGCCCACTTCAGATTTGGCTGAGCGTCGAATGTTGCCTCGGCGGTCAGTGACCGTCGCTGATCGGCTCAGGCCGTAGGCCCGCTTGTCGCACGGAAATTCGGCTTCTGGTGAGGACACCGTCGCGTGGGCCAGGGTACTGTCGCCGGTTCAACTGCGCACTCTCGCTGTAGGCGAGGGCCGGCCTGGCGTCGGGATAGAGACAGCCGAGTTCCGCCATCGTCTGTCAGGACAGCCAATGTGTGGCGTCGAAGGTCGGGTCCGTTCGTCCCTCAAAGGAGGAACAACGATGTGGCCGTTCGGTGCTCCGAACGGTCAACGAAACCGAGAGATGGACGGAATCATAGCGAGAGCGCTATAATTCCGTCCATGTCGGATCTGTCCTCTCGCCAGGCCGCCGAGGTGCTCGGCGTGAACGAGCAACGACTCCGTGCGCTCGCCGCATCGGGTCGCCTCCCCGCGCGCAAGGTTGGCCGCGCCTGGATCATCGACTCCAGCCACCTCCCGGACCCTGGGGACAGGCGGGGCCCTGGGCGGCCACTGTCTGCCGGCAACGCGTGGGGGCTACTGGCACTCCTCAGCGGGGAGGTCCCGGGGTGGGTCGACCCCTCCGTCCGTTCGAGGCTCCGGCGCCGCGCCAAGGACCCGTCCCAACTGATCCTTTCGCTTCGATCGAGTCAACCCCGGTCGCGCGTGTTCTCGTTCCGCTTCCTTCCAATTGATCTCGACCGCCTGCGAGCGCGGCGAGGGTTGGTTCTCGCCGGGTTGTCAGCCGATCATCCTTCGATAGACATGCGTGCTCGATCCGACGAACTTGACGCATATGTCGACGAGGACGCACTTCGTCGCATCGTGAAGGAGTACCGCCCCATATCTGAGCCGAAGCAGGCGAACGCCATCCTCAGGATCCCTTCACGAAACTGGGTGCTGGATCGTGATGGTTCCTCGCCGCTTGCAGTTGTTGCCGCGGATCTGCTTGCTGACGCAGACCCGCGTGCGCGCAGATCCGCGGAACAGGCCCTGAGAGCGCTGGCGACATGATCGAGATCCCCGACCTAGGCCATGCGCACCATGAGATGTGGGTCGAACTGATGACCCTAGGTGGACGGTCCCCGGCCCCTTGGACGCTGATAGGTGCGCAGATGGTCGCGCTGCACGGTTGGGCGCTGGGGCAAGACCAGATGAGGGCCAGCGAAGATGCAGATCTCCTGATTGATTGCCGCGTCGCCGTCAAGGGCGTGCCCCTTCTGGTCGCGGCTCTCATCGACGACGACTTCGAACTGTACGAAGAGTCGATGATGGGTGTCGGGCATCGTTTCCGGCGCGGTCAGGTCAAGCTCGATGTGCTGGCCCCGGACGGGATCGGGGAACGCGCTGACCTTCACACGGTCGGGACATTCCACACGGTCCGCGTCCCGGGAGGAACGCAGGCACTTGGAAGATCATCAAACGTGGCGGTGCGAAGTCGCGACGTCGAGGGCACGGTTCCCATGCCGAGCTTGCTCGGCGCGATACTGGTCAAGGTTCGGGCGATTGCGGTGGATGACGTCCCCGAGGCCCAGCGCCGCGATGTCGCGTTCCTACTGTCCCTCGTCGAGGATCCCGACGTTCTCAAGACAGAACTCACCAAGACCGAGATCAAGTGGCTCAGAGCGCAGAAGACCTTCGAGGATCCCGGCGCTCCGCCCTGGAGAGGGATCTCCGCCGCGGAGAACGGAGCGATCGTCTACCGCCGCTTGACGTCGTAGCTGTCGGGCCGCTACCGGCGGCCGAGTCTGACCGCCAGTCGCCCACGGCAGCCGATGAGCCGTCTCGGTTTCTTCGTGGCAGCCGATGTGCGGCATCGAAAATCAGGCACGTCGACGCCGTGGGGCGTCAGTCCAAGTCCTTGAGGTCGGCAGTGGTGCGGCGCGCGTACGAGGCCCGGGCCTGGCGACGCATCCGGATGTACTCGTCGGCGTTGGCCAGCACCCGGTCCTCAGCCTGCTCAATGGGCATCAGGACAGCCGCGGGGCGACCGCGCTTGGTTACCACGTACGCCGCGCCACCTTCCACTTCGTTGATGACGGCAGACGCTGTCGCCTTCAGTTCCTTGACCCCGATCTCCGCCACCTTCTACTCCTCTTAGAAGTGAACACTTAGGTGGCCACTATAGGAGGCCGCTGGTCCGATCGGGTCTCCGTCCTGACAGCCGATGAGCCGTATCGGCACTCGTCGCGTCAGTTGATGCGCGGTTTGAGTTCCCTGCACCAGTCGGAACTTGGTCTCAGACGTCCCTTGCCACGTCCTCGCGAACGCTGCTCAAGAAGTGGTCGATTTCGGTAACCAGACCGCGGCTGATGTGCTGGAGCCTGCGTCGGTCCGTACCCGCACGACGGTCACGTTCTGCGGTCGCAGAGTGCCCCCACAGATGGAAAGCGGCGAGGACGACAAAGGTCAGAGGAGCCCTCAGGCTCTTGGCGATCGTCCGCTCGAGTTGGCCCCGTGAGGCGCTCGACAGTTCTGCTGGGTCGGCAGGGAGATCCTCGACCAGCCGTGCTTTGATCTGCATCTGGTTCCAGGCTTCCGTGAATTCGCGTAGGTCCGCCACTGGCGCACTGAGCGAGGGATATGGCTCGGCTGGCCAGGACGGGACCTTTCCCATGAACACGTCCGCGACCATAGCTCTGGGTAGGGCGCCCGTTCCTATTGAGATCTTGGGCTGGGTATCGTCGATGAGTTCGATCAGGGCGCAGTCGAAGGCCATCGCCAAGGCCACCAGGTCCTCCGCATGAACCTTCCGACCCCCGGCCTCAAGAGCAGCCACGACGTTTCGCGTCCACCCGCCGAAGCCCACTCCCCTTAGCCGTTGGGCCAGCCGATCCTGGCTCCACCCCGCCTGCTCGCGGAGCGACCTGACCCGGTCGGCGATGACGCGATCGAGCGTCGGTAGTGGCGAGTTGTTGGAGGACACAGCCCAGAGCCTAGTGGACAGACGGTTGACGTTCAACCTGTCTATCTGGGACTATTTAGAGCGTTGACAACACAACGTTCTATGCGGTCATCGAGTCACACCTCGAGACGGGCGTGACTCCGACGGGGGAGGAGAGATAGATGGTCAAGGACGAAGGTAAAGAGGCCGGACTCAGCGCGGTCCAACGAAGAGCGATCAACATGCTCGTGCGTGGGAAGAGTCTTTCCGAGGCGGGCGAGATCGTCGGCAAAGACCCAAGAACCCTTTCGCGGTGGGGGCGCCAGGAGGAGTTCAAGGCCGAACTGGACGGACGCTTGGACGAGGCCGACCGAGCCATGGATCTCCTAATGCTCGGCTTGAGGAAGGATGCCTCGGAGCGGATTCGTCAGCTCATGCAGAGCGACGACGAGCGGGTCGCTCTCAGGGCCTGCGTCCAGGTGCTCGGCTCCAGGGCCAGGACCGACCGCCGCTCCGACTTCGAACGCATGGTCGGTGAGACGTACATGGCCATGCGGGGAACGTCTTTCTACGGAGGTGAAGGCGCATGAGGACGACCCAGCAGGCTTGGTCCTATCACCTCCGTCTGGCAGAGGGATGGGTCGAGGATGCACTTGCTTCTGGGAAGCGAGGGCAGTGGCTGGTAGCGCGAGACCGGCTGGCGGCGTTGAGCGCCGATATTGAGCCCATTCGTCGTGGCAAGGCGACCAAGGGGCCCCGCTTGAAGGCCGCTCGTGACTTCGACGAGGCGGAGAAGCGCGCGGTTGCCGCTGAGAAGCGCTTCAGTCAGAAGCCGACCGTCGCCAACTTCAACGCGGTCCTCGACAGGCTGTACGAGATGCGTGCGATGCTATCGACGCCCGTCCCCGCAGACCCGAGTGTCGAGGGTGAACCTTGGACGGACGACCTCGATGAAATCTTCGAAGAGAAGCCGGTCGACCTCTATACCTTTGTCACAGACCCGCGCTTCTTGGGCAACCCTGCTCTCTCCGAGGTCCAATCCGAGGCGGTTTCGCACATCGAGCAGATCCTTCTGCCGGAGACGCACGAGATGCTGAGCGCTTGGGATCCACGGTTCAGCCCGAGGAGGCAGATCAACTTCGCCTATCTTCAATGGGGCAAGGGCTCAGGTAAGGATCACGTCTGTCGGATCGCCGTGGCCCGTTGCGCATATCTCCTCATGTGTCTGCGCAACCCCCAACGCTACTTCGGCATGCCGCCTCAGGACTCCATCCATATGCTGATCGTTGCCGCTTCGGAGACACAAGCTCGCAGAGCCTTCTTCGACCCCCTCAAGAAGATGATCGACTGTGCACCTTGGTTCCGTGACCGGTACCAGCTGCGTACGAACAGCATCGAGCTCGACAAGCAGATAGAAGTGATATCCGGGCACTCGTCAATCGATTCCCAGGAAGGGCTCAACATCATCGTGGGTATCGCCGACGAGCTGAGCGCCTTCAAGACAACCGACGAGGTGGCCTCGGGCGCGTGGTCCGGCGAGCGCGAATCGACGAAGACCGCCGATTCCCTGTTGGAGATGCTCCAGACGTCGGCGAGGACCAGGTTCCCGCGCAACTTCAAGGTCGTCGCGATCAGCTACCCGCGATTCAAGAACGACGCGATTCAGCAGCGTTGCGCGAAAGGCCGTGCCGACAACGAGAAGCGCGGTGAGGAGTCGAGGATCTTCGTCTCGGGACCTCTGGCAACCTGGGACGTCAATCCGAGGATCAAGAGCAAGGACGACTTCAGGGAGGACTACGAGGACGACCCCGCCATGGCGAGGGCGAAGTACGAGTGCCGTCCGGAGAAGGGCCTGAACCTCTTCTTCAGGGACGAGGTGGCGCTGCGGGACGCCTTCGACGAGCATCGCGGCGAACCCCTTGTGGTCAACTACCGGTTCGGTCAGGAGCGAGAAGCCGGAGTGCCCGGGCACGCGCCCTCGGACGTATCGAGCTGGCAAGTCGAGTTCGGTCTTGCGCCCGACCTGACGCCTGATCCCGCGTGCCGTTACGCGCTGCACGCCGATATGGCTCTTACAGGCGACTCCGCGGGTATCGCGATGGCTCATGTCTCGGGCTGGAACGAGGTGTCGGGGAGTGGCACAGGAGACGACTCGCATGTGGGGAGTTCGCATCCGGTTGTCAAGCTCGACTTCGTGGCTAGCTTCGATGCTGATGCAAAGGGGAGGCCTGTCGCGCGGGAGATCCAAGTCAGATGGTTCAGGAAGCTCGTTGAGGAATTTATCCGGCGTGGCTTCGACATCGCAGTGGTGTCCTTGGACAACTTCCAGAGCGCGGACACGATTCAGATACTTGCCTCCAGGGGAATCAACGCGGTCAAGCGCAGCACCGATCGTGATCTGAGCCCCTGGGAGACGCTCAGGGACCTGATATACGAGGGCAGGTTGGAGGCCTACTACGACGAGGTTGCCGTCAGGGAGTTGATGGCGCTCGGTATCCGGAGGAAGGGGGGGAAGATCGATCACCCACCCCATGGTTCCAAGGACCGGGCTGACGCGATCGCCGGGGCGGTCATGGGCGCCATCGAGGCAGGAGGGGCGGTGGGCGGAACCGAGATGGTGGCGGACCCAGTGTCTCCTACCGATCTTGTGATGAACAATCCATGGCCCGTGGACTGGAACGTGGAAGATCTCCCCCCGTTCGGTGAGCCTCCCCACCTCTACTAGATGACTGCGGGAGGTGACATTTCCGGACATTTCCGGACATGCGGATCTCTTGAGCAACGATTGTTCTCATCGGCTGTCGGGGGAGCCTAGAAGTCATCCGGTCTACTCGAGATGCTCAACCCCGGATGTTGAGTCCGTGTGACATCCCTATTTCAGACTGCGCTTATCTGATTATCGCCCTAGAATCTTCCTGTTGTGTGAGGGTCCCGTCGGCACCCGGCCGCTCGGTCCCCGGCGTGGGCAGACAACCACTGCCCGTGCGCGGGCGAAAGGAGGGTCCATGGGCCCTACTACCGGTGAGCGCCGCACTTCTCGGCGCAAGGTTCTGAACACCCCCCGGATGCTCGTGAGCGTCGCCTTCGTCGTCGCGCTCGTGATGGCGACGGCTATGCCGGCGGGAGCAACGACGACCTGGTACACGGGCATGCGGGCCTTCGGCAAGGTGACGGTCGAGCCCGCTATCAACGATGCGAACGGCAAGCAGGTATTCCTCCTCACGCCGGACAAGGCGCCGTTCCCGTCGAAAGCAGGGCCGGTGGCACAAGCACCGCTCTACCTGGTCGCCTACCCCGCGACCTCCACGATCACCGACCCGCTCAACTGCACGCCCACCACGTGCGATCACGCTCAGTCGATACCCGGGTACCCGGACGGCGGAGCGGAGCTTGGACATGACCACCTGGTCGGCCTCGCCAACACCGGCGGCTGGTGGAACGTCGCTTGGGACGTCGAGCTCGACGTCTTCACCCCGCAAGGCTTCCAGGACGGCGCCATCAACACCCGGATCATGACGCTCGACGCGCTGAACCAGGCGAAGACCGCCGGGGACGTTATGGGCATCGACATCGGCGTGGTCTTCAACTGTTCGGCGGTAAGTGCCGCCACCTACGCCAGGGCTACGCCGCTAACCTTCACGGTACCCCCCCCCGGACCGTAGGGCCCGGACGAGAAGGAGCAGACGGGAGGGCCGGTCTTCGGACCGGCCCTCCCACTGCCCGATCCCGCGACCCGAGCGCCCACGCTGCCCATAGCCGAGATGTATGCGGAGATCGAGCCGGCCAGTACAGCATCCGGGTGAACGACCAGTGGCGCATCTGCTTCCGCTGGCGGAACGGCGACGCGCACGATGTTGAGATAGTGGACTACCACTAGGAGGGGCGAGGATGGCCAAGCGACTTGCACCCGTGCACCCGGGAGAGGTGCTACTCGAGGAATTCCTCGGCCCCATGGAGCTCAGCCAGTACCGACTGGCGAAGGAGATCGGGGTGCCTGCTCGCAGGATCAACGAGATCGTCCGCGGTACGCGGGCGGTGTCGGCGGACACGGCGATACGACTCGCCCGCTACCTCGGGACCTCCGAGCGGTTCTGGATGAACCTGCAGACACAGTGGGACCTAGACACCGAGTACGACAGGGTCGGGGAGCGGATCGCCCGAGAGATCACCCCTCGCGCTAGCTGATCTGGGCCGTCCGCCACGGCCGATGCAGCCGCTCAGGTGTCAGCGCGGGTCGGAGGCTCCCACCCGGAGCCCCCGCTAGAATGGCGACCCCCGGCCGGGGTAGCTCAGTTGGTAGAGCAGCGGTTTCGTAAACCGCAGGTCGTCGGTTCGAGTCCGACCTCCGGCTCAAGTACAGTCAGGGTGACCTCTGAAGGGAGTCAAATGCCTGCAGGCGTATACAAGACCGACTCCGGGATGGTTTTCCGTGTGGGCGTGACGGCCGAGCGCGGTCTCAAGGTGGAAGTCCTCAGGGACGGCATCTGGGAGGCCGGCCGCATCGGGATGGTCGGACTTCGTCTGAGCCCCACGACGAGAACACTCACGGAGAAGGCCATCCGGGCCCTTCCTGCCTGACGCCCAGTCGCAAACTCCCAACTTCCCTGCATGTATCCCGAGTGGTTGTCGCGGTTCAGGGGTGCTACCCGCGCGAAAGGATGAGGATCAACCCGGCCACGATCAGAGAACCCATCACGATCACCGCGGCGATCATTAGCTCGCGATAGGACGAAGATGCCTTCCCCGCCATGTTGCGCGCGGCTCGCGGAGGCAAGGTCGAGAGAAGGTCGTCATCGTCATCCGCCCCGCCGTAGTCGTACCCGCGGTCCGCCTCGTCGGAATAGTTGGGGAGATAGCGGTCCTCGGGGGTCGACTCAGGCGCTGATTCTGACGCCGCTTTGTGTTCTGCTCCAGGTTGTCCCTTAAGCGTCGGTGATGCGTCACCCCAGAGGTTCTCTCGCGGTCGTTCCTTGACCGCCGGCGGAGGGGTGGTGCCCCAGAGTTCGTCCGCCACCTCCTCGCGCTGCCGCGGGCGATCTTCTGCCGCCGTTTCCTCGGTCGGTGAAGAGCCCCAGAGCGCGGCGCCCTCCACTTCGGTCAATCTGACCGGTGCACCCGGCCACGCGGAGTCGCCGGGCGGGAAGATCTGCTGTGAACTCGCGACCGCTCGTGCAACGCTGGGCTTGGGCAACTGCGTCGCCAGGGACGGCATCGACTCGTACTCCTCCAGCACCTTTCGGATCTTCTCTTCGAGGACCCTTGCGTGCTTCTGGGCCTCAGTCATCCGTCTGCGTGTCTGGCGGTCGGCCTCGCGCGTTTGGCGTGCTTCCGTGAAGATGACCGCGGCCATCTCTTCCGTCTGCTGGGCGCGCGATTCGGTGCTACGGATCTTCTCCTCGGCCTCCGCCGCGGCTTTGAGAGCTGCGGCCCGGGCCGCTTCCTCCGCCAGCCGGCTCTCCGCTTCCGTGGTTTCGAGCTGATCAGCGGCGGCGGCGAGTTGGGCCTGGGAGGACTCGAGGCGCGCCTGCGCATCCCGCTCCCGCTCCTCGGCGGCGGCGAGTCTCTCCGCGGCGCCAGTGGCTGCCGCCTCCGCTTCCAGGCCGATGGACTCGACGGTTGCGGCAGCCTTCGCCTTCGTCTCCCGGGCAAGGGCCTCTGCCAGCTGGGCTCGCTCGGAGATGGCGATACGCGTCTCTTCCAGTCCGCGCACACGTGTCTGGAGGTCTGTCAGCTTCGCTTCCGTTTCCAGGGAAGAAGCCTGCCCCTCGCGGGCGAACTGCTCCTGGGCCGCCAGCTCTGCCTGCTTGGCGGCCTCGAGTTCTTCGTTTGCCTCGTGCAGCCGCGCTTCGGTGGCCGCGAGGCTCTCTTCAGCCAGACGCGCCTGTTCCGTGGCGGCTTCGATCTTGCGGTGCGCCTCGGCCGCCCTCTCTTCGGCTTGGGTCGCGCGTTCTTCCGCGGCGCGCGCCCCTCTCGCGTTGGCCTCCACCGTTTCTTCCCTGGCCAGGCGCGCTCGCTCTTCCATCTCGGCGCGATTGTCCTCCGCGATACGGAGGCGCCCTTCGACGGCCGCGAGCCTTTCCTCTGCGTCCAGGGCTTCCTGCTCGGCCGCCGCGAACCGAGCCTCCTCCGAGCGGATCTGCTCTTCGATGCGCGAGATCAGTTCGAGCTCTTCCTTGGCACGGGCCTCGGCAGAAGCCCAGGCGAGCTCCTGCAACTCCCGAGCCTTCTCCTCGGCCGTCGCGAGCTTCTCGTCGGCGAGATGCGCCCGCTCTTCTACGACCGCGATCTTGTTCTGCGCTTCCGCGGCTCTGGCCTCGGCTTCCCGAATGTGCTGTTCCATCGCTTCGGCGGCTCGGGCGCTGGAGGCCAGCAGCTCCTCGGCTGCCAGACGTCCCTCTTCGCTCTCCTCGGCCTGTGATTCGACTTCAAGCGTCTTGGCTTCGATCTCTTGAGCCCGCAGCTCAGTCGAGGCGGCGTCGTCTCGGGCGGAAGCGAGTTGCTCTTCGGCCCTGCGGGTCGCTTCCTCGGCGCGGCCCACCTGCTCCTCGACGGCCGTGATCCTCCCCTGCGCTTCGGCGGCTCGCGACCTGGCTTCGCGTGAGCGGTCCTCCGCGTCCCTGATGCGTTGGGCGCTCGCGTCCATGGCCGCCAGCCGGGTCGTGCGGAGTTCTTCCTCCACGTCGTCGCGCCTGCGCTCGGCAACGAGCAGGCGTTCCTGTGCCGCGGCGAGCCTCTGACCGGCCAGCCGAGTCTCTTCCTCCATCGCGGCCAGGCCCTGCTCCTCAGAAGCGCTCTCCTCGTGGACTTCGGCCAGAAGCGCTCGCTGTTCTTCGAGGCGTCGGGCTGCCGCCGCGGCCTCTTGCTCGCGCGCTTCAGCACGGCGTTCGGCTTCTTCTATCTCCTGATAGCCCCGACTTGCTCGCTCCTGTGCCTCGCCTGCGCGCCTGGAGATCTCTTGCGCTCGCTCCTGTGCTGCCCGGACGTTCTCGCGTGCGGCGTTGAGTTCCTCCTCGGCGCGGCGCGCGATGTCCTCGGAGGCGGAAGTCTTCTTCAGCGCATCGGCGGCCCTTGCTTCCGCCAGGAGTGCTTGCTCCTCGGCGTCTCGCGCCGCCTCCGCGCGTTCTTCCGCGCTTGCGCCCGCCTCGCGGCGCGCGCGCTCCTCGACAGCTGAGCGTTCTTCGTCGGCCGCACGGCGACGGGTTTCGGCGGCGCGCATCGACGTTTCGGCGGTGCGCGCGCGCTCCTCGGCGGCTGCAACCCGCGCCTGGTCGCTGCGGATCTGCTCTTCCACTTCCTCAAGGAGCTGCTGCTCTTCTCTTATCCGGGCCTCGGCGGCGGCGCGCTTCCGTTCGCTTTCCTTCGCGCGGCCCTCAGCCTGAAGGCTCTGCTGGGCAACGGCCTGGGCTAGACGTTCGGCACGTAGGCCCTGTTGGACGATCGCCTGCGCGCGTTCCTCCAGTTCCTGGACCCGCTCTTCGGCGGCGGCGAGTCTCTCCTCGGCCCTTGCCGCCTGTTGTTCCGACGCACGGGCCTGCTCCTCGGCCTCACGAGCTCCGCTTTCGGCACGGCGGGCCGCGTCTTCACGGTCCGCGGCCTCGGAGGCGGCGCGGGAGAGGGACTCTTCGGTTTCGCGGGCGCGCTCGATTGCCTCGCGAGAGCGCTGCTCGGCTCGTCTGATCCGCTCCTCGGCATCGCGGATCCTCTCCTGGGCGTGGGCCGCCTGTTGTTGGGCCAGCCTCGCGCGTTCCTCCGCGAGCCGGACCTGCTCTTCGGCATCGCGCAGTCGCGCCTCAGCGTCTGAAACTAGGTCCCCTGGTTGGATCGCCATTCACTTCCCCGCTCGCTTGCCACAAAACCGGTATCCGCCGAAGCCTTCTTCTATGCCCTCCGGATCTCCTCTCTCAGTCGTCGGGCTTCCTCCTCCAACTGGAGCTCCTCCCCGCGAGCTGCGCGAGCGGCGTCTTCGGCGTCCCGGACCTTGTCGCGAGCTTCGCCCTCGACACGACGGGCTTCCTCGAGCTTCACGATCTCCGCCTCCAACTCGGATATCTCCTCGCGGGCGGCTCGCGCAGCTTCCTGGGCGGCTCTGGCCTTCTCCCGGGAGGCGCGCGCCCTCTCTGCGGCGCGGATGCTCTCTTCGCGGGCCATCGCAGCTTCCAGCAGGGCTGCGTCCCGAGCCTCTAGAGCCTGCTTCTCTGCGGCCTCGCGGTCCTCGGGTTCTGCGGCCTTGGGCAAGCCTTCCAGTTCGGCGGCATGTACGGCCTGCGCCGCCTCGCGTTCTGCCGCCCTCGCCACGAGGGCAGCCTCAGCGGCCTCGCGCTCCTCGCGCTCCTTGGCTTCTGCGGCCTCGCGCTCCTTGGCTTCTGCGGCCTCCCGTTCCTCATCTCTGGCATCCCGGGCGGCTTGCGCCTCCTGGGCTGCTTGAAGACCATCCTGTTCCTTCGCCTCCACGGAGGCCTCTTCTGGGACCGAGGGAGTTGGCTCGGCCGCCGGAAGGGTGCCGGCGAGTTCGGCTTCTCTGCGACGGGCTTCCTGCTCGAAACGTGGAACGATCCACGCTCCCGGATCGAATCCTTCTTCCTCCTTCTCCGGCTCGGCTTCGCCGAGTTGATCGTGACGGAGAGCTGCGGCAGCCGGCTGTGCAACCTCGGGTTCGATGGCAACCGGCTGTGCAACCTCGGGTTCGACCGCGGGAGCTTCGCTGGCGGCCGGCTGAACGATCTCGGGCTCGGCGACCTTCGGTCTTGCCGCCGGCTTCTTGGGCGGCTTGCGCTTGGCAGGCTCGGGGCTCTCCGGACCGAACGCCCAGGTGTCTGTGGCGGGTGTCCCCTGGCGGCGAGGCCGCTCCGCTTCTTTGGGCTTCTGGACCGTAGGGGCGCCTTCTTCCGGGAAGAGGGGACCTTCGGCAACCGGTTGGGGGGTGTGCGCCGGCTCCTGCTGCGGGGCTACCCTTGCGGCGGCCGCAGCCTTCGCTCGCTGCTTCTCGTCAAATCTCCTCATCCTGGTCGACCGGTTCGACTTTCGGCCCATGACGACCCACAGCCAGACGAGGGAAACGATCAGTACGACGTTGAAGACCAACTTGGCGGCCGACCAGAGTCCAGAGCCGCCTGCTGGAACGGGCTGAACAACCTCCGCGACACCGGTGACGGGGTCACCCGGTTGGAGCCGGATGGGCGCGAAGGTCCTGTAAGTTTCGCCTTGTTGGGAGCCATCGGTGGGCATAGCGTCGCCGATACCCACGCTGCTCTGCACCTTGCCGCTGAAGGCCGAATCGACCATCGGCTTCGCGCCGGAGACGGCGAGGCCGACCAGATCCGGATTGGTGGAGAAGACCACCACTCCGCTCCTCTGCCACACGGTTACACGCAGGATGTTCGG
>Ga0315276_10003521_pt1 | contig 14369 bp, 15 predicted proteins | sample YL17G05_0_MG_FD_204542 | JGI IMG/M metagenome (GOLD analysis project Ga0315276, IMG submission 204542) | Sediment microbial communities from Yellowstone Lake, YNP, Wyoming, USA - YL17G05_0 | ecosystem: Environmental > Aquatic > Freshwater > Lake > Sediment | place: USA: Wyoming | collected...
TCGGTCGAGAGCGTCGCGTCCAAACCCCTGAAGGCGGCCGCGACCAGCCGGAAATCGTCGGCCGTGTACGTCCGGTTCATGTCCCTGAGCACCTGGTCGTCCCCGCTCTGCACCGGCAGGTGGAGGAACCTGTAGACTTTTCCGTTCTTGAACGACTCCAAGAGCTCGTCGAGCATCCCGGCCGCGTGGTTAGGGTTCATCATCCCGACGCGTATCATGAAGTCGCCTTCGATGTCGGAGAGGGCGTCGAGAAGGGATGGGAGTTTCGTCTTCATGTCCAGCCCGTATGCGCCCGTGTCCTGGCCGGTCAGCCACACCTCCTTAACCCCGGATGACAGCATCTCCTCCACCTGCCGGACTATCCTCCTTGGCGTGTATGACCTGAGGTGCCCGCGGGCGAGCCGGGTCTGGCAGTATGTGCATCCGCCGAGGCATCCCTCGGCTATGGGGACGATTCCTACGGCGGGGTTCATCCGTTTGCGCGGAAGGAGGGTCTTGTCGCCTGGGTCCCCGACTTTCACAAGCCTTCCCCCCTCAGATGCCGCCTTCACCGCATCCGTTATGTCCGATGTGTTGACTCCGATGAAACTGAACCCGGGAAACTCGTCGACGAGGCCCGGCCAGGCTGGCGGCATGCAGCCTGCGACGACGACGCGCCTTCCCTCAGCCTCAAGCTTCCTCAGGAGGCGGAGTATCTTCGTCTCGGTCGGCGACTTGACGGTGCATGTGTTGACGACGACCACGTCCGCCTCCATGAGGCCGGACTCGGTGAGGAGGCCTATGATGATTTCGCTCTCCGCCTGGCTTACGGCGCAGCCGAATGTGACGAGTTCCACGGGGTATACTTACGGGCAGGGGGTTTAATACCGGCCGGCGGTGTTTGGGGTAATGATACCTGGGAATAGTCTACTTTTTATCGTCTCCCATTGGGTTAGTGTTCATGAGAGCACACATCGCCCTGGCGGCCGCACTCTTCCTCTCGGGCTGCCTCGGGGCGCCGGCTGTCGTTGAGAGGTACGTCTGCGCCGACGGCTGGCTCGCACAGAACGTCGACGAGTGCAATGGCCGCGGGAACGTCTGCCCCGCCGCAAAGTGTCCCGCATATAAGTGCCCGGATTGCCCGCCGTGCAAGGCGGCATTGAACCTGACGGCGGCGACCGTCCCCCCGAAACCCGACTCCGGCTCCGATGACTCGTGCGTGAAGTTAGGCTGCCCCGCCGGGTCGGCGTACGCCGCCAGCGTGGGCGGGGGAAAATACCACGACTGCGGCTGCACCAGCGCCAGGAGGATAAAGAGGGGGAACATAGTCTGTTACAGGACTAAGGAGGAGGCGGAGGCGGCCGGGAAGACTCCGTGCGCCTCATGCATCGGCACTTAAACTCGTCATGCCCAGAATATATTGCATGGTTGTGAGGCGGAAGCGGCGGACATACGAGGGGAAGCTCGGGGAGTTGCTCGATGCCGGAGTCACGAAGGCGGGAGAGGATGCTGTGAAGGGCGTCCTAGAGTTGATGGACAGGTACGCGGTGAAGGATGTCGGGGTGTTCGCGACAGGCGCGGCAGGCCGTGGCGATGTTGAAGCCGCTAAAGGCTTAGTCTCTGAGATGAGGGCTGCGACCACCGAGGCGCTCCTCCTTTATAGGAGGCGCGGATACGCAGTGGAGAAGGTCGGGGCCGCGTATGAGCGGGCCCTCGGGGCGCCGGATTTCCGCGGGGCTGAAGCGTTCGGCGGCGAGGCCGAGCCCGCGGAAGTGGTTAGCGCCGTTATAGGTGAAACCGGCAAGGCCTGGACAGGCCTTACCGAATGCGTCAAGAGGCAGGCTCAGGCTGCGGCGGCATCCAGGGTCGAGGGTACGCGGAAGGCTCAACCGGAGGAGAAGGTGACGGAGGAACTCGCCGAAGTATGGGCTATGGAGTCGAAGGACATGGTCCTCGGCGGCAGGATGGAGGAGTTGAGGAGCGGCCTCGGACTCCGGACACTCGCCGCGCTCACCGCGAGGTACTCGACGCTCGAGAAGAAAGGCCGCGGGGAGGGGTTGCCGAAAGCCGGCCTATGGGCCGAGCGCGCCTTCCAGATGACGAAACACAGCATCAGATACCTGATTGGGCTGCCTGGCAACAGCGCCCAAGCCGACGAGCTCACGCGCCTCGGAGCGGACTATGAGAAGCGCCTGGGCGGGCCGAGGCTTGGGATGGAGAGCGATGGCGACGTGATGGTCGGAGACACAGGCTGGGACCTCGTGCACTTGGCTTGCGAAGTCACCGGGAAGACGTGGGGTAAGATGAAGGCGCTGGTCAAATAGTCTTCGTCCCGCGCAGCGTCCTCATGTGCTCTATCCTTTTTCTGACTAGTGCTTCGGTCCCGATGTCCTTCCTGTAGAACAGGCGGCCCTTTATGTGGGGCATGCACTTCTCGGCTGTCTCCTCCGCTTCTGCTATTGTGTCGCCGAGGCCGACGACGCCTATCGCCCTCGACCTTGACGTGAGAATCTTCCCGGCCTCCTCGCGGACCGCGGCGTAGTACACCTGGCCTCCGAGCGCGTTAATGCTTTTTTCGTCGACTGTGACCTCGACGTTGTTGAACGGCCTGTCAGGGTAGCCTTCCGGCACCAGGTATTTGCAGACTGTCGCCTTCTCCATGAACTTCGGCTTCGCTGTCAGCCGGCCGGTCCCTACGCCCATGCATAACTGTGCCATGTCGCTCTCTAGCACGGACAGTATGTTCATCGCCTCCGGGTCGCCGAGGCGGGCGTTGTATTCTATTGTCCTGACCCCGTCCGTCGTGGCCATGAACTGCCCGTAGAGGAAGCCTTTGTAGGGCTGGCCGGTCTCCTTCTTCACCGCCTTCACCGTCGCCTCCATTATCTCTAGGCCGTCGTCGTAGTCCCCTTGTGTGGCGAATGGGAGGATGTACCCCCTGTCGCTGTAGCTTCCCATCCCTCCGGTGTTCGGCCCGACGTCGCCGTCGTAGGCGCGCTTGTGGTCCTGCACCATCGGCGTGCCCACGACCTTTCTCCCGTCCACGAAGGCCTGGAGGGTGAACTCCTCGCCTATGAGCCTCTCCTCAAGGACGACCTTGGGTATGTCGCCCATCCGGGTGCCGAATATATCCCTGACGTACGCCTTAGCGCCGGCCGCGTCGAAGTGCTCTCCCATTATCTTCACGCCCTTGCCGCCCGTGAGCCCGGCCGGCTTCACAGCGAGGTCGCCTCCGAAGTCGTCGATGTACGAGGAGGCCGTGTCCGCGTCGCTGAAGACGCCGAACATCGGCGTCCCCGGTATCTTGTGCTTGGCCATAAGCCGTCTGGAGAAGCTCTTGTCGCACTCGATCTGGGCGGGCGCCTTCCTCGGGCCGACGCAGGGTATCCCCGCAGCCTCTATGGCGTCCGAGACCCCGGTTGCGAGGGGGGCTTCGGGGCCGATGACGGCGAGTTCGGCTTGGTTCTTCCTTGCATACGAGACCACCGCCTCCGGGTTAAGTATGTCGCCGGTCCCGTACCCGGCCGCGAGCCTCGCGAGGCCGGGGTTCACGGCCGACATGTATGCGTATATTTCAGCGCCTGATGGGCTGCGCGATAGCGCGGCCGCTATGGCGTGCTCCCTCGCCCCGTTCCCGACGACTAGCACCCTCATGGTAGAGAGAATATGCCCGGGGGGATATATATTCCCTGCGCGGAATAGGTTACCCGGCGATGGAATCCGTCCTTATAGCTTTCACCGTCTGCCTTGCGCTGGCTTTCCTATTGTCGGAGCTCTGTTTAAGGCTGGGCCAGCCGAAGGTGGTCGGCCAGATAGCGGCCGGCCTCGTCCTCGGACTCCCGTTCTTCTCCGGCGTGTTCACGATGGAGGGCAGGGCGTTCGTCTCCTCGCTCTCGGACATCGGCGTGGTCTTCCTCCTGATGCTCGTGGGGGCGGAGATGAGGGTGAGCGAGCTGAAGAAGGCGTCGAAGAAGGCGTTCACGCTGGCGACGATATGCTATGTCATACCCCTTACGGCGGGGTACCTGTTCATGAGGTACGCCCTCGGCTACGACTCGCTCACGTCGCTCGTCGTCGGCATATGCCTGGCCATAAGCGCCGAGGCCGTGACCATAGACATACTGATGGAGTACAACCTATTGAAGACGCAGTTTGGTACCGTCCTCATGGAGGCGGGGATGATAGACGACGTCTACGGAATCATATCGCTCGCCGCCGTCATCGACGTCGTCCAGGGCGGCGGCTTCGGCAGCCTCGCGAGCATGCCCGTGAACTTCCTGAGCTTCCTTGCGTTAGCGTACGTCCTCGGCTTCATGCTCCTGCCTAAGGTAGCGCGCGTCGTCTGGAGGGAGAAGTCGGAGGCCGCTGTCTTCAGCCTGGCGATAATATTCGGGATGATAGTGGTCATGATATCCATCGGCTTCGGCCTGAGTTCTGTCGTCGGCGCCTTCGTCGCCGGGATAATAATACAACTGTCCATCAAGAACAGGACTGAGGAGAAGGAGATAGACGCCGACCTCAACGTCGTCACCTTCGGGCTCATCATACCGTTCTTCTTCATCTACACCGGCCTCAACATGAACGTGATGGGCCTTACCGGACACGTGTGGTTCATAGTCGCCATCACTGCGATAGCGCTCGCAGGGAAGATGGCGGGGGCGTTCGTGATGGGTGCAATCTACAGGATGAAGATTCCGGAGAGGGTGCTTTACGGCTGGGGGATGAACCCGCGCGGCGCCGTTGAGCTGATTATCGCCAACATCGCCAAGGCGAGCGGCCTCATAGACGAGGGGATGTTCACGGCGATTGTGGCGATGGCGATTATATCCGCCATATTGTCGCCGGTGATGTTCAGGAGGAGCCTCCTTGGAGTCCCGCACCTGAGGGCGGATGCACCGAAACACAACCACCACGCCTTATAGGAGCCCGAGCCAGGCGAGGAGTCTTTGGAATAGTGTGTCTTCGTGCTCGGCTTTCTGGGCCGAAGCCATGCCGGTCACCGGGTTTACATTCTCCCTCAGCGTCGTCGTGGTTGACTGTGTTGTGGTGGACGATGCCGTGGTTGACGGGGCGGGGGCCTCCGTCGTTGTCGTCTCTTCCGTCGCGGCCTCCTCAAGAGGCTCATCCTCTTGGACGGTTGCGGTTGTCTCCTCCTCGGTTGTTGTCGTCGGCTCCTCTGTGGATGCCGCGAGGACGTTTAGCAACAGGCGCTCGTGCGGGTACTGGGTGCCGGTTACCGTTATGATGTATTCTCCTGGCTTGTCGAATGCGAGCCACGCCTGACCGGCTGCGTCAGACTCTGTCTCTTCGACTGGGGCGGTGACGGCGACCTGTCCCTGGTAGACGCCTACCCGCGCCCCCTTCACCGGACGGCCTGTCGCATTGTCCCAGAGCTGTACGGAGACGTCTTCTCCGACCGCCGGGTTCAGGGGCAGCACAGCCATCCCGAGTAGCTTAGGCTTCCTCAAGGCTCCTCCGCCGGATGATTCCAGGGGGCAGAGGGCCTCGTATGACGAGGTTGTTCTCATCTGTGGCGCCGCCCATGTTGCCGGGTTATAGGAGCCGTATGTGAGGCCGATTACGTCGCCTCCTGTCGCGCAGTAGTGTCCCTCCCAGCTGTATGGGTCGCGGTTCCAGCAGGTTTCTCCGCCGTCGTATCCGACCGGGACGGTCTGCCATGCGCTTGAGCCGTTCATGACTGTCCAGAGGGCCCATGACTGGGTCCCCCATTCGCATCCTTCGCCTGATGGTGCTGTGCCTGTGGTTCCAATCATGCAGAGGCTGTGGCCGTAGAGTGGGTGCGGCCCCCCCCAGGTGGATGATGCGTGCAGTTTGTTGATGAGTTCGTATCCGCTTGCTCCTTCGTCGAGTTGGACGCATTCCGTGTGGGTTGTGCCGTCCGGGTAGTCGACTATGACGGCTATCTTCGCCGCCGATGACTGGCTGGCTGCAAGGGTTAATATAAATATTAGTGTTATAGCCCGTGTGGCGGTCATGTTTTAACCTCTGTTGGATAATATATCCAGGAGAGATATACACAACGCAAGTATAAAAAAGACATGAACACCATCAACTGGCTCCTATGGCTCGCCCTCGCAACCGCATACTCCGCATCCACCTACAACCCCGCATACCAGCTCGCCCTCCTCGCCGCATTGTCGGCCTCAGCCACATTGAGAAAGGAGCCCTTGAAGGCGTACCTGAAGATGGGCGCCCTAGTATCAGCCCTCCCCGTCGCGGTGAACCTCCTTGCAGTCCACATGGGCGCAACGACGCTCCTGACAATACCAAGGAGGATAGAGGTGTTAGGGGTTGGAGTGCCGACACTCATCCTGGGAGGCCCCCTGACCCTGGAGTCCGCGGTGTTCGCCGCGTCCTCGGCACTCCTCGTGGCGAACATGGTAATCGCATTCCAGACGTTCACGAGAAACGTCCCCCCCGAGTCGCTCCTGAAAGTCACCCCAGACAAGATGGCGGCGCTCGGACTCACACTCGCCGTCGCATTAAGGTTCATCCCGGACGTCTTGCGGGACCACCGCTCCATCAGGGACGCCCAGGCGTCCCGGGGAGTCAGGTTCGACGAGGGAAATGTCCCGGAGAGAATCAGGAGCAGCGCCGCGGTCATTACGCCGACCGCGATAACGTCGCTTGAGCGCGGCTTCGCGCTCGCCGAATCCATGGCTGCGAGAGGCTACGGGGGGGCAAGAAGCGCATACGGGAGGCAGCGGTGGGGGATGGGGGAGGCGTGGAAGGCTGCAGCGCTCGTCACGGGAATAGTTTTGACTGCCTACGCAGCATATACCGGACGCCTGCACTATTGGCCGTATGAGTCCGTGGACTTGAGATTCTCATTGATGGGCGCGGCGCCAGTGTTGGCGCTCCTTGCGCCGGGGGCTGAAGGTGGAAGCCATACTCGTTGAAGGCGTCGGCTACAGGTACCCGGACGCCAAAGGGTACGCGCTCAGGGGACTCGACTTCCACGCTGGACACGGCGAATACGTCCTCGTCGAAGGCCCATCAGGCTCCGGGAAGTCGACCCTCTGCCGGCTCCTGAACGGCCTGATACCCCACTTCTGGGGGGGCACGATGACTGGGAGGGTGCTAGTCGAAGGACTTGACACGAGAAACCACAGCGTCGCCGAACTGGCAAGGCGCGTCGGCCTCCTCTTCCAGGACCCTGAGACGCAGATGATAGCGGCGACCGCGGAGGCGGAAATCGCCTTCGGCCTCGAGAACATGCGCCTCAGGGAGGATGATATCAGGGAGAGGATTACGTGGGCCGCCGGCAGGCTCGGCGCAGGACACCTCCTCGGGAGGAGGACTGCCGAGCTTTCGGCTGGCGAGAAGCAGAAGGTCGTCCTCGCATCGGTTCTTGCCATGAAGCCGGGGATACTCGTCCTAGACGAGCCGTCATCCCAGCTTGACCTGGATTCCAGAAGACGCCTCTATGAGGTAGTCGACTCCCTGAACGGGGACGGCATGACCGTCATCCTCGTCGAACACAACGAGGACGCGGAGAGGCACGCGGACAGGGTGTACGAGCTGGGCGGCCGCTTGCCGCTGGCGCCCGCCGGTACGCCAAGGAGGGACTTCGGCGAAACGCTCCTCGAGGTAGACGGGCTCGCCGGGGGATACGGGGGGATACGGGTCTTCTCCAGCGTCAGCTTCCAGTTGAGGAGGGGGGAATGCCTTGCAATCATGGGCCCGAACGGCTCCGGTAAGACGACGCTCCTGCGACACCTCAACGGCCTCATGAAGCCGATGGCGGGGCAGGTCAGGGTCATGGGGCTTGACACCAGGAGGAATCCGACCGAGAGGCTGGCGAAGCACATATCGTATCTGCCGCAGAACCCCCAGGACATGCTCTTCTGCGACACCGCGGAGGAGGAGTTGAGGTTCACGCTGAAGCATCTCGGGAAATCCGGCGACGTGGCCGGAACCCTCGAGGGCTTCGGGCTTTACGGGATGAGGGGGAGCTACCCGAGGGACTTGAGCGTCGGCGAAAGGCAGAGGCTGGCGCTCTCCGCAGTCCTCGTCGCCCGCCCGGACATAGTGGTCCTCGACGAGCCGACGAGGGGCATGGACCAGGAGGCGAAGGCGAAGCTGACAGAGACTATCAGGAGACTGACCGGGCAGGACAAGGCCGTCGTCCTGGCCACCCACGATGAACGGCTGGCGGGTGAAGTCGCAGCCTCGAGGCTGACGCTCGGAGGCGGAAGATGATGATGAAGGCTGTCGGATGGGCGGGCGTCGGAATACTGGCGGCTCTCGTACTCCTCGGTGTGAGGCTGAACTGGACGATTTACGCCGGAGGCTTCGCGATCGCGGTAGTGTACCTGGTGCTCGTCGACTACGAGGAGAAGAACAGAGACCCCCGGCGCGTTGCGCTCACCGGAGTCCTCGTCGCATTCACCGCCGCCTCAAGGCAGCTCATCCACGGCGTCGAATTCACCCCCGTCTTCGCGCTCACGATAGCCGCGGGCCGCGTCTTCGGGTTCACCACAGGCTTCGCCGTCGGCTCCCTAACCATGCTAACGTCAAACTTCTTCATCGGCCACGGCCCGTGGACGCCGTTCCAGATGCTCGGCCTCGGCCTCACCGGGGCGTTCGCGGCCGCCCTCCCGAAGACCCGGCACGAGACCCTGATGCTAGCCGCCTACTCCGTGGCGGCAGCCTACGCCTACGGCCTCCTCACCGACGCGTTCTCCTGGATAGCCTTCGTCCCCGTGCATACCGCGGCGACCTTCATCGCGGTCGCGTCGGCGGGGATGCCCGCGAACACGATGAGGGCCGTCGGCAACGTGTTCTTCACATGGCTCCTCTCGCCGGTCCTAATCAAGGCGTACAAGAGATTCAAGAAGAGGCTGTGCTAGCTGAACCGCTTCAAGGGCGGCATATGCGGCTGCTCCTTGTCATCTGTTCTCCTTAGATTCAGCTCCTGTAGTCTGTATAGGAACTCCGTGATTATGGCTACTTCCCCTTGACGCCGCATCTCGTCTAACGCCGTCTTAATAATCTTCAAGTCCCCCTCAGGCACATGTTTGACTAGCCCGAGCCCCTTCAATTGGTGATATAGACGGGCGATAGCATAGCCTTTTCCGTCTGAACGCCATAAAGGGAGGTTGCTGGTGAGTATATCCCTGTCGGCCTCGGTCGGGCTGGAATATATTCCAAGCGACCTGGCGTCGCCTAATATCTCGGCAAGGGGGTGTCCGTCCCTGAACCTGCGACACTTGCCTATTTGACCGAGTATGAGTCTATTGTCTATTTCCTCTATCTGCTGGGGGTGACCGAGGTCTCTCATGGACCTGTGTAATCCGGATAGTAATTTTCCGTCACCCCCCTCCATACGTAAAGCAGTTATTGAGGCTTTCATCAGGCTGATATCGGCATCCGTAATTTTATGTGGCGCCCCTATCTCCCTAAGGGCGAGGTGCATGTTCGCCAACCCCAAACCTTCGCGGCTGTGCCTCTTTTGGCCAAGTTGGGCTGCGAGTATTACGTCATCCTCGGCATCGTGGATGTAGGCCCCAAGCGAAGCTATATGTGTTAGTGCTGTTATGTCAAACCCATGTTGGCTTCGGCAGGCCTCTATGTACCACCTCATCATACTCATGTCGCCCGGGCTCGGCTGCCACCACTCGCTTCTGGCAGTCACAGGCGGTGGAGACAAGAGCGGCTGAGGCTTCCCGATGTCCTTGATTTTCACTGCCACAATACTTTACGCGCAGTTTTACGTTAAAACCGCATTATCTAACCGTGGATTCAAGGAGTAGGGCGAAGAAGCCGTTGGGTATCGCACTCAGGCTCGCCCGTAAACTGAGGATGACGGCTGGCGAGTACACGGGCGTGTACGATGAAAACGTCGGGTGGGGAAAGACAGGCGACGTCACGTACGAGGTTGACGTGCCCCTCGAGGAGGCGGTAGCGGAATACTTCAGTGACCTCTCCACGCCATGCAGGGTCATCACCGAGGACGCCGGCGTCGTCGACTACGGCCTGGAGCCCAAGTACGTGTTCATGATAGACCCGCTCGACGGCTCAAGGAATGCGAGGAGGGGACTGCCCCTCCACTGCTCGTCCATTGCCGTGTACGAGGCCGGCGCGACGGAGCTGTCCGAGGCCGTCTCTTCCGTCATAGAACGCCATGACCTGAGGGAGGAGTATGTCGCAGTGAGAGGGGGCGGCGCTACGCTCAACGACAGGAAAATAAAGCCGTCCGGGAAGACTGTCCTCAACGACGCCGTCCTCGCGCTCGGCTGCCACTTCGCCCCGGCGGTCGGAATGTACGCTAAATTATCCTCAAGGCTCGGGAGGGAGGTGAAATCGCATGAGAGAAACATCACGGTGAAATCCTACGGCTCAACGGCACTCGAACTCGCGCTGCTCGCGTCAGGGAAGGTTGACATGCTGCTTGACATCAGGGCGTCCACGAGATACAGGGCGGCGCCGAAGACCTACGACATAGCCGCCGGCCTCCTATTATGCTCTGAGGCAGGAGCCATAGTGGAGTACGGCGGCCACACGCTCCCGGAGAGGCTCCCGCTCGACCCGACGGTGCGCGTACAGGTCGCCGGCGCCGGGAACATGCGGTTATTTAACATCCTCAGGAATAGTTTACGATGAGCGCGGCAGCCTCCATCGCAGGATTATTCGCAAAGAGGATACTCCCCGGATTCAGGGACGTCGTATTCGGCCTCGCGGCCGCCGCCGTCACGTACATCCTCTTGAGGCCGCACTGGCTGATGCTGCCCGTAGTCTTCATCGCGGCAGTTATGACCTCGTACTCGCTCAGGCTGATTCTCCGCGTAGTGATGATATGGTGGAGGCTCCGGGTCATCCGCAAGAGGGCGAAGAGGGGGCTGGACACGATAAGGGGAGCGCTCGGAAAGTGAGGCTAAAAAAATCCGCTTAGGCGGGGATGCCGTATAAATATCCCGGCGTGAAGATTATTGTGTGAACCGGCTTGGAAGAAGAGGCCAAGGCTCGCTGGAGTACATAGCCACCTACGGGTGGGCTGTCCTCGTGGTTATGGTGGTCGGCATCGCCATGTGGCTTCTCGGCGTATTCAGCCAGCCGGTCACGACGTCATACAGCGGGTTCACGAAGCTTAAGCCGGTGCTCTCGAGCACTGGCATGAGCGATGAGGGCGCCTTCGCAGGCATATTCGTAAACGGCGTAGGACAGTTGATAGTCCTCAACAGCTACACCTGCAGGCTCCAAGGCAGCCCGACCGACTGCGACGGAGACACGTATAATGGGATAGGCCCGGGGAGTCCATACTATGTGCTTAGGCAGATACCAGACGGTGAGATGTTCCCAATAGACGCTTTAGGCTGCTTCCCCGGGCTGACGAACTCTCCCGCCCGCACGGGCCAGTACGTCATTGACTGCACGATAAGATACGACGTTGACGTCAGAGGCAAGCTGATGACACACTCCGACAGTGGAACAATACGGGGCGGGTACGTCGAAGACGTCAGATACGATTTTAAAGGCATAGTGTGGGCGAGCAACTGAATGAATTACGCTGCGCTGTACCAGGCTGTAATATTCATCAGCCCAGCATATATTGTAAACGCCGCCCTCATGCTCCTCTGGTTCATAGAGGGGCGCTACGGCCTAAAGGACGCTGACCCGCCGCTTAGCGCGAGGATGTTCGGCGACCACAGGACCGTGGCCGGGGTCGCCCTCATCGTCTACGCGGCCTGGCCGATTGGGACGTATTTCGGAAGCCTGTTGGTCGGCGCGGTTTATTCATGCGGTTTCCTCCTAGGCCATGTGGGCAGCAGCTATCTGAAGAGGAGGCTTCACTACAAACCCGGTGGGAGGATGCTGTTGGTGGACCAGTTAGACTTCGCCTTGGGCATACAGGCGGCTTACATCATCGCAGGATACGGGGTCCTGCCATACCTGCCCGAGGTCTTGGCGCTGACCCTAGTAATCCATCCGGCAGCCGACTATGCCGCCTACAGGCTCCGCGTCAAGGAGGTCCCATGGTGAGGGGAATCCCGTGCGTGGGAGGCATCGCTCGGCTGCACGAGGAAATATGTTTGAATAAGGGGGCGCTCGCCATACAGGCTGCCGCTTTGGCGGTTGCATGGGCCGCATACTCAAGCGACGAGGCGAAAATCATGCTGAAGGCGCTCGCCGGCATATTCGCCTACGGGTTAAGCGACGCCAAGCTATACGCTTTCATCCTGGCCGTGTTTCTTGCCGCGACGATGTCCCACCTTAAGCCGCGCGCGGCCGTCGGGAGGGCAGGCCTCGCATGCCTGCTTCTGCTTTCCGCCGGCCTCTACGTCATTGATGCGGCGGAGTACCTTTGGATGGTGGAAGGACTGGGGGGTGATGCGCTCTCAAAGTACTATGCGGTCTCAGACGGCTACTACTCGTCCACATCGCTTATGCACATCCACAACGGCAAGGCCGCGGCGCCGGCCTTGGCTTCGGCCTTGGGATTCGGCCATTTGAAGGGCGGGTACGACGTGGGGGTGCCCTACGCCAGCCTGAGCCCGACCTGGCTTCTTTCCGTGCAGTCGCTCGCGTATATAATCTTCCTTGCGCTTGCGCTCCTGGCCATACAGGACATTAGGTTGCGTTTCGGCGCCGACGTCGTGTCGGCTTACACCATAACCGCGTACGCAGTCGCCAAGACGATTTTCGACGGGGGCCCGTTCATGCACGAGGCCGTGATAGCGTATCCCATATTCGCCGCCACGGTCGTGGCTGCCTATGCCGCCGGACGCTACGCCCCGGGCGAGAGAATGCGCGACTACAGGGTGTTTTACAAGTCCGTTATCCTCATGCTCGCCGTATCGCTGGCGTCATACATCGCCTTCCTGACCTTCCTTTACGGACGGGTCATGACCAAAGTCATCATATACCCGTACTACTGGCTGACTGAACCCCTTGCGATAATAGCGGCCGCATACATGCTACTCCACAGGCCTCGCAGGCCCTGGCAGGCGGCGGTTGTTTTGGCAGCACTCATTCTTCTTGCGCCGCCCATTCAACGGAACCTGAAGTCCGCCGCTACGCTGGAGTATATGATACCTGCAGGCACCGAGGCGGGGGTGATGCATCCGGTGGGTGCCGGACGGCTGAGCGCGCCCCATGACCGCCTCCTTTATGAGGTTATCGGAGGATACGTCGTGGAAAATGTCAGATTCGCCGAACCGGTGAGCATCATCGACATCGCCGGGCAGACCGGCGACTCCCCGGGATACGACCACATCTTCTTCCAGGCGGACGGTTGCTCTCTGGAAAGGAGGAGCCTGCACCTCCTCCTGCACACTGAGGAGACGCCGCCCACACACTTCAAGGGAAGCGGGTTCGCGAGTGTGAGGGAAATTAAAATGGTCGGGGCGTCGACGTATTCGTTGGACGTTGACTTCACAAACTGCGCCCCGAACCCGATGTTCCTCCTGTCGGAGTACCTTTCCGCAAACGGGATGGGGGAATACGTCCTGGAGAATGCGATGTACCGGCCAACCATGGGGGCTTGACTCGCCCCCCTGCTTTAAACCACGGCCGCGAAATAGATTACCATGAGGCGCGCTAAGGTGGCGAGGAAGACCGGGGAAACCGACGTGTTGGTGGAGGTCTGCCTCGACGGGCCGGGGAAATCTCGGGTTAAGACTCAACTCAGATTCCTCGACCACATGCTCCTGAACTTCGCCAAACACTCCGGCTTCACGCTCAATGTGTCTGCGAAAGGCGACGTCGACGTCGACGACCACCACCTAGTCGAGGACGCGGGGATATGCCTGGGGGAGGCATTCGCGAAGGCGCTCGGCGACAAGAGGGGGATAAATAGGATGGGTTATGCTATAGTCCCCATGGACGACGCAAGGGCCGAAGCCGCGGTCGACCTATCCGGCCGCCCCTACGCAAAAATCGACCTACCGTTCAGCGAATTCCATGAACGCCGTGTCGGAGACGTCAGCAAGGAGAACATCGAGCACTTCCTGGAATCGTTCGCACTGAACGGCCGGTTCAACCTCAACCTGAAAGTCGAAGGCAGAAACGACCACCACAAGGTGGAGGCCGCCTTCAAGGCCTTGGCCAAAGCACTGAGGGACGCGGTGAAGGTGACCGGAAAGGGTGTGCCATCGACGAAGGGTATAGCCTGAGACATAAACCTGTTTCATGCTAATTCAAGTATCCTAGGCTAATTAGCCTTTGCACGTCCTCAGTTTGGAGCACATTTGAGGCGTTCTGCCGTTTTATCGCTGAGTCGTACGCCTTCAAGTATTCTCTACGCAGGCCCCTTGTAATTTCAGTCTCAATGGAAGCAAGATTGTACTTCTCCCGGGGGTCGTCGGCAAGGTTGTAAAGCTCTTCTTTTGTTTTTCCTCTCCGGTATGTGTGGATGTACTTCCACTTAT
>Ga0315276_10003522_pt1 | contig 14366 bp, 22 predicted proteins | sample YL17G05_0_MG_FD_204542 | JGI IMG/M metagenome (GOLD analysis project Ga0315276, IMG submission 204542) | Sediment microbial communities from Yellowstone Lake, YNP, Wyoming, USA - YL17G05_0 | ecosystem: Environmental > Aquatic > Freshwater > Lake > Sediment | place: USA: Wyoming | collected...
AGACCTCCGGCTGTGGTTTCGGGGTTTCCCCACCCCCCAACCTTCATCCTGATTTGATTGATGAAAATAACGACAGTGTTGCTCTTTGACAGTGAGGAGGCTATCATCCGCATTGTCTGGCTCATCAGCCGGGCCTGTAGTCCAATGTTGGCATCGCCTATTTCCCCCTCAATCTCCGCTTTCGGGACGAGAGCCGCCACAGAGTCCACCACAATCACCTGAAACTCCTCAGACTCAATCAGCCGTTTCAGTATGTCCAAAGCCTTCTCTGCATAGTCTGGCTGGGTTAAAACCAACTCATCGGTGTTTACGCCCAACCCTTTTGCCCAGTCAAGGTCAATGGCGTTCTCCATATCAATAAAGGCACACGGCCCTGTTTTCTGCCCGGCAGCGACCACTTTGAGAGCAAAGGTGGTTTTGCCGCTACCCTCCGGGCCAAATACCTCACAGATACGGCCCTTTGGAAGCCCCCCGCCTATGATTGAATCAACGGGGGTCTCCGAGGGAATTAACTCCACTTTCAGAGATTCTTTATCTGACAGTTCGTAAATGGTTCGGTCTCCAAAATCCTCGTTTATTTTATCCAGAACTCGTTTAAGTTGTTTTGCCATCTTTTCCCCCAATATCCCAATAGAACATTTTAGCTAACTTTAGAAGAATACGATACAATAAAGGATAACCAAACCACACCATAAAATATCTAAAAGGCTCTTTATACCATTTTGGAGGTTCGTACTCTGCATAGTAGTTTTTCCAATCAACCATTATTTCAATTCCTCTGTTAAATATTCCTGAATAAATTTGAAAAAGCATATTTTATATTTGTAACAAATTGGTATGTTTTAACGTGAAAAGCACGAAATAGTCTGATTTTGTATGGGCATACAGTATTCCCATCTTTTGCCCAGTTCTCTGCGTTCCAGTCTATGCCGCTTTTAAGGTGGCAAACCCCTAAGCACCCCCCAAGTTGCCAGCAGAAAAACCTCCAGTATTTGCAAGATTTGTTGCATTTTCTCATTTTAATTCCCTTTGTTTAAATTCACCACACCAATCTTCTCCCATTCTAAATGTCCATTGCCCAACAAAATTTGTAACGTGGTAAGAACCATCACTAAAAGGTGTTTGGCTCTCAAAAGCACAAAAACTTGATGGAGGAAATCTTCGACACATACCCCTATTTAATATTTTTTCATCAACGCCCTGCTCCCAAAATATGCAATTTTCACATTTTCTCATTTTAATTCCTTTCCGGTTTCCTTCTTGTATCTGTTATTCCAATACCGCAACTCTTTGGCTTCTTCTTTTTGTGCCAACTGTGTTAATGGAGGTCTCATCTTGGGCAAACAGCATTTTTTGAATTTGAGGTTTGAGCCGCAAAGACAGGGGTCATTTCTTCCAATAGTTATTTCTCGGCGTATTGTTGACATTTTTATACCTCCTTTAGCAAACTAAGCAACAGCAATAACGCTTCTCTAAATTCTCCGATGTCAGTCCTGCCCGGACTGTAAACACGGGCATTGCCACCATCTTTGGGCATCAATAATTCCTTTGCAAATCTTTCGATTTCATTTTTTCTTTCTTCTATCATCTGGTATCTTCAAGCCCCTTTCGTTGGTCTGGTGAATAGTAACATTCAACCAACTCGTTAAATTCTGCAACCAGTTCAGGGTTCTTCTCTCTTATCACATCACGAAACGCCCCTACGGTTTTGGCCCACAGAACAAAGTCCCGCTTCCCGTCCTCCGGTTTTAGATAGAGAAGAACACACCCGATGTCTTTAAATGAAATATTTACTTTTTCTAACTCAGTCATTGTCATACCCATACCTTTTCGCCGCAAGTTCAATAAACTTATAAATATTTACCATTAAATCACGCTCCATATAATCAAAAAATTTCTTTACTTTTACCTTTGGTATCATAACATCAAGAGTAAGGTCTTTGTCAGACAGTGGGTAGTTCACGAACACCTTTAACAGCCTCGGTTCGTCCTGATAGAAGAAACTCACCTGAACGGCGTGGGTGTCGAACTCCTCCGTCAGATTATCCTGCATCCCAAGTATCCGCTGTTTTACTGACAATACCATTATACAAACCTCAATTTGTGAATATCCACAATGCAACTGGTCGGAATTACAGTTCCGTCTGCCACCTCTTCACACCGGCTGTGACATAAGGTTAATTTCTTCTTATCTCTGTGATAGAAGAACCCTATGGTATGGGCATCGGGGGGAAGCAGTGCATCCAACTCCACTGCATCCATCCACTGAGCAGCGGTCTTAATGTCTTTCCATTGAACAATTATCATATCCCCACGTTTTAGTTTTAGTGCTTTCATCTATTCTCCTAAGTTGTTGCAAATCTTGAGTTCGGCGGGGAACTTGACACTCAAATTAACCACGCTCTCCATTATCTCTTTTTCCAATCTCCCACACTCCTCGGCGTACTCCTCTTTTATTTCGGTGGAGAAGTCATCGTGTATGGACAACACCAGTTTAGCCCCCCACTCTTCATTTTCCTGATGGAGTTGTCTTGTCTTTATCATTGCCATACGCAGCAAGTCGGCACACGCAGATTGAATTAGGAAGTTAAACGCCTGTCTGATGGCCCGGTCATCAATGTGTTGAAACCTTCGTTTTCTTCCAAATACTGTCACAACACAGCGGTTTTGAACAAGTTCCTGTTTTGTTCTTCTGATTGCTTTCTTAACGTCAGGATAAAGGTCAAAGAACGTATCCACCCAACGCTGGGCCTCTTTTTCGGAGACGTTGTTATTGGCCGCTATTCCTCTCGCCGTTGAGCCATAAATGATAGGGAAGTTTACGCCGTTCTTCCCGATGTGGCGTTCTTTCTTATATTTCTTTTTAGCTTGGGTGTGTTCATTTGTTCCTTCGAGTAAACTGTTTCCAGCAAGCCCAAGGTTAAAACATTTATTTGCAGTCATAAGGTGCAAGTCAAGACCGTTTTCAAATGCACCGACCATTGTTTTATCCCCCGACACGACCCCCAACATCCTCAACTCCTGCCCTGACCAGTCTTTGCTGACCAGTTTGTGGCCCTTCTCAGTCACGAACAGAGAGCGAATCTTATTTGCATCTTTCCCAATCTCTGCCGGGAGATTCTGCAAATTTGGGTCAGAGGAGGATAAACGCCCCGTGACTGTTCCACAGTCATTGAATGATGTCCGTATCCTGCCATCTGCGTCCAGTAGCCCATACATAGGCTTCACAAACGTGGCGAGGATTGAGGACGTAGAGTTGTACTCAAGCATCAAGTCAATGAACTTATGTTTTCCTTTCAGCCGGGCCAAGGACTTCTTCCCGGTTGAACTCTTCTTCTTTCCCGACTTACCCCCCTTTGTTTTAAACGGGAGTTTCAGTTTCAGAGTTTCTTCTATTACCTTCCGAACTTGGTCAGGGGAATCAAAGTTTATGGGAGATGTTATTTCAGTGTAACCAAAAAGAGACGGAGTTTCAATCATCTTCATCCCAAGGGATTCCACCATCTCAATTTCGAGTTTAGCAACTCTGGCCGAAAGTATATCATCAATATCTTCCAACCTATCCGTATCCACCTTGATTCCGTTTTTGTATAAATCCAGAAGAACAAACTGGAATGGCATTTCAATCTCATAGAACAACTTCTTGAAGTCTTTTTTTATCAATGGCTCAGATTCTTTGTACAAGGCCCAAATCCAGATAGCATCGTTTATGGCGTAGTTTAAAAACACCTCAGATGAATACCCACCATCAATGGCTTTCTTAAATGGAATCGCCGTGTCATATCCTTCATACTGTCTGCGTTTCACAACCTCTTTCAAGGCACAACTGTCATTCTCATTCAGAAGATGGCTGGCTACTTGGGTGTCATATATTTTACCATCCCAGTTTATTCCCACTTGGCTGAGAACTCTCATATCAAAAACAGAGTTGTGAAAAACCAACAGCGTATTTGAAAATCTCATCAAGTCTATTTGGAATATTAGCTCTTTGATTATTTCATTGAAGTCCCCGTTGTTATCAAGGTTAATGTAACAAGCATCTTTTCCATCACAGAAGGAAATACCCTTTAGGTGACATCCCCAGCGAAGTCCGTCTGTCTCTGTGTCCACTGCAAGGGTTGGGGGGTATCTACCCAAAAACCAACATTGAACCTCTTCGTGTGTTTTTGGAAATGTTTTAGTCATAGTCACTTACCCCAAATCCACCTTCTGCATCCTCCGGGCCATTGTAATCCTGCAAGTGTGCCAAACTTGATGTCCTGCCCGTTCTTTCGTGTCCATCACAACCATAGCAATAGTTATCATCACAAAGTCTTTCACTTGCAACTCTCATAGGCTCTCGGCAGCAAGTACAGAAGTCTCTGAAATACTTGCTTCCTTCGACCGGCTTACCAAAGGTTTCTAACTCTTTCTCTGTCAATTTATCTGGATTCATAATTTCTCCTTTCAATGTTATTGTACCACACATATTGCTCAATGTCAATAGCTGTATGGTATTTTTTAAAATAAATTTTTAGGGATAAATATGCTAAATCCCTTCACCCATATTATACCACACGTTATTCTAAAAGTCAAGTAAAAAAATCTTTATTTTTATAAAATATATTTTTAACCATAACCCCTTTATTGGCAGTAGGTTAAGTAAAGAGCCTCAAAATATTTAAATTTTTATGCCCTTTACCCCTTGACAAATGGGGGAGGGTGTGTTACAATACAATCAGAGGGAGAAATTCTTTTTAACATTATGAAACGAGATATAGACAAATTTGACATCGAAGCCTCAAGAGAAGGCAGAGCATTGGGCCAAATGGCTCATTGGCTTAAAAACCCAGAAAGAGCGTCCAAGGGCGGTATGCTTAATCCGAGGCGTTTATTCACGAACATACGTTGTTTCGGTGTAGAAACAATGAACCCATATAAATACAAAAAGTTAATGAGAACAAGTTTCCACAATCAGTATAGGCCGGTGAGAGACGAAAACAAGCAGCCGGTGGAGACAAAATGCGAATAGGTGCGGTAATCTTAATTGACAGGTCATACCGTAGGGGATTGTCTAACGGAGTACTTATATCTTCAATCCGACCTTTCCAGTTTACTAAGATAACCAAAACTGGCTTTGAGACCACGCACGACAGAACGGACTCTAAACTATACGATTATATATATAACTAATACTATACACTATGTATATCTTAGTTACTCTTATATCTTAGTGAAACTACGGTCTATCAAAAATAAAAGTTAGGTAACTATCTAACAAACAGTCATTTTTAACTCAAAAAGGAGACTTTATGAAAAGAACAGGTGTGGCATTGGTGGCAATCCTAATAATTGTTGCCTCCGTAGCATTACTCTCTGGGGTATTTGAGGCATTTTGGCCCGCCAATCAGTCCTCCCCCGTAGCCCAGCAACTCATCGAGCCGGGAAAACCTGTGAATACATTTCCAATAACCTTCCTTGGAGACCTTAAAAATCAGCAAAAGAAGGTGGATGTTATCTCGGCTACGGTCGGGGTGGTAAAGGGTGAGTATGACGAAAAGGTGAATAAGGCTCAAGCGGCCTACGACAAATTGATTGGAACAATAGACAAGCCGGGTCTCCTCGGAACGGGTGCTGCTGCTTTGCTGGCTATGTATGCCACTGCACTATACAAGAACGGGCAGTTATATAACAAGTCCGAGGTTGAGGAAGCTGTTAAGAACGGAAAAGTTCCGGTTTAAAATATGAAAAAGATACTGGCAATTATGTTGCTGTGTGGTTGTGCCTTGGGGCAGTGGGCAAATAACAACAGGGTATTGTTTGCAACTATCGTTGCGTTAGTGGCTATGATTATTTGGATGCTGAATAAATGACTTGGCGAGGGGACAACAGAAAAAATAAGGTCAGAAAGGACGCTAAATTTGACCACAGAACCGCAGGGATAGTGGGCCGGGCGTTGGCCTTTGGTATGACCTATCAGGACATAGGCTATCTTCTGGCAGTTAAAAGCCACACCATTCAGGATTGGCAACAGAGATACCCAAAGTTTGCTCTCGCCGTAGAAGAGGCAAGAGAGGCCGTTAAATCTATTACCATAGCCCAGATGCTTCGCTGTGCTTGGGGCTACAAGACTGAAAAACGAACCGAGAAGTTCAACATAGAGATAGACGGGGAGGGCAAAGAACTTACGTCCCCCGGAAAAAAGGTTGTCACCGTAACCTATGATGAAGTTCCCCCAAACGGGGATTTGATAAAGTTCATACTTCTGAACCGAGCCAAAGAGGACTGGACAGACGTTAAACGAATAGATGTGCAGAGCAAGAGTACAAACTTGAATCTCATAGGAGAGGCCGAGACAGAGGCCATAGACGCATTGGTAGGTCGTCTGGTGAAGAAAATAGAATCAAAGGAGATAGTGGATGCTAAACCAGATGAAACTGGCGGGGAACAACCCACAGTCGTTCCTGTTGGGGATACCAACGGAGTTGTTGCCGAATATAGCATTTAGAAGAGAACTCCACAGTTTGTTGGCAAAAGACGTTGAACTGCAAAAGACATTTTTGCAGATGTGCAGAGACGAGCCAAGGATATTTTTCAACGCCGTTGCGTGGACTCTTGACCCACGAAAACCCGTTGGCGAGAGAAACCTGCCCTTCATTCTTCGACCGAAGCAGGATTTGGCAATACAGAAAATAGACAACTGTGTTCGGATTGGAAAAGACGTTGCAATAGATAAAACGAGGGACGAGGGTGCAACGAAGATTTTAATGACTTACTCAACCTGCAAGTTTCTCTTAGTCCCAGAGACAGTGATACTTCTTGGCTCAAGGGCTGAACCACTTGTGGATAAAACCGGAGACCCCGGAACACTGTTTGCGGCCATTGATTATTGCATTGATAAACTCCCGTTGTGGTGGAAGGCTCTTCTTCACCTTGAGAGAAACTTTGGACATTATCGAAACCTTGACAACAGTTCAACAATAGACGGCGAGGCAACTTCGATTCATTTTGGGGCAGGAAAGAGGTCAACATTTACTATCGTTGACGAGTTGGGTCAGGTTGACCCCGGCATTGCAGATAACATCGTGTTTAACTTATCAGACGTTGGCAACTGCAATATTTATAACTCAACTCACTTTTTTGGAACGGGTCACGCTTTTTATAAGCTGCTCCGAAGAGATGGGATTGAAGTTATAAAATTACCTTGGTACTGCAACCCTGAAAAAAACGAGGGACTATACAAGTCCCCAAAAGTTGATTTTATAGAGGTTGTTGATAAAGACTACTACTTAAAGAAGTACCCAGACGTATTTGCAAACGTAGATTTAAGTAAGCCTTTTGATAATATTGATTTTAAAAAGAAATACACCGAGCCGGTGTTTGTGGCAGACGGCAGTGAGAAGCCGCCGATTATTTGCCGAAGCCCTTGGCACGACAAAGAAGAAAAAGAACGTGATTACAGAAATCTCTGTATGAACGTATGGATGTACGCCGCAGGTGCGGCAGATATGTATTTTGATTCCTTTGTTAATGACAGGATACGCTCCTCTCTTTGCAGGGCCTCAAAGATTGAGGGCGATATTTCTTATTCTCTGGAAGATGGCAGAGTTGTTCTTCCTGTCTTTAAACCAGAGTTCGGGAAAAAACCTTTTAAATGGTGGGGAGACTTAATAAACGGACTGCCCGACCAGAGGCACAATTTCATTATTGCTTGTGACATTGGATTTGGGACAGGTAATTCAAATTCAACGGCTTTGATAGCTGATGTGAATACGAATGAACTTGTGGGCGAGTATGTCACGGCAGACAAAGACCCCGCTGACTTTGCGGAAGAAGTTGCAGCATTGGGAAGATGGGTAGGCGGCTCTCTCGGAGAACCATATTTTATCTGGGAACGCAATGGGGGTGGCGGGAAGAACTTTGGCAGACGGCTGATGAATCAGGGCTTTAGAAGGGTCTATACAGACACTTCTGAGGACACCAAGACAAGGAAGAGAAAAAACAGATATGGCTGGACTTCCACGAAGCAGACAAAAGATGATGTCCTTTATGGACTAAAGGCGGCATTGAAGGAATCGCTAAAGACCCAGAAAGCAAATAAGTATCTTCTGGTTTACTCCGAGGAGTTAATCAATGAGTTGGATACTTATATTTTCTATACCTCTGGCGAAGCCGACTCCGGGGAAATGGTGGATTTGACATCGGGGGCGAGAGCACGTCACGGAGATAGAGTCATTGCCGCTGCATTGTTAATTCTGGGATTATCTTATAATATCCCAGCCAAGATTGAAGAAAAGAAATTAAAATCAAGAAACTCTATTGGGGCAAGAATAGAGGCTTACGAAAGAGAAGAGACAGAGAATAAAAAACGATACAGAACTTTTAGGTATAACTGATGAAACGAAATCCCAGCTATAAAGATTACGAAAACCAGTCATTTGCATCTCGGCTTCAAATGTTAAGTCAATACTGGCAAAAAAGCAACGAAGGTGCATTGGCACACAGGCAGAAAATGCTGAAAGCCTACGCCTCCGGTTACTATGATACTGGGTACACAAGACGACATACTCTTAACTTGATTGACCGGGGTGTTTCTTCGATAACTCCATTCTTGGTGGAGGGAGACCCGAAGGTTCTGGTTAAGACAGAAATTCCGAAGTTCCGAGGCTGGGCCTACACAATACAGTTGGCTTTGAATTTTCTAATTAACAAAGTCGGTCTCGCCGAAAATGTTCTTATCCCAGCGGCGATAAACTCTATGTTTGGTTTCGCCATTGTTAGAAGTGCCTTTGAGTATGACAGACAGATTTCAATCGAGGACGAACTAATTCCCTATGGATACCCAAGGGTTGAGTTGATTGATGATACGGAATACATTGGGGATTGTTCTGCCAAGAGGGTAAGTGACTTTACTTTTGAGGGGGATATTTACAGACTTCCCACGATGTATGCTAAAGACTTCTTCTCCAAGAAAGATAGATGGGGCAGAAATATATCCGATGATATAACCTCTGACGGCAAGTTGATTGAGAAGTATTCGCCACAGGAAATATCTCACATTGATTACGATAGAGACCGTCTTGCTTTACGGAATTATACTACTTTTATAGACCTTTATTTAAAAGACGAGAACACCATCGTAACAATAATGCCACAGGGAAAAAAGGCAAAGATTCTCCGAGAGGTCGAATGGGAAGGGCCAGAGGGAGGGCCGTATGATAAACTTTGGTACAAGGGTTTCCCCAACGAACCCACACCGCTTCCTCCGGCGTGGTCTTGGAACGACCTCGATGAGACAATAAATATCCTGATGGACAAGATGAGAGAACAGGCGGAGGCACAGAAAGATGTCGTGGCCTATTCTTCCGAGGCCAAGGAGGATGTAGAGAGATTAACTAAGGCAGTAAATCAAGGTACTTGCAGAGTTGATAATGTTGATGCCTTTAAGAAACTTGAGTTTGGTGGGGTGAATCCATTGAATTATCAATGGGTTACTTTTGCTGAACAACAGTTCACAAAGTCGGCAACGCCGAGTTCCGATGTTCTGGGGGGAAGGGGGAGTCAATCCCCCACTCTCGGCCAAGAGCAGTTGGTGATGGCTAATGCAACACGAATAATCAACAATATGTATAATCGTTTTCATTCATTTACAGTTTCAATTATTCGTAAACTGGCGTGGCAGTATATCACCGACCCGACAACGATTGTGCCGGTGGTAAAACAGATAGCGGGAGTAGGGGAGTTCCCCGCCGTGTTTTCTGATACCTACAAGGTTGGAGATTTCTATGATTTTGTTTTTGATATAGTGCCTTACTCTACGCAGAGAACCTCCCCGGAGATGCAGTATCAGAGACTTATGCAGTTTGTTTCACAGTGGGTTCTGCCTACAGCCGAGATTGCTGCCTCACAGGGGACTCAGATTGATGTGTCTCTTGTCACCAAGATTCTTGCTTCTTACATTGGGGAGACATCTGTTAATCAATGGTATAGAACAGCAGTTCCGGGTGAGATGGACAACGTAGCCTACAAGATGATGCCATTCGGTTCAAAGTCTCCGGGGCAGGGCAACGATTCATTTGGTGCTTCGGTTGGAAGTAAAAACGCCAATTTAAATAGAAATCAAACGCAGGAAGCCCCGGCTCAAGGGGTGAACAATATGATGGGGGTTGGGAATGGTTAAAAAAGAAAAAAGGGTTGGGTATGCAGAGGCCGTTAGACAGCTTGAATCGGGTGCGGGTTCTATGGAGGAACGGATTGGTGCTGCAACAAGAACTTATCCTGAGCCAGAAAAAATTAAGAAAGTGGTCAGTGAACCTGCCAAGAAAATGCCATCCACCCTTGAGTTGTTCAGGCACGGCAAAAATTGGTACGACAAGAAAGGATATTTGTTAAGGGAAAAAACACAATCTGGTAATTTGCGGGCTGAGAAAGCTATGAGCAAATATCGGTATGAGAATAAAGAAAGATTCCAAAGGAGAGTTCTGAGGAGAAAAAATGCCATTGAATCGGAGTAAATCAAAAAAGGCCGTTTCTGAGAATATCAGGGAACTGAGACGAAGTGGTAAGCCACACAGACAAGCCATTGCAATAGCTCTTGATGCCGCAGGGAAATCAAAAAACAAACTTTATCGCAAGGGGAAGAAATAATGGCCGTTGAAATGCGTACAAAAATACTTGGGAAGTTGACCGGCCTCGGAAAAGAGTTAGAGGCTATTGCCAACTTTGTAGTAACAGCAACTTGCACAAGGGCCGTCTATAATTATCAGGTTCAGGCAGTCGCCGACACAGACGAGATACTTCAACTTGGTGACGTGACTACCCCTGAGCTAATTATTATTCACTGCATTACCAACGATGTTGATATTGATACCAGCTATGCTTCTGCTTTTAGTGCTGAGATTACAGTAAACGAAGGGGAGTGGGCCGTATTTAAACCCGCCGGAGTCGTTAGAATAAAGAATGACGATTCCGCCGAAGCAGTCACTATTGAAGTATGGATTATAGGAACGTAAGAATGATACTCCATTTTGGCCAATGTAAAGTTTGTAAGCTTGTTGTAGAAAAACGCTTTCTTCTTAAAGACGGAAAAGATGGCAGGAGACCGTCTGATGAGGAGATAGACAAGATGGATTTGGACTTTGGTATTTGTGAAAAGTGTGGCGGACAGATGACTTCTGTTTTTGAGGTGAGCAACAGGCAGGTAGTGAACATTGGGTATAAAGACAACCCACGCTGGTCGTGGTCGATGGGGGTCAATGTTGAGGACATACCGAAGATGATGAAACAGTATCCAGACAGAACGTATCACCCGGAGACGGGGCAACTGCTGGTAAAAAATAGACCTGAGAAAAGGAAGCTGGCGAAACAGCACGGTATGGAAGAGTATAATTAAAAAGGAGACAAAAAATGAAACATCTTGAAAAGGCTTTAAAGAATGAAGTAAAGTGTGAGGGTTGTCATCTCGGATTCCGGCCCGACAAAGACGAGAAGGGCAGAAAGTTTTGTTCTGGCTGTGACCCCAAGAACGAGGGTAAAGTCACTATAGTTGCTGGAACTCCTGACAAAGTTTTATACCAAGACCACGCAGGAAGAATGGAGGCTGATTTTGAAGCCCTGACTAAAAGAGTCGAAGTGTTGGAGCATACCTATACGGATTTGGAGTATTTGTATGGGCAAGAACTAAGCGACAAAAGAACGAGAGCAAAGGAGACTAAAAAATAATGGCTGATGAAATAAAAAATATAGATGGTCTGGCAGAGGACGTTGATGAGACTGTAGAGACCACAGAAACAAAAGAAGAGAAGCCAAATATGAACCCGGATGGAACTGCCGCCGGGCCGTCTAAGGGTTTTCTTGAGACGATGAAAGACAAACTGTTTGGCATTAAGACTAAAACAGAGGAGAAAGAGGCTGTTGAAGAGAACAGCGAATATGGGGATGAGATTAGCCCCAACTTTATTGCCGCTGCCGAGAAAGCTAAATGGTCTGCTGAACAAATAGTAGAATACGCCTCTGACAAAACCAACGCAGATTTAGATTCTTCCATTGATATTTTGTTTAAGGTGGAAGAGAAGAAAGAAGTAAAAGAAGAAGTTAAAGCCGAGGTTGAACCTGAGAAAAAGGAAGCCGAGGTTGAAACGATAGAGACTTTATCTGAAACTCTAAAGAAAACCAGAGAAGAGTTGGACAACCTAAAGAAAGGTTTAGGAACAGTTCAGGAAAAAACTTCTCAGGAAGAGCAAATCAGACAAGTCAATATGGCAAACGGGATGTTTGATAGGTTTGCAGAGTCATTCCCCGTTTTTGGCAAGACAGAGGACTTACCCAGAGTGCCGGACGGCTCTGGGAGATTAGTGCCTACTGACCCCGCCTTCAAAGCCAGAGAAGAAGTTTGGAATCGTGCTGTAAGGTTGTCAAAGGCCGATGAAAAGTTATCCTTTAAAGACGCTTTAACGGAGTCCTTGGAGATTTACGAAGGTAAAAACTACAAGAGTCGAGTTAAGGACGATGTCATTAAGGCGATAAAAAATAAGTCTGAGCAAGTGACACCCCGAAAAAGCAGAAAGAATGTTGTAAAAACTTACGAAAGCGAGGACGATAGAAAAAGGGCCGTTGTTGATGCTGCGGCTGAAAAAGCTGGCGTAAGTAAATAGAATTAGTAAAGGGAAAGAATATGGATATATCATTGGACCAAGCAATCGACATCACGAATGGTACACTACAGGACATTCGTAAGAATAGTTGTCCTATGACTTATCTCTACAGTTCTTATGCTCTCTTCAATTCGTTCTGGAAAAACAGAATGAAAATTGAGGGTGGAAAGAATATAGAGAGGTACATCACACTTGGTGATGAGGGCAACGCAGGACATAAGAATAGATGGGCTGACGACACCCACGTTGTTAAGAATATTACCAAAAAGTATAACACCGATTGGCGTTTTGCTAAAGGTAATTTCAGCTACAACTGGCCTGAAATGGATTTGAACAACGGTCAAGCCCAGATTTATGACGTATTGAAGTTGAAGTATAATAACGCTCTGCGAGAAATGGTAGATGAGATTTACAAAGCTATTCTCACTACCCCAACATCTTCGACAGACGAGTTGAATCCAATAGGCATTCCGGGCTATACCCAAAATTAAAATCTGGCCCGGTTAAATTTCGTAAATTGCTGGAAACTCCTAATACCTTTTGTACTAACGAGGTTAAAATTGAAAGGTTGTAATAATGGACAATCAGCAGGTAAGTTCAAAAGAAATAGATTTATCGTGGTTAGCGGCTGCTATTGAGGGGGAAGGAAGTATTTCCTTTCACATTGGTTCACATATAAAGCGGGGTGGAAGCCCTACTGAGATTGTTCCAATGGTTTGTGTTTATAACACAGACTGGCAGTTTATTGATGCTTGTTATCGGGCCGGTTGTTATGTCACAGGGGGCTATATAACACATCGAAGAAGAAATCCACGACACAAGCCAAGTTGGACGCTAACTTGGCAAGGTGTAAAGCGTTGCTCTAAACTTTTAGAGGCAGTTTTGCCGTATATGAAGTCTGATAAAAAAAGACGGGCAGAACTTCTTTTAAACTATTTGAAAAGTCGTCTCACAAAGGGTTCAGGAAAAGGGTATAATAGAATATCCTCCGAGGAACTTGTTATGTTAATAGAGATTAGGCGACTTAACAATAAAAATGACGCTTCTTTTGAAAAACTTCAGAGACTATACACGGAACAGTTTGATAGAGAAAAACTGATGATATAGTCCAAGGCAATAGAAATATTGTTAGGGATAAGTTTTGGCACAGACAATTCGACTGGCGGTTGGACAGGTTATACAGGTCACTACAATGATGGTAGTGCTACGGCCTTTAATAAGGGCGGAATTTCCTGTACTTCTACGACAAATGCTCGCTGGGCAAATTATTATGCTGACCATCAGGGCGATTTGGACGATTCGCTGTTGGTACTTCTGGATAGGGCCACTCGTAAGTTGCACTTTACCGGCCCGACTTCACCAGAGACGTTACCCGGCCCGTCCAATTCAAAGTTCAGTTTGTATTCCAATGACAGTGTTATTGGCAACCTGAATCTTCTGTATGCGAAAGCAGACGACCAGATGGGTTACAGAATTGGTTCTCACTTTGGTGTACCTACGTTTAAGAATATGCCTTTTGAGTATGTGGATATTCTTGACACGGCGGATACGGATACCTATGGAACAGACCCAATTATCGGAATCAACCACGAACTGATTTACCCAGTGGTTCATTCGAGTTGGGACTTCAAAGTAAGTAAACCGACACCGAGAGATGACAACCATTTGGTTCTGTCAACTTACATAGACCTTCAATACTGCGTGGTTGGAGAGCAATTAAGACATGCCGGATTT
>Ga0315276_10003523_pt1 | contig 14365 bp, 11 predicted proteins | sample YL17G05_0_MG_FD_204542 | JGI IMG/M metagenome (GOLD analysis project Ga0315276, IMG submission 204542) | Sediment microbial communities from Yellowstone Lake, YNP, Wyoming, USA - YL17G05_0 | ecosystem: Environmental > Aquatic > Freshwater > Lake > Sediment | place: USA: Wyoming | collected...
TCGCTTCATATAGCGTTCGATCGTGTTAATGACCTTGAGGCGGGTCTCGGGGGCGTCCACCTGGCCGATAAAGCTCTGGACCGCCGCAGCTACAGGTACGGTCATCAGGCGGGTTGTCATGCGGATATCGATGCTCGAGATCAGCGTCGCCGGATCGCCTTTGATCACCCAAACCCCTTGCTCCAAGTAGGCTTCCAGGCGAGTCATCTGCACCCGACGACCGATGTCGAGCAGGAGTCCACTCACATCGTTGGCATCACGCAGGTCGTGGTAGTGCTCTGCAAGCCTTTCCAGCACGGCTGGTGGGATCAGTCCGGGCTGGCTGCGCCACGTCGTCGCCATGGCCGGCGGAGCAGCTGCCAACATTAGCAGCCACAGTGCGACCCAGGCGAAGGGGCGGGATAGACGCTCGGTTGAGTTTGCTCGCATGCTGGCTAATATACCAGCAACGACCCCCTGCCCGCGAGCTGGTTCACGTCAACCAAGCGTCTTGCTGGAGTTAGCGTAGAGTGCTGACGCCCTTGGCTACAGCTGCCAGGCGGGCCAGGTCGTGGAGCTTGTCACGTGAGGCCCCGAGCTTCAGCAATTCCTGCTCATGGGCATTGACGCACATCTCGCAACCGTTGACCACCGAGACGGCCAAGGCCAGCATTTCAAAGCGCTCCTTGCCGAGTGCTGGCTTGCTCAGTGAGTTCATGCGCAGCCCCGCGGCCTTGTAGTGCTCATCGACGTAGGCTTGGCCCTGTCCGGAACCCAGGAAGTGGCGAAAGCGGTAGTAAGTATTCAGCATGCCCATGATAGCGGCGCTCTCCTTGGCCTCCTGGACCTGATCCGGGCTGATGTCCGTGTCAGCCAGAAGGGCCAGGGCCAAGTCGCTGAGCGCGCTTTCGTCAAGCGATGTGGCTAGGGCCAGCAAAGCGAGTGAGGCTTCCGTACCGGCGATGCTGCTGTCGCTGATCAGCTTTTTAAGGTTTAGCTTCAGGTCGCGGGCGACAGGTGTCTCCCGACCCGCAAAAAGTACGTCGATGGATGCTGCGGAATCGGCCATGGCGGTCTCCTTGTCGGTGGTTGCATGGTGGACATGGTCTGTTTAGCCAAGGGTGGCTTGGCCCTTTTCCCAGTTGCAAGGACATAGCTCGTCGGTCTGCAGAGCATCGAGGACGCGGAGGACTTCGTTGACGTTGCGGCCGACGTTCAGGTCGTTGACGCTGACGTGGCGGACGATGCCTTCCGGGTCGACGATGTAGGTGACGCGAAGCGGCACTTTGTCGACCGGGTGCAGGATGCCAAGGGCTTCGCTGAGGTCCTTCTTGTGGTCAGCCAACATAGGGAACTTCAAGCCCTTGAGGTCGGCATGGTGCTGCCTCCAGGCCAGGTGGACGTATTGACTGTCGGTGCTGGCGCCAATCAACACCGCGTCGCGGTCCTGGAAGTCGCCAAAGTGTTTGTTGAACTCGGCAATTTCCGTGGGACAGACGAAGGTGAAGTCGAGGGGCCAAAAGAACACCACGGCCCATTTGCCTTTGATGTCCTTGTTGCTCAGGACGCTAAACTCTTTGCCAGCGTCGAGCGAGACTACGGCCGGAGCGGAAAATTCGGGAAACGCGGCACCGATGCTTAAAATGCGACTCATCGTGATTCTCCTGGAGAGGGTTATTTAGGTGGCTTCTTGGAGCCATCATGGGAACTCCCTTGCAGGGGCCGTGCCAAGCCATGAAATCACTATATATCGTTGAAATTATTGGTTTTTTATTTTATATAGGGGTCTGGATGTTAAACCGAAATATCGGTATCATCGATATATCGGTGGATGTTAACCGAAATATCGGTGGAGCACATATGGCAGGTCAAGAGCGCATCCTCGATCTCACTAAAGAATTAGGACAGCTTGGAGACTTGATCGGCAAGGCACCCAATCTCGACGATTTCCTTAGTTCAGGTTTAGCCTGGCTTGGTGACATGGCGCCCTATGATCTTGCGACCGTGTGGCAGATCGATGGCGATCAGCTGCGGGTGCGAACGGCCGTGGGCCGCCTCACCACGCGCAAGGTGCTGGAGCACGTCGTCGATTTGAGCAAGCAAAAGGACCTGCGCCGAGTCTTAGCTGGGCGCACGCCCAAGCTTAACTCGGAGCACGACCACCTTGAGGGTGACGGTGACCTGTTCGATGGCGTCGTCGAACTGCTGCCGGGTCATAGCTGTATGGTCGTTCCACTCTATGCGGGTGAACAAACCCTTGGACTGCTATCGCTGGACCGCAATCTGTGCGAGCCCTATAGCAGCCACGTGCTGCAGTTGGTCGAATTGTACGGCCGCATCTTGGCCCTTGGGATGTTGATGACCGGTCAGGCGCAGCGCTTTTCCCAGCTCTTCCAGGAGGAGCGTTCACGCAGTGACATCCTGCAGCATGACCTGAGCAGCCTTGACCCCGTGGCTACCTTGCTTGCGACGCGCAGCCCCGCACTGCAGACCTTGCTTGGTCAGGCCAGGGCGGTGGCCGAAAGCAATGCGCCGGTACTCATCCTCGGCGAGACCGGAGTGGGTAAGGAGGTGCTCGCTCAGGCCTTGCATCAGTGGAGTCGACGCAGCGCCGGTCCGTTCATCCGGATCAACTGCGCTGCATTTCCTGAAGGCCTGCTTGAGAGTGAGTTCTTTGGCCATGTGCGGGGCGCGTTTACCGGGGCCGTACGTGATCGACCGGGGCGCCTAAGAGCGGCGCATGGCGGGACGCTCTTTCTCGATGAGATTGGCGATATGCCGTTGGTGTTGCAGTCTAAACTCTTGCGTGTGTTGCAAGAGGGTAGTTTTGAGCCGGTGGGAAGCGACCAGACGATTAAAGTGGATGTGCGCATCCTTGCTGCGACCAACGTCGATTTGGCGGCGGCGATTCGTGCCAAGACCTTTCGTGAAGACCTGTTTTACCGCATCAACGTCTTGCCACTAAACCTTCCCCCACTGCACCAACGCTTGGAGGATTTGCCGTTATTGGCGGAGTTCTTTCTGCACAAGTTCCAGCCACCGGGTGGTCGCGCATTTCGTCTTGGCAAAGCTGGGATGGAGTTGCTGCGCGCCTATCCCTGGCCTGGCAACGTGCGGGAGTTGGGTAATGTGATGGAACGCGCCGCGATTCTAGCGACGCGGGAGAAGCAGGCGGATATCACGCCCTTCCTGGCTCTGGCTCAACTGAAGGCGACCTTCGCGGGCGACGAGCAAGATCTCGATAGCCGGGAACAGGTGCTTCCGCTTGATGCAGCCATGGCCTTGCATATCCGTCAGGCGTTGAAGGTCTGCGGCGGCAAGATCTACGGAGCCGACGGAGCCGCGGCGCTGCTAGGGCTTAAGCCATCGACCTTGCAAAGCAAGATGCAAAAGCTGAAGGTCAAGCCGAGTGGGCGCTAGCTTATATTCGAGTGCGGCGCTGTTGCATAAATCCTGCCCTCCAGCCTTCCCATCCTCCCTGTTTTTGGGCAGCGGCTTTATTCCGCGCAACTGGGAGGGCGGGAAGATTGGAGGGCAGGATTTATGCAACCAAGCCTTCCAGCGCATTTAACCATATGGTTTTAATGCGTCAGCTGGTAGCCGGTAAAAATTCTACTTTTATGACCAGGCTACCTTTTTTGGCTTGATCGACGTCAAAAGTAACAAGAGGCGCTCGCTGCTGCAAAGCTAAGGCAACAAAAACGCTATCGCAGCCGCGAAGTTTTTGATCGCGCGCGATGTCGGTTGCAATTCGCAGTATGTCTTCTGTCGTGTCGAACAAGGTGAACCGGTGACTGAGTGAGCCGAGCGCTTCGTCAATGCTAGTGGGAGAGACCCCGTTTCGCGCGAGCGCTGAAGCAAACTCGCAGCGCGCTAGCGACGGAGTGATAAGATCGTGTGCAACGTAATGCTCCGCCAGCCACTTTACCGCGATGCCGTGATGCCGATCGGTAGGCAGATAGGTTGCCACCAAGAAGCTCGTGTCCATCACAATTGCGGTCGTTATCATCGCCGTTGCTCCGCGGTTGCTTCAACAGCTGACAATGATGACGACCACTCAGCAGCTATTTTCTTACCAATCGTCGCAAGTTCACTGAAAAAAGCATCTTTTTCGCGGGCTCGTATTTCGGCCAAAAGCTCTAGATGCAGCGTCGTGCCAACCCTTTGGAACACCACTTTGCTGCCTGGCTCGAATCCCATCTCTGCCCGCAGTTCAGCTGGGATGATGATTTGGCCTTTGGTCGATACGGTGGCTTCGATGCGTTTTGCAGTGGACATGACAAACGCTCCTTGTAAGTTTCACTCAAAGTATGCTTATCGGTAAAGTAAGTCAATAACTTTAGGCTACTCACAAAATAAACCTACATTTTAAATAACAATAAATACAGATAGATAAGTAGGTCTCCACCATTCTGAATGGCGTAGCCTACGCTCGCGGTTGCCCTGCAGATGGCGCGGCTGATCAAGAAGCCGTCGAGCATCCAAAGGAAGTCAGGCGCCTACGCCGGGCTTATGGGCTGACCCAGAAAATGTTTCAGCTTGTATCCAGCCAGCAGCTGGCTCGGCTTGATCGGTGCTGGCAGTTGCTCTGGTGTGATCTGATCAACGTCCGGTGCGGTGTAAAGCAGGCGTGGGCCGACCCAGGTTGCGGCCTCGGACCACAGCGCCGACCAATCGACTAAGGGGGCGCCTAAGCCATGGGGTACTTGAATGCTAAGCGCCGGCATCGGTGATAGGCAGGGTATGGCGCGTTGCAGCTGGTCGGCTGCGGCGCTCATGTTAGCGCCGAGGGCTGGAGGTGTAGCACAAAAAAAGGACCAGTAGCAGTCGAGGATCGCATGCGTGATCAGCATCGAGCCGCCGTGGTGGTGATTGGTGCGCCAGTAGCGCTGCGCATGCAGAATCACCTGGGAGGCGTTGGACTCCTGGTAGTCGCCGCTTTCGTCACGGGGAATGATACACGGATCAGTGGACCAAAGTCTGGCAGCATATTGCGACGCTAGGATCATTTGTACCAAAGCATCTGGCTCGTGCAGCTGATTTGCGTCGGCGAAATAGATGAGCCCAGGGGCATGCTGGCGGGCGAGGTTCAAGCTAGCTGTGGTCAATGCCTCAGGTCCCTCGTCGACCATGGCTAACATCTGTGCTTGGATTCCAGCGCTTGCGATCATCGCTTGCACCTGGGCGAGATAGGCGCTGCTGGAGTGATCGTCGATCACCGTCAACAAACAGCGACTGATCTGTGGCATCGGGAGCACTCTGCTAATGGCCTGCAGCAAAGATGCGAAGCAGCGCAGAGCCACTTCCGCAGCATCGACGCCCAGTGTGGATTGCAGTGTGAGCGGGTCTCCCTGATGGTCACAGGAGCGAAATAGGACATCCAGTTGCATCGGTGACTCCTTGCGCTACAGAATTACAGATCGCGTCCGTCTCAGGCAAAAGCGCTCAGTTCAACCTTCTCCAAAGATGGCCAGTAGGGCGGATACACCGGATGAAAGTTTTTCAGTTGGGTGTAGTTGTCCAACGTCACCGCGTCCCAAAGCCGGAGGTAGTTGTCGACATCAAAGTCGGGTGAATGCGCCCAATTGCGCAGCTTCAGCTCGAGATCGGTGCGACTGCGTCCCCAAGCCTGATGCAGGATCACTAGGGGGGATTTGAGGTGCGGTTGATCGGCACGGCGCGAGGCGACGTATTGGTCGCGCAGCTTGGTACCGATGGGGATAAAGGCGTCTGGCTCTTCGATGAGTAGATACTGATCGCCAAACTGTTTGAAGATCGTCACCCAGCGCCCCATGATCCCGGTGTCTTCTGGCACCTGCTTGACCCACTCGGCGAACTCCTCTGCATTGAGCAGAAATTCGTCGGCATCGATTTGAATGACCCAGTTGCCTGGCTTACAGGCTTGAGCCAGCACGCGTCGCTCGTACTGATCATTTTCCATGGGGTGAGGCAGTGGATGAAAATCGGCTTCGATCAGGCGGATCTTGTGCGCGACATCAAGTGCTGCGAGGCCACGGTGAAACTCGGCGGCATCAAAGGGAAACGGTCGCTGCGAAAACGAGATGCGGTCTTTATCTAGGCCCAGGATAATCTCGTCGGCGATGTCGTAGTAGCTGCTGATCGTGCGTAGGGCATAGCGATAGTCATAAGCAATCAGGGTCACGAAGCTTAGCATCGATGCGTCCTCTCCTGAGGCGGCTGATTTGGTCGAGGTCTGAGCTTTACTGTGGCGGAAATCTTGTTGGATTTCAACTAGTCAGCACGACGCATGAGAGAACGTCGGCTCAAAAATCCGCATAGAGATGGGCGACAGCCAGGGTGTCAATCAGGTGGCGCGTGCCTGACTCATAGCGCCGCCAGATCTCAAACTGCAGAAACGGAATCGGATGAAAATCAATAAAAGCGCTGCGGCGCAGGCTATCGCGGGAGGCGTCGTGGAGCTCTTCAAAGACCGCCCCACCCATAAAGCCGGTAAGGCCCGTGAATGCGGCCGTGTACTCGCTGATCTCGGAAGATGGCCAGACGTTTAGGTCGGGCGAATGCCAGGAGGCTTGGGCCTGGGGGTTGTTTAGGGCTGTGACGCTGCGCCAATTGCGCTCCGCCATCAACACAAATGGGCCAGGCTTAAGACCTGCACCGAGTGCGCGCATGCCGATCTTGGCCTTTTCGGATTGGGTCTGCCAGGCACTGCCATTGACATGCCAACCATAGCTGACGCCGCGCATGCCGCCGTGGGCCGAGGTGCCGACCTGGCGGTCTTCGCGTAAGGCGTAGGGGTCGCCGTGCATATAGGAGGCGCGCATAAAGGGCACATTGGGCGTCCCACCGACCTCGACCGCGTCGGTCAAGGCGAACTGGCCAAGGCCAATGCGCTCGCGGATCCATAGGGAATGATTGGGACGGCGCAGCCCGTACATCGGTTCGCCGCGGTAGGCGCGCACATAGGTGTCCATCGGTAAGTTGTCGATCATCAACGCAAACTTCTCCTGCATCCGGCGATGGTCGCCGCGCACGGCACGGAAGCTTTGATCGCCAACTCGACCAAACAGCATGGCTTGATAGATCAAATTGACGTAGCTGACAAAGGGGCGAACTCTCAGCGTCAGCTCCGAACTCATCGGATAGGTGCGTTGTTGGTCGTGGTCGAGTTGCTGCTGGATCACCCGGCCATCATAGTGGATATCAAAACGGCTATCATCTTGGAGGGGGTCGATGGGCTTAAAGAAATTGACCGATGATAGCTGGTCCTGCGCGTAGTAATAGCCCCATTGATTGCGCGGGCCGGCACCGGCGGGGTCGATATGGCAGCCCTGGCAATCCAGAGTGCAGCGACGATCGAGGACCGGGCGTTGGCCCCGACCAGGTAGGTGGCAGCCACCGCAGTTATTGGCCTCGCGCAGGGCAATCAGCGGAGTTGCGTGAGCCGACCCGCCATGGCCAAGGAATAGCATCAAGGCGCTCACGACCCAGGTGTACGCCCAGGTTGTTACGGGCCGAGTTGGTAGTGGTAGCCCTTGGTTCGTGATAGACTCGCTAAAAACGAAGTGAATTTCCATGCACCAGAGTAACACTTTAGCTCGTCTCACGCCAATCTTGGCGCTGTTGATGGCAGCCTTCTTTTGCGGCATGCAAGCGGCCTGCAGTCGCAAGGAGGCGCCGCCGCGGACGGCACAACTTTCGACCCTGCGCTTGCACACCCGGGTGATCCAAAAGATTGCGCACGCCGACCCGGCCGCAGCGGCCACCCGCTACTGTGCCTATTGCCACGGTGTGGCGCTGCAGGGTGGAGCACACTTTGAACCGTCGTGCTTTACCTGTCACGGCATCCATTGGCAGGATCAAAGCGGTGAGCTGACACGGGCACCTAGCGATCATACGATCGATCGCAAGGGTTACATGCATAAGCCAGGATTGTTTAGTCCGAACGCGAACTGCAGCCTATGCCACGGCGCTGACTTAAACGGGGCGGTCGTCGCTGGATCTGGGGCTCCGGCCTGCCAGCTCTGCCACACCGCCCTTTGGCTGGAGCGGACGCCTCCCGCTGGCTAAGGATCCCTACCGGCAGCGGAACTAATGTTTAGCGAATCGCCGCAGTCGCCGTGGCAGCCCCCGCAACACCATGAATGTGCGACTTATATAGACCCGCTTAGCGTATGGAACGCGCTGCGCCGGGTAGATCCCGTGGTGGCTCGACGCCAGGAAGCTAGCGAAGCAGGCGATCGCGGCATATGGCAGAATCGAGCTACCAAACAGCTCCATCGCCATGATCGTGCAGGTGATTGGAGTGTTGGCCGCGCCGGCGAATACCGCCACCAGCCCTAGCGCGCTGAGTAGTTCTAGGGGGACAGGCAAGAACGTCGACAAGGCATTGCCCAGGGTGGCGCCGATAAAAAGTAGGGGCGTAACTTCGCCACCTTTAAAGCCAAAGCCCAAGGTCAAAGCAGTCATGACCAGCTTGCCAAACCAATCGTAAGCATGCACTGGAAGACGAAGCGATTCAGAGATGACGGGAACGCCAAGACCGCCGTAGCGACCTAACTCTGGCAGGGCTAGGTAGAGCAGTAACAGGAGAAGTCCGCCGAACGCGGCCCGCTGCGGCAACGACGGCAGCCACGCCTTACTATAGTGGCTGATCTGCTCGCTGAGGCCACCAAAAAGGCGAGCGGCACAGCCAAAGACCAGTCCCGATGCGGCAATGGACATTAGGGCGAGCCAGTCCCATCCTGGCAGCGGCGGTGCTTGGTAGACGGTGTGCTGAATGCCTAAACTTAGAGTCGTATAGTGAGCGACGCAGGCTGCGACCGCACACTGAATGAGGGCCGACGCTTGAAGACGGCCAACAGCCAGAACTTCTAGGCCGAAGATCATGCCGGCGAAAGGAACGCCGAACACCGAGCCAAACCCCGCGCTCATGCCAGCCATGAGCAAGACTGCCCGACCTTCACGAGCAAACTGGAAGACTTTGGCCCATTGGTCGGCGAGTGAGGCCCCCATTTGCACCGCAGTCCCTTCGCGTCCGGCCGAACCGCCGCAAAGGTGGGTGATCAGAGTCCCGATCAGCACCAGGGGGGCCATACGCCATGGGATGGTCGCCGTTGGTTCATGAAACTGATCGATGATCAGGTTGTTACCAGCCTCAACCTCGCGGCCGAATCGGTGGTAAAGAAAGCCGGCGACAAAGCCGCCAAGCGGGAGCCCATAGATAAGCCAGGGATGGCTGAGTCGTAGCGCGGTGGCGAAGTCGAGGCTGATGAGGAAGCAGGCGGAAGCGACTCCAGCGCATACGCCGATGACGGCCGCGAGGCCAATCCAACGCAGGCAGAAGTAAAAAACACCAGTAAGATGCGTCGGGCGCATGCTAGGTCTCATTCAAAAGAAAAGCGGAATTTCAAGTTGACCTTCGAATCGCCTTCGATCTCGCCGGGGGTCGTCTGCGTCGGTTGTTGGTCTTTGGCGTGGGAAATTTCGCGGACCCCTGAGACGGCGATGCTTTCGTTGACATTATATTCAAGCGACACCTCGCTGGTCACCTGGTCGGTGCGCAGGACGAAGTCGATATTGTCACCGAGGTCGACAGGTAGATTGATTCGCGGCACGGGGCTGCCGTCGGGAGCTGGGTGGGTATCGAAGTAGACGCTGCGCACGACGCTTTGCCCAGAGGATTCCAGGAGCTTTTCCATTGGCTCTTCAAATTGTCCGAGGATCAAATTGGCGGCCTCCGACGTTGCGGCATTTTGTGAGTCCTGGCCTTGGACGCGCGCTTCTTCGGGTAGCTTACCGCTCGACAGTAGGACTAGAATATCTAACTTGCTAATCGGCGTTCCGGTTTCGCGCGTTGGTGGGTCGATGGAAAACTCTACGGTTGGGTCCGATGCACGACCATTTACCGCAATATAGACTCGGTAGGTATCGACCTCGCTGAGTGCCAAGATATCTAGGCTCGGATCGGGTTTGATCGGATCGTCAAAGTTCACCAGGCCACGGGTGATATTAAATTCTTGTTTGTAGATGAACTTGCCTTTGTTCACCTCGATCTGGCCAGAAACTATCGGTGCGATGTCGGTACCCTTGATATGTAGATCTGATGACAACTTCGCTTGGAGATTGCGGTTATGGATGTTGATGCTTTTACTGGCTGATACATTTAGATCCAAAGTGACGATGGGCTTTTCTTGAATCAAGGCCGAGCCAATCGACTTTTGCCGCAGAGCGTTGATAATCTCGTCACGGATATCGACCTCGCGCGTCGAGCGGGCTCGGTTGATGACGACGTCTCCAGCGACCTTAAGCGGGAGTCCCTGTCCCGAGATGACGATATTTCCGCTCATCTGAGTTTCAAAGCTTTTGAGAAAAGCGACGGGAAAGATCAGCGTCGCATCATTCAGGTTTAAGTCGAGGTGGGACTCATCCGATGCAGCGCTCGCCACGTTCAAGCTGCCTGATGCGTGGAGGCTGCCGGTCCCTTTGTCGGCACCAAACCGATCGATGATGATATGACCGTCGCGGTAGATGACATTTAGGCTGATATTGCGAAAAGCGGGACGAATGTCGGCAATGCCGATGCTCAGTGGCTTCCATCCTGCGGCGGTCTGGGCCGTGGGCTTTAGGTCGCTGATCACGACCTGTGGCCGGGGATCGCTGGTTGGCCCTAGCAGCTCGCCGTTGATGGAGATCTTGCCTTCAGCCGTCTCGACTTCACGAAAGAACTCCTTGGCTAGATTAATGTCCAACACACTAGCAAATTTAAAACCAAGGCGTTCAGGTGGGTGGCTATCACTAGTCGTCAAGCCCAATTGCAGATCTGCGCCGCTAAGAAGCAGTCCATGATCATCTTCGAAGTGCCATCCGGTGCTGGTAAATAGCAACTTTGTCGGCTTGTCTTGGCGCAGCGCCAAGGTCTTGGTCTGGGCACCGATATTCTGCACATAGTTGGCGCGCAAATCCTTAATGTTGAGCTCACCCTGAGCATGCCACCAATCGGCAAAGGTGCCGTGCAGGCGCCAATCGCCAGACAGATACAGGTAATTGCGTGGGTCGCTGCTAAAATAGGTTGTGCCTAGCAGTCGCAGATCCATGCGATTGCAACTAAAATACCAGTCAAAGGGGACGCCGCTTTGCAGCAGATCAAGCGATAGGCGTCCCTCCAAAGCATTGCCACCCTGGTCTAGCACTAGATCCACGTGCTGCCCATGAATGAAACCTCGGCCGTTGATATTGGCCATGCCGCTTCCAAGCACACTGATTTGGTTTAAGCTGGTGGTAAACGTACCTTGAATATCCTCCACGGTACCGGATAAGTCACCCTGTGCTTCGATCTCGCCGCGGATGCTGCTCGCCGCGAGGATTTCGCCAGCAAAGGGCAGGGCGGACAAGTTGTCGATGGGTTCTTCTTGCGCACCAGTCTTGGCAACTGGTGGCGGTGCCATGGTCTGGAAGCTAAGGTTAAAGCGGTCCTTAGCGCCGAGTCCCAGGTTGACCCAGGTGTTGTTGGCAGCAGGACCGTGGCCGGCAATGCGTTCATGGTTGAACTTGGCTTTCAGGTTCAATAGATCGAGGCTTAGTATGATGCTTGGGGAACTCCAGCCGTGCGCATCGGATTTGATCATGCCGTCGGCGCTATCGAATAGGGTCTCTTCACCCAGCGTTGCATCTTTGAGAGTAAAGTTCAGGTGTGCGTTGGTGGAGGCCAAGGGCTTGGCTATTAGGCCATTAAAGTCACCGTTGGCTTTGGCGATGGAGAAACTAAAATCTTGCTCAAGGCCAGCCGCCTTGACCACGCTTTGGACGGTATCACTAGTGACGTCTAGGGCCATGAGGGTGCTGCTTAGCGGGTAACCGTAGACGCCTAGGTCGATTTGTCCATGACTTGCCTCCAGCATGCCGCCTGCTTCGGGTTTGATGTGGATATGATCCCATTTAACCGTCAGCGCATCGACCTGCGTTTGCGCTTCGACCTCGCCCAGCGGAATCCGTAGCACCGCGACCTTACTTGCGCTGGTCTTAGAGTCAACAAGCACGTGGTTCAGCGGCCCATGGATGAAGGTTTCGGAGGCGGCTGTGCCTGCCAGCGGCACCCGCACGAAATATTCGCCAAGCGCTAGGTCTAAGGCGGTGGATTTGACGCGCACATTGATCGCGGCTGAATCGCCAAAGGTGATGCCGCCCGAGATGGTTGCGGGTGAAGCATGGCTGCCGTCAATGGCGGCACAGACGGCTGTCGATCCAGTAAAGTCCACCTGCATGGAGGTTACTTCAACGGCCAGGTGCGTTTGGCAAATGGGTGACTTGGGGTAAGCAGCCGGAGGTGGTCCCAAGGCCGGGATCACCACATTTGCGGCGCGAGCATTGGCGCTTACATGAATGGTCAGCGGGAAGCCAGTGCCGTGTACTCTCAGATCAGGACTATCCAAGGTGAGGTCGGCGTCCTTATTGGTGATGCCCAGAGCCTCGAATAAATCGACGAGGTGCAGTCCATTGGGCTTACCGTGAAAATCAAAATCGATGGCGTCATCTATTTTGATCTCGCCGTACAGCTTGCCGACGTTTTTTCCATCGACGATGAAGTCGATGCGCGGCAGTCGCACCGACTTGTCATCGATTTCGAACTCGGCCTTGCTGTCAAATAAGCTAAAGCCACCGAGTACGGCGCCTTGCACCTGCCCCTGGCCATTCACCTTGAAACTGCCTTTGCCGCTTTCAGTGAACGGAATTTCGGCGGTGACCGCAACTGTGCCGGTCACTGGTCCGTACGTATCAGCGATGTCGAGAAACGAACCAAGCAAAGTAAAATCACCCTCAAGCTTACTCTGCAAAGCGACAGCGATGCCGGATATCTCACTGTTTGCGGTGGCGGGGAGCAGATCGATGTAGCCGCTACCGTCGGTATTCAGGCGCTCACCTTTGGCCTGGATCTGGTGGATACTCAAGCGTCGGTCGACCAGGTCGCCGTGCAGTTCGACCGCGGTGTTCTCTAAAAATGATACGGCGCCGACGCTGGCGTCGATACTTTTGATACCGAGCTCTATGCCGATGTGGCGCCAGTTTTTATAGGTGATTTCGGCATCGAGACCGACCAGTGACAAGGTGTTAAGGCTGCTGCGTTCGGGGATCTTGAAGTTCGGCAATTCGGCAAATACTTGGCCGTTCTTAATCACTAGGCGATCGATTGGCAGGTCAAAGCTGGGCGGCCAGGTTTCTGGTTTCGTTGCTTCCCTGGTGACGGTCTGCGCCTCTTTCAGAAAGCCAGGAAAGTTCCACGGTGGCGGCCAGACTAACGATAAATCATTGAGGTCAAGACTGGATAATCTGGCCTTTCCCATCAGAAGGGACCAAATAGAAATCTTCGCTCTAACCTGTGCCACCGTCAGAAGGGGGTGGGCCTGCTGCAGTGCTGGCGCTACCGCCAGGCCATAAAGATCCAAGCCAGGCGGGATCAACTGGACCTTGATGGCCTTAAAGTCCAGTGACAGGTTGGTGTCCTGCTTGAGCTTGTCATTGATAGCGATTCGTATCAATTGATGGGTATAGGGATTGTCAACCAATAGATTGGCCGCGAAGGCGGCCATGGCGCAGCTCACGAGGATGATGACAAGAATTTTGAGTCTCGACTGCATAGGCGACCAAAGCCTTAGGACCGATTGCGGCCTGGCTCAGATTTGAACAGAGAAGTGAGTTTGATGCCAGAGTCGATCGGTTTTGTGGCTCCGGCTGCTTCCGCATCGTGGCTTTTATGGTCATGCGGATGGCTGCCGAAAGGACCGCCATCCGTCGGTTGGACTTGGCTGATGGGCATCGTTAACCAAGACGGGGTACCTAAGATGGTTTGCTGCTTTGCCATGTCAATCTCTGTGCCGGAAGAAACCTCGGTCGGGGCATCGCCCAGTGCCTTGGCGCTAGGCTTGTCACCGGGCTTGTCATCTAGCTTGTCGCCATAGATCTGTGCGGCGGCGGCCTGGACCACGGTGCGATTGATCACGCGGACGTCCATGAAGGCGGCCTCGATCAGGCAACTTTCAGCAAGATGATCGATGGAGGCCGCGATGCCACTCGAGAGGTCAAAAATGAGTGCGACCGCGTCGCTGTCAAACGTTGCGGCAACGCCCGCATGGCGTAGCCGGTGATCGATATAGTCCGCCGTTTCCGTACGAGTCATCGGATGGATTTCCAAGGTAAAGGCGACGCGCGTGCTGAGCTCTGGAATACTGAGAATAAGGTGTTTGAGACGCTGGTCGCCGGCAAGGAGGAAGGTCACGCAAGAGCCCGCCAAGGCCTGGAGGTTAAGATAGGCGCTGATCTCGCCGCATGACTCGGGCGTGACTAGGCGATGCGCGGCATCAATTGTTACTAATAGGCTGAGGTGTTCAGCGATCAATTCGTCGAATGCGGC
>Ga0315276_10003524_pt1 | contig 14360 bp, 8 predicted proteins | sample YL17G05_0_MG_FD_204542 | JGI IMG/M metagenome (GOLD analysis project Ga0315276, IMG submission 204542) | Sediment microbial communities from Yellowstone Lake, YNP, Wyoming, USA - YL17G05_0 | ecosystem: Environmental > Aquatic > Freshwater > Lake > Sediment | place: USA: Wyoming | collected...
TGAGGACGCTGACGCGGCGGCTACCGTCGAGCCAGACGGCCGCGCCGGTGCAGTTGTCGCAGCGGATGTCGCGCAGCGTCGCGTCGGAGCCCGACCAGTGCAGCCCGACGACGCACCTCGAAACGGCCAGGCCGGACACGGTGTCATGGCCCGTCTTGGCGGTGATCGCGCACCAGCAGTCGGTGAAGGTGGAGTTCTCGATTCTGTTGCTCCCGGAGAGGAGCAGCAGGCCGGGCTCCGTGGAGTTCCACCCCGCGCCGGCGACCGCGGAGCCGACGACCTCGACATGGCCGCCACCCTGGACCGTCCACGAGAACCTGTGGGATGACGGCCCAGCCCTCACCTCCGAGGACCGGTTGATGATGAGGGAGCCCCCGGCCTTCACCTCGATGCCGTACAGGCCGTCGGAGGTGCAGTTCATCACGAGCGTGCAGTTCTCGAGCGTGAGGTTGCCGTCCTGCTCGACGGTGAGGTTGCCGAGAAGGACGATGGTCTGGTTCACGTAGATGAGGTCGTCAAAGGGGTCGACCGTCCAGTTCGCCACGAACTCGACCGACCCCCCGTCGACGTGGGGCGGGTCGGGGCTGGCCGAGGCGCCGAGGGCTAGCAGGAGCGCACCCGCTGCGAAGATGAGCAGGTAACACGGCCGCCGCCATCCCACGGTAGCACCCCTTCTGAGCGTGACGGCGTGGAATGATTTGGAGGCTCCTTAAACCTTCCTACATGCGGGCCCCGCCAAGGCCCCCGACTGGCATCGCTGGTCCGGGACGGTCCGGGGCGGCCCGGGGCGCCCCGAGGCGGCCCGGCGCGGCATGCGCGCGCGGTCGGGGACGATTCGAAAGGATTATGAGGCCCCAGGCTCGTAATAGCGCCGAGGGGTCATCATGGGGCTTGTCCTAGGCATCGACATCGGGACATCGAGCACGGTCGGCGTACTCGTGGACGTCCTGACGGGCAGGGTGCTCGCCAGGCACGTCGTACCCCACGCACCGGGATTCGTCGTGCCCGAGGGGCAGCCCTGGGGCGCCGAGCAGGACCCCTCGGTGTGGCTGGACGCGGCGATGCGTGTCACTCGCGAGTGCACGGTGGCGGCCTCGCACCGCCGGTCGCCCGTGCAGGCCGTCGCGGTCTCGGGGCTTTACGGGGGCCTGGGGGTCCCGATGGGCAGGGAAGGCGAGGTGCTGAGGAGAGCCCTCATATGGCTGGACCGCCGCGCGGTCGCGGAGGCGCAGGAGGTCGCGAAGGCGATCGGCGTCGCGCGCATCAGGGAGGTCACTGGCAACGACGTCATCGACCCCTACTTCGGCTACGTCAAGCTCGTGTGGTACATGGCGCACGAGCCGGACCTGTTCCGCAGGACCCGGATGCTCGCGACCCCGAGCGGGCTCGTCGTGAGGGCCCTCACGGGCTCGCACGTGACCGACCTCACGTCGATGGCGGCCTTCGGGGGGCTGCTCGACGAGCGCACGTGGGAGCTCGACCCGGGCATGGTCAAGGACCTGGGGGCGGTCGGCTCGCGTCTCTCGGGGGAGAGCCTGGAGCTCGACCCCTCGATGTTCGGCACCATCGTGCGCAGCGACTCCGTCGTGGGCCCCATCACGCCCACGGGCGCCGCGCTCTCGGGGCTGCCCGACGGCGTGCCGGTCGTCGCCGGCGGCATGGACTCGGCGCTCGCGATGCTCGCATCGGGCGCGACCCAGCCCGGCGACAACACGCTCATCATGGGGACCTCATGGAGCTGGGGCTTCCTCCGGTCCCGCGGGCAGGCGACTCGGGTGCCGCGGATGGTGAGCTGCCCCTACGTGCTGCGGCCGGACGACCTGGGCTTCACCTTCGGCGGCGGGGCCTACCTCGGGGGCGCGGCCGGTCACTGGATGCCGCAGATGGTGACGGGCGCCCCCCCGGACACGCTCGAGCGGGAGGCCGCGATGGTGCCGCCGGGGGCGGGGGGCGTGACGTTCCACCCCTACCTCATGGGCGCCCGCGCCCCCGTCTGGAGGGCGGACGTGACGGCGGCCTTCCTGGGCCTCAGGGCCGAGCACCACCGTGGCCACATGCACCGCGCGGTCCTCGAGGGCGCCGCGTTCCTGCACGAGGAGTGCCTGAGGTCGGCCAGGGGCGCTGGCGTGGACCTCGCCCCCGCCACGACCGTCGTCGACGCGGGCACGGGCTCCGCGCTCTGGAGGCGCATCGTGGCGGACGTCTCGCGAACCCCCCTGTGGCACCTCGCCGCGTTCCCGGGGACGGGCTACGGCGCGGCCATGCTCGCCGCGCTCGGCGCGGGGCTGGCCACCGAGGACCAGGTCATCGGCTGGGTCCCCCAGCCCAGGACGGTGGAGCCCACGCAGGACCCGGTCGTGCTCAAGGCCTACGGGGAGGCGCGGTCGCGGTTCTGGGCCACCCACAGGGCGCTGCACGGGGCCATAGGCGGGCCGTAGCGGCCCCTCCCCGTCCCGCCCTCGTCCTCCCGCCCCCCCTTCCCGGATCAGGGGCATCGACCCCTGCGACTCCCGCCCTCGACCCGGCCGCATCATCGGGAACGTGGGGGCGTGCCGCTCAGGGGTTGCGCCGGACGTACTCGTCGACGTCGAACTTGGACCTCGCCCCCCTCAGGCTCATGTACCGGACCTTCCCGAACACGGGGCGGTCTCCCCAGGCGGTGTCATGCACGCCCCCTATGCTCCATGCGATGTTCGCGTAGCCGTTGGGGTCCCGGCCGTCGAGCTCGTAGCGGTCGTTGAGGCGGACGGCCTCACGCATCGCCCGCTCGGGCGTCTCGGTCCACTCGAGAAGCTTCTTCGCCCAGTACATCCTCAAGTAGCCGTGCATGTGGCCCGTCCGCACCATCTGCCGCTGGGCGGCGTTCCACAGCTCGTCATGCGTCCCCGCCGCCTCGAGCTCCTCGAGGGAGTAGAGGTAGGGGCGAGGGTCGCCGCGATGCGCGTCGAGCGTCCTGCGTCCCCACTCCGGGAAGGCCGCCGTCGTGTCGTAGTCGGTGCAGCGGAGGCAGAAGTTGTCGGAGAGCTCGCGCCGGACGATGAGCTGGTCGAGGAACGCCTCCTTCGCCCTGACGCCCGCGTCGAAGACCGACACGAGAAGGGCGACGCGCTGCGCCGAGAGCTGGCCGAAGTGGAGGTACGGGGAGAGCCTGGAGACGGCATCGGCGTTGGGGTCGTTCCTCCCCTCGTCGTATCGGTGCAGCCCCTCGTCGAGGAACCTCGACAGGGCCCTTGCGGCCGCGCGCTCCCCCGGGGCGAACCCCTCGACCTCCCCCACGGACCGGTCCACATCGATCGAGGCCTCAGCGGCCGTCCAGTCCGTCCGCCCTGGACGGGGGTGGAACGATGTCGGGTGCTCGGACGGCGCGGGTATGTCCGTGAGGAATCCCGGCATCGCCTTGCGCAGCCTCGGGCGCAGCGTCCGCGCGGCCCACTCGCGCTTGTCGGAGGCGACCCAGCAGGGGACGACGTTGTGCGCGTCGACCTCGATGACCGGTGCCCTGGTGCGCCTGACCGCCGCGTCCCTCCACGCCCTCTTCTCGCGCAGCGGGTCGAAGTCGACGACGACCGCGCCCGCGCCGACTCGCCGGAGGAACGCCGGCATCTCCTTGGCCGGGTCGCCCACGAGGAGGTGGAACGGGACGTTAAGCTCGGCCAGGTCGCGCTCGACCTCCCGGAGCCCCCGGAGCATGAAGCCGTACTGCCTCCATGTCGCCCCCAGGAAGCCCGAAGCGAGGCAGAACGCCACGCCGAGCGGCCTGCCGTGCTCGGCGGCGAGTCGCTGGGCGTGCAGGAGGGCCCAGTTGTCGCTCGCGCGCTGGTCGCGGCTCATCCAGTAGATTATTGGGCCGTCGCCGAGGTCGCGTCCGGAGAGCGGGCGTGCGCGCCTGGTGTCGATCGCGGGTGGCATCCTTGGCGCCCTCCATCCCCCAGCCAGCTACGGCGGAGCTCGCTCTCGGCGTCACTTGATCTCGATGTGCTCGCCCGTGTACATGTAGTGGACCTTCTCAGCGATCTTGCATGAGTGGTCGGCGCACCTCTCCAGGTACCGCGCTACCATGATGTAGTGCATGCACGTGGGGATCTTCTTCTGGTCCTCCATCATGTAAGTGAGGCTCTCCCGGAGGACGGACTCCCAGATTGCGTCGACCTCGTCGTCGCGCTCGCGGAACTCACTGATGAGCTTCAAGTTCCCCGTGGCGAATGCCTCGAGCGCGTCCCTGACCATCCCCGAGGCGAGCACTTGCATGTGGGGGATGTTCACGAGCTTGGAGATGTGGGGCTGGCCGATGAGCGCCTCGGCGTCGCGGGCGATGTCCTTGCCGTACCTCCCGATGCGGTTGAGGTAGGTGATCATCTTGAGGACGCACGCGACCGTTCGCATATCCTTGGCCATGGGGTTGTAGAGGGTCAGCAGCTGCAGCGCGCGCTCCTCGATGTCGCGGTCCATCCAGTCGAGCTCGCCCTTCTTGGAGTGCACCCACTCCACCTCCTTGGGGTCGAGGTCCTTGAAGGCCCTCATCGACCTGCAGAGCATCGCGTTGGCGAGCTCCCCCATCTTGAGGACGTCGACGACGAGGCGGTCGAGCTCGGTGCTGAACTTCTCCTTGGCCATAGGTATCCCGTTGGACATGGTCATCCGAACCTGCCGGTGATGTACCTTTCGGTCAGTTCCTGCCTGGGGGCCTCGAACACCTGCTTGGTCCGGTCGAACTCGATAAGCTCGCCCAGGTAGAAGAACCCTGTTAGGCCGCTCACGCGGGCGGCCTGCTGCATGTTGTGCGTGACGATGATGACGGTATAGTCCCGTTTGAGGTGGTAGATGAGGTCCTCGATCTTGCCCGTTGCGATGGGATCGAGCGATGAGCAAGGCTCGTCCATCAAGATTACCTCCGGCTCGACGGCCAGCGTGCGTGCGATGCATAGGCGCTGCTGCTGGCCGCCTGAGAGGCCCATGGCGGATTCATCCATGCGGTCCTTGACCTCGTCCCAGAGCGCGGCATGCCGCAGCGACCGCTCCACCAGGGCGTCGATCTCGGAGCGGTCCCGCATCCCTCCGATTCGCAGCCCGTAGGCGATGTTGTCGTGGATGGACTTCGGGAAGGGGTTGGGCTTCTGGAAGACCATGCCGATCTTTCTGCGCAGCGGCACGGGGTCCACCTCCCGCGAGAGGATGTCCATGCCCTTCCAGATGATGGAGCCCTCGGTCCTGCAGCCAGGGATCTCGTCGTTCATCCGGTTGAAGCATCGCAGCAGTGTGCTCTTGCCGCACCCGCTCGGTCCGATGAACGCGGTCACCGAACGCTCCGGGACTTCGAGTGAGACGTGTCGTATGGCCTGCTTCGCCCCGTAGAAGACGCTCACGCCCTCTATGGAGATCATGCTGTCGCGGCGTTCGGTACCGGGGGGGCTCGGCATCCGCACCTGCGACGGCAGCATCCCCGGGTCGGTCTCCTCTCTGGCCCTGTTCATGGCGGTCTCTGGGACTGTCATTACCACAGCCTCCTGGATTCCGCCCTCTGGCGGACGATGATGGCGAAGGCGTTGAGAGTGAGCAGGATGGCGAGGAGCACCACGATGGTGCTGGCGGCGAGGTCGTGGAAGGCGACGCTCGGATGCCTGGTCCAGTAGAAGATGGTCACAGGCAGCGCGAGGAAGCCGTCGAGCAGCCCCGTGGGCGCCACCTTGGAGAACACCGCGGCGATGAACAGGATGGGCGCGGTCTCGCCGATGGCCCTCGAGAGGGCGAGCACGGCGCCGGTGAGGATGCCCGGGAGCGCGTTGGGCAGCACGTGGGCGCGGACGGCCTGCCACCTGGTCGCGCCCAGGCTCAGTGCGGCCTCCCGGAAGAGGCCCGGGACGCCGCGGAGCGCCTCCTCGGTGGCGACGACGATGATGGGCATCACCATTATCGCGAGCGTGAGGGACCCTGCGAGCAGGCTCGGCCCGAGTCCCATCGTCCGCACGAACACGGCCAGCCCAACCAGCCCGAAGACAATGGACGGCACGCCAGCAAGGTTCTGGATGATGCGTCGCAGGAGGCGCGTCCCGCGCGTGTCCCGCGCGAACTCGTTGAGGTAGACGGCGGCCCCCACGCCCAAGGGCACGGCGAAGAGCATCGTCAAGAGCATGAGGTAGACGGAGCCCATGATGACCGGGTAGATGCCCGCCAGGTTGGGCCTGGAGCTGGGGAAGCCTTTCAGGAACCGCCAGTCGATCCCGCCGATGCCCTCTGACAGGACGCTCCACATGATGGTGGCGAGGAACAGGACTGCGAAGGCGAGGCACGCCGCCGTCGTGGCCTGTCCGAGCTTGGCTGCACGGTACCTCCGCGCCATCGACATCTCTGAGCGTCCACCCGTGCGACGGCGGTCGGCGCGGGCGCGGCGCTGAGAGGGGAGGAGGGCGTAGATGCCCCTGGTAGACCACCCCCGCATCGCCCTCCACAACCGGTGCGTGGGGCCCTGGTTCGCCATGCCGCCGCCGCGCTTAATGCGGTCGACGATACCGCCCGCGATCATGTTCACGACGTACGTGATGATGAAGAGCAGCAGCCCGACCGCGAAGGCCGCGCTGACCGCCACCCCTGGGGGGATGTCCGATGTGGCTACCTGGGCGATGTAGGCCGTCATCGGCTGCACCTCGTGCAGGGGGTTCAATGTGAGGTGCGCGACGGAGCCGGCCGCGAGGGTCACGACCATTGTCTCCCCGAGCGCCCGTCCCAGGCCCAGCAGGATGGAGGCCATGATGCCGCTCGAGGCGGAGGGCATCACCACGCGCGTCGCGGTCTCCCACCTCGTCGCGCCGAGCGCGGCGGACCCGTCGCGGAGGTGCTGGGGGACCGCGCGCATGGCGTCGTCGGAGATGCTGACGATGATCGGCAGCACCATGACGGACATGACGATGATGGCCGAGAGCGCGTTGAAGTAGCTCGCACCGAAGTTCGTGCGGAGGTACGGGCTGATGACGAGGAGGGCGAAGAAGCCGTAGACGACGGACGGGATGCCAGCGAGCAGCTCGATGACGGGCTTGAGTACGGACCTCGCCCGCCTGCCGGCGAACTCGGACATGAAGAGCGCGGCCCCCACGCCGAGGGGCGTCGCGATGAGCAGGGTCCCGCCCGCGATGAGGACCGTGCCGGACAGCAGCGGGAGGACCCCGAACTCGGGTTGGCCACCGTTCGGGACCCACCGCGTGCCTGTCAGGAAGCCCCATAGGTTGACGCGGGGGTCCGCGAAGAACTCCCACGAGCCCTGGGCGAGCGTCCAGATGATGATGGCGCTTATCACGATCGCGAAGCTCGCGGCCGCGAAGAGGAGCCAGACTATCAACGTCTCCGCCGGGCGTACCCTCCTCTTGAACTGGGTCGCCCCTTGGGCCCCTCCGGGCCTATTGTTCGGCTTTGCTCTCACGTCAATGCACTGGACCTTGGCCATCCCATCTGGAGATCTGGGACTATTAACGCCGTCCATGCGCGTCAGGCTCCCGCCCGACGCGCATGGTGGCGTCTGGCACGTCACGCCCCCAGCTTGGCGAGCTGGGATGTGACCAGCGTTCCGTCGACAAGGGACAGCCGCACGTAGCCCACCACGGGCACGATGGCCTGGCCCTTGTCACTGAACACGTACCTCAGGTACTTGTTGATGACGGACCCGGCCGCCGGCACGCCGTCCGTGTAGATGAACAGGGGGCGCGCCATCGGATAGGTGAGCACGTTCTGGAGCGAGGGTGCTACTGGCGCCTCCGTGCCCTTCGCGATGGAGACCGGCTTCACCACGCCGGGGTTCTCGTTGATGTACGCGAACCCGAAGTATCCGATCGCGTTCCTGTTGTCCTTGACGGCGCTGAGTATGACGTTGTCGTCCGCGCTCGGGTGGTACACACCGTCACCGGATGCGAGGCGGCTGTGGACCGTCGTCTTGTTCGTGCCGAAGTTGGGCACTATGGTCTCGAAGAAGTAGGTGTAGGTCCCGCTTGCCTCGTCAGGCGCGTAGATCTCGATCTTCTCGTGGGGCGCACCTGTCAGCCCGGGCACGCCGTCCCAGTAGACCGCAGGGCTGTCGTCGGAGAATATCTTGTAGAGCTGCGAGTAGTTCAGGCTCGGCGCCCAGGTGTTCCGGTCGTTCACGACGACCGCCAGGACGTCGTAGGCCACCGTCCACTGGGTGGGCATGACCCCGTTGACCTCGTGGTTGGCGGTGCCGTTGGCGTTGACCCAGCTATACTGTCCCCCCTGGGCCGTGTAATCGGAGCCCTTGAGCACACGGCTCGCATCGCCGAGGTCGCACTCCTTCTTGAGGAGCGCCTCGAACCCGTGGCTGGAGCCACCGCCGGAGACCGAGATCTCGGCGTCGTTGAAGTCCTCGGCCCATGCGATGGCGAGCGGCAGAACCGTGCTCGAGCCGGTCTGGACCAGCTTGGGCTTTGCGTTCTCGTCGGAGATGCAGCCAGTGACCACCGTGCCGAGGAGGAGCGCGGCCAAGGCGATGGCCAGCGCGACCGTTCCTCTTTTGCTCTCGTTCAGCATTGTTCTCACCTTGAGCATGGATTTGCATACTTTCATATATACCTGTCCTTAATAGAATATAGTATGCGTGTTAAAATATAGAGAACTATATATTATCGCCCAGGATTTCCAAGCCTTGACAGGCCCGTGCGACTCCGGCATGCGACCTCGCGTCCTATGGGCCCGGCATGTGGGCATGATTGAAGGAACCCCCCGTGACCCCCATCCATCCAGTCCAGTTCCTGCGTCATCACGTGGGGATTTTGGGCGGTCGCCCACGCGCGCGAGGTGAACGTGGGGGCATAGGTTTTTAAGGCTCGCTTCCCTATCCAAGATGCCTCTAATCAGAGGCACTTCAACCGGGGGAGTAAGAGATGTATGGCACTTCCAGTCAGACGGAGAGCGCTGCGACCGAGCCACCAAGGTGCCCAGCATGCGGTGGCAGGACTTACTTCATGGACCCAGACCAGGCCGTGATCACCTGCTACGACTGCGGCAGGTACTTCCGCCGAAAGAAGCCTGGCGCGGAGACGCCTCCCGCCGCCGAGAAGGCCGCGCCGCCCGCTCCCGCGCCACCGCGCGCGCCCGCAAGGCCCGCGCCCAAGGCGCCCGCGAGACCGGTCGCTCCCCCGACGCCCCCGCCAATGCCGCCACCGCCCCCGCCACCGCCCCCGCCACCGCCCCCGCCACCGGCGGCGCCCCCGTACGTCGAGCCTCACGCCGCAGAGGCGGAGAGGGGGTTCGACCTCGAGTCCGAGGCGGCAGAGGCTCCCGCGGCAAGACCCGCCCATGCCGAGAGGGCGGTGGCCTCGCCCGCGGAGGAGCTGGTCGAGGAGGGCCCCGTGACCTGCTCGGTCTGCGGCTACCCGATGGAGCCAGAGTGGCGCTTGTGCCCAAACTGCGTGACCCACTACGAGACCAAGTGCCGCTCGTGCGGCAGGACGATCCAGCCCTGGTGGCTCATCTGCCCCTGGTGCGAGACCCGACGCCCTCTTGAGGAGATGGGCTTCGGCGGGAGATGAACGACGGAGGGTGGCATCGATGCAATCGGGTAACCGGTCTCCCGCATCCCGCGCTCCCCAGGGCCGGTCGCCCGGCGCACTGGGGACCGTCCTGCTGGTCATGGCGACCGTCCTTGTCCTCGGAGCGCTCCTGGGCGCATCGGTCGGCCACTCGGGCCTGCTCAAGCTCGCGCCCGCGGCCCGCAGCAACGGTCCAGCCGGCGAGGCCGGCCCTCTGGACCTCGCGGGCATCCCGGACCTCAAGCTCGACCTCGGCGCGGTGATGTTCTCGACGAACATCGCCGGCTCCATCACGATCCAGGCCGACGTCTACAACATCGGCAACGACACCGCGACCGGCTACTACATCGCCTACTACGACGGGGACCCCTCGTTCGGCGGGACGCAGATCTCCCGACTTGCCCTTACGAGCATCGCGGCGGGCGGCCACCTGCTGTCGAGCACGTCGTGGACGGCCACGGCGGGCGCTCACCAGGTCTACCTGAGGTTCGAGAACGCGGACGTGAACGACCCCGCTGGCAACAATGCGGTCTCGAGGGCGTTCTACGTGCTGACCCAGGTCGTCGCGGTCGCCGGTGGCGACAGGGCGACGGACCCTGACGTCAACGTCACGTTCGACGGCACCGCCTCCTTCTCCTTCGGCTCGACCATCACGAACTGGACCTGGGACTTCGGCGACACACAGAAGGACTACGGGTCGTCCGTGAAGCACAAGTGGGCTAACGCGGGCTCCTCGACGCTGACCTACACCGTCACGCTTACGGTCAAGGACACATCCTCGAGGACGGCCGCCGACACCACGAAGGTCTACGTCAACAAGGCCTCCGCGACGAAGCCCACGGCCAACGCGGGCACCGCGCCCTCCGGCAAGACCCTCGCCGTCCTGGGGTTCAACGGCTCCTCCTCCTCGGGGAACATCACATCGTACCTCTGGGACTTCGGGGACGGCGGGACGGGCAGCGGCGTCTCCACCTCGCACGTCTACTACGACGAGGGCACCTACAAGGTGTCGCTCGTGGTCATCAACAACTACTCGGCCGTGGACGCGGCCACCATCAGCGTGGTCGTATCCAACCAGGCCCCCGTCGTTACGCCGATAGGGAACGTCCAGACCGACCTCAGCACGCCGGTGACGCTCCTCGCGCTCGCCTACGACGTCGACGGTTACATCACGTCCTACTCGTGGCGGTTCGGGGACGGCGGCTCGTCCACCAGCCGCAACCCGTCCCACGCCTGGACCTCCGACGGGCCGCACACGGTGAGCCTCAACGTCACGGACGACGACGGCGGTTCGACGGTCATCACGTTCTACGTGAACGTCACCAACGTGCCCCCGGTCGCAAGGTTCACCTCGCCCTCGAGTGCGAGAGAGGGCGACAGGGTGAACGTCGACGCCTCCACGTCTGTCGAGCCAGGCGGCGACATCGTGCTCTTCGAGTGGGACTGGGAGGGCGACGGCACGTGGGACAACTCCACGACCACGCCGACCTACGTCCACACCTACTACAGGCCAGGCCTCTTCAACCTCACGCTGCGCATCACCGACGGCGAGGGCACGACCAACACGACCAAGAGGTCCATCACCATCACGAACGTCGTCCCCACCGCGCGGGCGACGGTCGCGCCCAACCCCGCCATCGAGGGCCAGGGAGTCACCTTCAACGCCACGACGTCCACCGAGCCAGGCATGAACATCACGGAGTACTCGTGGGACTGGACGATGGACAACATATATGAGGAGAACACCACGTCCCCCGTGACGGTCCACATCTTCACGACGCCCACCGCCGCCACCGCTTACGCAAGGTTGCGGGTCAGGGACACGGAGAACACCACGGGGCTGGCCTACGTCGCCTACCGCATCAACAACGCCCCGCCGCTCGTGATGGAGTCCAACAACACGGTGGTGGAGGATCAGGAGGCGACGATCCACGTCGTCGTCGACGAGCCCGGCAACAACTTCAAGGACTTCAGGTGGGACTTCAACAACGACGGCGTCGTCGACAAGGTCACCACGGTCCCGTACGTCAACCACACCTTCTGGGACGCGGGCTCGGTCAGGATCTGGTGCAACGTCACCGACACCGACAACACCTGGGGCGCGGGCGAGGTGAAGGTCACCGTCACCGACGTCGCTCCCATCCCGCGCATCGCGGACGGGTTCGCGGTCGAGGGCACGCTGAAGCCGTTCATGGTCGACCTCCTAGGCAACGAGCACAACATCAGCCGGTACAGCTTCGACCTCAACGACGACGGCGTCTACGAGGTCAACAGCACGTCGCAGACGACCTCTCTGGAGTTCACCAAGGTCGGGGACATCCGCTGCGCGGTGCGCGCGACCGACCGCGACGGCACCGACGGCAAGTGGTTCTTCAAGGTCAACGTGACGAACACGCCCCCAGTGCTGACGGCGCCGGCGTTCGCCATCGGCCAGGAGGGCGAGGCCCTCCCGGTCACGGTCGTCGCCTACGAGCCGGGCATGGACATGCTCTCCTACGCGTGGGACTGGGATGCGGACGGCGTCGTCGACGACACGACCACGACGCCCACCGCGAGCCACGTCTACACCAAGCCGGGCGCCAAGCACATCCGCGTGACCGGCACCGACGTGGACCGCTCGACCGGCACGGTCGACTTCCGCGCGCTCGTGACCAACGTCGCGCCCAAGGCCGACGCGGGCACGCCGCCACTGGCGAAGGAGGGCGTGCCGATAGCGCTCTCCGCGGCCGGCTCCTCCGAGCCCGGCGGCGACATCGTGTCCTACGAGTGGGACTTCGACGGCGACGGCATGTACGACCTCGAGACCACCAAGGTCGAGATACAGTACGCCTGGGACAGGCCCGGGACCTTCTCGGTCGGGCTCCGCGTGACCGACGAGGACGGCTCGTTCGGCCTCGACCGTGTGCCGGTCCAGGTCGAGGACGTCCTTCCCGTCGCGCGCCTCGATGTCACGGTCAACCCCGAGGACGAGATGAGCGTGCTCGACGCCTCCGGTTCGTACGACGCCGGCGGCCTGTCCGGCTACGTGTGGGCCATCGTGGCCACAGGGTTCAACTACACCACCACGACCGAGGGCCCCGTGCTCATGTTCGCCTTCGACAGGCGCGTGGAGTACACCATCACGCTCGGCGTGCTCGACGACGACACGCCCGGAGGCACGACCGCACAGGTGCGCGTTGTCGTGGACATGCGCCAGCTCAAGACGAACCCGCCCACCGTGTCGTGGACGCTGCCCGCCTCGCCCGCCGAGGGCGAGCTCGCGACGTTCACGGCCACCGCCCAGGACCCGTTCCCCGCCGGCAGCGGGCTGCAGCAGGTCTTCCTGTTCGAGTGGGAGTTCGGCGACGGCGGGAGGGACACGGGCGCGACGGTGTCGCACTCCTTCGCCGCGCGCGGGACGCCCTACACCGTCAACCTCACGGTCACCGACGAGGATGACGACACGACGGTGCTCACCGGCTACGTCACGGTCAAGAACCTGCCCCCCGTCATCGCCTCGGTGAGGCCCATCGAGGTCAAGGCGGGAAGCAAGGGCACGACGGACATCATCGCCACGGACCGGACGGCGGGCGCCATCACGGTCTCGCTCGGCGAGGGCTCCCCGAAGTGGGTGACCGTCGAGGGGACCAAGCTCGTCGCGAAGCCGAAATCCGACACGGTCGCCGGCACGTACCTCGTGACGGTGAAGGTGCGCGACTCGATGGGCGCTGAGACGGCCACGTTCGTGCCCATCACCGTGAGCTCCGAGGAGGGCGGGCTCGTGGCCAGGCCCGTCTCGTGGGGCCCGTTCCTGGCGATAGTCATCGTCGTCCTCATACTGTTCATCATCATCGTCCTCCTCATCTCGAGGAGGGCGCGCGCCGCACCGCCGCCCCCGCCACCCTCGTCGCCCCGTGAGGAGGCGGTGGCCGGCAGCTATCCCTACGACACTGAGCCCGTGGTCACGAGGCGTCGCGAGCAGGCGAGGGCCGCCGTCGAGACCGAGCGCGTCAGGGTCGAGATGGAGGAGGAGGCCCCGTCGCCCCCAGCGCCCACCGCCGAGGAGCTCTACGGCGAGCGCGCCAGGGTGGCCCCGACCTCGAGGCCGCTCCCAGTGCCGCACCCGCACCCGCCCCCGCTCCCGCCCCCGTCCCAAGCGCCTTTCGCAGGGGCCGGGGGCTTCGAGCTCGAGATGGAGGCCGAGGCGCCAGCGCCAGCACCCCCGCCCGCGCAGGAGGTAAAGATATGGAGGCCCCCCGCGCAGGTCAGGGAGAAGCCGATCGTGGCCCAGGAACGGGTCGTGCCCGCCCCTCCCCCGCCGCCGCGCGAGTGGACCGCCCCCAAGCCGGCCGCGGGGGACAGCAAGTACAAGATGCACGCGCCGGCCGAAGGCGAGAAGAAGCGCTACCGCGGCGCAGGGCCACCGAAGTAGCGGACCGGCTGGCGCTGGCGGACCGCCGCATGGTCGGCAAGGGCCGGCCGGATAGACTGGCCGCACGATAGCGGGCGGGCTCCCCGCTGCGGCACTGGGTGTCCGTCGCGGTCACCGGTTTGTGAGCCTGAGTGCGAGGCGCTCCCCGCCCACCCAATATGGGGGCGGGCTAGTACTCCTCCCAATCGGTGCGCGTCGGCCCGTCCCCCGGGGAGGCCTCAGGCGTCGGGGCTCCCGGTCGTGGCTCCGGCTCCGTCACCCGTGACGTCCCGACCTCGGGCTGAGGGGCTGGCTGCGGGGGTCCCGATGGCGTCGTCGCGGGCCTCCCAGCGCGGCCGCGCCGTGTCCGGTACACTAGCACGACAAGTATCGCCAACATGATGATGAGGATGAGGAGCAGCAGCACCACGCTCCCCGAGGCC